>Ga0208624_1000851_pt1 | contig 15156 bp, 14 predicted proteins | sample Knorr_S23_td_DCM_FD_185607 | JGI IMG/M metagenome (GOLD analysis project Ga0208624, IMG submission 185607) | Marine microbial communities from Southern Atlantic Ocean transect - Knorr_S23_td_DCM_ad_71m_LV_A (SPAdes) (version 2) | ecosystem: Environmental > Aquatic > Marine > Oceanic | place...
AATCCAAGAATCAAGAAAAATATTTATTTTGTTATGCTCAATCATTAAAAGAATCCTCATGCTTTTTTTCTAAAAATCTTTTAACAAGTTGCCAAGCAATAAGATTTATTTCTTTTGGGTGGATGTAAGGTATACCAGCCATTGCGAAATCTTCTTTTCCACCGCCTCGACCGTTAAGTTCAGAAGCGAGAAATTTAACTAATTTTCCAGCATGAAAGGATTTGGCAATTAGGTCATCAGTAATTGAAATTGAAATTGTTATTTTTTTGTCGATTTCAGTAAAAAGGAAAATAATTGCTGAATTTACTTTGTTTTTAATTTTTTTGCTTACAGTCTTTAAATCTGAAGCAACTCCAAGTTCAACTTTACTAAACAATAACTCAATTCCATCAAAATCCATTATTGGATTTTTAATTATTGAATCAATATCTACGTTATTGAGCAAAATTGATTGACTTTGTTTTTCTTCCTCTTTTTTCTTTTCAGCTTCTTTTAGCAATCCTAGTTCTTCTGATTTTTGTTTTAAATACAAATCAACTTCATTATTAGTGATAGCATTTATTCTTCGAATTCCAGAAGAAATTGCTTTTTCATGCTTTATTTTAAATTTATTAATTTTACCTGTACTCGAAACATGGGTTCCTCCACACAATTCTTTTGAAAACTTGCCCATTGTAACCACCCTTACTTCATCTTCATATTTTTCACCAAATAAAGCGGTTGCGCCCTCTTTCTTAGCCTCTTCCAAACTTTTAATGCATGTTTCAACAGTGATATCTTCACCTATTTTCTTATTTACAATCAGCTCAATGTTTTCTAATTCCTTTAAAGAAATTTTTTTTGGATGGGTAATATCAAACCTTAAATATTCTGGATGAACTAATGATCCTGCCTGATTTACATGATCACCTAAAACATCTTTTAAGGATTGATGAAGTAAATGGGTTGCTGTATGATTCATTTTAATATTATTTCTTCTATCAACGTCTATCATGCAATCTACAGAAAGATTATCACCGATAGCGCCATTTGCAAGTGAGCATATATGTAAAACATAATCTCCATTTTTTTGGGTATCATTGACTCTAACTGAAAAGTCATCATTACTTATTATACCTGCATCACCAATTTGACCTCCAGACTCGGAATAAAAAGGTGTATTTTCTAAAATGATTATTATGTCGTCTCCATTTTTAGCGTGATTTATAATTTTCGAAGAAATACTTTCATTTTCATAACCAACAAAAATTGAATGGCTACTTTTAGTTTCAAGGTTCCATTTTAAATCAAGATTATCCATTACAAATTTTTGACCAGATTTAGCTAACTCTTTTTGATTTTTCATTTCAACATCAAAACCATCTATATCAACGGTCATCTTTCTTTCTTTGGCCATTAGCTGAGTTAAATCAAGTGGAAATCCATAAGTATCATATAGCTTAAATGCATCTTTCCCATGTATTTCTGATCCAGATGTAGTGCTTACAATTTTTTCAAATTGAATAACTCCCTTTTCAAGCGTTCGTAAGAATGACTGTTCTTCCGAAAGAATAGTTTGCTCAATATATTCTTGTTTTTCTTTCAGCTCTGGGTAATGGGAAGACATTGTCGAAACCACTGAATCAACCAATTTGTATAAAATCGGTTCTTTTATTTCTAAATTCATAGCAAATTTTAAACCTCTTCTCAAAACTCTTCTTACAACATAACCTCTACCATCATTAGATGGAATAACTCCATCAGCAATTGCAAATGACAGCATTCTTATATGATCACAAATAACATTATATGAAACCTCAAAATCTTGATATTTTTTGTTTGAAAAATTTTCTAAATCTTCAATCGTTTTTGAAAATAAATCAGTTTTATAATTTGAATCTTTGTTTTGTAATACTGAACAAATTCTTTCAAGTCCTGCACCAGTGTCTACATGTTTTTTTGGCAAATCCTCCATAGTTCCATCTTTAAGACGATTAAATTGAATAAATACAAGATTCCATAATTCCCAATATTCAGAAGAGTTATTTACCATTTCAGCTTGTTGATCTTCTGGATTATTTCCAACATAATAATGAATCTCAGAGCAAGGACCACATGGTCCAGTCTCAGCCATTTCCCAAAAATTATCCTTTGCACCAGAACGAATAATTCGATTTGGATCTATATCTGTTTGATTTTTCCATAACTCGAAAGCTTCATCATCTTCTTCAAAAACAGTAACCCACAATCTGGATTTATCGAGCTTCCAAACATCTGTAAATAATTCCCATGACCATTCAATTGCTTCTTTTTTGTAATAATCACCGAATGACCAATTGCCAAGCATTTCAAAAAAAGTATGGTGAAATCCATCTCTTCCGACTTCTTCCAAATCATTATGCTTTCCGCTAACTCTAATGCATTTTTGACTATTAGCTACTCGTAAATCTTTGGGTTCTTCTGTATTCAAAAAAATTGCTTTAAACTGATTCATTCCAGCATTAGTAAATAGCAAAGACTTATCTCCAATTGGAAGAACAGGCGCACTCGGAACGCGCGCATGACTTTTGCTTTCAAAAAAGCTGATAAATGATTCTCTAATTTGTGAACTTTTCATCGATAAAATTGTTTCATATGAATCTAAACAAATAATATATTCAATGGATGAGAAATAATCTATTAGTAACTATTTTATTTTTAGCTTCCAGTTCTATTATTCTATCTCAAGATTTAAGAATTAAAAATTTACAAATTGAATCAAAAAATAATGGTACAGTGATCCAGCTTGATTCAAACAGGAAAGTAAATCTAGAAAATGTTACTGCTTGGTATTCTTCAGAATGGTTCTACATGACGATATATGATGCTAATGCAGATAGCTTGTCTTTAGCTAACTACAAAAATGATTCTTTAAAAAATATTGAAGTTTCAAATAGCGATGAATCTACTCAAATTGCTGTTCAATTGTTTTCAGAGATTGAATCATTTGAAATAAATACTCCGAACAGAAAAACCTTACAATTTTTTTTGAGAAACAATCAATTAGTTGCCAAAAATAGTATTTCTGTTGAAGATAAAATTGATATTGTTCAAACAGAAGAAAAAATTCCAAAAGAAAAAGATATAATATATGAAAAAGAGCAACCAAGAAATGCTAATAATAAATTGATAGTCATTGCTGGCTTGATTGTTTCTGCTATAGATATTACAAACTCAACATCTTTTTCAGCTGGAGCATTAATAGCAATGATTGCGAATTTCTTATAAACTAAAGCTTAAGAAATTTGTCAGTGTATTCAAGTAATTTATTTTTAATACCTTCCTCATAAATTGAATGTCCTGCATCAGGAATAATATGCAAGTCCGCTTCCGGCCATGCTTTATGTAAATCCCAAGCTTGAACAACAGGACAAATTATATCATATCTTCCATGAACTATGACTGTAGGAATATGTCTTATTTTGTCAACATTCTCGATTAAATAATTTTCAGTTGGAAGCCAACAATTATTCATAAAATAATGGCATTCAATTCTAGCAAACGCTTCAGCAAATTTTGCATCACCAAAATCTGATATAAAATCATCATCTAAGATGAGCCTAACAGAACTTCCCTCCCATGTACTCCAAGCTTTTGCTGCTTCAATTTTCTTTTCATGATCATCACCAGTCAAAATTTCATAATATGCGCTTAATAAATTATCTCTTTTATGTTTAGGAATTGGTGCTAAATAAGATTCCCACTTATCTGGATAGATGTTGCTTGCACCATATTGATAAAACCAATCAATTTCTTTTTTACGAACTAAAAAAATACCTCTTAAAATTAGACCTTTGCACGCATTGGGATGTTTTTGACTATATGCCAAAGACAAAGTACTTCCCCAACTTCCGCCAAAAACTACCCACTGATTAATTTTTAGATGACTTCTTATTTTTTCTATGTCTTCTACCAAATCCCATGTAGTATTTTCTTCAAGTTCTGCAAAAGGTGTGCTCTTTCCACAGCCTCTTTGGTCAAACATTATTATTCTCCATTCTGCTGGATTAAAATATTGTCTATAAGTAGAACTTATTCCACCACCAGGTCCTCCATGAAGAAAAATTACCGGTTTTCCATTTTTGTTTCCTGATTCTTCAACAAAAATTGTATGTAATTCAGATACTTTTAGATTGAAAGAATTGAAAACTTTTGCTTTAGGATATAATTCCATTTTTTAATTTAATAAAAATTTTTTTTTAATATTAATAAAGTTCTTGATGAATGTTCTAAAATGCGTAATTTTACCTCGATTTTATTGTTATGAAAATTGGAATTTTAAAAGAACACAAATCTGAAGAAAAAAGAGTAGCCATCGTGCCATCTACTGTTTCTGCATTATCTAAAAAAGGTTATGAATTTTTTCTGGAATCTGATTCAGGATTATTATCAAACTATTCCGATAATGACTACAAAGAAGCTGGTGCTAAAATTGTTAGTCAAAACGAAGTTTTTAATTGTGATATCATTTGTAAAGTAAATGCACCATCAGATGAAGAGGTTTCACTTTTAAAATCAGGGACACTTTTTATATCATTATTACAGACAATTAAAGAAATTGACTGTGTTAGAAAATTAGCAGATAAAAAAGTGTCTGCATTTTCTTTAAACTTGCTTCCTAGAACTACTTTAGCACAAAAGATGGATGTGCTTAGTTCTCAAGCTAACATTGCAGGTTATAAAGCAGTTTTAATTGGTTCAAATCATATTGGAAAATATATGCCACTTTTAATGACTGCTGCTGGAACAATTTCTCCTGCAAGAACTTTAGTAATAGGCGCTGGAGTTGCTGGATTACAAGCTATTGCAACTGCCAAAAGATTGGGATCTCAAGTAGAAGCATTTGATGTAAGACCTGAAGTAAAAGAACAAGTTGAGAGCTTGGGTGCAAAATTCATTGAAGTTGATAGCGATTCTGATGATGGTGTTGGTTCTGGAGGTTATGCATCAGAAACCAGCGAAGAGTACAAAGCAAAACAGCAAGAACTAATGAAAGAAAGAGTTGGTAAGTCAGATATAGTTATTACAACAGCACTAATTCCTAATAGACCTGCCCCAATGTTAATACCAAAAAGTATGGTTGAGACTATGGCGCCTGGTTCAGTTATAATGGATTTAGCTTCTGAAAATGGTGGTAATTGTGAGTTAACTCGAGAAAATGAAATTGTTATTCACGATGGTGTGCTAATTGATGGTAATTCCAACTTACCAAGCACTATGGCATATCACTCTAGTCAACTTTTCTCAAAAAATATTGAGGCTATTATTGATCACTGCCATTCTGAAGAAGGATTTAAACTTGATAAAGAAGACGAGATAATTGATGGAATGCTATTTATTGAAAATGGCGAAATTCGACATCAACAAACGAAGGAGTCAATGTAATGCAAATTGATATTGTTAGCTTAATTACTATTTTTATACTTGCAGTATTCGTTGGTAATGAAATTATAAACAAAGTTCCACCTACATTACATACGCCATTAATGTCTGGTTCAAATGCTATTTCAGGAATTGCTATTGTCGGTGCAATTCTTGCAATATTAGTAGATGCAGCTGATGCTAGTAAATATATTGGTTTAGCTGCTTTAATTTGTGCAACTATTAATGTTGTTGGTGGCTTTTTAGTTACAGATAGAATGTTAAAAATGTTTAAAAAGAAGTAAAAAAAATGGAAGCTATTCAAATAACAAATATCCTTTATTTAATTTCTGCAGTAGCCTTTATTTTAGGTATCAAAAGATTATCTCATCCTAAGACTGCTAGAAGCGGAAACCTTTTGTCCTCTTTAGGAATGTTAATAGCTATTATTGCCACCTTAACATATCCAGGAAAAGAATTTGACTTTACCTTAATACTTGCTGGAGTTGGAATAGGAGCAGTTATTGGAGCAATCTTTGCAACAAGAGTTCAAATGACTGAAATGCCTCAAATGGTTGCTATTTTTAATGGTCTAGGTGGAGCAGCATCTGCTTTTGTTGCATCTTCAGAATTCTTATCGTCACCAAATAGTCCATTCATCATTGTATGTTTAAGTGTTTTTATTGGATCATTAACTTTTACTGGTAGTTTTGTAGCATTTGGAAAACTTCAAGGATTTATATCAGGAAGAGCTGTTACATTTAAAGGTCAACAAGCTATAAATGCTTTAATTGCTCTGCTTTCAGTTTCCTTAATACTTGCACCTGGTCTATTTTTCGATTCATCAATGTTCAGTGGTTATTTAAACGCATTCTTTGTAATTGTTGTTCTTGCACTAATTCTTGGTGTTGGTCTTACAATTCCAATTGGTGGCGCAGATATGCCAGTTGTTATTTCACTTTTGAACTCATATTCTGGAATTGCTGCGGCAGCTACAGGATTTTTAATTAGCAATAATGCCCTAATTATCAGTGGATCTCTTGTTGGAGCTTCGGGGCTAATTTTAACAAATATTATGTGTAAAGGAATGAATCGTTCTCTTGCAAATGTAATATTTGGTGCAGTTGGAGCTGAGTCTGAAAGCGGAAGCTCAGATGGAAAAGAAATGAATATTAAGAGCTATTCTACAACTGAAGCGGCTATGATTTTAGATGCTGCAGAAAAAATTATTATTGTTCCTGGATATGGACTTGCAGTTGCACAAGCACAACACGTAGCTAGAGAGGTAGCCGAATCACTTGAAGCTATGGGTAAAACAGTATTATATGCAATTCATCCAGTTGCTGGAAGAATGCCTGGACATATGAATGTTTTACTTGCTGAAGCCAATGTTTCTTATGATGTTTTAAAAGATTTAGATGAAATTAATCCAGAATTTGAGGATTGTGATGTTGCACTTATTCTTGGTGCAAATGATGTGGTAAACCCTGCAGCTAGACATGATCAATCCAGTCCAATCTATGGCATGCCTATTTTGAATGTAGATAAATCAAGAACTGTAATTATTAATAAAAGAAGTATGAATCCAGGTTTTGCTGGAGTTCAAAATGAATTATTTGGATATGACAATTCTATCATGGTTTTTGGTGATGCAAAAGACATGCTGAATGAATTACTTAAAGAAGTAAAAGAATTATAAACTTCTTTTATTTTTTTTTCTATATTAAATCATGTCAAAATCAACTCTCTATGATATCGCAAATGAATTTGAAAAATCTTTAGATAACCTACTTGATCATGATGATTCAGATTTGATAAAAGAAATAGAAGCAATTGAGGGTGAATTCAAATTAAAATCAGCGAACGTTGCCAAATATATCCGAAACCTTGAACATTTGGCTCAAGGCATTAAAGAAATAGAAAGTACACAAAAACATCGTAGAAACTCTTTAGAAAAGAAGATAACAAGATTAAAAGATTATCTTCGCATTAATTTTGAAAAAACAAATACAGAGAGGATTGAGAACGATGATATAGTTATTGCTATTTATAAAAATCCTGAGAAAGTACATATTGTAGATGAAGAGAAAATCCCTGAAGAATTCTTTCAGGTAAAAGAAACTAAATTATTGAATAAGGATAAATTAAAAGAGTCACTAAAGAATGGCGAAGATATCCCAGGATGCGAGCTTATTCAAGAAAAGAGAATTAGCATTAAATAAATTATAATGAAATTTTTAGCAAAATATAGGATGTATTTTTTAAGAGTCTCTATTTTACTTCTTATAGTTCTATCTATTACAAATAATGATTTCAGGGCCTATACTCTTGAAATAACTACAATTGAGTCCCTACAAATGAGCATTTTAGGCTTTGTACTAGTTGTTTTTGGTTCGTTTGGTAGAATTTGGGCTTCATTATATATTGAAGGTAATAAGACAAAAAATCTTGTTACTTCTGGACCTTTTTCAATTGTTAGAAATCCATTATACTTTTTTAGTTTAATAATGTTGCTAGGTTTTAGTTTAGCATTAAAAGCTATTTATCTTCCTTTGGCTCTGCTATTGATTTTTATCATATTTCACATACCAACTATTGCTAACGAAGAAAGAAAACTCAGAACAAATCATGGAGATAAGTTTGAAAGTTATATGAAATCTACTCCGAGATTAATACCAAATGTTTTTAAGTACAAAAGACCAGAAACAGGAGAGAAAGTATTAGTAAAAATTAGTAGAATAAATGGTGTTCTTATTGAAGTAATTGGATATTTATTTCTATATACTCTTATTGATATAATATATTTTATTTTATATTAATTCTTTTTCACGAAGCATATTAATTAGATCTTCGCTTTTGTAATCTACATTAAAGATTTCATAGGTATCATTTTCTTTTAGGTGAAATAAAGTTTGGCTTCCTACCTCTAACCCATAGTAACGTTCAAGAATGTATCGATAAAATGATAGTTGTAAAGAATAGTGCACAAAATTACAATCGTCTAAATGCTGAGATGAAGAAAGTATCCCTTTCTTATTTCTAAATGAATTTTTATCAATTCTTTTATTAGTTTTCCAATCAACTAAATGGTACATATTTTGTTCACTATTATATACAAGTAGGTCAATCGTTCCTGCTATTCCTAATTCTTTTGAATAAACTATAACTTCTGAGAAAAATGAGTTGTGTTCATTTTTTTGTTTCTCCTTTAACCATCTAGCGCCTGTAATTGACATTTGATGCTTAGGAGCAATATTTTCTTTTACAAACATCTCTAATTCATTATGGACTATGGTACCTCTTTCTGCACCTTTTCCCCATTCTTTAAGTACTTCGTTTAACGTTTTACCACTATACTTTGGATTTGTATTTATCAACTTGGTAGCTACTTTTTCTTGATCGAACTTTTCAAAGAAAAAATGGATAAACTCAGTAACACTTGAAAACTTAAATTCAGGACTACTGTCGAGTATATATTTATGATTTTCTTGGTCTAAAGTAATATCATTTTTGAATAATTCATTCATTATTAACCTTCATGTAAAACATCTTTATCTTTAGAACCTCTAAGCTTGTTAACTCTTCTTCGAGTAACTCTTCTCTGATAAAAACCAAGCGACCACCCCAGAAGTAATAAAATTGGGATTATAGCACGATCTGGTGTATCAGATTTTAATGTAAAGTACAATAGAAGCAATGCAGTTATTAATTGAATTGAAAACTGAACTGAATTAATCGCTTTTAATCTATTCATTAGGCGCCGAGCATATCAAGCACTAGTCTTATCACTTGTCCCGAAGCGCTATTTTTTTGGATATAGCTTCTGTTCTCAACATGATATGAAGTTCCTGCAACATCGAAATGAGCCCATGGAATATCTTTTCCAACGAATGCTTTAAGGAATGCACCACCAGCAATGGTTCCTGCTTGACCTGGCGAACCTAAATTCTTTACATCAGCAACTTTAGATTTTACTTGATCGCAATACTCATCCCATAGTGGTAGTTGCCATACATGTTCTCCAGTATTATCAGAAGAAACTTTAATGTTTTCTACCAGTGTTTCATTATTGCTCATTATTCCTGTGGCTATATGGCCAAGAGTAATAACCACAGCGCCCGTTAATGTTGCAAAATCTAACATATACTCCGGGTCGTAATGCTTACTTGCATATGCCAAAGCATCAGCTAGAATTAGTCTACCTTCTGCATCAGTATTTAAAACTTCAATAGTTTTTCCATTGTATGCAGTTAAAATATCTCCTGGTTTATAAGCTGAGCCACCTAACATATTATGCGTTGAAGGAACAATAGCTACAACGTTCATCTTAGGTTGCAATTCAGCTATAGCATTCATCACACCAAATACAACCGCTGAACCGCACATATCAAATTTCATTTGGTCCATATTTAAACCAGGTTTTAGTGAAACTCCTCCTGTATCAAAAGTTAAACCTTTTCCTACAAGCAATACTGGCTTTTCACTTTTCTTTCCTCCAAAATATTCCATAATGATAAACTTTGGAGGTTCATTTGTTCCTTGAGCCACTCCGGCAAATGAACCCATGCCCATCTTTGTAAATTCTTCTCTATCAAAAACTGTAACTTTCATATTACCTTTCTTGCCAACTTCTTTTGCAAAATTTGCCAACCTTGTTGGAGTAGTCACATTTCCAGGATGATTGCCAAGATCTCTTGAATCACAAACAGCACTTGCAATAATTGCACCTTTTTTTGCTGCATCTTGATTACAAGCATCAACCATGGTAATGCTCTTCAAATGATACTCTCCTCTTTCATCAGTGAAATAATCTAAAAATCTATAACTTGAAAGGATTAAACCTTCTGCAAATGCCTGACAAAAATATTCACCCTCATTCGTAACAGGACACTCAACTGCAATATCGCTATATTTATGCTGTAAAGCATAACCCACAACTTCCCCAGCTGCTCTTCTAAAATTTTCTGCTTTTTTATCAGATGAATCACCTAATCCATAATATACTATTCTTGAATTATTGTCGATTTCAAAAACAAGATCTCCAACTTTTCCAGTTTTATTTTGAGATTTGAACAATTCTGCTAAATCTTTATCCATTTTATCTGAAAATGTTGGTACAGCAACCATACCATAATTTTCGTCGACTAAATCTTTATGATTTTTTAAAAAGTTTAATTTTTTTATATGTGCCATTTTTTTCCCTTACAAATTTAAATTATGTTTAAAACTTACTAGTTTTCCGTTCTCATCTTTAATAACTGCAACAAATGTTATATCAGCTGTGCATGCTAGTCTTTTTCCGTGATCTTTACTTTCAGCAAATGCTTTAACTTGAACTTTAACTGAAGTATTTCCAGCAGCAATAATTGTTGATTTACATTTTACCCAATCACCAAGATAAACAGGTTCTTTAAATTCTACTTTGTCCAAAGCTCTAGTCACAGAACCCCAAGCATCGGTTTCTTCTAAAAATTCAGACGCTGCTTTAGCTGCAGCTAAGTCAAGCCATGAAAGCATATATCCACCGAAAAGCGTACCTGCAGTATTGATATGAGTAGGTTGTACTAGTTCTGAAAATTCTGAAACTTTATTCACGAGGATAATTTATAAAAAATTGTGACTCTTTCAGTACTTTATTTCAAAAAAATATTAAAACTGTTCTTCTTCTGTAGAACCATCCATAGCACTTGTTGAAGGATCTCCAACGATACAATTATTCACTGCATCAAAGTAGCCTGTACCAACCTCTTGTTGATGGGCAGAAAAAGTATATCCTTTATCATGATCTGCAAATTCTTTTTCTTGAAGTTCAACGTATGCCGTCATGCCAGATTTGACATATTTTTTTGTCAGATCAAACATGCCATGCCACATAGAATGAATTCCAGCAAGTGTAATAAATTGAAATTTATATCCCATTGCACCTAGCTCTCTTTGAAACTTAGCTATCGTAGTATCGTCAAGATTTTTTCTCCAATTAAATGATGGAGAACAATTGTAAGCTAACATTAGTTCAGGATGATCTTTTTTAATTGATTCTGCAAATAATTTTGCTTCTTCAAGGTTAGGCTTACCTGTTTCACACCATAATAAATCAGAATACGGAGCGTATGAAAGACCTCTAGAAATTGCTTGCTGAATACCTGCTTTTACTCTATAAAAACCTTCAGATGTTCTTTCTCCGGTAACAAATTCAGCATCTCTTTCATCAATATCTGAAGTAAGTAGTTCTGCTGCATTAGCATCAGTTCTAGCCACTAAAAGCGTTGGAACGTTTGAAACGTCTGCAGCTAATCTTGCTGCCACAAGCTTATTAATTGCTTCTTGCGTTGGCACAAGAACTTTACCACCCATGTGACCACATTTTTTAACACTTGCTAACTGATCTTCAAAATGAACACCTGCAGCTCCGGCTTTAATCATGGCCTTCATGAGTTCAAAAGCATTAAGAACTCCTCCAAAACCAGCTTCTGCATCAGCTACTATTGGCGTAAAAAAGTCAAATTTTGGTTTACCATTAGAACTCATCCACTCAATTTGATCGGCTCTTTTAAAAGAACTATTAATTCTCTTTACCAGAGAAGGTACAGAATCTACTGGATATAAAGATTGGTCTGGATACATTGCTTCAGCGCTGTTATTATCTGCTGCTACTTGCCATCCAGAAACATATATCGCTTTTGCACCAGCTTTAACACCCTGTACTGCTTGTCCACCAGTTAAAGTTCCTAAGCAATGAACATAATCTTCTTTATGAAGCATATTCCAAAGTTTTTCGGCACCAATTCTTGCCAAAGTATATTCAGGCTGAAGTGAACCTCTTAACTTTACAACTTCCTCAGCAGTATATGGTCTTTTCACATAAGACCATCTTTCGTTCATTTCCCAATCATTTTTTAATTCTAGTACTTGTTCGTTTAAATTCATTATAATTCCTCATACGCTTTCGTGGTTAAAAATTCTTCTACATTTTCAGACAAAGTTATTTCTTCAAAAATTGATTTTGCTAATTCAAATTTTCCATTTTCAAAAATTTCCATTCCTACTTCGTTTCTAACATTCAATAATTCTTCTTCTAAGCATGTTCTAAACAACTTTTCGTCGACAATTTTTCCATTATCTAGCTTATTTTTATGTTTAATCCATTGCCAAATTGAGGTTCTAGATATTTCTGCTGTTGCAGCATCCTCCATTAATCCATAAATGGAAACACAACCTAATCCTGAAACCCAAGCTTCAATATATTTTAGTGAGATTCTGATGTTTGATCTAAGACATTGTTCAGAACTTGCTCCATTGCATCCTTGCAACAGTTGTTCTGCAGTAATTTTCTCGTCTGAGATAAAATCTAATTGATTTGTTTGAAAGGTATCAAATTTGTCTTTAAAAATTTCATTTACATAATCAGCTAATCCTGGATGCGCAATCCATGTACCATCATGTCCGTTATTTATTTCAAATGATTTATCTTCATTAACTTTTTGTAAAATCTTTCTATTTTCATCATGATTTTTTGAGGGTACGAAAGCCGCCATTCCTCCCATTGCAAAAGCTCCTCTTTTATGACAAGTGTTTACAAGTAATGTTGAGTAGCTTGTTAAAAATGGTTGATTCATTGTAATAATGTTTCTATCAGGTAATAATTTTTCAGGAAAAGATTGTAAGGTCTTTATAAAACTGAAAATATAATCCCATCGTCCACAATTCAGGGCGATTATATGATCTTTTAGGTGGTATAATATTTCTTCCATTTGAAAAACTGCTGGCAAAGTTTCGATTAAGCATGTTACTCTTACTGTTCCTCTTTTTAAATTAAGCTCATCCTCGCAAAATACTATAATATCATTCCAAAGTTTAGCCTCATGATAGGATTGTAATTTTGGAATGTAAAAATATGGACCCGAACCGAATGTTTCTAAAGCTTTATGGTTGTGGTACAAATACATTACAAAATCAACCAATGCTCCATAAAGTGTAGTTCCGTCACATGAAATATGCTTTTCTTTAAGATGTAACCCTCTAACCCTACACATTAAAATAGCAGGATTTGAACGTAAATTATATTTTTTTAATGTAACTCTATGCTGAAAAGAAATTGTTCTATGAGCAGCATCTCGCATATTAACCAAACCATTTTGTATATTTTCCCAAGTAGGTGAAAGTGAATCTTCAAAGTCAGCCATAAAAACATTTACATTGGAATTTAGCGCATTGATAATCATTTTACGATCAACGGGACCAGTAATTTCTACCCTTCTGTCTTTGAGATTATTTGGAATAGGTCTTACTGACCATTTTGAGTTTCTTATATCTTCAGTTTTTGGGTCAAAAGATGGTAAGCTCCCACTATCAATAATGTTTTGATATTCAACTCTTTGATTAAGAAGTTCATCAATTCTATCATTGAATTTGTGGTGGACTTTTTCTAAAAAATGGAGTGCATTTTCAGAAAAAATTTCCGAACCTGAACTTGAGATCTCTTTTGAAAAATTTAAAATGACTTCCCCCTAAAATTGAGCTATAACCTAGTAAAATTTAAAAAAAATAACAATTTCAAAAATTAGAGATTTTTTGCCATTGCTTCGCCTTGCTTAATATCAACTTTTGAAAAAACATAGGCACCTAAAATAAATAATATCATTATTGATAATAGTCCAAATCGAGCAGCCCTTATTTCATCATCAACAATATTACTCAAAAATAGAGTAACTGAACCCATTAAAACTGGACCAAACACTGCTGCAAATTTTCCTAACATATTATAAAATCCATAAAATTCAGCAGATTTTTGTTCAGGAATTATTCTAGAATATAAACTTCTGCTGATAGATTGGATTCCACCCTGAAAACAACCTATAAGTAAAGCAACAATATAAAAGTGAGTTATACTCTCAACAAAATATCCTGCAAAAAGAATGACACAATAACCAAGAATTCCTAAGTATATGCCGTTTTTTAAACCAATGTAATTTGAAATTTTTATATAAATTAATGTTGCAAAAAAGGCAACAAGCTGTATTAAAACAAGCGCACCCATTATAGATGCTTGATCAAATCCTAAGGTAAAAGCAAAATTAGCTGCCATACGTACAACAGTATCAACGCCATCTATATACAACCAATATGCTAAAAGAAAAGTAGCTACAACTTTAAGTTTCTTTAAGTCATTAAAAGTGTTCCTAAACTGAATCAAACCATTTATCACAGAATCGGATAGGCTTTCACTTTCATGAAATTTGGGTTCTTCTACGAAAAGCATAAGAGGAATTGAAAATAATGCCCACCACACTCCAACTGAAATAAATGCATACTTTGTAGCTTCAACAGCATCAACTAAACCAAAAGAAGCAGGATACGATATCATTAAAAAATTAATAATAATTAATATACCTCCTCCAAGATATCCCAATGAAAATCCTAGCGCAGAAACATCATCAACATTTTTTTCATTGGAAACGGACGGAAGTAATGAATCATAAAAAATATTTGCTCCAGAAAATCCAATTGTAGAAAATATGTATACTAGTAGAGCAATTGGCCACATACCCTGAGCAATAAATCCAAGACCCAAAGTCATCACAATTCCTAGAAATGCAAAGAAAATTAGAAATTTTTTCTTATAGCTTCCTCTGTCTGCAATTGCTCCTAAAATTGGTGCCAATAATGCAACAATCAACGAAGCAATTGAATTTCCTAAACCAAGGTAAAATGTACTTACTGATAAGTTATCTGGGTTTGACCAATATTGTGAGAAAAAAATTGGAAAGAAACCAGCCA
>Ga0208624_1000858_pt1 | contig 15055 bp, 16 predicted proteins | sample Knorr_S23_td_DCM_FD_185607 | JGI IMG/M metagenome (GOLD analysis project Ga0208624, IMG submission 185607) | Marine microbial communities from Southern Atlantic Ocean transect - Knorr_S23_td_DCM_ad_71m_LV_A (SPAdes) (version 2) | ecosystem: Environmental > Aquatic > Marine > Oceanic | place...
ATCTAACTCTAATGGGTAGGACATACTTCCATCTAAAAGTTTGATATTATTTTCCATTTAACTAAATTAAAAAAGTATATGATAAGAAATCTAAAATAAACTATATTTGCTTCCAATTATAAGGGCGCTTAGCTCAGTTGGTTTAGAGCACTTGGTTTACACCCAAGGGGTCGGGGGTTCGAATCCCTCAGCGCCCACATTTTTAACCTCAATATTAATTGAGGTTTTTTATTTTCATCCTTATCTAATTCCTACACCTTTTATTCCAGTAAGATTATCTCCTAATTCAATCCTTGCCTTTTCTCCAAGTTCTTCCATTTTTTTTGCAATTTCAGGAAATTCATTGTAAATATTATATAACTCTCCAGGGTCATCTTTTAAATTATATAATTCATTTTGTTCTATAATATTCATGTCATATTTTACTGGAATTCCATCTACTCCACCAGTTCTTCCATTAAGTGATCTGTATTTTCTTGAAAAATGAATTTTCCAGTCATTCATTCTAATTGAGTGCAATTCATTAACTCTATAATAGAAATATAATTTCTCATGAGGAGAAGAATGAGTTTCCCCTGTTAAAAGAGGCCAAATATTTTTACCGTCAATTTTATTTTCTGACAATTTTGAATTTGTTAATTCAGCAAATGTGGGCATCCAGTCAATTGCCATTACTGGTTCATCAATCACTCTTGATTTTAATTTATTTGGAAATTTAATAATACTTGGAACCCTAACTCCTCCTTCCCAAGTTGTCCCTTTTCCTTCCCTATAAATCCCTGAAGATCCAGAGTGATTTCCATAGGATAGCCATGGCCCATTGTCAGAAGTAAAGACAACAATAGTATTTTCTGTAAGCCCATTTTCTTCTAAAGATCTTAATACTCTTCCAACGGAGTAATCTATTTCTGTTATAACATCTGCATAAAGTCCATTACCAGTTATGTTCTCAAAATCTTTTGAAACGAAAAGTGGAACATGTGGTTGTGGATGAGCAATATATAGAAAGAAAGGATTATTCTTATTCCTCTCAATGAAATCAATACTTTCTGAAGTAATATCTTTCGTTAAATCAGATTGATCAATTATTTCCATAATTGGACTTTCATTTCTATAGAGAAGCAGATCCTCTGGATAACCTTCTGGATATTCAGGATGCCATCTCCACATATCGTTTGAATAAAGTATTCCATAGAATTCATCAAAACCATGATTTGTTGGAAAAAATTCTTTTTTACTGCCTAAATGCCATTTTCCAAAAATACCTGTGCTATATCCGTTTTCTTTTAACATTTCAGCTAGAGTAAGTTCACTGTGACTAATACCTGAGTTTGAATTTGGCCCAAAAGCATTATGAATCCCAATTCTATTTGGATAAACACCAGTAAGAACAGCAGCACGTGATGCTGAGCAGACAGGTTGAGCAGCATAATATGATGTCAATTTAATACCATCCTTAGCCAACTGGTCAATATTTTCGCTATTTATGGTCTTTGATCCATAGGATGATAGATCACCATAACCAAGATCATCAGTAAGAATGAAGACTATATTTGGTGTTGTTTCATTTTTTCCACAAGAGAAGATTAAAAGACCAATTAATAAATAAAAAAACTTTCTAAACATATAATTTGTTTTACTAATTTAACTTAAAAGATAACATTTGAAAATATTACTTACAGGATCATCTAAGGGAATTGGACTTAATATTGCTAATACATTGATTAATGAAGGTCATGATATTGCCTTGCATTACAATAAAAATAAATCTGCATTAGATACTTTATTAAAAGATTCTAAAACAAATTCTTTTACAATCCAATCAGATTTATCTGATTCCAGTCAAGTCAAAGATCTAGTAAATAATACAATTGATAAGTTATCATTTCCAGACTGCATTATTAATAATGCAGGAATAGCAGAATCTGCTGATGTGTCAATAGACTTTGAGAAATGGAATGAGTTATTTGATAGAACAATAGATGTGAATCTTAAAGCACCTTCACTTATTTTTAAAGAATTTATAAAGTATAAAAGAGCGAATAAAATTAAATCTAGATTGAGATTTATAAATATTGCTTCAAGAGCTGCATACAGGGGTGAACAAGAGGATTATATCTCTTATGCATGCTCAAAGGGAGGAATGATCTCCCTTACTAAAACTATGTCAAGATCGTTTGGAGAAACTGATAATATTGTAGCAATTAGTATTGCTCCTGGATTTGTTAGAACTGAAATGGCTCAAAGTTTTATTGATAAGCATGGAGAAGATGTTGTAAAACAAGGTATTACTCTCGATAGGCTTACAGAGCCAAAGGATATATCACCATTAGTATCACTAATAGTTTCTGGTAAGATGGACCATTCAACGGGTTCAACAGTAGATGTTAATGGTGGAAGTTTTTTAAGATAATTTATTCCTTAATTTTAATTTATCTATCTATTGATTATATTTAAACATAATCTTAAATCAATTTATAAAATGAAAAATTATCTTTTAACATTATTACTATTATTATCTTTCTCATTAAGTGCACAAGACCAAATTGTATGGAATCAAGCTGGTGTTGTTGCTAATAATGGCTATGGAGCTGACTTAGCTCAAACTATGGATGACTTTTATGGAAGTATTGAAATACCAGAAGGTGCATCTGTTTCTCTAGTGCAGGTTTATCATAGTGGACTCGGTCATGAACCAACACATTACATAAATTATGCTGGAACTGTTGATGGATTAGTTGCATTAAGACAACTTAGAAGTGGATCTGAATATAATGCATATGTTAATGAATTTAGCAAGTATGGTAGAACAATTTCTAATACTCATGGTAGAACATTTATGAGATTTAATCCTGATGATTCTGACGATCCTATTGCTCAAGTATGGGAATGGAGAGTTGAAGATCAAGCTGCATTTGTTAAAGCTTTTAGTGAATTAATTGAAACATTTAAACCTGATGGATATATGTCTTTAGGTGGAATGTTTGGAGGTATAAGTACAGAAGGTGAGTCTCACTATGTTTACGTTACTCACGATGATTACAAATCAATGTTAGAGTGGGGTCCAAAGACACCTAAAGAATTAGCTGCATTTGAAAAGTTCATTAAGACTGTAGATGCATTTTCTGACTTTAAAGGTACATACAGTGTGTGGACTGTTAATACATGGAACTAATAATCATTAGTTTTTAAATTATAAACCCTCCATTTATGGAGGGTTTTTTTTTAAATTGCATTAAATCGTTTCAAATGGTAAAAAAATATATTCTATCAATAGATGCTGGAACAACAAGTTCAAGAGCAATACTTTTTAATAAAAAAGCTGAGGTAATTGAAATTGCCCAATATGAGTTCAATCAATTTTTTCCAAAGGAAGGATGGGTAGAGCATGATGCTATTGAAATATGGAATACACAACTAAAGGCTATAAAAGATGTAATTAGTAAATCAAAAATTGATCCTAACGAAATAGATTCAATTGGTATTACGAATCAAAGAGAAACAACAATAATTTGGGATAAGCAGACGGGAAAACCAGTTTATAATGCGATTGTATGGCAGGATAGGAGAACTGCAAGTTTCTGTGATGAACTAATTGAAAAAAATAAAACCTCTTTGATTCAACAAAATACAGGTCTTGTTATAGATGCCTATTTTTCAGGAACAAAAATTAAATGGATACTTGATAATAATCAAGAGTTAAGAGAGAAAGCAAATGATAACAAATTGTTATTTGGTACTGTAGATACATGGTTAATTTGGAATTTGACAAATGGGAAGTCCCATATTACTGATCCCTCAAATGCTAGTAGAACATTGCTCTACAATATAAAAGATGATAAATGGGATAAAGACTTGCTAAAACTATTTGATGTTCCAGAAAATATTCTTCCAAAAGTAGTTGATTCATCCTCAGTATCGAGTAATATTGATAAAGAAATTCTAGGTGTAGAGATTCCAATTTCAGGAATTGCAGGTGATCAACAAGCAGCATTATTTGGTCAATTATGCATAAATGAAGGTGATATCAAGAACACGTATGGTACAGGTTGTTTTTGTATGATGAACACAGGAGAAAATTTTGTAATGTCAAATAATAGGATGCTTTCAACAATCGCATGGAGAATTAATGGAGAAATTACTTATGCACTTGAGGGTAGTGTTTTTGTTGCTGGAGCATTGATTCAATGGCTACGAGATCAACTCGGAATTATAAAATCATCACCTGAGGTTGAAGAGTTGGCTAAAACAGTTAATGATAATGGAGGCTTAACATTTGTCCCAGCACTATCGGGCTTGGCTGCTCCATATTGGGATCCATATGTTCAAGGAACAATTTTTGGAATAACAAGAGGTACTGAAAATGGTCATATAGCTAGAGCAGCTTTAGAATCAATTGCACTAAGAACAAGAGATATAGTTATTGAAATGGAAAAAGATGCTGGAATAAAATTTAAAGATTTAAAAGTTGATGGTGGTGCTAGTAATAATAACTTATTAATGCAAATCCAAGCAAATTTACTAAGTACAAATGTTGTTAGACCAAAAACAACTGAAACTACTGCTTTAGGTGTTGCTTTTCTTGCAGGACTTGCGACAGGTTTTTGGAAAGATATATCAGATTTAAAAAAACTATGGATTGAGGATATGTCTTTTCATCCTGATACAAGTTTTAAATCAAATACTATTATAGAACTTTGGGAAAATAGAATTAATAGACTACTAAAGGTTAATGAATAGATCCGATTCTTTAGATAAGTTAAATAAAATAAGTCAATGGGATATAATTATAATTGGAGGAGGAGCCTCTGGTTTAGGAATAGCTGTTGATGCATCAAAAAGGGGATATAGAACTTTACTTTTAGAAAAGTATGATTTTGGAAAAGGTACTTCATCTAGAAGTACAAAGCTTATTCATGGAGGTGTTAGATATCTTCAAAATGGTGATATAACTCTTGTAATTGAATCTTTAAAAGAGAGGGGAATTTTAAAAAGGAATGCGCCTCATTTAGTTCGAGATTTAAGCTTTGTAATTCCATCATATGATTGGTGGTCTAGCCCTTTCTATGGCATAGGAATGAAAATTTATGATATGATGGCTGGAAACCTTGGTTTAGGAAAATCAATAATGATTTCAAAGAAGGAGACTCTTAAATTAATTCCCAATGTTAACAAAAAAGGATTAAAGGGTGGTGTAATATATCATGACGGACAATTTGATGATTCTAGAATGGCAATTACTCTTGCACTAACTGCAGATTCAAAAAAAACTTCTTTATTAAATCACTGCAGTGTTGAAAAACTTATTAAGGACAAAGATGAAATAATAGGTGTAGAATTTCAGGATACATTGAACTCAAAAAAACATAAAGTCAAGGGAAAAGTTGTTATAAATGCTACTGGTGTATTTGCAGAAGAGATTATCAGGATGGATCAACCAGATATAGATAAAATGATTCAACCAAGCCAGGGAGTTCATATAGTTTTAGAAAAAAAATTCTTAAAAAGTAAGCATGCAATTTTAATCCCTCAAACTTCTGATGGCAGGGTACTATTTGCAGTTCCATGGAAAAATTATGTTGTTGTTGGAACTACGGATACTCAAGTTAAAAAAGCAAGTATAGAACCAAGTCCCCTTAAAGATGAAATTGAATTTATATTAAATAATGCAAGTCAATATATGTCAGTAAAGCCTAAGATTTCTGATATAAAATCTGTATTTGCAGGCTTAAGACCATTAGCGGCAACTTCAAATAAAAAATCTACTAAAGAAGTCTCAAGAAGTCATAAAATTGATATTGCACCATCAGGGTTAATTAGCGTTCTTGGTGGAAAGTGGACAACTTATAGAAAAATTGCAGAAGATGCAATCAATGCTGCAATTTCAATAAATAAATTAAAGAAAAAGAAATGTAAGACTCAAAAAACTAAACTTTTTGGTTATAAGAAAAGAGTTGAGTGGTCAGATCCAATGCATGTATATGGATCCTTAAAAAAAGAAGTTGAGGCACTAGGCGGAAAAACTGATAACATTTCACTTTCAGATAAAATTTATATAACAAATAATATTATAGAGTGGTCAATTATACATGAAATGGCACTTACACTTGAAGATGTTTTAGCGAGGAGAACAAGATGTATTTTTCTAGACGCAAAAGAGTCTAAAAGAATTGCTCCAAAAGTGGCAGATAAAATGGCTAAGGTTTTAGATAAGGATCAAAAGTGGATTGACGAAGAGTTAAAAAATTTTAATAAATTAATCAAAAATTATATAGTATGATAAGTCCTTACATTGCTGAGTTTGTAGGAACTGCAATTTTACTTCTTTTAGGATCTGGAATTGTAGCAAATGTCAGCCTTTCAAAAACTAAAGGTTTTGATCAAACACCTTTAATCACAATTACTACAGCATGGGGTTTTGCTGTCTTTGTCGCAGCATATATTACAGGACAATTTAGTGGAGCTCATCTTAATCCAGCTGTAACTATTGGTCTTTTAGTTGCTGGTAAATTTTCATCTGAATTAGCTCTTGGATATATTATAGCTCAGATATTAGGTGCTATGCTGGGCAGTTGGCTAACTTATATATTTTACATCGACCATTATAGAGCTACAAAAAATGAAGCTGCTGTAATGGGTTCATTTTGTACTTCTCCAGCAATAAGAAATTTAAAGAATAATTTTTTTAGTGAGTTTCTTGCAACATTTATGTTAATATTTGGAATATTATATATAGTTGAACCAAATATAATAGTTGAAGGATTAGACGCTAATTTTGGTATTGGATCACTTGGTGCGCTTCCCGTTGGTATATTAGTTTGGGTTATTGGTTTAAGTCTGGGTGGTACTACAGGTTATGCAATTAATCCAGCAAGGGATTTAGGACCAAGAATTGTATATCAGTTAATACCCAGAAAAAATAAAATTTCAGATTGGGCTTATAGTTGGGTCCCTGTTTTAGGTCCTTCATTAGGTGCTGTTGCTGCAGGCTTATTATATGTATATTTTAGTTAGATGGGAAACAATAAAAAGATAGCACTAATTACTGGAGCAACTTCAGGAATTGGGGAATCAACGGCATATGAATTAGCCAATAACTATTCTTTGATTCTATGTGGAAGAAATAAAGAAAAACTTGATGAACTAGAGGAGAATCTATCATCAAAAACAAAAGTCATAACACTTGAATTTGATGTAAGAAACCATCAAGAAGTTTCTGAAAAAATTTCATCACTAGATAATTCATGGAAGAAAATTGAACTTCTTATCAATAATGCTGGTAATGCACATGGACTTGATTTTATTTATGAAGGAGATATTGAAGATTGGGATATGATGATAGATACTAATGTAAAAGGGTTACTATATGTTACAAAGTATGTGTTAGATTCAATGATCAAAAATAATAGTGGACACATAATCAATATAGGATCAATTGCTGGAAAAGAAGTATACCCTAAAGGAAATATTTACTGTGCCTCAAAATTTGCTGTAGATGCAATATCTCAGGGTATGAGAATTGACTTAAATAAATATAATATTAAAGTTTCACAGGTAAACCCAGGTCTTGTTGAGACCAACTTCTCAATGGTTAGATTTAAAAATGATAAGAGTAGATCTAAATCGGTATATGAAGGATTAAACCCTTTGATTGGAGATGATATTGCTAAGGTCATATCATTTATTGTAAACTGTCCAGATAATGTTAATATAAGTGACTTAACAGTCCTTGCAAAATCTCAGGCATCATCTACAGTATTAAATAGAAAATAGTGTACAGAAATATCTTATTACTAATATTTATTACTCTTTTAGGCTCTTGTCTTTCTAATAAGGATGTGATAGTAGTAGGGCATAGAGGTGCTATGGGACACGCTTTAGAAAACACTGTTGAGTCAGTCAAAAAAGCAATTGAGTTAAATGTTGATGGAATCGAAATTGATGTATTCAAATCAAAAACGGGAGAGTTGGTAGTTTACCATGATCCATTTTTAACTCGATTATCAAATTCAAATGCATTTATTGAGGAAATTTCTTTAGACTCAATTAAAAAAGTAAAATTAGTAGGAGGATTATCCATACCAACACTAAATGAGGTAATAGATATAATTCCTGAAAATATATTTTTAAATATTGAGCTCAAAGGAAAAAATACTGCACTTGAGACCAATAAAATTATAATTGAACACATAAGTAAGTTTAGTCTTACTCCCTCAAAATTTATAATATCAAGCTTTAGATGGGATGAGTTAATAAAGTTTAGAAATGCTAATCAAGATGTGCCAATTGCAATATTAGTAGATTCATTATATAAAATTGATGATGCAATTAAATTAGCTAGAAAAATTAATGCTCTTGCTTTAAACCCAAATAATAAGTTTTTAACAAAGCAAATAGTAAAAAAAATTCAGTCTAATAATATCCAAGTTCATCCATACACAATTAATAATCCTATGAATATAAAGAGGATGAAATCAATGGGAGTTGATGCGATAATTACTGACTATCCAGAAAGAATTAATAATTAAAAAGTTTAGTTATTTTTTACTTTCAGCAATTACAAAATGTTCAAGTTTGAATATATGATTCTCAGGAATGGTTCTACCAACTGGAGTAAAATATTTTGAATTAAGATCAGCTAAGGTTCTATTTTCAGTTAAAGTAAAATTATTTTCAGATAGAATATCCTCAATTTCCTCAGCAGAGTAGAATGTTATCCATGGTTCACCTAATTTGGCGGCTGACTTAGTAATAAAGTTAACTGCTTTTTCAGGTTTTGAATAGCCTTTACCAAAACAGGTCTTAGAATCTTCTTTTAAAAGTTTATTTACATATGAAATAAAAATCTTGGAATTAGAATTTGAGTTTAAAGTAGCAACTTCATTAAGAGTTGAGTTAAGAGCTTTTCTCGGAATATACTGAGATACACCTTCAAGAGTATAAATAGTTGGTTTTCTCTGGTCAAACCCTGCATCTAAAAGGCGCTCTTTAAGTGAATGATGTTTAAAATCAATATTGACATAGGTCACATTCTCTATATTAGGTGTATTATTTGGAAGCTTTGAAATTTTTTTTTCTTGAACTTCAGGCTGATCAACCTCAAATATTTTTAGATTATTTGGAAGTTTGAGACGATGAGCTCTTGAATCATAACCAGCTCCTAATATTACATATTGCTCTATACCCATGGAGGCACTATTCTCAATTAAATCATCTATAAATCTTGTTCTAGAGATTAGATGTTCATGCATTCCAGGGACAATTTTTTCTCCTAACCAAACATTAAGTTTATGTCCCATGAGCTTTATAATACTTGCCCCTAGAACAAAATTTTTAGCGTAAGGGTCATAAATAACTCGTTTATTAGGTTTTGCAAGTGTTTCAATAAGTCTTTGCTTTGCAACTCCTTGAGCAGTTCCATCTTTTCTAAATATTGAGTTACTCATGGTATATATTTATTGATTTTTTATTTGCTCAGACTTAAATTATTATATTTAATTTAATAATAATTATGAAAATAACTTTTTTAGGTCATGCTACATTAGAGATAAAAATTAATGAATACTCAATTATTGTTGATCCATTTATCTCAGGAAATCCTATGGCATCAGAAATTAATTTAGATGATTTAAAACCTGACTTTATACTGATCACTCATGCACATCAAGATCATACTCTAGATGTAGAAAGACTTGCTAAGCAAAATGATTCAGTTATAGTTTCTAATTTTGAAATCGTAAATCATTTCCAGAATAAAGGTTTAAAAGGCCACCCAATGAATCATGGTGGAAAATGGGATTTTGATTTTGGCGAAGTAAAGTATGTAAATGCAATTCACACTTCCACTTTTCCTGATGGATCAAATGGAGGGCAACCGGGAGGATTTATAATTTCTGCAAATAATAAGTCATTATATATAGCAGGGGATACTGCACTTACATATGATATGAAACTTATTCCACTTCAATATAAATTAGATCTTGCAATTCTTCCAATTGGTGATAATTTTACAATGGGTTACAAAGACGCAATAATTGCTTCAGACTTTTTAAAATGTAATAAAATTTTAGGATATCATTTTGACACTTTTGGTTTAATTGAAATTGATCAGGCTAAAGCAATTGAAGAGTTTAAAAGAGTTAAAAAAGAACTCCTAATTATTAAACCTATGGAACATATAACAATTTAACTATGAAAAAAATATATCTTATTTTATGTATACTGGGTACTATACTACCTTATTATAATCTCTATAAATTTTTAGAGCTTAACAATTGGTCAATGGAAGGTTTTTGGGGATTGCTTTATGAAAATTATGCAGTATCTATGATTTCATATGACTTAAGTATTGCTGCACTTACTTTTTTAATATATATAATTTATACTTATTGGTCTCAGCCAAAAAAAATATTTAGGTATTTATTGCCTTTCTTTGTAGGCTTCTCGTTAGCATTACCATTTTATCTTTATGACACCTATGAGTCTAACTAGATAATTCTTTGGTTTTTATCATTATGCATGCACCTGCATTTATTAGTACTAACGAAATTGTACCTACTAAGAAAAAATCAAGGTTCTGTGATTTTCTAATTATAGCCTCTCCAAATACGCATAAACCAGAGCTAAAAATTAAAATACCTAAAGTTCCAACAATTGTATACTTATTAATCATCTTTTATTACATTTAAATCTAATTTATTCAAATTCAAATTTATGTCAACAGAAAGTTGGTTTTTTATTATTACGGGACTAGTGATTTTTAATTACTTGTTTTCAAATATTTTAGATTATATAAATCATAAAAACTGGAAAGATGATATTCCAAATGAATTGAAAGACTTTTATGAAAAAGAAAAATATAAGAAAGCTAAAGATTACTCTATATCAAAAAATAAAATAGGCTTTCTTTCAAGTACTATAAGTTTCTTGTTAGTATTTTCTCTTTTAGTTTTTAATGGGTATGGTATAATTAACGATTTGGTTAGCAGTTTTGAATCAAGCTACATTAAATCGGGACTATTCTTTTTAACTTTATTCCTGATAAATACCCTAATTTCATTACCATTTTCATATTATAACACATTTGTAATTGAAGAAAAATTTGGTTTTAATAAGACTACAAAAACAACTTTTTTTCTGGATATAATTAAGTCTTCTGTTCTTTCCATTTTAATTGGAGGAGCTTTACTTTTTCTTGCACTATACCTATATGATAAAATAAATCAAGGTTTTTGGCTATGGTTGTGGATAGGTCTATCAATATTAATGATATTTATTAATATGTTTTACGCAGATTTGATTGTTCCAATATTCAACAAATTAACACCACTAGAGGATGGAGAGTTAAGGAATAAGATAGAAGACTACTCAAAGAAGGTTGGGTATTTATTAAAAAATATTTATGTTATTGATGGTTCAAAAAGATCAACAAAAGCAAATGCATTTTTTAGTGGTCTAGGTCCCAGAAAAACTATAGCATTGTATGACACTTTGATAGAGAAACATACTGAAAACGAATTGGTAGCCGTTCTTGCCCATGAGGTTGGTCATTTTAAGAAAAAACATATTTTTTCAGGTTTAGTATTCTCAATAATTCAAATTGGAATAATGACTTTTTTCTTTGAACTATGTTTAAGCCTTCCAGAAATTTCTTTAGCATTAGGAGGTTCAGATATTTCTTTCCATCTCGGATTGATAGGATTTAGTATAGTGTTTTCTCCAATATCAATGTTATCAGGAATTCTAATGAACTATATAAGTAGAAAAAATGAGTTTGAAGCAGATGCCTATGCAAAGCAGACCTTTAACGGAGAAGACTTAGCACTAGCATTAAAGAAACTATCTGTTGATAGCCTTTCTAATATCTATCCTCATCCCTTGTATGTATTCTTTCATTACTCTCATCCTCCACTTATAAAAAGACTTAGAGCATTAAACTAAAACTATGAAAAGACGAAACTTTATTTTTGATATATTTAGTGTTGGTATAGTATCTGCTATGTCAACTAAATTAAGAGCTGTAAAAATAAATTTTACCCCAATGGTAAGATCAATATCAACATGGAAAACAACTGAAGCGAATCAAAAAGCTGGTCAGATGCTAGATAAAGGTGAACATGCATTAGATGCTGCTGTTGCAGGTGTTGCAATCGAAGAAGAAAATCCAAAAAATACAACTGTTGGTTATGGAGGTGCTCCTGATAGAACTGGAAAAGTTACGCTTGATGCATGTGTTATGAATCACCTTGGAGATTGTGGTTCTGTTGTTGCTGTAGAAAATATAGTAAATGTTGCAAGATTAGCTAAAGATGTAATGGAAAAAACACCACACGTAATGTTATCAGGAAAAGGTGCTGAAGAATTTGCAATTTCTCAGGGATATGAAAAAACAGATTTATTAACTGATCAATCTAAAAAAGAATGGGAAGAGTGGTTAAAAGATCAAGATTATAGACCAATTATAAATATTGAGAATCATGATACAATTGGAATGTTATGTATTGATAAAAATAATAACTTATCTGGAGCATGTACAACAAGCGGATTAGCATATAAAATGAAGGGTAGAGTTGGGGATTCCCCTATTATTGGTTCAGGTCTTTTTATTGATAATAAAATTGGAGGAGCAGTTGCGACAGGTTTAGGTGAAGAGGTTGTGAAAACTGTTGGATCTTTTCTAGTCGTTGAGTTAATGAGACAAGGTTTGTCACCTCAAGAGGCATGTGAGAAAGCTGTCAAAAGAATAGTTTCAAACAACTCACAAGAAAATAAATTCCAAGTAGCTTATATAGCTATGAATAAAAAAGGTGAAGTAGGCTCCTATAGCATTGAACCAGGTTTTACATACATGGACTATGTAAATGGAGAAAATAAAGAGGTTTTTTCTAAGTCTGAATTATAATTTAAGAGAATATTGACTTCATCTTTTCCATCTCCTCCTCAGCAAGTTTTGGATCAACTAAAATTCTTCCACTATATTCGTCGGTAATTATTTTTTGTCTTGAAGCAATTTCCATCTGAACTTGAGGTGGAATAGTAAAATATGAACCACCAGATGCATTTCTCTCTACAGGAACAATTGCTAATCCATTCTTGACATTTGACCTTATTCTTTTGTAAGCAGATATTAAGTTATCTTCAATCTTCTTCTCAAACTCTTTAGATTTTTCTAGAAGAGTTTTTTCTTCTTTCTCAGTTTCTTTAAGAATCTCTCCTAACTCAGAGTTTTTATTTTTTAAATGAGATTTACGATCTTTAATTTTATCTTTTAGTTCATCTATAACTGAAGTCTTACTATCTATAGTTTCCTTGTATTGTGCAATCTTCTTCTCAGATAATTTTATTTCAAGTTCTTGAAACTCTTGCTCCTTGACTATCGCATTATACTCTCTATTATTTCTAACTTTTTTCAAGTCAGCCTCATATTTTTTATGATTGGCCTTTGAAGTTGTAATAGCATTTTCTTCAAATTTGATACCATCTTGACTTTCTTTAATCTCATTTTCGAAACTCTCAAGTCTTTTATTTAGTCCAGCTATTTCATTCTCCAGATCTTCTACTTCTAATGGTAGCTCACCTCTTATACTCCTTATTTGATCAATTCTTGAATCAATTAACTGAAGATCAAAAAGTGCTCTTAATTTTTCCTCTACTGATGTTTCAACTTTTTTTGCCATTTTAATAATAGTTTACCGGGTTAATATTTTGTTCGGATAAAAGGACCGTAAAATTAGGTAATTTTTTATTAAGAAATTCCTTAATAAACAATTTTATGTGTTTTTCACTTTCATAATGTCCAATGTCAATTAGAATAGCTTTGTTATTAGCTTCAAAGAAGTTATGATATTTCAAGTCTGAAGTAATAAAAGCATCAACATTTGACTCAATTGAATCTTTTATTGCAAAGCTTCCTGAACCTACAACAATTGAGACTTTAGAAATCTTTTTATTTAATTTATTAGTATGTCTTAGGTATTTTAAACCTAATTTATTTTTAAGTAAGTCAAAAAAGGTAATTTCATCCATAGGTTTTTCTAGTTCTCCAATAGACCCCATACCTATTTTAATTTTATTTAATTTTTCTTCTTTGGGTAATAGAACAGAAATATTATTCAAGCCAATTAAATCAGATAACAGATAACTAATACCTTTTGGGTGATTATCCAATGAAGTATGAATCGCATAAACTGAAATATTATTTTTAACTGCTTTTATAACAGATTTTTGAACATAGTTATCATTAGTAATTTGTTTCAAACCATTAAAAATTATGGGATGATAACTAACTATTAAATTACAGCCTTTATTAATCGCCTCTTCTACAACATCCTCAGTAGTATCAAGGGTAATCAATATTGAGGTTATTTTTGATTCAGGATCACCTATAATAAGACCGACATTATCAAAATCTTCTGCAATAGAAGTTGGCATCCAACTGTCAATAATTTTTGCAATTTCAATAACTCTCATTGGTATTAGATTGATTGCAAATATAATACTATCTTTTAGGTGAAAAAAAAATGAAGTTTCTGTTATACCCTTTATCAATTGTATATGGCTTAATCACATCTTTAAGAAACTTTTTATTTGATATAGGCTTAATTAATTCAGTTCAGTACAAAATTCCAACTATTGGAGTTGGAAACTTATCAACGGGAGGGACAGGAAAATCAATGTTAGTTGATTATTTAATAGAACTTTTAAAAATAAAATATAATTTAACTACTTTAAGTAGGGGATACAACAGGGATACAAGTGGTTTTATCCAAGCTACCTCAAAATCTTCGGCATATGAGATTGGAGATGAACCCTATCAATTTTATTCAAAACATCCTGAAATTAATGTTGTTGTTTGTGAGGACAGAAGAAAAGGCATGAAGTTAATTTTAAATAATTTGCCTAATACTCAAATCAGTATTTGGGATGATATATTTCAACATAGATATGTCAAGCCTGGATTAATGCTATTAACTACAACTTTTAAATATCCATATTACAAAGATGAAATTCTTCCTTTTGGTAATCTAAGAGAGAATAAAAATTCATCTAAACGAGC
>Ga0208624_1000859_pt1 | contig 15035 bp, 11 predicted proteins | sample Knorr_S23_td_DCM_FD_185607 | JGI IMG/M metagenome (GOLD analysis project Ga0208624, IMG submission 185607) | Marine microbial communities from Southern Atlantic Ocean transect - Knorr_S23_td_DCM_ad_71m_LV_A (SPAdes) (version 2) | ecosystem: Environmental > Aquatic > Marine > Oceanic | place...
GAAAGCGCCATACGAGCACTTGAGTCAGGTGGAGCTAATGTGTCGGCATGGGATGATAATGATCGAGTTAGAAAAAATTATTTTGAGCAGGGAAAAATTATTACAAATCCCAAAGAAATTTCTGTTAAAGATTTTGACGTATTATTTTTAAGCCCTGGTATTGACATTAAAAAATCACCTCAAAAAAAATTCATTGACGAATTTAGGAGGAAAAAGAAAACAATAATTTGCGATATACAGCTTTTTGTGGATGAAATAAGCCATAGAAAAAGAAATGATAAAATTATAATGTTAACGGGAACAAATGGTAAATCAACTACATCAATGATGATTTATCATATTCTGGATAAATTAGGTAAGAAAGTGCAAGTTGGCGGTAATATTGGTTCAAGAGGCGTGCTAGATTTTGAACTGAGTGATCAAGATATAATCTTTATTATCGAGTTGTCTTCATATCAGATAGAATTATCACCAAATATAAAGCCAGATATTGGAATACTGCTCAATATAAGCCCCGATCATCTTGATAGACACGGTGATATGGATAAATACATTGATATTAAATTTGATATTTTCAAGCACCAGAATGAAGATGATATTTCAATTATTGGTTTAGACGGAGAAATAGTATCGTCTGAAATAAAAAAAAGAAATTTTGAAAGCAATCTAATTTCATACAAAAATAATCCGCAAGATGGGAATGAAATTGCCGAATTACACGTCGATGGAGAGGTGTCTAGGTATGATATAGCAAAATACTCAGCATCCCATAAAATTACTTATCCATCAAATATCACGGCTTGTATCGCTTGCATGCATGCGATGAAGATTGAATTTAATTCTTATTGTGAGTATTTCGATAGTTTTAAAGGCCTGCCTCACAGAACTGAATTAATCCATGAATATAAAAATATTCAATATATAAACGATAGTAAGGCAACGAATGCTGATGCAGCAAAACAAGCATTGACTATTTATAATAATATTTATTGGATACTAGGTGGTGTTGAGAAATATGGTGGGATTTCGCAAATTACTAAATATTTTTCAAAAATAAAGAAAGCTTATCTAATAGGTGAATCAGCGGAGTCGCTAAGTACAACCCTATTCAATTCGAAAATTGAGTATGAGAATTGTGTGACATTAAGAAATGCAATCAATAGGTCAACCAAGGATGCAGAAAAGTCCAAATCAAAAGTGACTATTTTATTTTCTCCAGCATGCGCATCGTTTGATCAATATAAAAATTTCGAGGAAAGGGGTTTGGAATTTACAACTATTGTTGGGGAATTGGTTAAGGAAAGAAATGAAATTCGACAGATCAACTAAATCAGGGTTATCCGATTGGTGGTGGACAATTGATAGGGTGCAGTTGGGCGCCATCTTACTTCTTATTATCTTTGGAATTGTATTAAATTTGGCTGCAAGTCCACCAATAGCTGAAAGATTGAACTACAGTGACCAATATTATTTTGTAAAGAAGCAATTCATATTTATAGTTTTTGGTGCCTTGGTCACAATATTCTTTTCATTTTTAAATCTAAAAAATATTCGCAGGCTTTGCCTGCTAATCTTCACAGTATCGCTTATTTCAATATTTTTCATCAATATCTTTGGAGCCGAAATCAAGGGGGCTACCAGGTGGATGGATCTTGGTATAATCTCACTGCAGCCATCAGAATTTGCAAAGCCTGCCTTCATTGTTTTGATATCTTGGTTGATGTCTGAGTCAATAATAAAGAAAGCACCCGGAAAATCATTATCATTTATTTTGTATGTACTTTTTATCACTGGTTTGATTTTACAACCTGATATTGGCCAAGCAATTTTGGTAACCCTCTCAGCCTCCATAATTTATTTTATAACGGGAATGCCTTTGATTATTGGAGTTATAATTTTTCTATTATCACTGACTGGTATTGCCCTTTCCTATATTTATATTGATCACTTTACTCAACGACTAAATATTTTTTTAAACCCGAATCTAGGTGATACATATCAAATTGATACTGCATATAATGCCATAATTAACGGCGGGTGGTTTGGTGTTGGGCCGGGTGAAGGAACAATTAAGAATATACTTCCTGATGCTCATACAGATTTCATTTTTGCTGTCGCGGCAGAGGAGTTTGGATTGATCTCCTGTTTTATTATTATGTTTTTGTTTGCATTCATAATTTTTCGAGGCGTCAAAAGATCTAAAAAGCAACAAAATTTGTTTGCAAAAATTTCAATAATTGGTCTTATCTCGCTAATTTGCTTACAAATGGGTATAAATATTGCTGTAAATCTAGGGATTGTTCCAACAAAAGGAATGACACTACCATTTATCTCATATGGAGGCTCATCTGCTATCTCCATCGCTATAACATTCGGTCTCATTCTCGCATTTACGAGGCAAAATAAAACTAATTTTGAATACTCATCACGTAAACTGAGCTTTCAGAGCTGACTGGAGATATCAAAAAATGAAAAAGAGATCAATTGTATTGGCATGCGGTGGGTCGGGCGGCCATACTAATCCAGCAATATCTCTGTATGAGGAGTTGACTATATACGATCCTGATCTCGTTATTAATTTCTTTAGTGACAGGAGGGGCCAAGTATATCTGGAAGAATTAGACAATGTTAATATAAAAAGGATTGCTTCATCATCTCCATTTAGAGCTGATATTAATTCGAAATTATTTTTTTTATTTTACCTGTCAATAGGTCTAATTCAATCAATTTATCATCTCATAAGATTTAGGCCTAGATTGATAATTTGTTTTGGTGGTTACACAGCATTTCCAACAGCGATTGCTGCTTATTTGTTAAGGATACCTGTGATAATTCACGAGCAAAATGCAGTTATGGGTAGAGCTAATAGATTAATATCATATTTTGCTGAATTAATTCTATTATCATTTAAGAATACAGAAAATATCAAGCTAAAACAGAAAGAAAAAACTGTTTTTACTGGCCTACCACTGAGGGACAGAATTACGAAATACTCTTCAAATGAAAATAAGGAAGACAATACTATAAACATTTTAGTTTTAGGGGGTAGCCAAGGAGCAAAAATATTCACAGATCTCATACCAGACACTCTGAGCTATCTATCAAAAGAAATAAGAGACAGGCTAAAAATTTATCAAAATTGTGTCAGTGATGATGAGGTAATACTAGAAAAAAAATATAAAGAAATTGGAGTGAATTTTGATATCAGACCTTACTTCTCAAATATTGGCAGTATCATGTCGAACGCAGATATTATTATATCGCGTGCGGGTGCCAATACAATTTTCGAGATATGCTCAATTGGTAAGCCCTTCATTCTGGTCCCCTTGCAAAATTCAATTGATGATGATCAGTTTAAAAATGCAAAATTTTTTTTTGATAAGGGGGCGTGTCTGATATTTAATGAAGTTACTAGTAATCCAAAGATGATGTCAAACATGATAATTAATTTAATTTCAAGTAAGAATGAGAGAACTAGAATGGCAAATAAAGCCAGAGAAATTGGCAAGGCAAAATCCAGAGAGGGATTTGTAAAGCTATTAGATAAATATTTATCAGAATGATTGAAAACAGCGAGAATATGAACCTATCAACTATACATTTCATAGGTATCGGTGGCATTGGGCTATCTGCAATTGCAAAACTATGTTTACACAATGGATATAACGTGCAAGGCAGTGATATCAAAAATAGTGATACCCTTAAAAGTCTTGTAAAAATGGGGATCAAAGTATTTGTTGGGCATAATTCTAATAACATAAATACTAAAATTGAAAAAGTGATCTACTCATCAGCCGTAAACAGCGAGAATCCAGAATTTATTAAAGCTAAAAATCTCAATATCCCAATATATTCGAGAGCCCAAATGCTTGCAGAAGTTATGCAAAAAAAGAAGTCTATTTGTATTTCTGGTACGCATGGCAAGACATCATGCACATCAATGACATCTTGGGTTTTATCGCATGACACAAAAAAACCTACCACATTGATTGGCGGGATTGATTACTCTTTCAATTCAAATCTACAGATTGGTAACAGTGATTGGATGGTTGTTGAAGCGGATGAGTCCGATAAAACATTTTTATCATTACCATCAGATATATCAGTAGTCACTAATATAGATGATGATCATATGGAAAACTATGGAACGATGAAGAATGTTGAGCAGTCATTTTTAAACTTTGCGAATAATATTAACGAAGGTGGATATTTTGTATATTTTAAAGATAATCCTGTAGCTTCTAGAGTTTTTAGTCATTCAAAATCAAATAATATAATAAGTTATGGGACTGATAAGCATTCTGATGTTGTAATAAAAAATATAGAGAGACTGCCTTTCGGCCATAACTTCGTACTATCTGGATTTATCAATGGAAAAAAATATAATTTGAAGCTTCGAATTAATAGACCCGGAATTTATAACGTATGGAACTCTACGGCTGCAGTTGTAATTGGCTTGCTCCATGGGATAGCTGAAGAAAAGATTATTTATCAATTAGCAAAATATCGGGGGGTATATCGAAGATTTTCCAGTATTATTGAAAAGAGCGGCATAAGATATTACGATGATTATGCACATCATCCAACAGAAATTAACCAGTTATTGATGTCGGCAAAAGAAGAAGCTGAAAATAGGGTGATAACGATTTTTCAGCCGCATAGGTATAGTCGAACACTGTCATTATATGATAGTTTGTGCAACTCATTCAAATATACAGATTGTCTTGGAATTTTACCAATTTATGCCGCTGGTGAAGAATATGAAAGTATGTTTGACTATGGGAAATTTGCAAAAGATATAAAGAAAAAATCTCATACAGATACATATATTTTATCAAGGAAAGAGATAAGTAAATTTCTGAAAAATATAACAAAAGAAGGAGATATTGTACTATTTGTTGGTGCAGGGGATATCAATGAAATATCAAAAGTTATTTGTAAAGAAATATGACGGAATGCTCTATGAATTACTTTTCAGATGCTGATAAACTGAGAGCTGAATTTGATGGAAGAGTAGCAGGTTATCTGTATACGAATTATCCATTAAAAAAAATATCATGGTTTCGTGTGGGGGGTTCTGCTGAGTTGTTGTTCAAACCAAAAGATTTGATTGATTTAAAAAAATTTATGCATATCAAACCAAGTGACGTACCTGTGACTATCTTAGGTAGTGCATCTAATACATTAATAAGGGATCATGGCATACCAGGTGTGGTAATAGTTCTGGACAGAGCATTCAATCACATCAAGCAGACTGCAGTTGATGCCATAGAGTGTGGAGCTGCAGTGCCTAGTAAAAAAATTTCAAATTTTGCGCTGAAGAATAATTTCGGAGGTCTTTCTTTTCTCAATACAATACCCGGAACTTTCGGAGGTGCGGTTAAGATGAATTCTGGCGCCTATGGGGCAGAAGTTGCTGACATACTAATATCGGCAAAGTTTATTGATCATAAGGGTAATGAATTTGAGAGCGATCTCTCTGATATATGTTATAGCTATCGGTCGAGTAATATTTCGGATGATATGATTTGCATTTCCGCAACCATTAGAGGATCGATCGCAAATAGAGATGATATTATTCAAGAGATTAATAGATACAAGAAACATAGAGATTCTTCTCAGCCAATAAAAGAGAGGACCGGTGGATCAACATTTAAGAATCCCACAAATATTAAAGCGTGGGAATTAATCAGGGACGCAGGCTGCTCGGGTCTATCATCAGGTGATGCTGTGATATCTAGATTGCATACAAACTTTATAATCAATAAGGGTAATGCAACGGCGCATGATATTGAACTTTTGGGAGAAAAAATAAAAAAGCGTGTTAAAGAGAAAACAGGAATAGATCTCGATTGGGAAATAAGAAGGATTGGCGTCGGTCCGAAAGTTGAGTTATGAATAATTTTTCAAAAAAACAAAATATATTACTACTAATGGGTGGTGTATCGCCGGAGAGAGAGATAAGTCTAGAGAGCGGTAAAGTATGTCTACAAGCAATAAAAGATCTAGGCTATAGGGTTCAAACTTTGGATCCTGATTATAATATAATAACAAGCCTGACTGAGCTAAACTTTGATATTATCTTCAATTGCTTGCATGGATCCTGGGGAGAGAATGGGTATATCCAATCAATTTTTGAATTTTTAAACATCAAATATACGCACTCTGGTATTCTTGCATCAGCAAACGCAATGAATAAATTAAAATCAAAAGAAATTTTTAAACATAGACAAATCCCAGTAGCCAGATCATATTTACTTGAAAATTCATTTGATAAAATTGAGTTCCCAATCGTGATCAAACCAATCAATGGTGGATCAAGTGTTGATATTTATTTAATAAATTCAAAAAATCAGTTAGATGAGTTTATTGAGAAGAATCGTGAGTCATTGAGTTCTTTTTTTGCAGAAGATTTTGTGGATGGCGCTGATTATACTTGTGGAGTAATTGGGGGTAAGGCCACGCAAATAGCAGAAATAGTGACAAGTGGACAATTATTTGATTACAACGAGAAATATAGTTCTAATTCTGCCGCACATATTATTCCAGCTAATCTTAAACCAAATATTTACGAAAGAATGAGAGAATATTCATTAGCAGCGCATGATTGCTTGGGCTGTAGAGGTGTTACAAGGGTTGATTTTAGATATTCGTCATCAAGAGATGAAAAGCTGGTGTGTCTTGAAGTAAACACTCAACCGGGTATGACTAAGAAATCTCTACTGCCTGAATTGGCAGAGTATTCAGGTATCTCATTCCATGAGTTGGTTGAATGGATTATTCGTGACGCATCGTGCAATAGATATTGATTTATTAGGAAAGATAATGCGTAATTTTATTTCTCGGATAAACAAAAAATATAAATTGAAAGCATTTGTAACCGCTGTGTCGATTTTAATTTTATTATATTCCATGACAAATTTATTTAAAAATTCAGAAGATATTATTAGCAGCTCGATGGAATATATTAATTTAGACATCAAATTAAAGAACCTTAAAATATCAGGAATTGAAAATGTAAAAGCAAGTGAGGTGGTGAACATTGTATCTGAGCTGAGGGGAATTTCACTCACAAGTATAGATTTAAAAAAAATCAGCTCAGAGATAAATAACATAGATTGGGTTAAAAAATCTGAATTAAGAAAGATTTATCCTTCAACTTTGGAGGTCAAAGTGTATGAGCATAATCCAATTGCAATATGGTACAATGAAGGAAATAAGTTCTTGGTTGATAGAGACTCAAAAATAATCACAGAATTAAATCCTAACAAATTTACAAATCTAAAGGTAGTTGCTGGACCGAATGCACTTGAAGACATACCTGTAATTATTTCAATGATAAAAAATTATCCTGAGTTTGAAAAAAAAATTAAATCTCTCTTAAGGGTGGGTGATCGACGCTGGACGATCCGATTACATAATGGAATAACAATCCATCTACCAGAAAAAAATGTGGTGAATGCGATAGAAGAGATAGAGGATTTAGACAGAGAGTACTCACTTCTGAGCAGATATATTGAAATAATTGATATGAGATTACCCGATAGGATTGATATACTACCCACTGAAGTTATGATGAACAGCTCGAAAATATAATATAAGAGTTTTTATATGTATTTAATGTCATTTGATAAGATGTCCGGATTTAATCTTAAGAAAAATATCAACACAATTTCTGCAGTGTTGGATATCGGGTCAGACAAAATTATTTGTTTAATAGCAAAAAATACCATTTCTGAAAACTACAGGGAAAAATTTGAAATTCTTGGTCTGGGGCACCATAAATCCAGTGGTTTTGAACACGGGAGTATAGTTGATCCTTCAAATCTCGAATTAGCAATTAGGAAAGCAATTGAGGATGCTGAACACATGTCCTCATTAACTATTGACAAAATTTCAGTAAATATCACGTCTGATAAGGTCGAATCAAATTTATTTGAAATTAGCATTCCAATAAACGACATCCAAGTGACAAAAAGAGATCTGGAAAAAGCATTATCATTAGCAGCAGAGCAAAATGAGTCATCTGACAAATTAATATTTGAGACCATTCCATTAGGTTTTTCGATAGATGGAGTCGATCTAATTGAAGACCCAGTCGGAATGTATGGCGAAAAGCTAAACATAAATCTTAATAACCTAACCTGTGCAAAAGGTATCATTCAGAATATCAGTAATGTTATTGAAAGTGCGCATATTCAGTTGGAGAGGATAATTTTTACGCCGATTTCAAGTGCTGTTGCAACTTTGTCGAGTGACGAAGCAAACCTTGGATCAATTGTTATTGATATGGGGGCCGGAACAACGTCTTATTCGATATTCTCTGATAATATTTTTCGTTATGCAGGTGTGGTATCATATGGTGGTAATAATATAACTATTGATATTGCGCGCGCATTATCGATCAGTATGAGCGATGCCGAAAAGTTGAAGGTTTTATATGGAGGTGTTTTAACTAACTCATACGATAATGGAGATACTGTTACTATACAACAGTTGGGCTATTCCGAAGACACAAACTCGGAGAAGCAAATTCATAAATCAACTATTGCTGATATATCCAGAACGAGCGCTCTAGATACACTAGAAAGAGTGAGGTCTACGATCCAAAATATTAGCCCAAGTTTGTTAAATCAAAAAAGAGTAATACTTACAGGAGGGGCAAGTCAGCTCATTGGCATTGATGATTTAGCGAGCGAAATTTTTCAGTCACCTGTCAGAAGGGCGGTCCCAAGATTGATCTCTCAAGATTTTGACATCTCGGATCCAATTTTTTCTAATGCTTGCGGTATGTTGACTTATTCACAGAATGAAATTTTTGTTAATAAAAAAATAACCACTAAAGGCTTATCTTATAATCAAGGTAATAATTTTTTTACTAGTTTGATGAGATGGTTCAAGGACAGTTTCTAGAAACTAATTGGCCTATTGATTTTATAAGTTAAATAAACACAGGAAAAAATATCATGACAATAAATTTGAAGATTCCAGATGCTATGAGTGAGTTGAAGCCAAGAATTACAGTGTTTGGCGTTGGTGGTGCCGGTGGTAACGCTGTAAATAATATGATCCAAGAAGGATTAGATGGAGTCGAATTTGTTGTTGCTAATACTGACGCCCAAGCCCTTGCAATGTCAAGTGCTGACAGACGAATTCAGATGGGAACAAATCTAACCGAAGGTTTGGGAGCAGGCTCGCAGCCAAAAATTGGTGCAGCAGCTGCCCAAGAGGCGCAAGCGGAAATACTGGATTATTCTGCAGGATCACACATGGTGTTTATTACCGCTGGTATGGGTGGCGGAACGGGAACAGGTGCGGCGCCTGTAATAGCTCAGCTTTGCAAGGAGCAGGAAATCCTGACGGTTGCAGTAGTAACCAAACCATTTCAATTCGAAGGTGTAAGGCGAATGGAAATAGCAGACGAAGGAATTGAAGAATTAAGCAAGTATGTAGATACATTAATCGTTATTCCAAATCAAAATCTATTCAGGATTGCTAATGAAAAAACTACATTTTCTGATGCTTTTGCAATGGCAGATCAAGTTCTACTATCAGGTGTATCTGGTATAACAGACTTAATGGTAAAAGAAGGTTTAATCAACCTTGATTTTGCTGATGTGAAATCAATTATGTTTGGGATGGGTAAAGCTATGATGGGTACAGGAGAAGCCTCGGGAGAAAAAAGAGCAATTGAGGCAGCAGAAGCTGCCATTTCGAATCCACTTTTGGATGACGTATCAATGAAAGGGGCACAGGGTCTTCTTATCTCAATAACCGGCGGTGAAGACCTTACTCTTTTTGAAGTTGATGAAGTCGCAACCAGAATAAGAGATGAGGTGGATAATAATGCAAACATCATACTAGGTGCAACCTTTGACTCTAATTTAGAGGGATCCGTCAAAGTATCTGTTGTGGCAACCGGTATTCAAAATAATATCAAAAATATCGACTCTACAAATTATACATTTAATAAAAATTATACTATTCCAAAGATAAATAGTACCAGAGATGATGATCAGAAGAATGAAAATCAGACATATCCTTTAAGTGGTATTTCAAATAACATAAAGTCAGTTGCAGAAGATAAGAAATATGATGGAGACGTATCAATAAAAAAAATAGATGGAAGTCATAATTTTTTCACTTCAAGAGATAGGCAGAAGCCGGGTAATGAAAACTCAATAAATGAAAAAATGAGCAGCGCAAGCATTATTGAAAAAAGACAATTAACAAATGAAATAAATGAAATACCGAGAGTGAGCGAATTCTTCTCAATTAAAGATGAAAATATTTCAATGGCAATGAATGAGCAGCTCTTGGATGAGGGTGAAAGAAAAAATAAAGGGGGCTTTTTGAGTAAGCTTGTAAGCGTCGGATTCAAGAAAAAAGAGCAAGCTGATGAAACGCCGATGATTGACAGTAACTATTCAAATATAGAATTGAACTCCAATACCGAAATAGACGATAATTTAGGTATTAAAGAGCCTGATATTGAAACTGTAAAGTCAGATATGATTGAGGCACACCAGAACGCGGAAAAGCTCTCTGATGATTTGAGTACGAGCGAGTCTGACCTTGCAGAGGAAAAGAGTTTTAACTTAAATTATGATACTGAAGAAGTGTCAGATGATGTGAATGCTCCCACCGATAATGAAATCCAAGATAGCCTTTTAGATATTGAAGTGGACGCAAACAAAGAGGATGATCTCATTGATAATACAATTGATGACGACTCTTCAGATCCAGACGGTGAGTTAGAATTACCTTCATTCTTAAAAAGACAGGCAAATTAATATATTAATATCTCACACAGATCTATTGCTTATACCGTGAAATATGTATATCAATGTAGGTAGTATTAGTGAGAGCGAACAACATGTTTAACATGCAAACTACAATTAAAGACGATATCAAGTTCGAGGGTATTGGTGTTCATACGAATACGAAGTCTTGTATGATATTAAAACCATCAGATCCTGGTTCTGGAATTTCTTTCAGGAGAACCGATGTTAAGGATCCAAGTAAAAATACAATCAAAGCAAACTACAAAAATGTAAAATCTACATATTATTGCACTGAAATTTCAAATGAGTTCGATGTTTCTGTTTTAACTATTGAGCATCTACTTGCGGCAATATTTGGTGCAAACATTGATAACATTGAGATATTAATTGATGGCCCTGAGGTACCAATTTTAGATGGTAGTAGTAAAATTTTTATGGATGGTATTCAGGATAATCAAATTATAAATCAAGGGGACGCCAAGAAATTTTTAAAAATCCTTGAGCCAATAGTGGTAAATCATAATAATGCATTTGCAAGCTTCACTCCAAATGAAAAACTAATTGTTGATGCGCAAATTGATTTCAAACATCAGTTGATTGGAAAACAAAAAATGGAAATTGAAGTTAACTATGATAATTTTCTAAATGAAATATCAAATGCAAGAACTTTTGGCTTCCTTGAACATGCAGAAAAATTACACTCAATGGGTTATGGTTTAGGGGTAACTCTATCAAATACAATTGTTCTAACGGACAAAAATATTATGAATTCAAGCGGTTTAAATTCAACAGATGAATTTGTAAGGCATAAAATACTTGATATTTGCGGCGATCTCATGCTCGCAGATTATAGAATTATCGGGAAGTTCACATCAATATGTGGTGGGCATAATATCAATTATTTGGCTTTGAAAGAGTTATTTGAAAATAAAAATTCTTGGTGTTTAGTCGATTTTGATGAGGACTCCAAAACGGCAGAGAATATCGAGCATATTGAACAGCAGAAGCTTGTTAATCAGTAAATATAGACTATACTATGTTGATATCAATGTTGTATAGTTGTGTTACAATATGCAGAAAATTATCGTCTCATTATTTCTTTTATCATTGGTTGGCTGTACAACAGATATGCCTGTTGAGTCATTCAGCCAGAGGGATATGAGTATAATATATAATTCTGCTGCCGATTTACTCGAGAAAAAAGAATATGAATTGGCTGCAAATGAATTTCTAAATATCGAGAGAGAGTACCCATATTCAGATTGGTCAGAGCAAGCCCTAATAATGGCTTCATACTCCTACTTTGAAGGAAAAAGATACAAAGATGCTATTAGTCAGCTTACAAGGTATACTCAATTATACCCAAATGGAAATAAACTTGCCTATGCAAATTACTTAATTGGACAATCGTACTACTTGCAAATTGCTAATGTTGGGAGAGATCAACACAATGCTAGACATGCACTTGAGCGATTTAACACTATACTTGAAAGGTTTCCAAACTCAGACTATGCAGCGGATGCTCGTCTCAAGAAAGATCTTGCTATTGATCATATTGCTGGATCAATAATGGAAATTGGAAGATTTTACCAAAAAAGAAAGCAGTTTACGGCGGCTATCAATAGGTTCAAGGAAGTAATCTCAGAATATCAGACTACTTCTCATATTGATGAAGCGCTAGCACGTTACTCCGACTCGTATCTCGCACTTGGCATATATGTAGAAGCACAAACATCTGCTGCAATTCTAGGTTATAACTACCCAAATAGTAACTGGTATGGTTATATTTATGGTGAGCTGACACAAGCAGGTTTAAAACCCAAAGAAGAGCCAGAAACATGGATTCGAAGGGTTTGGAGAGCGGATAAGTAGAGTTTTTGTATGCTTTTATCATTATTTATCAAGGACGCAATATTCATAAATAACCTCGAAATAGATTTCAAGGATGGTTTAGTAGTTTTCACGGGGGAAACAGGTGCTGGTAAGTCAATTATTATGGAGTCAATATTATTGGCGCTTGGAGGGAAGAGTAATCCAAGCATTATCAGTAATTCTTCGGACGCAGCGACCTTTATACTTGCCCTGAAAAAGCACCCAAAAATAAACAACATATTTCATGATCTAAATATTGACGATAGCGATGAGTTGCAAGTAAAAAGAGTTCAGTTTAATGATGGTAGAACCAAATCCTACATTAATGATGTACCTGTTAGTCTATCAACTGTAAAAAAGCTGTCTTCTTGCTTAGTTGAATTTCATGGCCAAAATGAGGATTTAAGCTTTATCAATCAATCAAATCATATTGATATCATCGATAGCTTTGGAGATTATACTACTGATATTGATATAATATCTGAGATAAGTGCTGAAATTAAAAAAATACAAAATGAAATCATGGAAAGGAATAAAATCTTAGATCAAACAGCAAGTCAAAAAACCTATCTTGAAGAAATTTGCCAGGAGATTGAGGATCTTAATCTTATGCATGGGGAAGAAGATAAGCTTTTTCAGCGAAGGAAATTACTATTAGAGGGTTCTCGTGTTATCGAAACATTATCGAAAATTACATCACTTATAAACGCAGATAATGGGATTGAAGAGCTCAGTGGTATTGCCCAGAGAGAGATATCAAGACTCGAAGCAATACAAAATAGTGATATAATCAAAATAGATAGCGAGCTTGTAAATATTAATGACTCACTATCAAAAATAAGTACTCTTATTGATAAAGTTCAAGACCAAATGGGTGCTGATAATAGTGATCTTGAAACCGTTGAGAAAAGGCTTTTCGCAATAAAATCAATATCAAGAAAGTATAATATACCAACGGATGAAATTTTAAATTTTTTTGAAAGAACCTCAGAACAACTTAATAATTTAAACGATGGAAAAGAGGAAATAATTAAGATGGAAGAAGGCTTACGGAAGCTATGCAGCAAGTACGATGATATTGCGATAGAGTTATCTAAAAAAAGGGAACTTATTATAAGAGAGTTCGATAAAAGGCTTCTTGATGAATTAAATGAATTAAAATTTCCATCAATAAAGGTAAAAACAGTAATTCATAAGAATTCAGTGGAAAGTCGAGGTCCAAAAGGTATTGATGAAGTCAGTATCATGGTATCAACAAGTAAGGAGCGAGAGCCTGAATTAATTACAAAAGTTGCATCAGGCGGAGAGTTATCAAGGATAATTTTAGCAATAAAATCTTTGAAGTCGGCTAGTCATGATGTAGACACACTAATTTTTGATGAGATTGACTCAGGAGTTAGCGGATCTACTGCGTCTGCTATTGGAAAAAAGCTAGCATCACTCTCTAAAACATTGCAAATATTTTCTGTAACGCACTCACCGCAAGTCGCTTCAAAAGCAAACCACCATTACTTAATCAAAAAAATTGATAAAAGTGAGGATGATTTTTCAATAGAGGTCACTGAGATTGAGGAGGGGGAACGGATTGAAGAAATCGCGAGAATGCTATCGGGAGAAAAAATTACAAACCAAGCTCGTGAGGCCTCCAAAAGTTTGATTTATGAAGATGAATAAATACGCGAAAACTAGTAGTTTTTTACAAAATCAATTTGATGATCTATCAAGTAAGGAAAAAAATGATTTCCTAAGAGATCTTGAGAGCTTTCTGAAAGATCAAGATAGTGCATACTATGGGAGCAATATATCTAACATATCTGACGCTGAATACGATAGGTTAAAATTACTGTATCATAAACTTGTTACAAATAATCCTGAGCTAATAGATAGTAATTACTCAAATAGTGTTGGCTTTAAACCATCCGATAAGTTTGAAAAGGTAAGTCATAAAGTCCCTATGCTCTCGCTTTCGAATATTTTCGACAATGATGGAGTTACTGATTTTATTGAGAGAGTGAGAAGATATCTCAGCTTAGGTACAAATGATAATTTGGAAATCGTTTCTGAGCCAAAAATAGACGGTCTCTCGGCCACACTGATATATATCAATGGTAATTTGCACATTGGCGCAACAAGAGGGGATGGAAGTCAGGGTGAAAATGTAACCCAAAACATAAAAACTATATCAAATATACCACATGAGATTAAAGACTCTGATGTTCCAGATATTTTAGAAATCCGTGGAGAAATTTATATGAAAAAATCTGATTTTTTCGAGTTAAACGAAAGGATGCAAAAAGAAGGAAAACAAACATATGTTAACCCAAGAAATACTGCATCTGGATCACTCCGACATCTTGACGTTAATGTCACAAAATCAAG
>Ga0208624_1000861_pt1 | contig 14994 bp, 15 predicted proteins | sample Knorr_S23_td_DCM_FD_185607 | JGI IMG/M metagenome (GOLD analysis project Ga0208624, IMG submission 185607) | Marine microbial communities from Southern Atlantic Ocean transect - Knorr_S23_td_DCM_ad_71m_LV_A (SPAdes) (version 2) | ecosystem: Environmental > Aquatic > Marine > Oceanic | place...
GGGATTTTGATCAGTATTCATAATATAGGTGGCCTCATCTCAGGACTCGACATAAACATGTAACGAGATCACTGTCTACGACATCGCTTAGCGGCTTTGCGAAAGCCTTTAACTGACATATCGTCGGGATCCTGTCAGAATGTGCTTTGGAGAAGGAGGACAAATTTATGAAAGTAGTCGACGCAATCGCACATGCAATGAAAGAGGAGGGAATTGACGTCCTCTTTGCTTATCCAGTCAATCCCCTCATAGAGTCAGCTGCAAAGCTCGACATCAGAACCATAATTGTTCGACAGGAGAGGATTGGATTACATATGGCGGACGCCTACTCCCGCCTGTCATCCGGAGAGAAAATCGGGGTTTTCTGTATGCAACACGGCCCTGGTGCCGAAAACGCGTTTGGGGGAGTGGCTCAGGCCTATTCCGAGTCTGTTCCGATTTTGGTAGTCCCAGCTGGCTACCCGAGGCGTGTCGCAAACTATTTTCCGAACTTTAATTCGACGCTAAACATGCAACACATTACGAAATGGGCTGAACCCGTAACTATGGGAAAGGCCGTTCCCGAGATAATGCGGAGAGCATTCTTCCAATTAAGAAATGGCAGGCCGGGTCCAGTAATGATTGAAGTGCCCCTTGACGTCATGGGAGAGGACGTTCCTGACGATTGGGTTCATGTTCCAGCTTTCAAAGCTAAATCAGCACCAGATCCATCCGATGTAAAAGAAGCTGCTGCGCTGTTGGCAGGCGCTGATCACCCGGTTATTTATGCAGGCCAAGGCATCCATTACGCGAAAGCTTGGAAGGAACTAAAAGAACTTGCTGAGCAATGGAATATCCCTGTTACGACGAGTATTGAAGGAAAGAGTGCATTCCCTGAAGACCATCCGTTATCCTTGGGGAGTGGTGGAAGAGCGAACTCGCGCCCTGTAAAAAGATACCTGGAAGAGTCTGATCTTATTCTTGGTCTCGGCGTTTCCTTTGCTCTGACCGCATTCGGGGTTCCAATGCCTCCGGGGAAGAAAATAATTCATGCGACTCTAGACCCAATGGATCTAAACAAGGATGTGCCCGCAGATATAGGTCTGATCGGGGATGCAAAATTAACCTTGGCGGCATTAAATTCAGAACTCTCCAATGCCGATAATTTAAAAGCTGCTGAAAGAGCTAGCGAGCCAGAAAAAATTAACGAGCTAAAAGAAGAGTGGATGCAAGAGTGGTTACCTAAGCTGACCAACAATGAGGCTCCTATAAATCCTTACCGCGTCGTCGCAGAACTGAACCAACTAGTAGATAAAGAAAAGGTCGTTATTACCCACGATGCTGGGAGCCCTAGAGACCAAATCACACCATTTTGGGAATCGACTGCACCGCTCTCATATATAGGCTGGGGGAAAACGACGCAACTTGGATATGGTCTAGGCTTAGCAATGGGAGCAAAGCTGGCGGAACCGGAAAAACTGTGCATCAACGTTTGGGGGGACGCTGCAATCGGTTTTACGGGTATGGATTTCGAAACAGCAGTGAGAGAAAACATTCCTATTCTGTCGATTCTTTTTAACAATTTCTCAATGGCGATCGAACTTCCCATCATGCCTGTCTCGACAGAGAAATATCGCTCCACCGACATTTCCGGCAACTACGCCGATATGGCGAAGGCGTTTGGTGGTTACGGCGAGCGAGTTACTGACCCCAATGAAATCGTGGCAGCCCTTGAGAGAGGAATAAAAGCGACAGAGAATGGTCAAGCCGCCCTCCTCGAATTCATTACGGATCAGGAAATCACAATTTCAAACGAATAACCGAGACACAATTTACTAGAGATTAGAAAGGAGAGTCTTATGTGTGCCAAAGCTGTAGCCTTAGCGGCAAGACCGGAAGGGATGCCGAAAACTAGCGATTTTCAAATAGTCGACATTGAATCTAACGATCCGGCTGATGGTGAGATCCAAGTAAAAAATATTTGTATGTCAGTTGACCCATATATGCGTGGTCGTATGGTGGATCGAAAATCGTACGTGCCTCCGTTTCAAATAGGTGAGCCCCTGACCGGTGGCGCAATTGGAAAGGTCACTAAGTCGGCACACCCGGATTTCAAAGAGGGCGACTTCGTCTCCAGCCACTGGGGCTGGCGAGATGGCTTCACGGCACGAGCAGAAGGAATAGAGCGGCTTGGAGAAATTGTAGCTCCCGCATCAGAGTACCTAGGAGCAATTGGAATGCCCGGGATGACTGCTTATGCTGGGCTACTCGAAGTAGGAGCACTAAAAGACGGCGAGACAGTTTTCGTATCCGGTGCAGCTGGAGCCGTCGGTAGCATTGTTGGTCAAATAGCCAAGCTTAAGAGCTGTCGTGTCATAGGCAGCGCGGGCAACGATGAAAAAGTAGAGCTTTTAACAAAAGAACTAGGGTTTGATAGCGCGTTTAATTACAACGACGGTAATCTGTTAGGTCATTTGAGAGAACTAGCCCCTGAGGGTATCGATGTCTATTTCGACAACGTTGGCGCAGAGCACCTTGAAGCAGCACTCATGTGTATGCGCCCATTTGGACGGATACCACTTTGCGGGGCGATCGCAACTTACAACGACACCTCCCCCCGACCTGGACCCAATAATCTGTCGATGGCCATAGGTTTAGGATTAACCCTGAGAGGATTTATCGTCACCCATTTTAATCATATGAAAGATCAATTTCGCAAAGACATGGAGACATGGGTAACAAATGGAGAGATCGTTACGAAAGAAACGACATACGAAGGGCTTGAATCCGCGGGTGACGCCTTCATAGGTCTATTTACAGGCGCTAACACGGGTAAAATGGTCGTGAATTTGTAGAAGCCTCGAAAGAGGTGGTCGTAACAAAGTAGCTCTAGCTAGCCGGGTGTCGCAAGGCTGGCCCACAGTTTGTCAGGGCCTTGCTTAGACAACCACTCACCGAGTCTGCGTTGCCAGTAGCTCTCGCTACCCCATTCATCTCTCCATGCCCATAATCTTCGTGTAAAGTGGTGGAGTTGGTGTTCATGCGTAAAACCCATCGCGCCATGAATCTGATGCGTCTGCTCAGCAACTATTCCGACGGCTTCTCCAACTCGCGCCTTCCCGGCCGCAACCTCTATAACGAATCTCTCACCACCAATAGAATCTACAGCCGCATCGGCAGCGCGCTGAGCAGCCGCCACTTCGGCAGCGATAACAGCGAGAGAGTGCTGAATCGCTTGAAACTTGCTTATCGATCTACCAAATTGAACACGGTCTGTCGCAAATAGCAGACCCAAATCCAGGACTGATTGCAGAGTTCCAGCGAGCAAATTAGTTTTTGCTAATGCCATCTGAGCAAAAGGTTCTTCCTTCAACTCTATGGCTGAAAATGGATCTCCTACCTTTAACGTATCCGAAGGCTCTCCAGCCATATTCATCTTCTCTTCTACAACCTCGAAGTCTTTAAAGAGCCTCAACGACATATCCTCGATATTTATTGCAACCAGCCATTCCGTGAATCTTCCCCACGCGACTCTCTTGACCTCTAAACCATCAACAACTCCGATGCTTGCTACTCCACTTTCATCGCTTAGAGCATCTGGGAACCAACCTCTCGCTAGAATGGTTTCAGCTAATGGCAATGGCGCTGCATAGCGCCCACAGATCTTCAAAAAAGCAAATACATCTTGATTCGAGTACTGCTCTTTAAAAATTCCGAGATCCAAAAAGCCATTCGTTCTAATTTCTTCCCATAACTCCTTAGCAAACCCCCCTGCTTCGCATTGATCCAGCAGCTTCTTGTCACAAAAATCTGACAAGATTTTTTCCGCACTCTCGACAATTAGATTTGTTACATCAGACTGGTCCATCTCTACCTCAGTCCAAGGCCACGTGCTATCACGCCTCGCAATATTTCTCTCGTCCCCCCGCGTAAGGTAAAAGATGGTGACAAGAGCATCGTGTCCTCAAATGTACGACGGAATAGATCCCCATCACGGGAGAAATCGCTGAACCCATCTGAACCAACCACTCGGGCGAGCTCAGGGAGAAGTTTCTCAAAGTTGTTTCCTAATTCCTTGACCAGAGCTGCCTCCACAACAACGTCTTTACCTGACTCAAGCATCCCTGCCACGGAGATCGACATTCTTCTAAGAGTCATTATGTGCGATGCAATACGCCCTATGACAGTAGCCTGATATTCAGTAGGTTCAGGCCCACAAAAACGTACTAGCTCAACAAAAACTCTAAAAGCTGATAGAAACCTTTCCGGACCGCTTCGCTCATATGCGAGCTCCGAGGTTACTTGCGCCCAACCATTTCCCGCTTCACCAACTATCCGATCTTTCGGAACCACGACATCTTCGAAAACAACCTCGTTGAAATCCTCACCGCCGGCCATGTTCTTGATGGGACGAACCTTGGCTCCATCACGTTTCAGATCGATAATGATCTGACTCAATCCGGCGTGTCTGTTCTCTTCTGCTGGCTGCGTTCTAACCAGACAAATGATGTAGTCATTTCTGTGCGCATCCGTTGTCCATATTTTGGTGCCGTTAACCCGATAATTATCCCCCTCTAAGATCGCCGACGTTCTGACCGACGCCAAATCCGACCCTGTGTCCGGCTCACTCATCCCTATAGAAAAATAACTTTCACCTCTGCATATCCCGGGTAAATATTTTTGCCTTTGTTCTTCGGTGCCAAACCTGAGGAGTAACGGACCACTTTGCCTGTCAGCGATCCAATGGGCACTTACCGGTGCACCTGCAGCCAATAATTCCTCCGTCACCACTAAGCGATCGAAATTTGATCTTTCACCGCCGCCGTATCCGGCTGGCCATGTCATACCTATCCAACCTTTTTCTCCCAACTTCCTTGAGAATTCTGGGTCATGACCAGTGACGAAATCCGAATTCGGTCTTTCGAAGTGACTTTCGTTTTCTTGGACGAACTGTCGGACCTGTTCACGAAGATTTTCCGTCTCAGCATCTAGAGCGATGCGATCAAATTGCAAAGCCGGCATTTTTTTGACCCTCAGTTAATGCGAGTACAATACGTTTCGAAAGATACGCTTGCAAACAATCAAGTTCTACAAACTATCAACAATAGAGCTCTTACGACTGATGTGGCACCATTGGCGAGATGTATTCGACTGAACAACTAAAAGAAGCTTTTGAACCGGTTCTCACTGAGCTAAGAGAAAAAGCGGCGGTGGCCACGAGTTTCATAGACAAGAATTTCTTCCAAGTATCTGTCGCAACTTTGTGGGCGAACGTTGTCCTTTCCCCCGAGGATACAGGGATCACTGAGGATGACTTGCCCAATTTGCACGATGTCTTGAATGAAGAAATCGCCAGTGTGCTCGGCCCGGATGAGGACCTGAAAACCGTATTTCGTTTCATTAGCAGTAAAGACGGCGAGAAGACTATGGTTGAAGCAAGACTCAACCAAACTCACAAAGATCTCCTCTTATATTTTTCTAGTATGATCTTGGATCCCGAGGGGCACAGGAAGTGGGCCAACGAGCTGAAAGAAAAACAAAAAAGATAGAGATTTTTTAGCCAGATACGTGCACTAACAACTTTCGATCAAGACGAACGCCTGGCAATTCAGCTCGATGCTCCCAAAGGTACACTGCCTGCCAGGTGCCCAGACCTAGCGAACCATCAACGAAAGGTATTGAGACACTAGTCAAGGTCAGAGCGCTTTTGATGTGAGCGGGCATGTCGTCGGGACCTTCCTGAACATGCGTGAAAATCGGATCGTTTTCGGGGACAAGCCTGTCCATCCAGTTATTTAAGTCCTCTTGAACCGCCGGGTCAGCATTTTCTTGAATAATAAGGCTGGCAGAGGTGTGTTTTATAAAAATAGTAAGCAGGCCGTCTCTCAAGGAACAATTGGCGACACAGGTTTTGATTTGCTCCGTAATGTTATAAAGACCTTTCCCTTTCACAGGGACAATGAGCTCTTGAATCATCTTGTCAGCCTATATGCCAGAGACTTAGGAACGGCACATAGGTGATGATCATCACAGCGAAAAGCAGAATCACCATGAAAGGTAAGGTCGCTGAGTAGAGCTCCGTTAGCGGTTTTTTGAAGCGGTAGCTAGCTATGAACAAATTCATTCCAACAGGTGGCGTGAAATAGCCAACCTGCAGGTTAGCAAGAAAAATAATACCCAAGTGGACAGGGTGTATCCCATAACTAACGGCTACAGGCAACAATAACGGAACCATGATTACGAGTGCTGAGAAAATATCCAACACTGCCCCAAGCGCCAGAAGCAAAATATTTAACATCAGTAGAAAAAACAAAGGATTCGTTATGTATTCTTTAAGCCAAGACATGATCATCTGCGGCACCTCGGCATCAACCAAATAATTGGTGAATGCCAATGCCACTCCAAGAATCAATAGGATCCCACCAACCATAACCATTGAATCTTTTCCAATAACGGCGAGGTCTCGAAGAGAAACCTCACGGTAAAAAAACACTTCAATGATTACTACATAGAGGGCCGTCATTGCCGCCGCCTCGGAAATCGCTAAGAACCCGCCAAAAATCCCTCCCAAGACCACGAAGGGGAGCGGAATTTCCCAGCGAGCATTCCAAAGCGCAGCTTTAAGCTTTGAACCGCTAAAGGGAACAGTAGGAATCTGTCCCCCAGAGTATTTGACCAATGTCCACACACTAAGACAAAACAGCATCAGAAACATGGGCACCAGCCCCGCGACAAACAATTCCGTCATGGTGAAAGAAGGCCCGAGATCCAATTGTTGAGCGATCACGCCATATAAAATCAAGGGCACCGAAGGCACTAGAAGAAGACCAAGGCTGCCGGACGTAGTCACAAGCCCTAATGAGAAACGCTCTCCAAAGCCAGCGGACTGGAGTGCTGGTAATAATAAAGCTCCCAGCGCTACTATGGTGACTCCGGAGGCACCCGTAAGAGCGGTGAAAACAGCGCAGGCGAAAAAAGCAACGATCGCCAACCCACTTGGGATCATCCCAAAAACGCTTTGGAAAACAGCAACCAATCTTTGCGAGGTGCCGGCCGCACTCAAAACGTATCCACTAAAGGTGAATAGCGGCAGAGCTACCAATAAAGGGGTATCAACGATACGGTAAAGCTCAATCGCCACTGCTGCTAATTCAATCTCGGCGGAGTAAAAACCCAACATCGACGCGCCGAGGAGCACGGCGAAAAGGGGCGCCCCCATCAAGGCAAAGAAGAGAAGAAGCAATACAGCGAGCAGCGTCATTGAGGCAGGCCACGAAAGGAGTAAACAAAGTACCTTACCGCCATCAATCCCGAAGCGAGTGGTATGATGAGTTCGCAAATCCACGCTGGAACTAGCCCAAAGGCGATCGCTCCATCCACATACTCGTAATACACAAACTGAAAGCTTGCGTAGGCGAACATCGCCAAGATAAAACAAGTGAAGAGATAATTCATTCTCTGCAAAGTTGTTACTGACAACCCTGATGAGAAACTAGAAAGAAACCTGGAAAGCAAATCGATTCGAATGTGATTATCCTCTCGTGAGGCAATCAGAGCACCAAGCATGGCGACCCAGAGCACAATAATACGCACAGCACTGTCGCCCCAATAAAACCCGCCCAGACCCAGGTTTCTCAGAACCACTTGGGAGACAGGGAGAAGGATAAGCCCTCCCAACAAGAAGACTAAAAGACCGTCCTCGAGTCGTCGTGACAAGACTATGATTTTTTCAATCAGCGCTTTTACCCGTCCTGTAATCGGCCAGGTGGGCCATCATTTCATTGAAAATCCCACGGGAGACATAGCCTTGATCAATTAATCTGGTGTTTGCAGCTTCTGCCAAACGGTACCATTCAGCCTCCTCAGACGCGTTGGGCTTTAGCCAAACAAGCCCTTGTGATTTTAAGGCTTGCCCAGCAGCTGCATTATCTTTTTTGGCTGCCATATCTACAGCTTGAACCGCGACCGACAGCTCTTTACTCACTATTTTTTGCTGTTCGGGGGACAGCTTCCCAAAAGCCTTCTCGCTCAGTACAAAAGATCCGTAAACATAAAGTAGTGGCAGATCCAGAAGATGTGTCACCTGCGTATGCCATTGAAGTGCAATCGTAGCGACGGGTGGCGATCCGATCGCATTGATAAGGCCGGTTTGGAGTCCCGTTAGAACATCTGATATCGGTAACGGAATCGGAGTCAGGTCAAAAGTGCTATAGGCTCGCATCGCGCCTGGATCATTGTCTGGAGCCCATACCTTAAGATCCTTAAAATCGCTTACCGAAGAGACAGCAGTTTGTGTCATAGGATAAGCGAACCCCACTTCTGCTATTCCAAAGCCAACAAACTTCTTCTCGCGAAGTCCTTGCATGAGTACTGCGTCCATTTTTTGACGCACGTATTCAATTTCGCCTCTATTGCGAAAAGTCAATGGAAGATTATAAAGCACGATATCTGGATAGGGTTGCATGACGCCACCAGACGTTAGGGCGGCTCCCTGAAGCTGGCCAATCCTCATCTTGCGAAGGACCGCTTTGTCATCACCCATTACACCGCCGGGGTAGATTTTAAGTTTGACCTCGCCGCGCGTAGCAGTCTCAATATTTGCAGCGGCTTGTCTTAACATTTTCATCCAAGCAGTACCCTCAGGTGATAGCGTTGCTATTTTCAGGGTTGCAGACTTGGCTCCGAAAGATAGGAAAACTAGGCACCCTAGCAATATGAAGACGGATTTTTTTTGACTAAAAATATTCATCGGCTGTATCCATAAGACCTCTCGCTCTCTCTTGAGCAACGGTATTCATCAAAGTTAGACCTACGGAATCAGCCGGCGAGGATAACACCTCTTTCAAAAGGCTGTCGTGCAAATCTCTATCAAATATTAGCCTGGCATATTGTTCCGCATACATCACTTTAACCATCAGATTACGTCCATCTGAAATTTCCAATGCCCTTTCGAAATGGGCTTTTCCTTGCTCCGGCTTACCTCCCAGTCCAGGTGGGACCAACGTATCAAAAACCCCCAAATATAAATAAACTCCACCATTCGCGTGAGAATCATCTAAGTCCCGAACCCGCTCCATTATACTTTTTACACGTGCTAGCTCTGCGACGGCGCCAAAATCATCGCTGCTAGCTTGTATCCAACCGGCCCAGACACTGCCCAGATTGTAGAGGACGGGAACATTTGATTGAGATTCAACCCAAAGCTCGAATTCTTTGTAGGGAACCGTTGTCAAATTACACCCATTATCGAGTGTCATACAGACTGAATCCAGAATCTGGCGTTTTGCCCTGTTATGCATTTTCTTTGCGCGCTCTGGCTCAGTTACAAAAGCACCGGCGTAGGACGAAAGGAGCTCTGCTGATTGAGCTAAAAGTGCCGGATTGTTGGGGTTCGAATTCAACATTGAATCAATAAGGATCAAGAAAGCTGGCGCGCCATCTCTCACCATTGCTGGGTCATTACTATTCAAAATAGCGCTCCCAAGATCATCGGCCAGCCTTTGTGTTGCTGACCCAATGATGGCCGAACAACCTGACAAGAGCTGAAGTGTCGCTATCGCTGCTAATAATCTGAGTGTTTTTATAAAGATGATCAAACCTCCTTCACGCATTTTAGTATACGTCGTCGTAATCGCCCTTCCTACTTTCTTCAGATAAGAACTGACACAGAAAAGAGCCCATATACACAGGCAATTATGCTCCATATAGTAAGTTAGAAATGTTTTAGGGGAGCAATCATGGAAAATCAGGAACTTGTTCTATTAGAACGACAGGATGGAATTGCGATTGTGACCCTTAATCGTCCTTCCTCCCTGAACGCACTTTCAATCTCTCTTCGAAACAAGCTCGCCGAAACATTCAAAGAAATAGCATCCGACGGCAAAACGAAAGTGGTCATTCTCACAGGCAGCGGCAGGGCTTTTACCGTCGGCTTAGACCTCAAAGAATTAGGCGGCGAGATTGAGGCCTCTGGAAAAATTGAATCAGATGTCGCAAAGGCTATGTCTAGTGTTCAAGTGCCTATCATCGGGGCTATCAACGGATACGCTATAACAGGCGGTTTCGAAATAGCGCTCATGTGTGACTTCCTCATTGGCACCCCAAACGCCAAATTCGCCGACACTCATGCCAGAGTTGGTGTGGTACCTGGGTGGGGGTTATCTCAAAGACTACCCAGAATCATTGGAATCAATCGAGCTCGAGAACTCAGTCTCACAGGAAACTTTCTGGATGCTGAAACCGCTTGTTCTTGGGGTCTCCTGAACAGAATAGTTGAAGAAGAGGAATTGATTGCTCATTGCTCTGGGTTAGCACGCGACATTATGTCTACTGATGAGGCCACCCGAACAGAAATGCGGCGTATTATCAACGCAGGTTGGGAGTCGACCCTATCGGAGGGCTTGATCGAAGAGAAAAACGCCAATCGAGACCATGGCAAACGTGAGGTGAGACCTGAAAAAGTTGCCGCACGGAGGAACGAGATTCAAGAAAGAGGCCGCAGTCAGGCAGAGTGACCGCTTAAGCGCTGTGCCGCGAAGTTTGCAGCACCTAGAAGACCAAGGTTTTTATCTGCGGAAATAACTATCGGTATCTGGGAAACATAATCTGATAAAGCGCCCCTTTCTTCGAATCTTCTCCTCAAGGGGCTATCGGCTAGGTAGCCGGTCATCGCAGAGATGATCTCTCCTATAAGAAACACCCCGCCTTGTGCACATGAATTCAAAGCCATATTTCCTGCCATAGACCCCAAGATGCCAGTGAATGTCTCCACAGTTTGATGGCAGACCGGATCTTCGCAATTCAAACCAGAGGAGAGCACTTCTTCTGGTGTATCTAATTTAGTCGATGTACCCCATATGCCATTCATCGCGGTATACAAGCGCAGAATTCCCGGTCCACTAAGTATGTCTTCCCAGCAGACGTGACCGGAATCTCTCGCCAACCAACTCCAAAGTTCTAACTCTAAGTGGTTGCCAGGGGCGAAATCGGCATGACCTGCTTCCGACTCAATTACATCGTACCCGACAGCCTCACTTACAACTCCATTAACAAAAGCTGAACCTAAACCAGTACCAGGTCCCAAAACCACTTTCCTCGACGCCAATTCCAATAAGCTCTGATCATTTCCACCTAAAGTCTTTGTCTCTCGTAGGCTGCCGATAGACATCGCTGCCGCGTGAAAGTCATTAATAATCCGCGTATTCAGACCTATTCCGCTACGCAAAGTCTCGGCATCTAATTTCAAGTTTACGTTAGTAAGCTCGACACGTTCTTCTTTCGCATCAATAGGCCCTGCAGCAGCGCAGATGAAATTCGAACTGCTCTGCAGATTAATTCGCTCCCTGATCTCATCAATCATATGGTACTGATCATGAAAGGTATTTGTGGGTAGAACGAGAGCATCGTCTATCAGATCAATGCTCACGGGATGCTCCAAACGCACAGTCGCCAGCTGGAACCTCGAATTCGTAGCACCTATATCGGCCACAAGTACCTGTCTATCCATTGAATAAATCCTCTGTTTGCTTTCAAAAATTCTCGAAAATGTTGATCGTTCCTTTCACAGTGGCTTAACGCCAAGGACGTTTCGAAAGAAAAAGCCCATTTGCAGCGTTGCATCGGCTCATAATAATCTAGCCTTTATAAATAAAACGAAGAAATAAATGTCGATAAATGCAGGTCTAGGTATAGCGAGCTTCAACTTCGAGGACGCAAAAGGGTTTTGGAAGTGGGTCTCCCTTTGTGAGGAAGGAGGCATCAATTCTATTTGGCAAAGCGACCGGATAATTGACTCTACTCCTAACCTTGAGGTCATGAGCGTGATGGCAGCTTTGGCCGGCGCGACAAAAAAAATTAAATTTGGAATGAACGCGGCCAGCCTCGGCCTTAGGGACCCCGTTCTTATAGCTAAAGCGTGCGCGACGATAGATATACTTTCGGAGGGGCGGCTTTTACCGGTCTTTGCAGTTGGGAGTGCTCTCTCTAGAGATTACTCAGCAACGGGCAAAGCAACGAAAGGTAGAGGAAAAAGAACCGATGAGGGCCTTCAGGTTATTTCTCGACTCTGGACGGAGGATAGGGTTGATTTCGTAGGCGATTATTACCAATTAGAAAAAGCAACGATTAACCCCAAGCCAGTTCAGAACCCAATGCCTCTCTGGGTGGGCGGATCTGCCGAGGCCGCCATAGAGCGTACTGCCCGATGGGGCACAGGATGGCAGGCTGGCATCGAGACTGCAGCAGAAATTCAACCCGTTATTCTGCGAATCAAAGAGCGTTGTGCAGAGCTAGATCGGGAAATAGATGAGGATCACTTTGGTGCCGGTTTCGCGGTTCGATTTGGCTCTCACAATGAACCCATTGTTTCAAAGTACAATGAAATAATGCGGGAAAGGCTCGGCAAAGACCCCAAGGAATATTCAGCGATCGGCGATGCCGATACCATGCTGGAATTATTGAAGGAATTCCACGAAGCCGGCGCCCACAAATTTATACTCAGACCGATTGCTGACGGTTATGCCGATATGATTCATCAAACAAAGCTATTGATTGAAGAGCTCATGCCGAGAATCGCCAAATTAAACAACGAAGACTAATCCGGCTGAGGTATTTGGGCCTTGGCCGAGGCGACGTAACCGCGATTCCAAGTAGGACTTATCGTTAGATCATTAATGCATACGTGATTCGGCAGCTGCGCTAAAAAACGGATTACTTCGCCGCAGTCCTCAGACTGGACCATCTTCGCTCGATCGTCATCGGAAACTGGAATTGGCCTGTTGTCCAAAATTGGTGTTGCTACCTCTCCAGGACAAATTGCGCAAGCTCGCACCCCATAACTACACGCCTCCATATTGATACTCTCATTCATCGCGTTCATGGCATGTTTTGCCGCAGTATAGGCGGGGCCGGTAACCACACTCACGTGCTTTCCAGCCCAAGACGAAATATTGATGATGAGTCCATCTCTTTGTTTCTTCATTATCGGCAGTACAGCCTTGCAACAATAGAAAGCCCCATCTAAGTCGATCCGAATAACGGAATCCCAATCTTCCAAACTAACATCGTGCCAGTTCCGGTTTTTCACATTGATCCCAGCACTCGCAACCAAAACGTCTAATCGACCAAAGCGATCAATGATTTTTTCCGCAACGTCACCAACGGCGTTCTTATCTGCAACGTCCAAAACCTCGATGAGAACCTCGCCCGAACAACGGCCCGCCACTTCTTCCAGCTTGTCAATTCGGCGTCCGGATAGAACGACTCGCATTCCGGCCTCGCTCAAAGCTACCGCGGCCCCTTCCCCAATTCCTGTTCCGGCTCCAGTGATCCATGCAACTTTATTTGATAAATCTCTTAACATAATTCCTCCCTCTTCTATGATCTTAGTCTCAAGAGTTCTGGGAGCCAACTTTGAACGATGAAATACTAGATAGAAACCGATTGACTGAACTGGAGGAACGCCTCGAGCATCAGGATGATACGATAACGCAGCTAAACGACGCGCTGATAAATCAGCAACAACGTATCGATAGTCTCGAAACCAAGCTTCAAGAAGTAAGATCCACCCTGCTTTCTGTCACCGAGATTAGGCAGCCTCTTGATCCGAACGAACGACCGCCTCACTACTAGTTTAAGAAGCTACGGCCTCAGGCTTCCCAAAAATTCCAGAGTTCTATGATATGCCCCATCCTCTACATCCATTATCGCTGCGTTAAAATCTGTCACGCCAAGGGACTCTAAGCGCTTGATCTCTCCTCCCAGCTTATTTTCATCGCCGATTATGGCTATGTCCGCCGGCCCGACCGCTCCTTCCCTGTCTAACATCGCCCTGTAGCTGGGTAGCTGACCATAAACTGCTAAGCTTTTACCGATGGACTCTTTGGCATGATCAATATTGTTCGTTAAAACAATGGGCATGCCAGCTACGATTTCTGGAGAGTAATTCCCTGACGCCTCGAAGCAGGGCATAATGTGTTCTTCCATTGTTTTGGGGCCAACCATCCAAGTATTTGTGCCGTCTGCTAGTTCCGCTGTTAGCTTCAGCATTTGCGGCCCTAATGCGGCTACGACAACAGGCAGTGATTCGACCCCCGGTATATCCAAAGCGAAACCATTTACTTTGTATTCTTCACCGTCGTGGTTGACTGTTTCTCCTTTTATCAGTGGCATTAGAACCTCTAAATACTCGCGCATATGTCGAATCGGCTTTTCATAGCTCAACCCCAACATATCCTCGATGACCACTTTATGGGATAGACCAATCCCCAACGTAAATCTGTTGTTTGAAGAAGCTGCCACAGTCATCGCTTGTTGTGCAATGGCCGTTGGATGCCTGGGGAAGGTTGGTGTTACAGCCGTTCCAAGCCTAATTCTTGAGGTTTCTTGACCCATTAAAGCCAACGCTGTAATCGCATCATAGGAGAAAATATTTGCTAACCAGGCGTGATCCAAGCCCGCCGCCTCGATTTCTCTGCCTATCTGAATTACTTCACCGATGGACGATTTTGTACCATCCGCGCCAATCATCGCTCCTATACGCATCTTTTGTCTCCTTTTTACAAAAAGGCTCCTACGAAATATGCGCGGTTGCAACCACTGTATTCACAGTATCTTTTTTACGGGTCATAATCGCCGGCTCGAAATCCAAATTAGGGAAAAACATGTCTTCAAAAGAAACAGTCGCGATACTCGGAGGGACAGGTGATCTGGGCACAGGATTAGCCATCAGATGGTCCAAAGTCGGGTATAAAATTGTCATTGGATCAAGAACTCAAGAGAAGGCAGAGGCCGCCGTAAAGGCGCTAAAAGAGATAAGCCCGGACACACCTGCCGAGGCTATGGAAAACGCTGAAGCTGCGCGAGCGGGAGATATTGTCGTGCTTACTGTTCCTGCAGATCATCAAATCAGCACATTGGAACTCGTCAAGGATTCGTTAGCAGGCAAAATTCTAATCGACGTGACCGTTCCTTTGGTGCCACCTAAGGTCGGAACAGTCCAAATGCCGCCGGAGGGCA
>Ga0208624_1000862_pt1 | contig 14985 bp, 10 predicted proteins | sample Knorr_S23_td_DCM_FD_185607 | JGI IMG/M metagenome (GOLD analysis project Ga0208624, IMG submission 185607) | Marine microbial communities from Southern Atlantic Ocean transect - Knorr_S23_td_DCM_ad_71m_LV_A (SPAdes) (version 2) | ecosystem: Environmental > Aquatic > Marine > Oceanic | place...
GTTTATAAGGCACTAAGTATTCAAGAACCAAAATATGGTCATGTTCCAATGATTTTAGGAGAGGATGGAAAACGTCTTTCTAAAAGGCACGGCGCACTTGGAGTTCAAGAATATAAAGAAATGGGCATCTTGCCTGAGGCACTAAAAAATTATCTTCTTCGTCTTGGCTGGTCGGATGGAGATCGCGAACTTTTTAGCCAAGATGAAATGTTATTACATTTTCAGAAGGGAACCTTTAATCAATCTCCTTCAACATTTTCATTGGATAAATTGCTTTGGTATAACAAACATTATCTAGATGAGTCTTCCATTGAAGAATTAAATAGGATGATAAATTTGAAGGAATTTAATGGAAGCGATTACTCCAATTCCGTCTTAGAGTTGATTCGTGAGAGGTGCTCATCACTGACTGAATTTTATGAAAATTCTCAATACTTCTTCGAAGATCCTGTAGATTTTGATGAGACTCTTTTAAAGAAACATATAAAAGAGGATACGCATGATCATTTAGAGTTACTTGGGTCTTATCTTGCTGAGCTAGAGAGTTGGGAATTAGATTCTTTAAAGAATATTTTACAACAAACCGTAGACGAACTTTCTATAGGCTTTGGAAAGCTAGGCCTTCCTTTAAGGCTGGCTTTGACCGCATCTGTTAATTCTCCATCAATAGACCATGTTTGCGAACTTCTTGGTAGGGAGGTTACGCTGAGAAGACTTGAAAATTTTTTGGAACTGACTAAGAATTGAGGAAATTATCAATCGACTTCCAAGCTTCATCTCTAATCTCATCTGTTTCCATCATTATTTCATGTTGAGATTTTAGTGACTTTATTTCTACGAGGTCTGATTGGCCCAGAAGCTCCTTATTTAGATGGCTATTTACTAATTTATCTTCCGTTGCATCTAAAAGAAGCAAAGGTCTTTTGATAGCTATATTCCATTGTATTTTTTTAAATTGATTGGTTCTATTTAGAGCATGTTTCAGCCAACCGACTGTTATACCCTTGACTCCTAATTCAGGACATTTCTTCAAGAATTTAAAACTCCTTTCAAATCTCTCGCGATCCGTAGTAAGAGCATTGTCTTCAAATGGCTCTTCAATCCAACCATCTTCTGAATCCCAAGATGGTTTTTGCATTGGAAAAGAGCCATATCCAATGTTATCTAGTAGACCTAGTAGTTTTACAATTCTTCTGGACATAGCATTGGCTCTTACGGATACCATCGGTGCACATAAGATACATTTTTCAAGTACATTCTTTTCAGATATAAAGTAAGAAGCCAAAAGACATCCTCCCATTGAATGCCCAAAGCCTATGAAAGGAGAAGGGCATCTTGTTTTAAAACACTCCTCTACAATTTTTATAAAATCATCATCAAATGTTTTAAAATTATCGATATGTCCAATTCTTATATTCTTGGATACTCTTGAGGAAAGACCTTGACCACGCCAATCCATCATGGCTACTGCATAACCTCTATCAATAAATTCTGAAATTACTTCGTAATATTTCTCAATAAATTCCGTTCTACCAGATTGTAGAAATATAGTCCCTTTTGAGCTTGAGAGGTTCCAAAAAGCAACTCTAAGTTTATTATCACCATTTAGATTAAAAAAGTGTGCCTCTCCTTTTGGGCACTTTAGACCTTCTATTTCAATAAGTGGTGCATGTTCTAAAGTTTTCAATTGCTAAAACTTAAGTCTCTAGATGCTTTCTAAAGAATGCACTAATTCTTTTCATTTTCTCGATTCTATTTTCTTCTTTTGAAAAACCATGTGTTTCTTTTTCTATGATCATCTTTTCATATTTGATGCCATTTTTATCCATTGCTTTCATGAAAGCTTCAGCCTCTTTATAAGGAGTTCTTACATCCTTTTTCCCATGGATTAACATATAAGGTGTTTTGAGTTTGTAAGCATAATTTATTGGAGACATATCTTCAGCTTTTTCTCCATCACCAAAAGCATCTTCAAGAAATTTTCTCCCCCCTCTCATCATTTTTATATCTCCACTCGAATATTGAGCATTTATGTCATAAAGACCAGCTTCACTTATAGCGCATTTAAATAGATCTGGCCTCATCATTGGCCCTTGAGTTGCAGCATAGCCACCATAACTTCCACCATAAACACATACATTGTTCTTATCTATCACTCCTTCACTATCAAGATGCTCTATTGAATCAAACATATCCGTTAATACATTAGCAAAGTTTCCATAAACATGAGCTGTATGTTCGAGGCCATATCCTGTAGAACCTCGTATATTATTTTGAAGGACATTAAAGCCTTCGGCAGCTAGAAATTGAACTTCAGGATGGAATCCCCAATAATCTCTTGCCCAAGGGCCTCCGTGAGGCATAACAATCGTAGGTGCATTTTTCTTGCCTACTGCCTCAGTAAAGTAGGACTGGATTTCATCACCATATCTATTCTTGAAATTTATCACTTTCATCTCTGCTAGAGAATCATACGAGGTTTTTGACCAATATCTGCCTAATGGGGATATTTGGTTCTTTTCCATATCCATTAAGTAGTATGTGCCAGGATTAACATCAGCCATAACAATTGCAATGGCTCTAGAATAATCTTTGGAATATGATGTAATCGTAGTCTTTTGCGCAGGGAAAGCTTCGTAAAATTTTAAGTGAAGATTTTTTAATCTATTTGGTTCTGAAAGATAAAGATATTCTGGTTTGCCATTATCAAGCCTGATGCCATATGGACCATCATCTAGACTTGACGCTACAGCCGTTATATCAACTCTTGAATCACGAAAGATTAGCTCATAAGTATTTTCTTTGAGATCATACTCATATAGCCCCGAAGTGTTTTCATCCATATACTCAGTTACCATCATCTTTCCATTGGGAGTAAAACCTTCAATAGATGCTCCTTTAGGAAATTCAAAATCCTTAAAGAATACCCAACCTGGCCTTTTGTTATCCTCTCTTATAGGAGGTACATAGCAATTTTGTTTTTGACTACATTGTCTTGAACTTAATGATCCTTTTGGAAGGTTAGGCTTAAAAAGAAATATTTCTGAATTATTTTCGAGGGTGCTACTTGAAACTCCCATGAGTTTACCTTCATTATTAAATATCCAATTAGGATAAATAACAGGAGATGTAGTTACATAAGAAACTTTTCCGTTATTAATGTCTAGTTCTGCCAATTCATTGAAACCGGCATTATCAAAAAAACTGACCAATATCTTATTTGAATCTTTTGGTAGTCTATGGACTATTATTGCTGGACGGTCTGGATTAGTTCTATCTCTATTTCTTACTCCTTGCCTTGAGTCGGGAGCAGAACCAAAACCTGCTATTAATTTTGTCCTTTTCCCGTCTATGTTTGCAGCTACAAGTTGACCGACATTATAGATTTCTGTATTTCTTGAATTTTCCCTTGCTACAGTGAATACAAGCCTCTTATCAGTGGCCCAAAAAAAATCGGTTATCTGACCTTTTGAACCAAAATTATGAACACTGAGGAGTTGAGCATTATCTAAATCAATTATCTTTACTACAATTGTCTCCTCAGTTCTTTGCTGAACTCCCACAAATTTCCCGTTGGGCGATATCTTTACATTTGATACATCGGGTAAAGATCCAAATAGTTTGGCATTACTCTCTGTATCTGAAGTTATAGCTAAGGAGATAAAAGAAAAGTAGGTGAAAAGGAAAAAATTAAATATATATTTCATGTTACTAAAAAGATTTGAGCTAAGGTTATAATATTAACATTACAAATAGTTTGATTATTTCTTCTTTCTTTATTGGGGCTATAGCTCAGCTGGGAGAGCGCAACACTGGCAGTGTTGAGGTCGGCGGTTCGATCCCGCCTAGCTCCACCAGAAATCTGCCCAATAAATTCTTTATTTAAAAAAATACAATCCATTGTGTAAAGTTTATTTGACATGTAAAGTTTACTTTACAATTGGAATATGTCAACGAACCAAATAAAAGGATAATTTATATACATGAGTTTGCTAATGGAACTATACAATTTATGCTTACAGGTCTAAGCTAATTAATGCAATTATAAAAATGTATTCAATTAATACAAAACAGAGATACTTAAAAAGGTTTATATTTTTTTTATCCCTTTTCTTCGTAACAAGTAGTTGGAGTGAACAAAAAATTACACCTGAAGATTTACCTCCTTGGTTGAAACCAGAGTTATTGGTTCATCTAGCTGCAATGCGTATGAATGATAGTCAAAATATGGAGTTCAGAGAAGGTCTGAAGGAATGTCTTACTGGCCTTAATGGAGTTGTTAAGAGAGAAATGCGAAAGGGTGGTGTAAATATACCCAAAAGAATAGAAAGGGGTATCAATAGACAATATAAAAAACTGGATGAGCGAATGAGGATTAGTTTACAGCCCTCTCAAATCGAATCTTGGGAACTTTACCTCGATGGACTTAAAAAAGTAATGTCTGAAGGTTCAATGAAAAAAACTTCTGAATCAGAGAAAGGAGAATTTTTGATAAGAGAGATAAACCATGATCTAAAAAACGCTGCATTATCTTTCTATAAGTATAAATGATAAAGACGCTAGAAGTGGCTAATGATGTAAATCTATTTTTAAAAGAAGAAATTTAATTTATTTCCTTCTAGTTATTCGATTCCATAATCTGTTTGCAAGATTAAATTGTAAGAAAGGTTTAACTAACTTGTAGATTATTCCTGGAATAATTTTTGATTTACCTGCCTGTGAGGCATTTTCAGTCTCTAAAACAACGCGCTCAGCATTCACCCACATCCAAGAAGGTACTTTTCTATTGAGATGCTCTAGTCCCGCTCTCTTATGTGCTTCCGTCTTAACATAGCCAGGCAAGCTAACAGTAACAGGTATGTTGTATTTTAATAGTTCTTGATGTAAGGATTGGCCATATGAAAATATTCCAGATTTAGCCGCTGCATAAATAGACGATTTAGGCATGGGTGTAATTGCACCTATGCTTGAAATTATTACTATTCTGCCTTCCTTAGTTTTTTTCATATTAGGCAGAAAGTGTTCTATGAGATCAATTACTCCTGTGCACAGTAGGTAAAAAAGATCTCTCTTTTCAGCACTACTTAGTTGGCCGGCTTCTCCATATTTTGTGACACCCGCATTAGCAACAATAAGTTTAGGAGACTCAATATTCTTTAAGACTCGTAATACCTCCTCGGGTTTTGATAAATCAGCAATATAGTATTTCGCATGAGGATTATTGATTGCATCAAAAGCCTTTTTAGCCTTAGATTCTTGCTGAGAAATTAAGGATAAATCCCAACCCTGTTTGGATAAATAATTTGAATAGGCATAGCCTATCCCAGAAGAAAATCCAGTAATTAATGCTTTAGGTTTAGGATAATTATGATTGTTGTTCATTCAATTATTATAAAAAACTTTAAACGGATTGCGGTCTAATGATAATCTACCATTGATAAAAATTTTATTTTAATTGTCCGAGAGAATTATGTCCTATGCTCACAAAGATTATATCCTTGATAAAGTTATGCTGAGGATGGAATATCTTTTGAGGGCTTCTTGGAAGTCACCTCTGACAGAAAATTTATTAATTTTATGAACGATAACATAACTAAAAATTTCTCAGGTTGGTGGGCAATATTATTTATCATCATTTCTTTTAACTTTATTCCGATTCCTTTTGCCATAGCTGTGAGTTTTCTAGGAGACTCGGTCTATCAGAATCCAGTATCTGTGGAGATGAATTACTTAGGTGAAGTTGTTATGCACCCAATCGCCGACAATCTCACTTCTATTTTTTCGATGATAGCTCTAATTTTATTCATTATTTGGAGAATGAATGTTCGAAATATTCCTCTATCATCATTAGGTTCATTGGAAATTAAAACAAAAGACCTTTTTTTTGGATTAATCTTTTTAGCCGGTTTTATCGTGCTAGAAGAGATTTATATGATGCTTCTAGAGATACAAATGCCAGAGGGTTTTATAACTTTTATGTTGTCCGATCCAATCATTTTAGGTTTGATTTCAGTTGTGATAATCGCTCCATTAGCTGAGGAATTTTTATTTAGAGGTTTTTTGTATTCGCAACTTTCTAGAACTGCATTAGGAGGTTGGGGAGCAATTATTTTAACTAGTTTCATATGGACGATAATTCATTTTCAATACGAATTATTAATTCTTGTAGTGCTCTTTATTTTTGGTTTATTTTTGGGGTATATTAGGTTCGCTTATAACTCCTTGGCGCTTCCGATAGCTCTTCATGCAGCAAATAATCTTTTTGCTTTCTTTATGGCATATTATTTCTTTTAGATTTTTCTTGATACATTATCTAAATAGAGGTATTTTTGTAGTTAGATTCTCGATAAAAAGGACTTTATTGAATTAAACTTTATATCAGAAATACTTAGGAGAGGTTATCTGATGAAACTTTTGGGGAGGTTTCATGAAAAAAATAGTCTTTTTTATATCTATTGCCATAACCCCTTTCTTTTCATACACAGATGAAGATAAAGGTGGCATCGAAGAGGTAATTGTTACAGCTGAGAGGCAGGCATCTTCAATACAAGATACTGCACTATCCATAACAGCGTTTGATTCGACACTGATCGAGTCATTAAACCTCAGAAACCAGGAAGATTTACAGAACTATATTCCTGCTACAACCATTCAACCTTATGATATTTCTATTCGTGGTATCGGAAGAATGTTTAGAGCATTAGGTGGAGATCCTGGAGTTGGTACATATGTTGATGGAGCTTATTCTGTTGACTTCGGTATAGCATCTACAGATAACGGTCTCTATGATGTTGAGCGTATTGAAATACTTAGAGGTCCTCAAGGAACTCTTTATGGAAGGAACAGTATAGGCGGTGCTGTTAACTTCATTACCACAAAGCCATCGCAAGATTTTGCAGCTGAAATAAGAACTTTAGTTGGTAGTTATGGAATGGCTGAAGGTTACGGTTTCATAAATGGTGGACTGACAGATAACATCAGTGCAAGACTCATTGTAGTGAATAGAAGCAGAGATGGTGTCATCAAGGACCTTGGCGCAGGTGAAGATTTAGATAGTTATGAAGATGAAAACTATACATTAGCCTTGAGATGGGAGAACGAAAATCATACTTTTGATATACGAGGTAATGAAAGAAGTTATGGGAGAATCATTAGTTCTGCTCAAGGAGCAGGTCTTCTAACAACCAGTGAGTACGGTGGAAATTTAAGAAGAAATGACTTAATGGTTCATGGTTACAGACCTGTTGACCCCAATATCCAATGTTCAAGCCTTACGGACAGAACGGTTGCAAATTGTTCAACTCCAGGTTATGAAATTTTCACATTTAATCATAAAGGCCTCACAAGACATGGTCAGTTTTTAGTGCCAGGTGTTGACCCGGCATTGTTTGCAGGAACAGGTGTAAGTCCTAACTTTGCTTTTGGTTATGATGCTGACATCTTGGCTGCAACTATGTTGGGTGACGGAAAAAGCATACCAAAGCTTGACGGAGATGATCTGGTCACCTCAACTAATGGTTTTAATGATGAGTACTTTGATCATCAAGCAGGAACGATAAACTATACTTGGGATGTACAGGATAACCTTACTCTTAAATATATAGGTTCTTACACTGATTACCTTTATACCAGGATAACGGATGATGATAGGACCGGTAACCCTCTCTATGACGAACAATTCCATGCTATGCAAGAAAATGAGAATTGGCAAAACGAAATACAAATTTTCTGGGATATTACTGATGATTGGAGTTTTGTAGGTGGTCTTTTTGAATATCATGAGGAGATAGATCAAGATCTTGATTTCTTCAATCCAAATGGAGATGCGAGGTATTCTCAGCCAGCAAATTATGGTTCTACTGTAGCTGCTGCTGCTCCAGGAGCTTCAAGACAAATACAGATGTTAACAGCCGTAGCACTATATGGTGGTGCTAATCCAACTGTACCTGCATTCCCAACGACAGTTGGGCCTTATACAGCAAGGGATACAGGTTGTGGAATAGCAAGCCTATTAGGGTTAGCCCCAGTGCCTGACTTTTCTGATCCTGCACTTACACAAGTTTGTATAATTTCCGGACCTTGGGATGGAGAGAATGCTGTGCTTCGAAATGGTCCCAATCCATCACCGGGTACAACATTTGTGTGGCAAACAGAGAATAAAACTGATGCATATGCTGTTTATTTCCAAACGGAGTATCAAATCAATGATACTTGGGCAATTACAATCGGTGGTTCATATAGTGAAGATGAAAAAGTTGCTGAAGAAAACCTAGTTCAATACAACGAAGTTGAACTACAAGCAGCGCAGCTTTTCGCATTTAACCAAGCTACTGGTGCACTTAATGCTGATGGAACTCCTACGGGAAATGAGATTATAAGATTTAAGGGTATTCCATATTCACGTTCATTCTATAGATCTATGGAAAGAGAGTTTGAAGAATCAAACTACAGAGTGAATATTGACTATTCACCAACAGATAATGCTCTATGGTATCTATCTGTAACAACGGGTCACAGAGCGGGAGGTTTCAATCTAGGTTACTTCTCAGCTTTTCCATCTTATGACTCTGAAGAAGTTACCTCGTATGAGTTGGGTCATAAAGGTTCTTACTTGGACAATACACTCCAAATTAATGCTTCAACTTACCAATATACTTATGAAAATATTCATGGTCAGTTTGAATCGCAAAGTTTCCTTGGCGGAGTGAGTACTTCTGTTATTGGTTATCCTGAAGCTGAAACTAAAGGTTTTGAGTTAGAGGTAATTTATATGCCTCAACCAAATTGGATTATTGGTGGTAACTATAGCTATACAGATGCAAGGTTCTCTGAAGAGATAGTTGACGCATTTGGCAACCAAGGAGTCATTGAGGTGAATAATCCAAATGCACCTTCTTCGTTGTATTCTATCAAAGAGAGAGAAAGACCAATTAATGGTGTTCGCATGGAAAGAATTCCTGAAAATAAAATGTCACTCTATTCAAATTACACCCAAGAATTAAATGATGGTTCTATTGATTATTTAGTTGGTGTTTCATGGACGGATGAAATAATTTGGTCGGATGCCGCTCTTCCAATTCATATATCTCCTGCATTTAGTCGTGTAGACATGAAAGCTACATGGACAAACAATGAAGGTGACTTAGAAGTAATGTTCTTTGTGAATAATGTCTTGGACAAGATCGGTGTTAGAAATATGTCAACAGATGACGAGACACAAGGTTTCCTCGTATCTGTTGTTCCAACATTGCCAAGAATGGGAGGTATCTCATTCACGAAAAAGTTTGGTGCATACTAAACTTAAACTTGATAAAAAAACCTGCCTTGTGCAGGTTTTTTTATGCAACTTAGTTAAACAACTCTTTGGGTGATTTCTTGACAACGCCTTTGATGAGATAGAAGCACAACCCCGATACAATTACTAGACCTATAATTGGCCCTAAGATCCACATTTCCAGATAGAGATTTGGCGTTGTTTCAAAGACCTGCGTTTCGATGAAATAGACTCCAACGGAAGATAAAAGGGCCCCAAGTATTCCCGAAATTAGTCCCAATAAAGAAAACTCGATTAGGGAAGAATTCTTAATTAAATTATGCTGTGCTCCCAATGTGCGAAGAATAGCTGATTGATGTCTCCTTGTACTGAATCCATCTTGTAGTGCTGAAAATGCAAGGAATAAAGAACTTAAACATGTAAGGAATAAAATTGAATTCAACGCTTTAGTAACTTGACTGATAATCTCTTTTACCTGTTTGATAAGTTCTTCAATGGAAAAAACAGAAACGGTCCTAAACTTTCTCATCATCTCTGCTGCCTTGTCCTGCTTTTCTGATGGAATATAGAAAGATGTTATGTAGGTAGATGGGATATCTTCAAATAGGGAAGGGTGTCCTATAACAAAAAAATTAGGTGAAAAACTATCCCAATTGACTGTACGGATACTTTGGATAAAAGTTTTGATAACCTTACTCTCTACTCGAATCGTTACCTCGTCTCCAAGCTTTAGAGAGTATCTTTCTGATATCTCATCAGACAGGGAAATTCCATTCTCTGTGGTATCTGAAAACCAGCTACCTTCAATTATCTCATTTTGAGCTGGTAGATCTCCTATCCAAGTAATATTGAAATTTCTCTCACTGAGATTCTCGTCATTTCCATTTAATTTATTAAGACTGGCATTCACAACTGGAAAGAATTGAGTTGGCTCAATTGAATTTTCTTTCAGGAATACTTCCATAGATTCTTTATCTTCTTTGGTAATATTTATCGCAAAGTTATTTGGAGAATCTGCTGGAATTGAATTCTGCCATGAACCAAGAAGATTTTGACTCGCAGAAAAGGTGATAAGTGTTAATCCAATTGCAACTGTAAAAGCAAAGATTTGAAACGAATTTCCTACTCTCCTTCTTCTTAATTCTGAGAAAGCCAATTTTACTGAGCTAGTAGCACCAAGACCTAATCCGTTTGAGCCAAGTAATAAATAAATAGAGCCAATTCCAATGATCGATAGACCTGTGACGCCTGCAAAAATTATAAAAGATAATATTGGTTGCTCAGTATATAAATATAGCAACGCATAGAAAGCTAATAGTCCTGCCAAAAGGACTGAAATAGACTGCTGATTGAAAGAAATGCTATCTTTCAGGACCCTCATAGGAGAGATTGAGAGAAGTTTTAAAATATGAGGATAAATAAATCCCATCTGACATATGAAAGCTGTTAAGCAAGTAACAACTAAAGGGTAAAACCCTGGGTTTGGTAATTCTGTGGGGAAATATGAAGCTAAGAGATTAATAAAACTATTTTGAAGAATCCATCCAAATGATATGCCAATGAAAAGTGTCAAGATTGTAGTGTATAAAAATATCAAAAAATAAAGAGACCTTATATGGACAGTTTTCATTCCCAATGTTTTTAAAATCGCTACATAGCTTATATGTCTTCTAGTAAATCTTTGAGAAGCTATACCAATAGTGCAGGCTGATAGTAAAACTGCTATTAGGCCTCCGAGAAGAAAGAAATTTTCTGATCTTTCAATAGCCCTGCCAAGAGAACTTGTATCTTCTCCAAGAGATTCAATTTCTTCTCCACTTTGTTTTATTTGTTCTAGGTTTTCCTTTATGGCATTGATTGTTTCTTCAGAACCTGAAAAGAGGTAGTTATATTCAACTCTACTTCCCGGTTGAATAATTTGAGTTTTTTCAAGATCTGAAATATTCATTATTGTTTTTGGAGCAAAAGCGAGGTTTCCAGAGGCTCTGTCTGGCTCATATATTATGGTATCGGTAAAGATTAGTGATGCATCACCGATAAAGACTTCATCGCCGTAGGATAGTGACAGAAGGTTTCTTAGTCTTTCATCCATCCATACCGTACCTTTCTCAGGACTTTTGGTTGTGGAGTAAATTTTTGATGAGTTTTTTAATTCCAACTCACCAATTATTGGATAGCTATCATCAACTGCTTTTATAGAACTAAGTTGCATTTCATCATCAGAAAAAATGACAGATGCAAATAAAGCCATTTCAGTATGATGTGAATCCTTATAGGATTCATTGATTCGTTCGAATAAATCATTGTTATTCGATTCAAATTTCAACTTTCCACCAAGAAATTCTTCAGTTTCAGAATTAAGGGCCTTCTCTAATCTATCTGTGAACAGAGATATTCCAGAAACTATTGTTATGGCTAAAATTAAAGAAACAAGCATCGAGGTTAAATAACCGGATTTAACTTCCCTTAAAAAGAGTCTTATAGAAAGCTTAAATATCATTTAGATTACTTTCCCTAGTTTTAGATTTATTGTCTTATCACATCTATCTGCCAGTTCTTGATCATGCGTAACAATAACCAGTGCATTGTCTGTTTCGGAATTAACTTCAAACAATAAATCTGCAATTATTTCTCCATTCCGTGGATCGAGATTACCTGTAGGCTCATCTGCAAATAGGATTTTTGCGGAACAAGCAAAAGCCCTCGCTATTGCGACTCTTTGCTGCTCACCACCAGATAATTGATTAGGATAATGATCTTGTCTATTTTTTAAGCCAACTCTTTCAAGAAAGTTTTTTGCATTTGTTTCAGGACTTTTTTCAGATTTTAATTCAGAGGGTAGCATCACATTTTCTAATGCAGTCAAACTAGGTAGAAGTTCAAATGACTGAAAAACAAATCCTACCTTCTCTTTTCTGAGAGCAGTCCTCTCTTCTTCATTCATCTTATGAAGAGCTAAGTCATCAAGAAAAATCTCACCGCTAGTTGCAGTATCAAGTCCGGCAAGCAAACTTAGTAATGTTGATTTTCCAGAACCGGAAGGACCGGTAATTGCTAGGGATTCACCATCATTAAGGCTCAATGAAACATCATCAAGGATTATAAGTCGACCATCACCTGAAGGTACTTCTTTCCTCAAATTGTTTACATTTAAAATCATTTATGTGGTTTAATAGGTGTGTTACACAACTATAACACCTCTTTGTTTTGAAATAAATAAAACAATATCTTCAATGTCAAATTCTTATATATCAGTTGCAAGAGTTAGAGTGATTTTTGTTTTCATAGCACTAACACTCTTTTCTCAACATTTTTTTGTCGAAACAAAGACTGAATCTTTATTAATTTTCGGTGACAGTATCAGTGCAGGTTATGGAATGTCAAAAGATAAGCAATGGTCTGAGGAATTAAAGAAGATATTAGATAAAGAGGGTATCAAGCTTGAAGTTTTAAATAGAAGCATTTCAGGAGAAACCACAGGAGGTGGTCTTTCGAGGATAAAGAAGACTTTGGACATTCTTCGACCTGATTATTTGCTCATAGAATTAGGAGGAAATGATGCTTTGAGGGGTTATCCTCCTAAAAAGATTCATGAAAATTTAAAAGAAATGATTTTAATCTCTAAAGGATTCAATGTTGAGGTATTCTTGATGCAGATCAGAATATTGCCCAATTATGGAAAAAGATATCAGACTCAATTTGAATCTATCTACAAAAAAGTATCCAATGAAACTAACACGGCTTTAATACCTTTTATGTTACAGGATGTGGCCTTGGATAAAAATTTAATGCTTCAAGATGGAATACATCCAAATGAAAAAGCCCAGCCGTTGATTGCAAATTTTGTATATAAAAGTTTGAAAACATACTTAGAATAGGTTCCAATTAACTCATGAAGAAATTAAGCAAACTTTTCAATAACCCTTTATTGTTGTTAATAATTTTTGCTGCAGTTTGGATAGGAACCAGAGATTTCTTTTATCTAACATATGCAATAATGGGACTTGTAACCATTCAAGTGGCTCTAGAAAAACTAGCTGATGGATCAGTATCTAAGCCTTTATTCATATCTTGGTGCTTATTGATGCCTCTAGGGCTTGTAACAATAGTTTTGAGAGATCCTGTTTTTCTGCAGTGGAAATTTTCAATAGTTCATTGGCTTTTTGGATTAATTTTGATTATTTCGCATGTGTACAAGGGACCAGTCCTTCTTAAGACGCTACTCAATCAAATGGGTCCTGAGATGCAATCCGTTCCAGTTAAAGCTCAGTCAAATGTTACTTATTTTGCAGGTTACTTCTTGATTCTAGTTGGTTTTATCAATCTATATTTCATTTACTTCACCTCCCTTGATACGTGGGTTAACTTTAAAATCTATGGAGTAACAATACTGAATCTTGTTATGACCACTTTAGCTATAGTCTATTTAGTAAAAAAGACCTCTAAAGAAGCAACAAAGACATAATAAAAGCAACAAAAATTTAACCCAAAAAATTTGCACACTTTCAGCTATTTGTGCATAGTATTACTGTACGAAAAGGATTTCGGTGTGTTTTTTGAATAATCTCTACTAGGAAGTGAGATTATTTTGGGGAGAAAAAATGAATATCAAATCCTTACCTTATCTAATAGGTTTATTTCTTTTAGTTCCTTTCCAAGTCTTCTCTGATGAAGAAGATAGGGGTGGAATTGAAGAAATTACAGTTACTGCTGAAAAAAGAACCTCAACAGTTTCAGATACATCCATGTCAATCACTGCTTTTGACTCTTCTTTATTGGAGGATTTAGGAATGCAGGGCGCTGATGATCTGATGGACCAATTACCTGCAACAACACGTGATGCATACGACGTGAGAATTCGTGGTGTTGGAAGAAACTTTAGGGCACTAGGCGGAGATCCAGGTGTTGCAACCTACTACAATGGAATTTATTCACCAGATTTTGGTATTGCAGCCTCTGAGAATTATCTCTATGACGTTGAAAGGGTTGAGGTTTTAAGAGGTCCACAAGGAACGCTCTATGGGCGTAACTCTATAGGTGGTGCTATTAACTATATTACTAAAGCTCCATCTTTTGAGGCCGAAGGAGAAATCAGGACCGTACTAGGTGATTATGGCATGGAGCAGTACTTCTTTATGGCTTCAGCTCCTTTGACAGACGACATAGCTTATAGAATAACTGGTATGACAGTAGAAAGGGATGGAGTCCAAAAAAGTATAGGTCCTGGTCCAGACACAAATTCTTTAGATGATGAGAATGTCACACTTACGCTTTTATGGAACATCAATGATGATATGTCTTTCCAGATTCGCGCAAATGACAGGCTCTCTGACAGGATAATCAATAATAATATATTGCTTACTGAAGGTTATGGTCCCAACAGAGGTACAAGAAATACAACTGATCCCGTCTACGGAGTAAGACTAGCTACAGCCTCAACTCCTGGAGCTGTTGCTTTTACAAACCCCATTACAGGCAATATAGGTTATGGAGCACCATTAAGACCTGGAGTCGATGCAGCCGGATTCCCTTGGAGGTTTAATCCTGCATACGGATCTAGTGGACCTGATGTGATAGGTACCTATAACGTAAATGTAAATAATGATCCAAACTGTGATTCTTTTCCTTATGGTCCTCCTGGATGTGCATCAAACCATGTAATGTTCGAACAGGAGGGAATTCAAGGTAAATTTGTATGGGATTTCAATGAC
>Ga0208624_1000863_pt1 | contig 14981 bp, 12 predicted proteins | sample Knorr_S23_td_DCM_FD_185607 | JGI IMG/M metagenome (GOLD analysis project Ga0208624, IMG submission 185607) | Marine microbial communities from Southern Atlantic Ocean transect - Knorr_S23_td_DCM_ad_71m_LV_A (SPAdes) (version 2) | ecosystem: Environmental > Aquatic > Marine > Oceanic | place...
GTCCGAATCGCAGCAGGCTATCCGGGGACTCAAAACCTCGCCTGGCGCTGCTCTGGGTACCAGTCGTTTTCAGTTTAAGAAGCAGGCGGATTTCGATCGGGCTCTCGAAGTATTCGGAGCCCACGATATCCGATATTTCTTCTACATAGGAGATAACGACTCCATGTCCACGGCTGCGCGGTTGAATGGCCAAGCTGCCGAGCAGGGCTACGAGCTGAGAGTCATTGGCATACCTAAGACTATCGACAACGACATCACGCGCACCGACCATACGCCTGGCTATGGCAGCGCGATCAAATACGTTGCCACGACGGTTCGAGAAATGGCCTTAGACAACGAAGCGGTCGGCCAGGGCGACTATGTATCCATATTGGAGGTGATGGGACGGAATTCCGGCTGGATTGCCGCGGGAGCATCCTTGTGCAAGCGCCGTGACGAGCCCCACGACCCACCTCATCTGATCTATCTTCCGGAAGTGGCTTTTTCCGAGCAGAAGTTTGTTGAAGACGTCCAGCGGGTTCTACAGAGAGAGCGCTATTGCGTGATCGTAGTGGGAGAGGGTCTTGTTGATGCGGATGGCAACTACGTGTCCATGAGCTCGTCGAGTATCGACGCCTTCGGCAACGTTCAGCTCGGCGGCTCTGGAGACTACTTGAAAGAGCTGGTGCAAAAGAACCTCAATGTAAGCGCTAGATCGTGCAAACTCGGGATTGCCCAACGGACCGCGACGCATTGCGCCTCGCAGACCGATGCCGACGAGGCCTATTTGGCGGGACAGAATGCAGTCATCGCTTCGGTCGCTAATGGCGAGACGGGTAAAATGGTAACCCTGCAACGAGGTGACTCAGATACGTATGTCTGTGAAACGGGACTAGCCGAATTGAGCGAAGTATCTGAAGGCACTAAACGCATTCCCACTGATTGGATCAACGACGATGGAGTCAGCATGAACTATCCATTCGTCAAGTACGCCCTGCCGTTGATTCAAGGCGAGGTAGATGTAAGCTACGAGAACGGCTTGCCTTCCTATGTCAAATTGAGGCGCGTGCCGGTAGAGAAGCGTCTCGAAGGATATGAGCTTTAGAGTCCTTGCTTGATCCTGGGAGCCGAATTCGAGCGCCCGATCAAAGCGCGCGATTCCTTTTAAACATTGCTCTTTCGCATTCATCCAAGAGTGTTCTGTCAAGGGCTTCCTTTGCCTTCAGTCAGGAATCTTTCAGGTAACGTGTCTAGTCGGGAGGAAGATTCTATCCTAATTCGCCCGAATGAAATCGACCCCGTATTGGAAACGATCTGAGCGCTGGCTGGCGTTTTTTTTGACCTTGCTCGGGGTCTGCTCATTTCTGGCGATGGTGCCGGTTACCCCTGAACTGGCCCCGCCTGCGCAGTCGGAAAGCGAGTCCTTTGCTGAATCGCAGGGATTCTTTGATCAATTGAGAGAGGGCTCGCGCGCTCCTCGGATTCTGGGTCATTGGACATCGCTGGCACCCCCGATGTTGGCCTTGTTAATCGCGCTCTACTTCCGATCGATGGTGTTCGCATTGCTCTCCGCCTTTGTAGCGGGCGCCTTCTTGTCGTATGGATTAAACCCGTTGGTTGTGCTTTCCTTGGCTTTCCATGATTTTTTATGGGAGAATGTGAGCTCTTTTTTCAGCCTCTATATATTCCTCTTCCTTTTTACGTTAGTGGGTCTTGTGCATCTCATCTCTCGAAATGGGGGATTGTTGGGATTGGTGAGCTTTGTGGGAAAGCTAGCGACAAGTCGTCGTCGAGCGCAGGTTTCCGTTGGCGTTAGCGGTCTGGCGATTTTCTTCGATGATTACTCGAACACCGTGATTTTAGGAAACACTATGCGCCGATTGTCGGACAAGTGGCGCATTTCCCGGGAAAAGTTAGCCTACCTCGTGGACTCGACTACGGCTCCAGTGGCTGGGTTAGCAGTACTTTCTACCTGGATTGCCGCCGAGGCGATGCTTCTAGGTAACGAGGTTGAGAATTTGGGCATAGGGCTTTCGGGCTACTCTATCTTTATCGAGCTGCTCCCCATGAGGTTCTATTGTTTGGGAACATTGATATTCCTTTTCATCAATGCTGGGATGGGCCGAGAGTTCGGGGCCATGTATCGATCGGAAACTCGAGCTGCGGTGGAAGGGAAGCTTCTTCCAGATGAAAGCGAGACCTTAGGAATCCAATCGACGATTTCCACAGAACCGAGAGTGGGAATACCTTGCAGAGCGGTGAATGCCATAGTCCCTTTGGCGATCGTTATTCTAGGAATTGTGGTAGGAATTTTGCTACTGGGAAGATTCCGAATGGAGATCGCGGGCGAAACCTTCTCTTGGTCGGATTTTAGTGATTGGAGAGCCGCGTTTGGCGAGGCTGTGGGCGATACGGATTCTGCGGGCGCCATGCCAATTTTGCTGATGGCGTCGCTACTCGGAGGATTGGCAGCCTTCATCTTGTCAGTTGGACAACGGCTTATGCCAATCAGGGAAGCTGTGCAGACATACGTCAGTGGAATGCCGACGATGTGGATGGCCGTATTTATTCTGCTTATGACCTGGTCGATGCAGGATATTTGCCATAATCTGGGTACAGCTCAGTATCTTATCGACCTGCTTGGAGATAGCATGCCGATCTGGTCTCTCCCACTTTTCACTTTTGGCGTGGCCTCGATGATGGCGTTCGCTACCGGAACCAGTTGGGGGGCGATGGGAATTCTCATCCCTATCATTCTTCCCCTAGCTCACGGAATGGGAGCTTTTGACGAAAGCGGCGGATTGATTTTCTTTCTTACTGCCGCTGCCATATTGGATGGAGCCATATTTGGAGATCATTGTAGTCCCATAAGCGATACGACTGTGCTAACGTCGATTTCAACAGGGTGCGATCACATTGCTCATGTGAAAACCCAATTGCTCTATGCGGTGCTTACAATGGCGCTTTCAGGTCTGTTCGGCTACCTGGCGGTAGCCCGAATGTTTCCAATTTGGATCTTCTATCTCCTGTTTCCCCTAAGCGTATACGCCATTTTCAAGACTTTTGGTCGACCCATTTCAACGACAGAGCGTTGATCTTGAAGCGGCGAGATTCTACGCCCTAAGGCAGAGCGTAGAGTTCAACCAAAGCTACTCCTGTTGTCCCATCCTCTATAGAGATTCTAAGTGTATAAAGTCCGGTTTCGAGACTTATGATCATACCGGCGTCTTGGCCTCCCGGATCTAGGGCGAATGCGCCGACGGATTGGCTAGCCTCAATTATAGAAGTGATGCCTCCCCAACCGTCGTTGGACGCGATCACCTCGCCCTCGAAAATCAGCACTTCCAGTACGGGGTTTTCCAGCACACCGGATACGCCGAATTATCCATGAGAAGGCCCTACTGCTCTGACGCGTACTTCGGTGGGAAGGTCCCCGACCACAGCGATGCCAGGAATTACGATCTCGCTACCTCTTCCTACGAAAGCTCTAGAGGAGATATTGACGAGCCGAGATAGGTTTTAACCAACTTCGTAGACTTCAACGAGAGCCATGCCGGTAGTATTGCTCTCCCCGCTGACGATCGCCGTGTAGACCCCGGGATCAAGCTTGATTGGCCGATTCAATCGGCTAGCGCCTTAGATCGGATCCAATAGGGCCTAATAGGCACGCTAACTGATCGATAACCCGCTACAATTCCCGAAAATACGAGACCTCGATCCGGCATGCGGATCGAGGTCTCGTGTTAAAAGTCCTGGAGCGGCGACCCCCAAAAAGGCGCCTGCTATGGAAGCACGTATAGCTCAACGAGGGCAACGCCAGTAGTTCCATTCTCTCCTGAAGCAACCACGGTGTAGAGACCGGGCTCGAGATCCATGATAATGGCGGCATCCTCGCTGTTTTCAGTGAGCGGAAAGGCTCCGACAAGCTGGCTCGCCTCAGTAATTTCGGTGGGATCCCATAGATTTTGCCATCCGTCGTTGGATTCGATTGGCGTTCCGGAGATGTCGTATATGGTGATCTTGGGATTGGCTAGAAATCCGGCAATCCCTTGATTTTCGAGGCTTGGACCGACCGTTCGGATCAAAACTCGACTGGGTAAATCGCCCTGCACCACGAATCCCGGAATGACCACGTCTGCCCCGGTTCCGACTAACGCCCGAGACGATAGGTTGATCATGCGAGTAAAGTCTTCTTCGATCTCGAACGCTTCAACCAAGGCGACTCCCGTCGAGTCGTCCTGTCCACGAACGATGGCGGTATAGAGTCCTTGTTCAAGCTCGACGAGTAGGGCGGTGTCATCGTTATGAAGATTCCGTCCTCCGGCTCCGACGAGTTGGGAAGCGGCGAGGATAGCGTCTGGATCTTCGTTGTCCGCCCATCCCTCATTGGAATAGATAAGTTCGCCAGCCGCGTTGTAAATCTCGAGTCGCGGCTTTAGCAGTGGATCGTCGATACCATTGTCAACGAGGCTAGGGCCAATGCCTCTAACGAGAATCTCTTTTGGATCCGGTCCAATGACTACGAAGCCGGCAATCAATACATTGGCTCCCGTACCCACTCGGGCTCGAGTAGCTATATTGTAGAGGCGTTTGTCCGTCACGAGGATTTCCGAACTCTCGCTAGTGGCCGATCCCTCTGCGCTCGTGGCTACGACGTGATAGGTCCCTTCGTGTTCGGTATTGGCCGGAACGATGCTTAGGACGGATCCAGTTTCGCCGTCCAGTACTTCTCCGTTGAAATACCATTGATAGTCGATTGCGGAATTGGATACAGCTCGGGCGTCGAGAGTGGCTGTTCCGCCCTTCAAAACGATGTCACCAAGTGGCTGTTCCACGAAAGCAGGGGCGCCTGGCAAGTTCTGTATGGAAAGACTGGCGACGTTGCTAACGGTGGATCCCGTCTGGCTTGTTACAGTGACGGTATAATCTCCATCATCATTGGAGGAGGCTGTGGATATCGTCAGTGTATCGCTCGTAGCTCCCTCGATATCCTCTCCGTCTTTCATCCACTGGTAGGCGAAAGGCCCTTGGCTAGAAGCTTCCACGGAAAGAGTAATGGTTTCACCTTCATACGAAGTTGAGCTTGACGGTTGGGAACTGATTGAAGGGGGAGCCAGGGTTTCGATCTCGACGATCGCAATCGCGTTTACCTCATTTGTAAAAGCGTAGTTCATGGCGAGTTGGCCACTAGAATTGAATCCCCCGATTTCAGCGCCGCTAACGGTAGCAGGGAAGCCGGGTTTCACATCGAATGTGTCTCCTTCCCGAGCGACGAGAACAACGGCCCCATTTACGTCAGTGGCCCAGGCTCCGCTATCCGTGGTATCGCTGATCGAATCTCCGAGGCCCTTCAAGGTAGCTTGGAAGGCGATTTGGCCAGCTCCGTTTATGATAGGAAAGCTGAGTAAGTCGAAGGCGACACCTGTTGCCGTCCCGGGAGCTTGAAGTCCCGTTTGAGCGATAATCGACCACTCGCCTGATGCGGATCTTGCTAGGATGGTGCTGAGGTTGCCACCGGACTCTACAGCATGGACCGCCAATTCCCCATCGTTGCTGGCGACCGGATCCATGAAGCTGTTGAAGCTACGATTGATTCCAAAGATATCGACGGATTGCTCCGAAGAAATCAGTAGGTTCAGGATGCCATTGGAATACTGATACAAGCCCTCCTCTTCGTTGGCATTTTGCAGACTGCCCCAAAAATAGACATTGCCATCGCCATCAACCGCGGGTTCCCCAAGAGATAGGAAAGGATCGCTGGATCCTGGAGCTGAATCGCCGGATTTGGCAATCAGCGTCGCTCTAAAATTAGTGTCGAGGGCCCATATCCCCCTCTCGTTGTTGAAGTCGTTTTCGTCTGAATCTTCGATGGTGGCTAGCAAGGCTCCATTGAGGGAGGCGTTTTGGGCGAGCGCGATGGGTTTAGCGATCGCCAGTGTGCCGCCATTGAGATTAGATCCTTCGATAGCCGCGAGTTTCACTACGGGCGCTGCTTCACCTTCAGGTGCGGGAAGCTCGGCCACCCAGATCCCATTATCATCCGGTTCATTAGATAGGCGAAGGCGTGATGAAAAAGAAAACCCGTGGGATGGTAGGCCTTGGGGAGCTCCAAAGTATTGGTGCCTTTTCGATGGAGAAGCCGTCCCATCGTAATCGATGACTGGTCGACCTGATTGTGTGGCGGCAATGATTTTGAAATCCGGGTTTGCTGCTGAGGGGCCTCTCTTACCAGCTGATAAGAGGATTTCCGATGACGAGAAGCTATGGCCGGGAGCGAGTTTCCCTGCCAAGGCAATACTGGGACCGCCAGTAGCAGAAATGGATCGAATGCTCTCAAAGAACCCGCTTTCACCGTTTACGGTCGCGGGCTCGCCTATAGCGGCTATCAATTCAACGTTGCCGTTGCTGTATTGCAGAGCTGCGTCGAGATGGGCTGGGCTACGATTGGCGATTTCCCTCAACAGCCGCAGTTTTTCGACAATCGTAGCTTGCGTGTCCGGATCGAGGGGAGGTTCGCTGCTTGGGGGCATACTGCCATTCGAAATGCGATTAACCAGAGCCTGCAAGGCGAGAGGCCGAAGAATTAGATCTTGGGAGCTTTGAATCTGCGTAAGATCGAAGGTGTTCTGACGCCCAGCCCCTTCGCCGTGGCAACTTATGCAGCTCTTTTCGAAGACGGGTGCCAGAACTTCCGTGTACACTCGATCAATACCGGTGGTTTCGAACAAAGCTCCGAACGAAACCTGCCCATCTTCATTGATATCCGGGATCGAAAATGAATCTAAGGTCTGTTGAGAGCTTGTCCCTGCCAAATCACCAGATAACGAAACGAGTTCGAAAGTATTGGAATAACCGCCTATTGAAATAGCGGACGCAGCAAAAATTAGAAAGGCGTGAGAAATCGTCTTCATGTCTATCTGATTATGTCTAGCGGTTGGAAGTCCCTTGGCGGCGAAGGAAATATTGCGGACATTGCCGATGGGGGAACGCCCATCCATTTTTCTAGGACTGACCGATACACGGTTCTAAAATCGACGTTGTATTGCATGCTGTTACGGCTTACGCGAGCGTCCTCCGCCAGATCTGGATAGAGTCCGTAATACTGGTTTCCAGCTACCTGACCACCCATGAGAAATAGGGTTTCCGCTGCCCCGTGGTCGGTTCCGTAGCTCCCGTTTTGAATCACTTTGCGGCCGAATTCACTGAAGGTCAGAATGACTACTCGATCCCAATTGCCTTGGGCCTTCATCTCGTCAACGAAGGCTCCAAGAGCCCCATTCAAGGTTTGCAGCAAGTCGAAATGGCGACCACTTAATGGGCCGTCCTCGAGTACTTGATTGTTGTGGGTATCGTAGCCACCCTGGCGAGCGTAGTAGACTGATGTGTCGCTTCGACCTTTGATGAGCTGAGCGATGACTTTTAGGCTGTTGGCCAACCCATCACTGGGCCAATCGGGATTAATTAGATTACCACCGCGCTCCATCGCCAACTGAACGCTTTCCGTACTAATCATGGCGCTGTGAGCGGAACGCTGGACGTAAGCTAGAGTATCATTCTCTTCACTTACCCCATCGTCCGTCTCATGATCGAGTCCGATCAGGTTTCGATAGAGCCCTTCGAGCGATTTTTCCCGTCCCAGTATTTGCTTGTCCCGCCAATTGAAGAATTGCGGGTTCTGAAACGTCACGGATGGACTAGTGGCTGCGTTACTCTTGAATGCGAATGTTGGACGGCGGTTGATGTAAATTCCGGTCGTGGCGCCACATCCATCGCATTGATTATCCAAATAGCGTCCAATCCAGCCGTCTTTTGGCATGCCGTTAGGCTCTGCGGAATGCCAGTAGTCGAAGGATTTGAAGTGAGAGAGGTTGGGGTTTGGATACCCAACACCATTGATGATACCGAGTTCTCCATCATCCCACATCTCTTTGAATCTAGTTAGGTTAGGATGGAGAGCTAGCGGCTCATTTTCGCCGGTGACACTAGGGCCGTCTTGGTCCGTGATTTGCAGTATATTGTGCTCTGTCCCGAGCCTAATTTCCGGTCGTGCGCCGCGGTATATGGAATTAGTATATGGAATTAGCGTGTTCAGCGTATCGTTGCCACCAGCCATTTCCATCAGAAGAATGATTGGGCCGTCGCCGCCTTGGGACGGAAGGCTTTGAGCCCGGGCGTCCAGGTTGAAAAGCGTCTGCTGAATGAAGCCAGGCAATGTCACTGACGCGGTCGCTCCCCAAATGGATTTGGAAACGAAGTCTCTTCTGTTCAATTTTGTATTCATATCTTTTTTGCGTCTTCGGATTTGGCTAGTGCGTCTGATACTCAGGCAGAGCGAGAATTAGCCGAGCGAGTTCTCTAACTCCCTCTAGTTCTCCGAGTTCGTCGCTGACGGAAGAATACCGGTCCAAAAGCGTTCTCACTTGGCTCTTGCGAAGCTCTCGATTTGGTATGAATCGTTGTCTCAAGTTTTCCAGTAGGAGTGGAAATTTCTCTATTCTTCGCAATTCTTTTGGGGCGATAACATTCCAATCGACATCCGGAAAATCGTCCATGGAGCCACGAGTTCTCCCGGTCGTGAAGACCTCGTAGTTGTGATGGGTAAACACGCTCGGCATATTCATGCGGAACACCATCGCGCCAGTTGCCAGCCATGTGTTACCAGGACCCTCAGGTTCTGGCCAACCAGCGATGCTAGGAGGTAAATGCACTTCGTACCCCAGCTGTTGCATAACGTCCTCCATAGCATCTCTCGTCGGAAGAGTTACTCCCAATTGATTCGCCAAGCAAACGAAGTAGTCTCCGGCGTCTTTGATTTGGGCATTCACAACCGACTCGTCATAAAACTCCTCGCTCAAAAACAGGTCTCTCAGAAACGGTCGAATCTCGTAGCCGTGATCGTCGCGCAATTTACTGGCCAATGCTGCCACAAGTTCTTTGGAAGGTTTTGGCGAAGCGAAATATCTCCAAAGTTTCCAACTGAGATGCTTTGCGCAGCGGTCTGTATCGAATATGACATCAATAATGTCATCCCCATCGATGATGGGGTTGCCCTCAGGCGTTGTCTCGTAACCGTAAAAAGGCCCCTTCGTATTTCTGTCTTGGCTCCCCCGATTTTGCCATACGCTTGCCGGGGGAAGTGGCGGATTTTGATCCCCTGCGGGGTTATTGTAACGGTTCTCGTCGGGGAAGTACCGGAAACCGTAGACTTTTCGGCCTGTAAAGGCATCGGCTGCCACAGCTACATCCTCCTCGGAGTACTCGGGATCATCGGAATACTCGCCCCCTATACCCATCGCAAACAATTCCAGTAGCTCGCGGCCGAAATTCTCGTTCACATTTCCTCGGTTACTCCGGTACAGATCGAGAGTCCGGATCATCCCGACGGACCAGGAAACGTGATTAACCAAAGTCTTAAAATTCCCGTAATGGCCGGGAGCCACCAGCCTCTCATCCCCTTCGAAGGGAATATCTTCACCCGCCAAATCACCAGCTGCATGCCTTCGGAGTGTCTCGGTGTAGCGGAACATGCCGATCCACCGATAATACTGCCCTATAGTTTGGGAATCGACAGCAAAGTGGTCGATGAAAAACTTCAGAAGTTTCGAGGCTAGCGGCTGGCTACGAAGCAGCAACTTGAAATACCATCGAACATACTCCCTACGGCGAACGCCCTGATTACCGAAAGTCTCGCCATTTGGATCGACTTCAGATTGCATCCAATCTGGCCAAGGAAGACTGGACCAGTCCTCGCTGGTTTCGAGAAGCGAGTCGACAGCCACTTCGATTCCTTGCTCTTTTCCGAGCTGATAAAAGGCTTCTTGTTCTTCGGGAGATCCCCCGTAGCCGGCCCGTTGCAGCAAGTGCGTCGCATTGCGGCGGGACCAGGACTCTTGAGGCAGTGGATTAAGCATGGTAGGCAAGACAGGTTTGTTAGGCTCTCCTATAATCGGCTCAGTAAGCAGCAAGCATTAGCCAGTTTCGATTAGTAAGTTGTTTTGGGGGAATTCCGGAAGCGCGCGCTCAGCAGAAAGTCTTATTCGTAGTAAAGAGGCTAGTTAGTTTCGATTTAGGCGTTGGAGGTTGGTTTCGCACCCAACAGCGGGTTTTCAAATCGATGGGTTTGTTAGGTTGTATCTAAGAAAATGTTGATGGTTTTCGGCCTGTAAAGCGACATTTGCGAAAAACCACGAATTTAGAGCCTCTTGCGATGAATCCTAGTCGTTTATGACTACCGGGTTAGGGACACCTCTCAGAATCTCTTTGTTTCAATTTGATTCCTTCATTCTAGGATGGGTTCGCCAGGAAGTTGGCGACATTCGCAGGGGGACGGCTGATTTAAGTGGACGCAGTAGGGCTGTGGGGGTTTAGCGTAGGACTGTGCAAGAGATCTGGCCGCAGCTAAGAGATTGGGTAGAGGAGGGAACCCGGTTTGCTACCGCTACCGTTGTTCAAGCATCTCGTCCTTCGCCGCGGGGAATCGGATCCGTCCTAGCAGTGCGCTGGGACGGCGAGGCGTTTATCGGTTCGGTAAGCGCGGGATGCGTGGAGAGCGAAGTCATCGAGGCCGCCAAAACCTGCATCGAGGATGGGAAAACGCGTTGGTTGAGCTTTGGCCCGGAAAACGGATTTCCTTGGGAGGTTGCGTTGTCATGTGGAGGTAAGATTGTTGTGAGAGTGGAGCCGTTCGCAGGGGAGACGGATGATCAACTGGGCGTGATGTTGGCAGGCGGACTTGACCGAAGAGAAAGGGCTCTGCTGTTGAGCTATGATAGTGCCCATTGTCTAATTTCCGAGGATGGGATTGTCCACAAGGGGAAATTCGATTTGCCGCCGTCCTTAATTGCCGCTGCCCAGGCCCATTTTCGATCCGGTGGCTCGACTGAAGAAATAGAGTGGGAAAACTCCAAAGCGTTATTTCGAGTTTTGGAGCGTCCGCATAGATTGTTTGTTGTCGGGGCGGCTCATATAGCGATTCATTTGGTAAGCTTTGCCCGCTTCCTTGGATATGAAACCGTGGTCATCGATCCCAGGGATGCCTACGCCCGTCGAGAAAGGTTTCCGAATCAGCCAGATGCGCTCATATGCCAGTGGCCAGAGGAGGCCTTGAAGGGCTTCCAAATCGTTCCTTCCGATGCTGTCGCAGCAATGACTCATGACCCGAAAATCGATGATCAAGCGCTTTCGATTTTTATGCGTAGTCCGGCCGAATATATAGGGGCGCTGGGAAGTAGAAAAAGCCATGAGGCCAGGTTGAGGCGAATGAGTAAACTTGGATTCGACGAAAAGGCTTTAGGGCGAATACACGCCCCGATCGGATTGGATATCCACAGCGAGACCCCTTCTGAAATCGCCCTGAGCGTTATGTCAGAGATCGTCCAATGCCGAAACGCGTCTCGCAAATGATGGGCCCTTTTCGATTGGCCACCGTTATTCTGGCTGCGGGCCAGTCAAAACGAATGGGGAGCATCAACAAATTGCTCATGCGAATCGACGATCGCCCAATGATTCAGAGGGTCGTAGATGTGGCAATTGAAGCAGGTTCAAGCGACATCTATGTGGTTACAGGATTCGAACGCGATCGCATCGAGTCGGGCATGAGTGGATACAGCGTCAGCTTCGTTCACAACGAATCCTTCCGGGCAGGTATCGGAACTACGATTGCCGAAGGCGTTAAGGCTATTTTCGATCAGGGTTTTGAGGGGGCGATGATCCTGTTGGGCGATCTGCCCTATTTAAGAGCGGATACAGTGATAGCTGTCGCTGAGAGTTTCGTGGAACACGAAGGTCGGAAGATCGTTATACCGACATATCAGTGCAATCCCGGACACCCGGTCGTATTCCCAAAGGCATTCTTCAATGAGCTCACCCAGTTGTCAGGCGACAGGGGAGCCAGAGCGGTGTATGCTAGGCATCAATCCAGCGTTGCCCGAATCGAGGTGGAGGATCCGGGGGCGACGCGTGATTTGGATACACCGCCAGCGAGGCTAAGCTAAGAGCTCACTTTGGCCGCGGAAATAATCCGGAAACGATAAACTTAGGCGTCTATTTGAGGACGATTCGGATCTGGCCAGTCTATATGGAAGAATTTCCCGCGCTCTTGGTCGACGCGTTCGTAAGTATGGGCTCCGAAATAATCGCGTTGCCCTTGTAGCAGGTTGGCGGGAAGCCGTTCACTTCGGTAGCTATCGTAGTAGGCAAGCGAAGACATGAAGGTCGGAATAGCGATTCCACTTTGAGCGGCAGCGGCGACGACATTTCGCCAGTTGGTTTGGCAGCGATCGATCTCTCCCTTAAAGTAGGGATCGAGCAAGAGATTGGCCAGGTTGGAGTCCCGTTCGTAGGCTTCGTAAATCTTCTGCAAGAAGGCTGCCCGAATAATGCAGCCGCCACGGAAAATCATGGAAATAGCCCCGAAATCCAATTTCCAATCGTGTTCTTTTTGGGCGGCCCGCATGAGCTGGAACCCTTGGGCATACGAGCAAATCTTAGAGCAATATAGGGCGTCGTGAATAGCTTCAATAAAAGCTGCCTTATCGCCATCGAATGCGTCAAATACAGGCTGGATTATTTTTGAGGCTTCAACGCGTTCCTCCTTAATAGCACTCAAGAAGCGGGCGAATACGGCCTCGGCGATGGAAGGGGCTGGAATACCCATGTCCAAGGCGTTAACGGAGGTCCATTTGCCAGTCCCTTTCTGACCAGCAGTGTCGAGGACTACGTCTACAAAAGGCTGACCGGTGGCAGGATCTTCTTGCTGCAAAATATCCGCTGTTATCTCGATAAGAAAGGAGTCGAGAACTCCTTGGTTCCAATCACTGAATACAGCGCTTATCTCTTTGGGGCTCATGCCCAGCAGCTTGCCCATCAGCGCGTAGGCCTCGCAGATCATTTGCATGTCGCCGTACTCTATCCCGTTGTGAATCATCTTCACGTAGTGTCCCGCCCCGTTTTCACCTATATAGGTCGTGCAGGTTACCCCCCCAGTAACAGGTTTGCCGGGAGCCGCGCCTTCAATCGGCTTCCCCGTTTCGGCGTCGACCTTGGCCGCGATCGCTTCCCAGATTGGCTTCAACTCTTCCCAAGCGGACTCTCTGCCACCGGGCATCAAAGATGGGCCGAATCGAGCCCCTTCCTCGCCACCAGATACTCCAGAGCCAACAAAACGGAACCCTTTCTCGTTCAGATCTTTTTCGCGCCGGATCGTATCCGTCCAAAGAGCGTTGCCGCCGTCTATTACGATATCATTGGGGTCGAGGAGTGGAAGTAGTCCTTCGATTACGGCATCAGTCGCTCTACCTGCCTGGACGAGAATGATGATCTTTCTCGGGCGCTTGATCGATTGAACGAAATCTTCGACCGATTGAGCTCCAAAGAGACCACCAGGGGTGTCTGGATTTTCCGAAACGAAGGCATCGGTCTTCGAGGTCGTTCGGTTATAGACCGAAATGCGAAAGCCGTGGTCGGCTATGTTTAAAGCGAGGTTTTGACCCATGACCGCTAGGCCGACGAGTCCGATATCCGATTGGACTTCTGACATAAGTGAGTTTCTATTGAAAAGCGGCCATCTAACGGCGAGCTAATGGAGCCATCAAGCCTGAACACCGTGATCCGCTATTTTCCCACTTAAAGGGTGTTGCAAACACGCCGAAGACTTCGGATCTAGCCCGTTAGTCGCCAGGCCCTATGCCGAAAAATCGACTTAAACTTTGCTGGGCAGCCAATGGGCGATAGCATCTACGATAGGCGTGAGCATTTCGGGCTCATTGCGATAGTAGACCCAGTTCATGCAAATGATGACGCAGGTGGCGCCGATGATCGGATACATGACCAACTTGGGCAGCTTGCTCAAGGTCCTGAAGACCGAAAACGCGAACAGGGCCCCACTTAGCCCCAATGCGTATGGAAACCAGGGTTGACTTTATAAGGGCGGTAGCGATTCGAATAGCCGTTCCACGTAGAGCATCTCGTTTGTGTTAGTTCTCCAGGTGTTTTAACGGACTTTATTACCCAAAAACGCTTATTCCAGGCCACCCTTAGCGCAGTTTACCCACTGATCTGGGCCGTTTTCGTAGCTCTCCCGTTTCCAAATGGGCACACGTTCCTTAATCTCATCGATAATGTATCGGCAACCGTCGAATGCGGGTCCACGATGGGCGGAACCGACTCCCACCCATACGGCTATATCGCCGATAGCGAGCATACCGACCCTGTGGATAGCCGCCGCCCCGGCGATTTCGAATCTGTCGAGAGCTTCGGCAATTATCCGATCGCCTTCCTTCTCCGCCAATACTTTGTAGGCCGAATATTCCAATGCCTGCACGGACGCTCCTTCATTGTGATTTCGCACCCATCCCTCGAAGGAAACGTATGCGCCAGCTACTTTATTAAGTAGCTCCGACCGCAGCGTGTCGGGCTCTATGGCGATCTCAGAAATTTGAAAGCGATTCAATCCCATCTTGGCTTTAGCCTCCGGCGACGGGAGGGATGAATACTACGGTATCGCCGTCATGCAGCGGCTGGTCCCATTCAGCGAACTCCTCATTGACTGCTACTTTTAGGGTGGTTCGATCCAGGCTCAAACCGTGTCGGGCTTTCAATTCATCATAAAGTTCTGCAGGTTTGCGTGCGGGCGTTTCCAAGGATTCAGAGCCGCGACCCCGTTGTTCCTTGAGAATAGCGTAGTATTCAATGGTCAATTTCATTTGAAAGCTGCGTGGTCCGCCCGCGCCATCAAGCCGAGTAGTCGCTCTTTCCTCCCGTCTTTTCAATCAGGCGGATGTTTTCGATAGTAATGCCTTTGGTGATTGCCTTGCACATATCGTAAAGTGTTAAGGCGGCCCCATTGACTGCGGACAAGGCTTCCATTTCCACACCTGTTTTGCCATCCGTTACGACTTCGGATCGAACGGAAACGCGTTCATCATCGATGGTATCTATTTGCACGTGACACTTGGCTAAGGGGAGCGGGTGGCACAAGGGAATCAGGTCGCTTGTTTTCTTAG
>Ga0208624_1000865_pt1 | contig 14953 bp, 13 predicted proteins | sample Knorr_S23_td_DCM_FD_185607 | JGI IMG/M metagenome (GOLD analysis project Ga0208624, IMG submission 185607) | Marine microbial communities from Southern Atlantic Ocean transect - Knorr_S23_td_DCM_ad_71m_LV_A (SPAdes) (version 2) | ecosystem: Environmental > Aquatic > Marine > Oceanic | place...
CGCTCTTTTTAAGATTTGCCAGTTTCTGTGCCACTAACTTATTCCCACTCGATAGTTCCCGGTGGTTTTGAGGTGATATCATATACCACGCGATTGATACCCTTTACAGAATTTATGATCTTATTCGATAAAAGGGAGAGGAAATCACTATCAAAATGATATATATCTGCTGTCATGCCATCAACTGACGTAACCGCTCTCAAGGCACATACATATTCATATGTTCTTGCATCGCCCATGACACCAACTGATCTTGTTGGAAGTAGCACCGCAAATGCTTGCCAAATCTCATCATAAAGCCCAGCTTTTTTTATTTCATCGATGTAAATTTCATCGGCATTCCTCAGGATTTCAAGCTTTTCTTCAGTTATTTCACCAGGGCATCTGATGGCAAGGCCAGGTCCTGGAAAAGGATGTCGTGCTATAAATGTATCTGGAAGACCGAGCTCTCTACCTAATATCCTTACTTCATCTTTAAATAATTGACGGAGTGGTTCTATTAATTTTAGATTCATTTTCTCTGGTAAGCCCCCAACATTGTGATGACTTTTTATCGTTACTGAGGGGCCGCCTGTAAAACTCACGCTCTCAATTACATCAGGATATAATGTTCCCTGCGCAAGAAATTCAACATTACCAATTTTTGAAGCCTCCTCATCAAAAACATCAATAAATACATTACCTATAGTCTTTCGTTTTTGCTCTGGATCGGCAACGCCCTCTAATTTTTTAAGGAATATTTCTTTGGCATCAACATGTATGAGTGGAATATTATAATTCTCTTTAAACATGGTTACTACTTGCTCTGACTCATTCTTTCTCATCAAACCATTATCTATATATATACAGGTAAGCTGATCGCCCAGAATTTTGTGTAAAAGCACTGCCACAACTGAAGAATCTACCCCTCCAGAGAGGCCGCATATCACCTTGCTGCTTTTAACTTTAGCCAATATATTTGATTTTTGAGTTTCAAAGAAGCTCGCCATTGTCCAATCAAAGCTGACGCCGCATATATCTAAAAAGTTTTTGATTAAATTTTTTCCATCTGGTGTGTGATACACCTCAGGATGAAACTGTAGACCATAGTACTTGCTAGCTTCATCAGCGATAGCTGCATAAGGAGCACTATCCGTTCTTGCGATTACGCTAAATTTTTTTGGCAAAACAGACACCGAGTCACCGTGACTCATCCATACTTTATACTCATCCCCACTATTCCAAACTTTATCAAATAATGGAGAATCTGAAACAACTTTTACTATTGAGTTGCCGTATTCTCTCTTACCTGAATTTATAACCTTTCCACCCAACTGATTTACAATTGTTTGCTGACCATAACAAATACCGAGAATAGGCTTTTTCAGATCAAACAACCATTCGGGCGCAGATGGAGCATCATCTTGTATTACACTGTGGGGGCCTCCAGAAAATATTACACCAGATAGATCATCACCGACCTGCTCCTTGTTTATATTGTTATATGGAAGAATTTCAGAATACACTCCAAATTCTCTCACCCGTCTTGCAATAAGCTGCGTGAACTGGCTTCCAAAATCGACTATGATAATTTTTTCTCTTTCTTTACTCATGATCTTGTAGTTATATCATTCCAATCTTTCGAGGATTGCAACAAAAAAACCATCCGTGTTATTGGTCATTGGGGACAATAAGAGTGTCTCCGTATCCTTATTCTTTGCATTAATGGGCATATTTTTTATGCCAAAAGGCCATTGTTTTTGATAGTTTACTAGCCGAAAACCTTTTTCATTTTGAAGGAAATTTCTAATTTGTTGATCATTCTCACTGTCAAAAAGTGAACAAGTAACATAAATCAGTTTACCGCCAATTTTCACAGCATGTTTTGCTTCACTGAGAATTAATTTTTGATCTTGCAAATTATTATCCAGTTTCTCCTGATTAAATTTCCACTTCAGATCCGGTTTACGTCGCCATGTACCCGAACCAGAACATGGTGCATCCAAAAATACAATGTCAAAAAACTGTGCTAACTTATTTTTTGAGTCTTGGTAATTTATAATTTGATAATTCTTTACGCCTAATCTCTTCATCCTTGATGGAACATTTATGAGCCGTGATTGATCAATATCATTCAAATAAAGTTGTCCAGAATTTTTCATCAGCATGCTCAAAATTGCAGCTTTACCACCATGACCAGCGCAATAGTCCAATACCTGCATTCCAGGCCCAGCACCAGATAATATCGCTGATATTTGTGACCCTTCGTTTTGTATTTCAATATGCCCCTTTGCATATGATAGTGTTTTTTCAAGGTTCGGAAATTTATATTCTAAACCTCCTGATTTGACCCTCATGCCGAATGGGCTACAGACTGTCCGTATTGGATGAAACTTTTTGAGAGCAAGTTCAACTTTATCCAAATTTGATTTTAATGCGTTAACCCTTATATCAAGATCAGGCATACCAGACATAAACGATAATTGTGCATCTAAGGTATCACCAAATGTTCTTTGATATTCATCTATAGTGGATTCGGGCACATCATTTTTTACAAAAATATTAGCATTTGATAATCTATTCTTGGCAGAATTTAACAACTCAAATTCATTTTCAGATAATGACTTAGGGGCATATTTTTCATTATTAAATAATTTACTTAAAGTACTGATTTTAAATTGAAATTCACGAATCAAGCTTCCAATAATTATTGCCCGTGAATCCTCACTATCCATGACATAGCTTGATGATATTTTTTGTCTCAATGCTGCGTTCAATATATTAATTATGGTGGCGCGATCCCTGACACCGGCATAACGGTTATTTGATGCCCAGTCCTTCATGGCAATGGGTAACGGTTTGTGTCTCAAAAGTATTTGATCAAGGATTTCTATCGATGATTGTATTTGCGAGGCAAGCTTCAACGGACTGATGGATAGTTTGGTGACTCACGTGTTATGACGACATCATGCACATGACTTTCTTTAAGCCCTGCGCTCGATATTCTTTGGAAAACTGCATTTTTTCTAAACTCTGACAAATTTTTTGCGCCAGTATAGCCCATTGACGCCCTCAATCCACCTATGAGCTGGTGTATCACACCAGATAACGGGCCTTTGTAGGGTACCTGCCCCTCTATACCTTCGGGAACTAACTTGTATGTATCCCGTACTTCCTCTTGAAAGTATCTATCTGCTGAGCCTCTTGCCATCGCGCCGAGTGATCCCATACCACGATAATACTTGTAGCTCCTGCCTTGATATAGAAAGATCTCACCAGGGCTTTCATCAGTGCCCGCAAATAAAGATCCGATCATAGCTGCATTTGCTCCTCCTGCAAGTGCTTTTGCAAGATCGCCTGAATATTTTATCCCCCCGTCTGCAATTAGAGGAATATTGGCTTTGGTCAAATAATCTGCTGTTTCTAATATAGCTGAAAACTGCGGAACACCAATTCCAGCAACAACTCGAGTTGTACAAATTGAGCCAGGGCCAATGCCAACCTTGACAGCATCTGCGCCTGCATCGACTAATGCCTGTGCAGCTTCTTTAGTCGCTATATTGCCTGCCATAACTTGAACATTATATTTCTTTTTGATTTCTTCCACTGCCTTAATTACTCTGGAAGAATGTCCATGCGCCGTATCAACAACAACAATATCTGCGCCAGCATCAACAAGCAGCTCAGTTCGTTCCATTCCCTTTTTTCCAACTGTTGTGGCGCCACCAACAATCAATCTACCAAGTGTGTCTTTGCTCGCATCAGGATAGAGTTTCGCTTTTTCGATGTCTTTTACAGTTATCAAACCAATACATTTATAATCTTTATCAACAACAATAAGCTTTTCAATTCTATACTTATGTAATAAGCCCTTTGCCTCTTCAGTTGTCGCGTTCTCATTGACGGTTATAATTTTATCCTTTGTCATTAAATCTGCGACTGCAACATCAAAGTCGGTTACAAACCTCACGTCACGGTTAGTAATAATACCAACAAGTTTGTTATTTTTTGCAACAACTGGAATACCAGATATTGAGTGATTGTGCATCAAGTTGATAGCTTCTTTCAGTTTTGCGTCTTGATTTATGGTAACGGGATTTACAACCATCCCAGACTCAAATTTCTTGACCTGAGCAATTTGATTTGCCTGCTCTTTCGGCTCTAAATTTCTATGAATAACACCCATGCCCCCTACTTGAGCCATGGCGATAGCCAGATTAGCTTCTGTGACCGTATCCATTGCACTTGAGATTATTGGGATATTTAATTTTATTGCTGATGTTATGTTTGTAGTTAGCTCAGTTTGGTTTGGAAGCACACTTGATGCGCAGGGCTTTATTAAAACATCATCAAAAGTTAGGGCTTCCACTATCATTAATTAACTACTATAACCAAAATTTATCATTATCATCCATTTTGTATGATTAAAAGCTAAAAATCAAATACTTCTCATTTTCTATAATTTATTCCGATGACATACAACTCAGAAGAATTAGATCTACTTGATTGAGGTTTGATATGCTTCACGAGTTGGAAATCTCTCTTCATTCTGTTTAATATTTGGTTTTCAGTGCCTCCACGAAATACTTTTCCAATAAAAGTGCCACCCTCTGAAAGTAAATTATCAACAATATCTAATGCGCTTTCAAGTAAGGCAACGATCCTGAGGTGATCCGTTGCCTTATGCCCTGTTGTTGATGGGGCCATATCAGATAGTATGACATCAGCACTGGGCTTTATCATCTCTTCCTTGATGAGATTAATTGCATTCTCTTCAAAAATATCCAATTTCATTGCCTTTACACCAGAAAGTGCATCAATTGGAAGAATGTCAATCGCTAGAACCTGTCCAGAGTTAGATTGACTATTTACAATATTTGCCACGACCTGACTCCATCCCCCGGGCGCTGCGCCAAGGTCTAAAATACATTGACCAGGTTTAAAAATTTTAAATTTATCATCAATTTCAAGTATCTTAAATGCCGCCCTTGATCGATATCCAAGCCTATTGGCCTCCCTGACATAAGGATCATTTAACTGCCGCTCTAACCATCGTGTCGATGATAATTTACGGCCTTTTGCGGACTTAACTCTGACCTTTAAATTTGCATCTCTTGTCATTGAATTTCTGTCTTATTTATTTAAGGGAAGTCGTGAATTTATTTCAATCCCAAAACCTGAAAGACCAACAAAATGTGACGTTGTTGAGGATAAAAGCTCAATTGAGGAAATATTGAGATCTCTCAAAATTTGCGCACCTAGGCCAATATCACGCCATTGCTCTTCTCTTTTATTTTCACTCAACGACTTATTACTCGCGGCTTGCACACCTATTGCGCCTTCCCGAAGATATAGTATAACGCCTTTATCTTTTTTCTTCAGATGGCTCATAGATGCACTAATAAGATTATTTTCCTGAAATACGTCCTTAATAATATTCTCCCGGTGTATTCTGGTAGGTATATTTTCACCAGATGTAATATCACCATAAACTAATGCAATATGTTCGACATCATCAAATATTGTGTTGTAAGTAATAACCTTAGCTTTACCAATACTCGTACTGATATCTTTTTCTGTAACTTTCTTTACAAGCTGCTCACGTTTCTCTCTGTACTGAATTATATCAGCAACAGATATTATTCTAAGGTTATTTTCCTTGGCAAATTTAAATACTTCGTCACCTCTTTTCACGCTACCATCATCATTCATGAGCTCAGATAATAAGCCGACAGGCTCAAGCCCAGCTAGGCTTGCCAAATCGCTGGCAGCTTCTGTGTGACCAGATCTCATCAGCACACCACCTTCTTTTGCAATTAACGGAAAAACATGCCCGGGCCTTACAAAATCGCTGGGCTTTGTGTTATTGTCAGCCATTGCGCGAATTGTATTCGCCCTCTCTAAAGCTGATATCCCTGTTGTCAAACCTTCTTTGAGGTCAATAGATATTGTAAACGCCGTACCCAGTGGCGCATCGTTATCTGAAACCATCGGATCAAGGTGTAATCTTCTCGCGTATTCTTGAGGGACAGATACGCACAAAATACCACTCGTATGCCGGATTATGAAACCTGTTTTCTCAGGTGTAGCTCTAGAGGCGGCAATTATTAAATCGCCCTCATTTTCTCTGTCGTCGTCATCAACGACTACGATCATCTCTCCGTTTGCAATTGCTTCAATTGCTTTTTCTATCTTATCGAATTTCATAGTACTCAACTACCTTTGGCTTTGGTTTATAAAGCTTTTTGCAAAGTTTTCATATAGGTTTCTTAATTTTAAAGTTAATGCTCCCGGCTCCCCATTACCAATTATTTTTTTATCAATTGAAATTACAGGCATAACAAATACGGACGCACTCGTATAGAAGGCTTCTGACGCCTCATAAGCCTCTTCAATTGTGAAAGGTCTCTCTTCAAAAACCAAATCCTCCTGTTCAATTAATTTTAAAACCGCTTGTCTGGTTATTCCAGATAGAATAGTTTCATTATTTTTTCTACTAATCAATTTGTCATCTTTTATTATGAATGCATTACTAGATCCGCCTTCAGTCACAAAACCATCCTCATGCATCCATACTTCATCACAACCAGCCTGATGGGCAATCTCCTTTGCCAAAACTTGGGCAAGAAGAGCAATGGATTTAATATCTCTTCTTTTCCATCTTAAGTCAGGATAAGTGAGTACTTTTGCCTTTAACTTATCTGTTTCCAAATTCATGATTTTCTTATGCTGAGTAAACATTACTAAGCTTGGTTGCTGATCTTTTGGAAACTCAAAATCACGAGACTCAGATACCCCTCTTGTAACATGCAAATAAAGCGTGCCTTCTTTAATTTTATTAAGGTGAATTAATTCTCTTTGAAGCCCCGCTAGTTCACTAAAATTCATCGGTAGCTCAAGTTTGATTTCCTGCAGTGATCTTTTTAGTCTTTCGAGATGAGCATCATTATCAATTAATATGCCCTCAAATACTCCAGCGACTTCATATACACCATCGCCGAACAACAGGCCTCTATCTTTAATTGATACTGTTGCATCGTTCATTTCAACAAAAGAACCGTTTACATACGCTATATCTGCCATACTAATTTCAATCAAAATTGTTCATAAATATTATAAAAAAGTTATAATATAAGTTATATTAAAATATATTGTATATATTTAACACTATGATAAGTAAAATTAAACTCTAATTCAAAAAGGTATCACAAATTGGCAAATAAATACTCGCTGACGGTCAATGGACAAAAACACGAAATTGAGTCTGATCCTGACACTCCCCTGTTATACATACTCAGAAATGACTTAAAATTAAAAGGAACAAAATTTGGTTGCGGCGGTGGTGTTTGCGGTGCATGTACTGTGATAATGGACGGTCTTGCAATTTTCTCATGTGATACTCCAATCTGGTCAATTGATGATAAGAAAATCGAGACTATTGAAGGGATATCACAAGATGGTATTCACCCATTGCAAGAGCTGCTTATAGATGAGCAAGCAGGCCAGTGCGGTTACTGCCTAAGCGGAATTATTATGAAAGTGAAGGCGATAACTGACGATGATCCTACTAAAAGCGTCGATGATATTGCAAATGAACTTGATAGAAATCTGTGTCGATGCGGATCCCAGCTCAGAATTTTGAATGCTGTTAAAAAATATCTAGATGGGAAGTCGTCAAGATGAATATGTTTCCCGGATCATTTGACTCAGCGCCTAATATTGCTAATTGGTTTACGATAAATAAGGACGGTACCGTAAGAATGGTATCGGGGAAAGTTGAAATTGGGCAGGGTATCAATACTGCGTTTGTTCAAATTGCAGCAGAGGAATTAGACATAGATCCGGATAGAATAGAGATTTCAGCGGGCAATACCAAAGACGGGCTGGATGGGGGCTGTACTGCAGGTTCACAATCTATGCAAACAGAAGGTATTTCTGTCAGAAAAGCTGCATCTGCAGCGAGAATGCTAATGCTTAGCAAGGCGTCGGAGTTATTGCAATCTGATGTGCGGCAATTGAATGTTATTGATGGTGAAATTTACCTAAACGACAACTCTACAAACTTATCCTACTGGTCGATTGCTAAAGATATTGATTTTAACCAACCAGTTGAAATCTACATGCAACCAAAGTTACCTAGCCAGAGAAAGCTTGCTGGGAAAAGCATTAAGAGAATCGATTTAAAAAATAAAATTTTAGGTACTCATGAGTTTGTTCATGATATTGAACTTGATGGTATGCTACATGCCCGCGTAGTCAGACCACCCTCTGTGTCATCTCGGATCATTAAAATCGATGTTGATAAAATAAATACATTAAAAAATCTCAAAAAACTGGTTGTAAACGGTTCATTTATAGCCGTAATAGCAGAAAGAGAAGAAGATGCAGTAAAACTTGTACAGCAAGTGAATAAATACTGCAAATGGTCAACGCCAGATAAAATTATTGAAGACCCACTTCAATTCATTCGGGATACAAAAAGCCCAATAATAAATAGTCTTGATAAAGGAAAAATTGATGTATTGAGATCGGATGGTATTTCAACTGAAGTCTCTAGGAAATTTCTATGCCATGCTTCAATTGGTCCTTGCTGTGCTGTCGCGCAATGGAAAGGTAATACTCTTGAAGTGTATACGCACAGTCAGGCCGTTTTTGCAATGAAGAGAACTTTGGCATCAATTTTCAATATTGATGAGAGTGATGTTGATGTAATGCACAAACACGGCTCGGGATGCTATGGTCATAATGGAGCAGACGATGTTGTTTTAGATGCTGTTCTTGTAGCAAAGGAGCTTAACGGTACTCCAGTTAGACTAGTTTGGAGTCGAGAAGATGAACTATCATGGTCTCCTCTTGCACCTGGTATGGTAACTAAAATCGATGCGAATCTGGCAGATAATTTAATGATCGAGTCATTTGATATATCAATTAAAAGTCCACCGCATGTAAAGAGACCATCAGGTGAAAATGGAGAGTACCTTCTTGCAGCTGAGCATATGTCAAACCCATTAAATCCTCCAAACCCGGTTGATACCCCACTTGATAAAGGTGGTGCAGCTGACAGAAACTCAATGCCACTTTATGACATCCCAAACATCAGAATACAAAAGCAAATTGTATATGATCTTCCATGGCGAACATCCGCAATGCGTGGGCTCGGCGCATTTGTAAACGTATATGCAATAGAAACTCTAATGGATGATATAGCATCAATGCAAGAGATTGATCCAATAGAATTCAGATTAAAGCATTTATCTGACCCGCGTATCATTGAATTAATCGAAAGAGTAAGAGATATATCAAAATGGACAGATAGAAGCTCTGGCTTACCAAAAGGATTTGCCTTCTCACGCTATAAAAATTCAGGTGCATATTGTGCTATGGTTGTAGAGATAAATGTTGATGAGGATATTGAGCTCATTAACGCATGGGCCGTCATTGACGCTGGAGAGGTGGTTAATGCTGATGGAGTTAAAAATCAAATTGAGGGCGGCATCATACAAGCTACTAGCTGCACATTAATTGAGGAAGTAAATTTTGATGGTGAAATAATATCCGCAACAGACTGGGAAAATTACCCAATAATAAAATTCAAACAAACACCGCAAATACAAGTTGAATTAATAGACCGACCTGAGGAGCCCTTCCTCGGGGTTGGCGAGGCAGCACACGGCCCGACGGCCGCAGCAATTAGTAATGCGCTCTTTACGGCCATGAACATCAGAATAAAGCAGTTACCCATTACTCGTGAAAGGATTATCAGCAGCCTAAATACTTAATCAACCAGCCGCTGTGAATCCACCATCTACATATATTGTTTGCCCAGTAATAAAATCCGATGCACTAGATGCCAAAAATATTGCAGCGCCTAAATGATCTGAGGGATAAGCAAATCTACCTAATTTTATTCTTGATAGAATGCCTTTTGCGCGCTCCGGCATCGACTCCCATGTTTTTTGAGTAAATTCAGTAACGGTTCCCGTGGGGGCCAGTGTATTTATTCGTATTCCATTTGGGGCCCATTCAGTCGATATTGCTCGGCTCATATGAGCAATGCCTGCTTTTGCCATACAATACGGAGCCTTTTTTGCATCAGTTGTATATCCCCACGTTGAGCCAAGATTAATGATTTTTCCGTAACCTCTCTCAAGCATTATTTCGCCAATCTTTTGGCAACAAAAAAAGGTCCCTCGCAAATGTGTCGAAGTTATAAGATCGAAATCCTCTTGAGTTACCTCAAGAACAGGTTTTGTAAATCCGAACCCCGCATTGTTAACCAAAACAAGGTCCTTTTCTTCTTCTGATAGTTTCTCACGAATGAAATCAGCCAAATCCTGTATTTGATTTATATTCGTTATGTCATTAACAAGAAAATGACACTTTCCTCCATCCTTTTCAACTTCCTCTTTTAGTTCAATTAGCTTACTCTCAGTTCTAGCTGTGACAATAATCTCAGCCCCTGCAGCGGCGAATGCTCGTGCTATTTCCTTACCGATACCCATACTCGCACCAGTAATAATCGCAAGTTTTCCTTTCAGAGAAAAGTCTGGTTCAATTGATCCAATGTTTTCTTCTACCATCTTTATCTAGTTCTTCCTGTTGAAACATCATATGGATGCAGATCTATTACAAGCCTTTCATCAAATGGATAGGTAGTGTAGATATCAACACCTTCTGCTGTAACAATATGATCATTCTCAAGTCTAAAACCTCCAACTCCCTTTACTCCGGCGTATGGCTCTAGATTGAACTGCATACCCTCTTTCAATACGACTGGTTGATCTTTTGATGCTGGAGAAAAATATGGAGCCTCCCATGGATTTACTCCGGAACCATGACCAAGGCTATCTAATACATATGGATCTGCTTGCGCGAATACTTCTGCGTTTGTAGCTCCAGGTTTTACTGCAGCACCGGCATTAAATAGGGCGTTGTAGCAATTCTGATGAACTTTTTTCATTTCGTCAGTTGGTTTTACATTTCCACAAATCCATGTCCTTGTAAGATCCCCATAGTAACCATTAAAGCAAGCTCCAATATCTATAATTACAGGATCCCCATTACGTATTATTCTATCCGATGTAAACCTGCGATAGGGAGCAGTGTAGGGTCCAGAGGCAACAATATTTGAACATTGCGTCCATTCAGATCCCATTGCAGTCATTGTCTCCCATGCGACTGCTAAAACTTCACATTCTCGAACCCCTGGCTTCAAAAAATCAAGAGCATTGTCGAGTGCAGCCTCAGTCATGGCGTTTGCGATTTTTAGACAATGAATCTCATCTTGAGTTTTAATTTCTTTTGCGCGCATAAGTATACCCTGATATCCGTCAACAAAGCTTGACTCAGGAAAGGTTTCCCTGATCGCATTCTCCATATTTAGATCCCAAATATCAATTCCGATTGTCTTTCCCTTCAGTGAACCAATAAAACCTTCCACTTGGTCAGCCCATCTTTTCATACCAACTTTTTCTCTAAAATTTGCCCTGGGTTGAATTTGTTGTTCATCTAACCATGGCATTCTTTGCTTACAATGCTCATAGTCCATTGTCCATAATATCGGGTCATGCCCTCTAGCAAGAACGACAACAGCGTTACCCATTATGAACGCGGGACCTAGATGATGCCTGTAACCCATAAGGTATCTTGCATCTTCTGTACGAAATACGAATAATACGTCTGCTTCCGAATTATCAAGAGCCTCTTTTGCCCGGTCCAATCTCTCTCTTAGCATTCTTTGTGGGTCAAACCTATCTTCCCAATCAACTGGAATAATACCGATATCTGACATTTATGAATCTCCTCGAATTTGTTTATTTGTTGAACAAATTTTGATATTACAACGAGTAATATCAAATTTACAATCTAAATTATGTGTATAATATGTGATAATATAATTTATAGCAAAGTAAACAGTTAATTAGTTTGGAAATTTATAAGAGGGCTTCACATGGATAATGGTATATGGGCGACATGGTATAATTTAGACGAGACCGGAAAAGAGGACCATATTAACTGGCTTCATAATGATTATTTACCGAATATACTAACTCATGATGGAGTAGTATGGGCAGCTCATTATTTGGTGGACGAGCAGGATTACAAAGAACGGCGAGATAAATTACCTCATACGACAGAAAACATTCCACAAGGGACACAATATATATGTCTAATTGCCGCCTCATCTCCCCACATTTACTATCAAAAAAATTCCCCTCTTTTTCCTGAAAACCAGACAACTGAAATCAAGGAAAGATTTTTAGAAAGGCTAGAGGCACGAACTGCTGTTTTAATTGAGGAAGAGAGAGTCACGGGTCCTGATTATCGCATGGTCGCCCCTGGAGGTGTGCCAGCGCAGGCAATTCAGATGGGCAGCTATAACATGACCAGCGTCGAAAATGAGATTGAAATTGGAAAATGGTATGCGCAAATTAGGCTGCCGTTTGTATCTGAGGTCAAAGGTGCAATTAGAGCCAGAAAAATGGTTTCAACAGTTGGCTGGGCAAAGCATTCTGTCCTATATGAATTCACATCACATGAGGATAGACGTCAAAATATTGTTCGTGAATTTGACCCATTTAGCAAAAAAACCATTGGTGAAACAATTCATGCGCCTGGTTCACCAAGTATAGGCCATAGAATTTGGCCTCCGGTTGAAAAGCAGAAATGATCATAACTTTGGAGTTTAGATAATGATTTATAATGTAAGAACATATAATTGTGTACCAAGAATGCTCAATAAATATGTAAAAATATTTGAAGATTACGCCATGCCAGTAAACAATAAATACGGCTTTAAACTAATTGCATATTTCATAAGTGACATAGGTCCTCAAAATCAAATAGTTCACATATGGGAATACAAGGATCTTGAAGAATTTAATACGATGAAAAAGAAACGGGCTGCTGACCCTGATTGGCTTAGTTTTCGAGATAAGACTGCGGGAATGGTCGCAGATCAAGAAGATAAAATCATGACTGGCACCTCATTCTCACCACTCAAATAATATCAAGTTTTACCTAGGATTATATCTGCGGCCTTTTCTGCAATCATGATAACAGGTGCATTAGTATTGCCAGAGGTTATATTTGGCATTATTGATGCATCAACAACTCTAAGATTTTTTACGCCGTAAACATTTAAGTTATAATCGACCACACAGTCATCCTCAACACCCATCTTGCAAGTCCCAACGGGATGATAACTGATCCCCCCTTTTGTTGCTAAAAATTGTTCTATTTGAGCATCAGATTGGATTTCGTTTCCAGGGGAATGTTCCTCAATAATGTCATTACTGATTGGGTCTGATTTCATAATTTTTCTTGTTATTTTTATTGCTTGAACAAGCAGCTTCCTATCATCTTTGTGGTTAAAATAATTCATAAAGATCTGCGGCTGATCTGCGGGGTCTATGCTTCTTATCCTTAAACTACCTACACTTTTGGGTCGCAGGAGTCTCACAATAATTGAAAATCCTGACCATGGGTGTAGTTTTGTTCCGGCCTTATCACCACTAAATAGTATTAAACTAATATGCAAATCAGGCCTACTAAGTAATTGTTTTGACTTAATAAAACCAGCTGATACAGAGGAACCCATATTTAAAAAACCTCTTCGATAAAAAATATATTTTAAGCCTTCGCGTATGGACTTAAATTTGTTTTTCATAACAGCATTTAAGGTGTATTGATTGGATGTTTTGTAAACGATTCTTCCATTGTAATGATCTTGTAAATTTTTTCCAACACCTTCCAAAACTGATATATTTTCAATATTAAATTCATCTAGGATATCTTTTGGACCAATTCCAGATAGTTGCAGAATTTTTGGCGAATTAAATGAACCTGCACATAAAATGACCTCATTATTCGCGTAGAAGTTTATTTCTTTACCATTTCTGACCCCAGAGACACCAATAGCGTCTTTATTTTTGAACAAAACTTTTGAGATAAGCACATTGGTATATATTTTTAGATTTTTTCTTTTCTTAGCCACTCTCAAGAAGGCTGTTGATGAACTTGACCTCAGACCATTCTTGATTGTCATTTGTAAATGACCAAAGCCTTCTTGAGTTACGCCATTAAAGTCCTTATTTAGGGGGTATCCCATATTGAGACCCGCTTTTACAAAAGAAGTAGCTAGTGGATGTAAATCCTTTGGTGATGACACTGATAATTCACCATCTGAACCATGATATTGGTCCTGGATATCCACATTCTTCTCGCTTTTTTTAAAATACGGTAAAATAGAGTTATAATCCCATCCAAACCTTCTTTCAGGATCCCACAAATCAAAATCTTGCTTTTGGCCACGTATATAAACTAAGCCATTTATTGATGATGAGCCACCAACCACCTTTCCTCGGGGTTGAAATATCTTTCTACCCCCAGTGGCTTGCTCTGGTTCAGAATGATACATCCAGTTAACTTTTGGATTATCAAAGTGTTTACCGTAACCCAGCGGGATGTGTATCCAAGGATTATTATCCCAGCCACCAGACTCGATCAGAAGGACAGAATGATTTTCATCGTGTGATAATCTATTAGCCAAGACACAACCAGCACTTCCTGCCCCAACAATTATATAATCAAAATTAAAATCCATTATATTTTCCATAGAAATGGTTATACTATAAAATATATCAGATTTTGAAATTTAAATGTTGGTGTAATGTTATTTTCAATAGAAACTTGGTTATGGATGATAGTCGGTATTCTGACTGGCTTTTTAATAATAATTTATACTAAAAATAAATAGCTTTCTAAGCCTCGTAGTTACCATCTATTACTGTGCCAATAACATCTTTACTTTTATTATCATAAATGTAAACTTCGCCTCTTCCGTTTTTATTAGCAACCCTGCACCAACCTCCGATCGCAACCACTTCTTGAGACTCAAATAATTCATTATTCCATTTTTCTTTATTTACATAAAAAGTATATTGCTGCTCTGATAGCTTTTTATGACTTAAAA
>Ga0208624_1000866_pt1 | contig 14950 bp, 12 predicted proteins | sample Knorr_S23_td_DCM_FD_185607 | JGI IMG/M metagenome (GOLD analysis project Ga0208624, IMG submission 185607) | Marine microbial communities from Southern Atlantic Ocean transect - Knorr_S23_td_DCM_ad_71m_LV_A (SPAdes) (version 2) | ecosystem: Environmental > Aquatic > Marine > Oceanic | place...
TACTTCAAATGGATATCTCATAACAAACCAGCATATTGTGAAGGACGCCGCCGGAATTTCGGTTCGCACTTCCAAGGGAGAGTTTGCCGCCCGTGTTGTGAAGCTTGATATACTGACCGATTTGGCAGTGCTTAAGGTAGATGTGGAACACGTTTGCCTGCCGGTGTCTTCTAGCCGAAAAGTTAGTCTTGGCGATAAGGTCTTTACTATCGGATTCCCTCAAAGAGGAATCCAGGGTGAATCTCCAAAATACACACACGGAGTAATAAACAGTTTGGCAGGATTGAAGGACGATCCTAGGCAGTTTCAAATAAGCGTACCACTGCAGCCTGGTAATTCCGGAGGCCCCTTGGTAGATGAAAATGGGAATGTGATTGGCGTGGTCACCGCATCTCTAAGACCGCAATTCGGCAAAGTGCCTCAGCTCGTGAACTACGCAATAAAGGGCTCGTACGTTAATTCATTTCTTGAGTCCTTGCCCAGTGTGCTTTCAAAAATGAAGGAGCCGAACGTTGAGGGCCAAGTAGATCGCAGCAGAAACATCCGATCTGTTCAGGATTCAATTGGGATTATTATCGTGCGATAATATCGATTTTTGGTCGGCAAAAATCTGTTGGGGTTAAATCAGGGCGTTGGCAATGCTTGCTCTGACCTGCGCACACTTTTAGGCTGGTTGCATGACACGGCATTGTTTCAACTGCGGGTGGGAATGGAAGTTGGCGCATATGCCGGGCCGGCGCGATACGTGTGATGAATGCAACACCGACCTGCGTTGCTGCCGCAATTGTGTTCACTATGACATGATCGTTGCCCACCAATGCCGCGAACGCCGGGCTGAGCCGGTGGATGAAAAGGACCGCAATAATTACTGCGAGTACTTCGATTTCGCCCGGCGCAACTTCAAGAAGATCGAGCGTCCCGAAGGCGATCGAACCCGCGAAGACGAGGCCAAAGAGACGCTGCGCAAGCTGTTGGGCGATTAGGCTTAGCCACTTCATCTGGGCCTGGTTTTTTTTAAACACACTACCAATAGTGTGATTTTATCTCATGCCGTTCTTGACAATCGGTTAAAAAACCGTTTCTCTGTGCATGGCGGTGCCACCAAGGAGGGCGTTGCCGGACCCAGAAACAAAGCGAATTTAGGTTCTGATCCAGTACAATCGGAACCGATACCTGCAGTAGCCTACTTGTACTGTTTCTGTGTTCACCGGACCAGGCAGGCCGCCTTCAGGCCACCTGGTCCGGCTTTTTTATGGGGTGACCGGCTGCAGCCACGCGCTCTCCCGGGCGTTGGGCGTAGTGCCGTTTCTCTGAGGTTTTGAGGAAACGATTTTCGCGCGCACGTAAATCTCATCCCCTTTCAATACATACCGTGCACGCGGTCCCTTCACGGTGACCAGCACCTGGCCAACGTCCGCACTGTACCGATGCGTGACGCGCAGCTTGGTGCCATTGGCCAAGGTGATCGGTTTGTGGGTGGCATCGTATCCCCGGCGCGTGCCGATGAATTGCGTAGTATACTGCACGCCGGCCTCGGCCTGGATGGTTAGGTCGATTTCCTTGGAGGTTTGCTTTAAGGATTTCAGCGTGACGCCTGTGCTGGAATAAAAATCACCCTTTTCCATCGCTAAGACCAGCGAGGCCGCATCGAGTTTGGCGGCACGCACCATTACCCAGCCGCGGCCGGTGTTACTGCGGTTGGCCGCCATGCCGTGGTAATTGTGGGCGTCGTCGGTGGCCAGGCCATAGAGCAGGCCGAGCTTCAATTCGGTCAGCCGGCGGGTGTTGATGATGTCCCACATGCGCTCGGTGCTGGCGTGGGTCGCATCGCCCAAGTCGCGCACGGAAGGGTGGCCGTTGTACACCTCGAAAAAGCGCTCGCCCTTCACGCGCATGAGCTCCTCGGCGGTTACGCCCCAGCCGAAGTTGGGATGGTTTAGGTGCAGAAACATCGGCTGCCCGGTGGCTTTCCGCAGGGCCAGCAGGGCATTCATGTTCCGTTGCATGACATCGTACACGTTGTCGCCGCCCTGCGGCGTAATCTTGTGGCGCAGGTTAGTGGCGTTCATGTGCACGGGCGCGGTCTTCCAGCGGTCGGTAACTTCCTCGGATTGGATCATGAGAAACCGATTGGGCTCCTCCAAGCGTTTGCGAAATTCTTCTAGAGTTCGTAAGCGGACCTGTTGACGACCACCCTCCTCTCGCTGTTGCACCCAGTCTTCCCCCCACGCAGCTATGTACTTCTGGAGCGCGGGTGGCCCGCCTCTACTTTTCATGACATCAACCCAGCGTTCGCCAACTTGCAATGTATTGTGATCGGATAGTGCCAGAAAATGGTATCCCTGATCCTTGTACCACTTGGCGATTTGCTCCGGATAATCGTCGCCATCGCTCCACATGGTGTGCGTGTGGAGGTTGCCCTTCCACCAGGATAATTCGGCGCCCGATAAGGACAGCGGCCAGGTCGCGGTCATCCAGAGAGCCGCTATAAAGGGAAGCAAATGGACCTTCATGCGGTCACGGTAGTCGTGCGTTGGAAGCGACGCAAGCAGCCGATTGAAGAAACTAGGGGAACCGCGCGCCCTGCGATTTCCCGTGATTGGTGCGCCGGTCGTAGTCCTGGTGCAAGGCTTTGTGTATGGTGACGACCTCTTTGGCCTTTTTCTTGATGGCCTCTTCAATTTCGATCTTGGAGTTAAACGCGCCAAGCTGGCCAAGGCGGGTGTTGAGTGTTTGCCCGGCGCGCTTGGCTAATTCCACGTGGCCTTCCTCATGGCGTTTGAGATTGTTCAGGTAAACGATCCAGAGTCGGCGCGCTAATGGGTTGCCTTGCTCGATATCTACCCATTTTGGAAAATGAATCGTAGCAGTGACTTTTACGGTGTGTTCGGTGAGCCGATATTTCCCATCAACCTTGGAATACTGATAATCCCAGCTCAGATTCCAATCAGTGCGGGCATCAAACCGCTTGCGAGTGTCAGGATTCACCGGTCCCACTTCATTTAGTTGCCGGCGCAACTCCGCGTACGTGCGGCCTTTGATATCATATAAGGACCACACGCGCTTGAACTCGATTTCTGCTGCCAGGGCGTCAGCTGACAGCCAGAAATTTAGCAGCAAAATGAGTGGAAATCCGCGCATGCACTTAGGGCTGGCGGGGTTTGCGTCGGCGGGATTTCCGACCGTTGTTCAGGTGCCGGTTCACCGCATTGAGATAAGCCCGGGCACTGGCCTCAATGATATCCGTGCTGGCGCCTCGGCCGGCAACCCATTCGGTGTCGCCGCCGAAATCGACCTTTACGGTCACCTCCCCCAAGGCGTCCTTCCCTTGAGATACGGCTCGGATGTTATAATCCATCAACTTACCTTTCGTGGTTGTGATGCGATCAATCGCCTTCAACGAGGCATCTACGGGGCCGTCGCCGATATTGGCATCCTGCTGCACCTCGGTTTGGCGGCCGTTCTTGCGAGTCAAACGCACTGTGGCGGTGGGCACGGTTTGGTTGCCTGTGCTGACACTTAAATAATCGAGCGACCACGTTTCCGGCACGGTGGTGATGTGGCCCTCCACCAGCGCGGCCAAGTCGTCATCATAAACAAACTTCTTCTTGTCTCCGATCTCTTTAAACTTATCAAAGATCGACCCCACTTCGGCGGCGTCCATTTTGAAGCCGAGATGTTTCAAGCGAGCTGCCACCGCCGCTCGGCCGCTGTGCTTGGTGAGTGGCAGTTCGGTTTTGCCCCAGCCCACATGCTTGGGGTTCATGATCTCGTACGTCTCTCGCTTCTTCAGGATCCCGTCCTGATGAATGCCGCTGGAATGTGCAAACGCATTCTCGCCCACAATCGCCTTACTACGCTGCACGCTTAAACCACTCATGCGCGCGACCAGCTTGGAGGCCTTTACAATCTCCTTCGTGTCCACGCCCATGCTGAAGCCGCGATAGAAACTCTTGCGTGTCTTGAGCGCCATCACCACCTCTTCCATGGCTGCGTTGCCGGCGCGTTCGCCAATGCCGTTCACGGTGCATTCCACCTGACGGGCTCCGGCTTGCACGGCGGCCAATGAGTTGGCGACGGCCAAGCCCAAGTCATTATGGCAGTGCACGCTAATGACGGCTTTGCCGGTTTGGAATTCCTCCACGTTGTCGTGCAAATGCGCAATGAGCTGGCCGAATTCATCGGGCACCGCCCAGCCCACCGTATCGGGAATATTCACCGTGGTGGCGCCAGCCGCCACGACGGCCTTGCAAATTTCCACGAGAAAATCCGGTTCCGTCCGAGAACCATCTTCAGGTGAGAATTCTACATCTTTAACATATTTACGTGCGCGCTTCACGCTCTCTACAGCCAGCCGGAGGATTTCGTCCTGAGCTTTGCCCAGTTTGTGCTCCCGATGGATCTTGGATGTGGCGAGAAAAACATGGATGCGTCCTCGCTTGCCGGCGGGTTTCACGGCGGCGCCGGCGGCGTCAATGTCCTTGGGCACGCACCGCGCCAGGCCGGCGATCTGGGGACCTTTCACCTGTTTGGCGATGGTTTGCACGGCCGTAAAATCGCCCTCGCTGATCACCGGGAAGCCAGCCTCGATAACATCCACCTTGAGGGCGCCCAGCTGCTGCGCCACCGCGAGTTTTTCGCGGAGGTTCATGGACGCACCGGGGCATTGCTCGCCGTCACGGAGAGTGGTGTCGAAGATCAGGACTCGATTTTTGCTCATTCTATTTCTTTCGCAGCAGGTTGTTTACCAAAAAAAGAACCCCACCGCCAGCTTGGCGATGGGGCTTCGGAAATTGTCATCCGGCTAAACCCCAACCGCCCGGCTGCCAAGAAGCAGCGCCCGCTGTAGTGGAAGGTTTAGTCCGTTACGCACGGCGTTTTGTTAATCCATGCACTGCCGCGGGTCAATGTTGAATACCGAGCCCCTACCGTCTATGCTCTGCGCTCCCCATGGAAACAGACGCACTAAAACTATGGCAGCGCTACAAGGAGCGCACCACGTTTCATGACGAGATAGGCTTGAGCCTAGATTTAAGCCGGGTTGATTTTGCCGACGATTTTTTTGAGCAGAAAACCGAGAGCATCAATAAAGCTTTCGCCGCAATGGCCGAGCTGGAACAAGGCGCCATTGCGAATCCGGATGAAAACCGAATGGTCGGCCATTATTGGTTGCGGAATCCGGAGCTGGCTCCGTCCGCCGAGATCAGCCAGCAAATCACTTCGACAATCGAAAATGTGAAGGCTTTTGCTGCGGCCATTCATTCTGGAGAGGTCTCGGGGGCAGATGGTTTGTTTGAAAATGTCATCGTCATCGGCATCGGTGGATCCGCCTTGGGCCCGCAATTTGTCTCACACGCACTAGGTAAACCAAAAGGGGATCGCATGAAAATGTGGTTTTTTGACAATACTGACCCTGACGGTATCGATAAAGTACTGGGTAAAATTGATTCAAATCTAGATAAAACGCTTTGTATCGTCATTTCAAAATCTGGTGGGACCAAAGAAACGCGCAATGGAATGTTGGAGGCGAAGGTTGCCTATGAGCGCGCTGGCCTAAACTTTGGTGAACACGCCTGTGCGGTGACGGGGGAGGGTTCGGCTTTGGATCAAGTTGCAGAGAGTGAGGGCTGGCTGAAACGTTTTCCAATGTGGGATTGGGTTGGTGGCCGTACCAGTGAAACTTCGGCGGTGGGATTGTTGCCGGCCGCGCTGCAAGGTTTGGATATCGACCAATTGCTGGCCGGGGCGGCCGCCTGCGACGAATTAACTCGCAAGCCGGATGCGGAGGCAAATCCGGCTGCTCGCCTGGCATTAGCATGGATGCATTGCTGTAACGGTAAAGGTGAAAAAGATATGGTTATTTTGCCTTATAAAGACCGTTTAGAGCTATTTTCTCGTTATCTTCAACAACTCATCATGGAGTCGCTGGGTAAGGATAAAGACTTGGATGGGAATGCGGTTCAACAGGGAATTGCCGTGTATGGTAACAAGGGGTCCACCGATCAGCATGCTTATATTCAGCAACTGCGCGATGGAGTGCCAAATTTCTTTGCCACGTTTATCGAGGTGCTAAAAGAACGCTCGGGCGAATTGTTCCACGTGGAACAAGAGGGTGTAACGGCGGGCGATTATTTGAGCGGGTTCTTTCAGGGTACACGAAAGGCGCTTTATGAAAGTGGTCGGGAGTCGATCACCATTACAATCAATGAAGTTACACCGTTTTCGGTAGGCGTGCTGATTGCATTATATGAACGGGCCGTTGGGCTTTATGCCTCGTTGGTTAATATAAATGCCTATCACCAGCCGGGGGTTGAGGCAGGGAAAAAGGCGGCAGAGCGTGTGATTGAACTGGAATTGGAGCTTTTTGAGTGTCTGATGCGCCGCGACGGGCATCCTATGAAGGTTGATGATTTGGCGATGGAAATGCAGGCGGTGGATGATATTGAGACGATTTATAAGATCTGCGAGCACCTGTGTGCCAATGGACGGTTAGCAAAATTGCTTGGGGAAGGGCCGTTTGAGGTTCAGTACACTTTTCCGGAGAGTTCCTCTAATGAGCTTCCGATATCCTAAAGACTTCGACGTCATCGTCGTGGGCGCCGGGCACGCGGGCGTGGAGGCGGCATTGGCAGCAGCTCGGATGGGCTGTGAGGTGCTTATGCTCACCACTAACGTGGATACCATTGGGCAAATGAGCTGTAATCCAGCAATTGGAGGCTTGGCAAAGGGCCATTTAGCTCGGGAAATTGACGCTTTAGGCGGTGAAATGGGCCGATGTACGGATATGACGGGCCTGCAATTTCGGATGTTAAATACCGGCAAAGGGCCTGCTGTTTGGGCGCCACGGGCTCAGTGCGACAAAAAAGCGTATCAATTTCGCATGAAATGGGTTTGTGAGCGTGAACCGAATTTGATTATTCAACAAGGTCAGGCCGATTCGTTTCTCCATCGGGATCGTGAAGTCTATGGGGTGCGGACGGTTATGGGCGTGGAATATCATGCTCAAACAGTGGTGATCACGACCGGCACATTTTTGCGAGGCCTCATGCATGTGGGAGATGCTAAGCAGAAAGGAGGGCGGTCAGGCGAGGCAGCGGCCACTGGATTATCCGCCGCACTTCAAGAGGTAGGCCTTGAATTGGGGCGGCTCAAAACTGGCACACCGCCACGGCTGCTTAAGCGTTCGATTGATTTCACGCGACTGGAAGAACAGCCTGGGGATGAGCCCGTGCCTTACTTTTCATTTTGGCAGGATGATTTGTTCCACGTGGAACATTCCGGAGTGAACCCGGAGGATGTTGGGCATTCGGAAGGCAAATACCCCCCGGGTTCTGTGTTGGATCGATTAAATGGCCAATTGCATTGTTGGATGAGTGAAACCAACGAAAAAACCGCCGAAATAATCCGGGAAAACCTACATAAATCACCGATGTATTCGGGTCAAATTGAGGGAGTGGGACCACGGTATTGCCCTTCAATTGAAGATAAGATCGTGCGTTTTGCTGATAAGCCAACCCATCAGATCTTCATTGAGCCGGAAGGCATTGCGACCGATGAGTTGTACATAAACGGCTTTTCCACCTGTCTTCCTTTTGATGTACAATATGAAATGGTGCGGACAATTCGGGGTTGTGAAAATGCCGAAATCCTCCGGCCGGCGTATGCGGTGGAATATGATTATTCGCCGCCGCGTCAGCTCCATCCATCCCTAGAAACAAAGCCGTGCCGGAACCTTTTCTTGGGCGGCCAGATAAACGGCACTTCTGGATACGAAGAAGCCGGTGCCCAGGGCTTGGTGGCCGGGATCAATGCAGCCCGGCGCGTTCAGGGTAAGGAGCCGGTGGTGCTTCGGCGCGATCAGGCATACATCGGGGTGTTAATCGATGATCTGATCACCAAGGGCACGAGCGAGCCATATCGGATGTTTACCAGCCGCGCTGAGTACCGATTGTTACTCCGGCAAGATAACGCGGATTTAAGATTAACTGAAATAGGTAACGATATAGGAACCGTAAAAAACCGTAATTATACCAGTTTTGGCATTAAAAAGCAATCAATAAACAGCGAAATTGAACGGCTTAAAAAGACCTTTGATGGCGCAGTGTCCTTGGAGCAATTGCTTAAGCGGAATGAAATGAGCTATGAGAAACTGCCTCAAGCCAGACATGATTTGCCGGCGATGGTTAAGCAGCAGGTGGAGATAATAGTTAAATATTCAGGTTATATCGATAGGCAAGAAGGCGAGGTGGCGCGTTTCCGGCAGATGGAGGATAAGCAAATTCCGGATTGGCTGGAGTATGAAAACATCTCTGGTTTGAGAAATGAATCCCGGCAGAAACTTGCGGATCATCGGCCAGCGACTTTGGGGCAGGCTTCACGCATTTCTGGGATTTCGCCCTCGGATGTTAGTCTTATTATGGTGCAAATGAAACGGGGCCCAAAGAGCGCGGTCGAAGATGGAGAAGTTGAAGATGGGCCGCACAACACATGTTGTGGGGATTTGTAATAACTGTAACGTTATTTATCGTCTTTACTAAGCATTTTATTGATTTTATCTGAGTTTTCTTCGGCTTTCTGACTCAATATCAATAGATTCTGGCTTAGTTTTTGGCTCATTTCTTGGAGTTGTTTTTCCATCTGAATGAGTTCTTGTTTGATGTCTGTATCCTCGGAGGCTTTTCTCTTTGCGGCTTCGGCGAGTTCGGTTTCTTTTCGGGCATCATCCATGCCGGTGAGCATGACGCCGACAAAGAGGTTCAGGACAATCATGGCTCCCGTGAGGATGAAGCTCACAAAGAAGACGCTGGCGAGGACGGGATGGGCGGTTGATGTGATCTCATTTCTGGCAATTCCGAGCTGTTCGAGGGCTGCATAGGTGGTGGCGTCATAGCCATAATTGGCGCTGCCGTACATGTTGATGTACATCAAATCCGTCCAGTCCTCTAACGTTACTGCTCTAAATAAAGACAGCATTGATGTTTGTAAATTCCTGAAATGTAACGGATCGTTATCGCTAAAGAGAAACGTTGCCATGCATCCGTAGATGTAAAAGTGGAGTAATCCGAGTAAAAACACGTATCCAATGGATGGGATGCTTTTGAGTACGGCATTGACTAGGACTTGGAGTCGTGGGACGGCGGAGACCAGTTTGAGAACGCGCAGGACGCGGGCTAGGCGAAGGACGGCGACAAATTGGCTGTTTTGGATCGGCAATAGGCAGATAGCGACGATGGAAAAATCAAAGATGTTCCAAGGATCTTTGAAGTAATTCCATGGGGTTTTGCCTTCGGCGATTATTTTGATGACCACTTCCAGAACGAATATGCCGAGGATGATGCGGTCCAGCAGGGTTAGGAGATCGTGATGTTCGGCCTCGAAATCCTTGTAGGTTTGCATGCCCACCACCACGCCGGCGAGCAGGATGATCCCGAGGATGAAGTTCTGGAATGCCGGGGCGGCCGCAATACGTTGGCAGACTTTCACCATAAGCGCTGAGCCGAAAGATACGGAGCAGGGCGCAGGCGGCAATGGCGGGTTATTCTCAGCGGGTTACGTGTTTACCGTGGTGTAAGGCATAGCTTCGATGAGCTTGGCCTTGACGTCATCTGAGATGAGATTGCCTTTGAGGTTGAGAAATTTCAGGTGCTTGAAGCCCTTGAGCCATTCGGCAGAGGCATCGGTGAGCCGGTTGTAATTCAGGGTCAGGCTCTGCAGTTTTTGAAACGCAGCCAAATGGATGATGCCATCATCGCGAATGCCGTTTTCGCCCAGATCCAAATTAGTGAGATGCGCCAGTGGCTTCAGGTACTCCAGTCCCACATGGGTGATATTGGTGCTGGAAAGATTCAGGGACTCGAGTCCGCGTAACTTGGCAATTTCTCTCAGCCCCAAATCCCCCACGCGCGTGGCCGAGAGGGACAAGCGCTTCAGGGAATGCAGCTTGGAAATACAGGCGAGGGCATCATCGCCCAGCTCTGTTATATCGAGAATCAGTTCCCGTAAATGCTGGAGACCCATGAGGCTGGGGGCGCCGGCGTTGGTGATCGCGCAGTCGGTGGCATCCAAGCTTTCCAAATGCGTCAATTTGCCGATTTCCTTGAAGCCGTCATTGCCCACCTTCACCGTGTACTTGATGAACAACAGCGTGATCTCGCCGCTGGTATTGGTCTCCACGCGGCGGGCAATGGACTTTATCGCCCAATAGACCTTGCCGTTATGGGCGGTAACAGCTTCGAGCAAGGGATCCGGCGGTGTTTCCGGTTGATCGGATTGATCAGGCATAAAACCTCCGCCCAACCATAGGCAGCGGTCTCGCGGCTGCATAGGAAAAACCTAGAAACACCCGTTCTCAATTGGTCGGTAAGCATCCGGCGGCGAGCCGGGCCTGAGATAAGCCTGCACCTCCATGTGGGCCTCTGAATTAATTTGCACCTGGATGCTTTCGCGTCGGTACCAGTCCGGATGTCCCTCGAGCCGGTCGAGCTGCCGCAGCACGGTCGGTGAGATTTCCCAAACCTCGCCATGAACCGACATCGCCTCATCAGTGACCCTGGGGTGCCGGTATAGATAAGGAATTTCCTCCCCATCGGGTGCATAATCATCGGCTCCGAGATAAAGGCCAAACCTCGCCACGGTTGTCGCTTCCCCAATAAATTCTGCTTCGTCCAGCAGGGCGTGATTACAAAAACCCCGTTTCAAGGTACCGTAGACAAACACCCGTTCCAGCGGCGGATCGCTCATGGGGGGAGGGTAAAAGAAAAATGGTGGGAGGAACAGGATTCGAACCTGTGAAGGCATAGCCAACTGATTTACAGTCAGTCCCGTTTGACCGCTTCGGTATCCTCCCACTCAGGGGGCGGCGAACCTAGACGAATCGCCCGATTGTGACAACCTTGAAAATCCGCTGCTGGCCCGGCGTATCGGCTCGCTTGCCATTGCCGCCGCCTCGGCCTACCTTGCCCGCCCATGTTTGATTCGCTGAGCAGCAAACTTCAGGGTGCGTTTAAGAACCTGCGCGGGCTGGGCAAGATTTCGGAGGACAATATCTCCGAGGCCCTACGCGAGGTGCGCATGGCGTTGTTGGAGGCGGACGTCAACTTCAAGGTGGCTAAGGAATTCCTGGCTCGCGTGAAGGAGAAATCCCTCGGCGAAGAGGTGTTGACCAGCGTTCAGCCGGGTCAGCAGATCGTGAAGATCATTCACGATGAACTGGTTACGTTGCTTGGCGATACCAACGCCAAGCTCGAGACCGGCGGCAATCCCACCTGCATCATGATGGTTGGCTTGCATGGTGCGGGTAAAACCACCTCCAGCGGCAAGCTCGCCAAGCTTATAAAGAAACAGGGCCGCCAACCGCTGCTCGTCGCGGCGGATGTGTATCGGCCGGCGGCGATGGATCAGCTGGAGACACTCGGTCAGCAGGTCGATGTGCCTGTGCTCGCGCTCAAGGGTGAGAAGGATGTGCAGAAGATCGCCCGCGCCGCCATGGAGGAAGCCCGCGCGCAGGCCTGCAATGTGTTGATCTTTGATACCGCGGGCCGGTTGCAGATTGATGAGGATCTCGTTCAGGAACTGATCGATCTTAAGGGCCTGATCAAGCCGCAGGAAATCCTGCTCGTGCTCGATGCCGCCACCGGTCAGGAAGCGGTGAGTGTGGCTACGCACTTCGATGAGGCGCTGGGCATTACCGGTTCCATTTTAACCAAGCTCGATGGCGACGCCCGCGGCGGCGCGGCGCTCTCCCTCAAGAGCGTGACCGGGCGGCCTATTAAATTTGTTGGTGTGGGTGAGAAGCTGGGTGAGTTTGAGGCGTTCCATCCCGAACGCATGGCCGGCCGCATCCTCGGCATGGGCGACGTGGTCAGCCTTGTGGAAAAAGCCGCTGAAGCCATCGAGGAGGACGAGGCCGCGCGCATGGAGGAGAAGCTGCGCAAAGGCGAATTCTCACTGGAAGATTTTCTCGAGCAAATGCGCGCTATGAAAAAGCTCGGTCCTCTTGAAAATATTGTGGGCATGCTCCCCGGCGGTGATGCTGCGCTAAAGGATGCCGATCTCGACAAAGGCCAGGCCGAGCTGCGCCGCATGGAGGCCCTTATCTGCGCCATGACCCCCAAGGAACGGCGGCAGCCCAACATCCTCAATGCCAGCCGCCGGCGCCGCATTGCCACCGGAACTGGAGTAAAAGTCTCTGAATTAAATAGTATGCTCAACAAATTCTTCCAGATGCAGCAGATGATGAAGAAGATGGGCAAGATGCAAAAGATGATGGCCAAAATGGGCGGCGGCGACCTTGGCGGTCTTGGTGGCCTGATGGGCCGCTAGGCCTGAGTGCCTTACTCCGGGCGTTGGTAATCGGCCAGGTCGGCGATGAAGGTGCCATGTTTGACTTTGGTGCGGATGCGTAGGACCGCCCGATGGGAATCGTCACTGAGCCATATCTGCAGCTTGGCGTCGGGATCTTTTTGGAACACGCCGCGTAACTGGCCTAGGTCTGGCTCCACCAAGATAGTTTTATAATTCTTATCGCCGATCTGGATTTCTTCCCGCCCGACGACCGTCACCTTGGATTGAAACGTCGCCTTGCCGTCGCACACGGCACTGTCGAATTCACCTGGGCGGGCGAGGTCCAGTTCGCGAAATTTAAAGATAATGCTGAGCGGGTCAAAGGTGCTCGGTTCGGTATCCACTACGCCATCCGGGTTGCCGTTGAGCTGACGACGGCAACGTTGTTGTTGCGGATCAAATTGCAGCGCCACATTGCGCGAGGCCAAATCCTTTTGCACGGTGTGATATTCGAGCGAGTGGGTGAACTGCGCGTTCACAATCGAGCGGGCATCGTACTGCACCAGCCCGCCGAGCGCGCCGCCTTTGAGAGTGAACTGCCAGGCCGTTGTGCCGTTGTGATCAATCTGTTGCGCGGCAAATGTTACCTTGCCGGCCGGCATTTTAAGAAAGCCTTTCTCCATGCGTACCTGATAATGCCCCACCTCGCCATCGGCAAAATGGCGCGGCTGATACACGACGATTGTCTCGGGAGCTGAGGCTTTATCTCCCTTATTTTCAAAACGCATGCCGGGGCGGGGTTGCCGGTAATTGCTCTCGGTCTTGCCCAGCCACGCAAGCAGCAGCCAGAGGCTGAGCAGGCCGGCGAGACTGATGATGCCGATGAGCGCGGCGCGTTTCATGGCCTCAGGATGCCGCCAACCGGCGCCCTTGTAAACGCTGGGCAATGCGCAAGGCCAGCTCGAGGCTTTGGGCGTAATTCAGGCGCGGATCGCAGTAGGTTTCGTAACTGCGCGAGAGATCGGCTACGGAAAGTTCCTGCGGTCCGCCCGTGCATTCGGTGACGTCCTCGCCGGTGAGTTCAAAATGCACGCCGCCCAATCGGCTGCCGGTCGCTTCGTGCGCGGCAAACGCGCCCTCCAGTTCGGCGAGTACTGCATCATAATCGCGCGTCTTCAAGCCCGTATCCGTGCTCACCGTATTGCCGTGCATGGGATCGCACACCCATGTGATGGTGCGTCCGGCAGCCTGCACGGCCTGCACCAATGGCGGCAACGCCTCGGCGATGCGGCCTGCGCCCAGGCGTGTGATGACCGTAATGCGTCCGGGGCGATTAGCTGGCTCGAGAGTCGTGATCAACTCCACCAAATCCGCCGGTGCCATGCTCGGGCCGGCCTTGATCCCGATTGGGTTTTCCAGCCCGCGAAAGTACTCCACATGCGCCCCATCCAGCTGGCGGGTCCGGTCGCCAATCCACAAAAAATGCGCGCCAAGATTATACCAACGTTCGCCCACCGACTCGGTCAAGGCGGTTTCGTAATCGAGCAGCAGCCCTTCGTGCGAGCAGAACAGCTCCACGGTCTTTAGCGCGGCCGTACCGCGGACGCCGGTGGATTCCACGAAATCGATGGCATCGCGAATACGATCCACGATGTCCTCGTAGGCAGCGCGATTGGCGCTGCTGCGCACAAAGCCAAGATCCCAATGCTGCGGATGATGCAGATCCGCGAAACCCCCATCCACCAGCGCTCGGGCATAATTCAGCGTGGCTGCGGAATGATGATATGCGGTGATTAAACGCGAAGGGTCCGCATCCCTCGCGCTTTTTTGAATCCCATTAACGATATCCCCACGATAACTTGGTAATTCTTGGCCATTTACGGTTTCTGTGTCGCTGCTGCGTGGTTTGGCGTATTGGCCGGCCATTCGGCCGACACGGATCACCGGGATGCGCGCGCCCCACGTGAGCACGAGCGACATTTGCAATAGAATCTTAAGCTTCGCCTCGATGGCCGCTTTGCGGCAATCGGCAAAGCGTTCCGCGCAATCGCCGCCCTGCAGGAGAAACGCCTCGCCTCGCGCGGCCTTCGCCAGGTGCGCTCGTAAGGCATCGACTTCCCCGTGATTCACCAACGGCGGCATCGAGCGCACGGCATCGAGCGCGGTGTTCAGCGCCAACGCATCTGCGTACTTGGGCTGCTGCACAATCGGCTTGTCGCGCCAGGAATCCGGGGTCCAATTGGCGGCCGCGTCATTCACTGGCGGGGGCAGAAAATGGATCGAGCGCTTTGGGTTGGGTTTCAGGCTGCGGCCCGATTGCCGTATGGCGGATGACTTTGGGTTGGCCAACAATCAGCCAGCCTTCATCCTGAAATTCAACACACTCAAAGGCGACGCCGGTTTCCAAATCCTTGCCATCGGCCTGATAGTGGAGGATCACGGTGCCGCCATTGAGGCCGGCTTGCAGGTAGTTGTCGGTAATTCGGGAAGCGTCGATTTCCCACAGTTTGGCGGCTTCCGGGTTGAGGCCGGCTTCGGTAAGGGCGAGGACGAATTGCAGATACTGTTGCTCCATGAATTGCCGACGCAGGTTGGGTAGTTCAGCTTCTTGGGCCTGCCAAAATTCGTCGGTGTTGGACTGCTTGATTTTGCCGATGAGACTGTGCAG
>Ga0208624_1000867_pt1 | contig 14950 bp, 8 predicted proteins | sample Knorr_S23_td_DCM_FD_185607 | JGI IMG/M metagenome (GOLD analysis project Ga0208624, IMG submission 185607) | Marine microbial communities from Southern Atlantic Ocean transect - Knorr_S23_td_DCM_ad_71m_LV_A (SPAdes) (version 2) | ecosystem: Environmental > Aquatic > Marine > Oceanic | place...
GGAGGGAGGCGTACCCAAAAGGCTCTCTAATACCCATACACCCCGGGTTACCGGGGATGTCTCCACGCCATTTGCCGTGGCGGTCAGCACGCTGGCGTGTCCCAATAATCCGCCCCGACGAACTTTTGAGGGAAACTGAACCTTTCTAAAGTTCTCCCCCGCTACGCCATTCACTCCATAGTGTCGTGCAAGAGCGCCGTTAAGAAAACTGTAAGGGGCATCAACAAACTTCGAAATTGGATGATTCTCTTGGAGCAGATGACTAACAAAATAGTAGGTTTCATTTTTCATGGCACCCTCTAATCGATCCCGGAAGTAAGTTGGAAATTGCTTAGTACCTGGAGGCATGGAACCGATTTTATCAAGCCGTAGCCACGCATCTGCGAATCGTTTAATAAAAGCTTTCGAGCGATCATCCTTTAATAGCCGTTCTATTTCAGAATTTAAGATTTTCGACTGACTCAAAGTGCCCTTGGCGGCCAAGTTTAGCAAACGCTCGTCCGGAGTTGAGCACCATAAAGTGTAGGACAATCTGGTTGCTAACTGAAATTCATCTAATTGCTTCCCCCCATCCTCACCCCCTTCATCTAAAAATAGAAAGCGGGGTGAAGTAAGCATTGCGGTTAGGGCTTGTTTCAACGCCTCATCTTTAGGTACACCCTTAGCCGTTTGATCTTTGACATAATCAATATACTGCGTGATTTCCTCTAATTTTACGGGGCGCCGGAAAGCTTTACTGGCAAATTTAAACAAGACCTGCTCGACATTTAAGTTACTGGCATTGGTTTCAGTACCAGCGATCCCCTGATGACTTAATGGTGGCCATTGATCATGAAAAGGCCCTTCAATGGACATCTCAAAAATACGAATACGAGGTCCTTTGTATAAATCGGAAATCCATACCTTTTGGACTAATGCATCCTTTGGGACAGGCAAACCGGCCTCCTTGAGGCGATCAACCTCATAAGGCGTCTTCCGTTTAGCTTCAGGATAATATCGTTGAATTATCTTTTGCAGTGGCCCCTTTGTGGCACCAATACCGTTAATCCAATGGACGAACGGACTAGAACCCGCAGGCATCCAAACGGTAGCTTCATAAGTCTGAGGTTTATTATCGGCTAAATCAAAGACCTCAACTAGCACCCTGCCCTCCGATGTGCGTTTCGCTAAATAAGAAGGCCCTGGAACATGCCATAACCCCATCTGTAAAGGTTGCGTGAGATCAGCCGGTATCAGTTCCGGTGCGTAAGGGTGGTTACGCCCAACTGCGGTCGCTTTCACTGAAATACGGTAAAGACCATCTTTTGGAACACCTCGAGCTGCAAATCCTTTTGGGTAGGTTGGCCCACTTTCAGAGGGTTTACCATGACCAATGTCTAAGTGTTTACCATCTGCTGATATCACTCGATAACGAACTGTACCGACGTTTTTCTTTTCGTGCGTTAAATCCTTGGGCTTAAAAAGCCATTTTTGTATATCAGGTTTTTGCTTACCAAATACTAAAGCTCTATCAAGATAAGTTCTCGCCGCCTTTATGTAATGCTGAAGCTGCACATCTGAAAGGGCCTGCGCAGGACCATAATTTGAAAACCCATGGGAATTCAAATCGGCTGGAAAAAACCTTGTGGCGTCGGCGGCTTTTGTATCCACACCTAACAAGTCCCTCATGGTATAATTGTATTCATAACGCGTCAGTCGCCTCATTACTGTGGCGTAGGGAACCTTACCCGCTTCCATCGTTTTTAAATAACCGCTAAGGACAGCGACGATCTTACGCCTCTCGTTATTTGAGGGCTGGTCAATACTGTTTTTACGAGGTGGCATTTCCCCAAGGTTGAGTTGATCAAGAACTTCTTTAAGCGTCTCATGATGTTCTTTGGAGGTGCGACTGGTAATTAATGACTCAAAATTACGATCGCCTTTTTCGCTATCCGCATTGTGGCAATCAATACAATATCGTTTTATAAATACAGGGACAGAAGGGGGAATACCTTCAGCATTAGCAGTTATGAGCCCAGACCAGAAAACAGCAACTACTAGAATAAAACTACGAATACTCATGCTGTTTCCAAGCCGGTCAAAGTGCCGCTTGAGCGGTTGAAAGTATCTGTGTCCAAACCGAAACGCTGAAGCATGGAGAGAAATAAGTTAGAAGCAGGCGTGTTACCCGGCTCGAAACGCATATGATTTCCGTGTTTAAAACCACCCCCTGCCAGTAATAAAGGTAAGTTTTTGTTACTATGCGAACTAGCGTTACCCATTCCGCTACCGAGTAGAGCCATAGTGTTATCTAAAAGATTTTTACCATTGGGTTCTTTAATTGCCGTTAGCTTATCGAGGAACAATCCAAACTGCTTGGTGTGAAATCTTTCGATAATGGAAAGTTCTTTAATGTAGCTGTCAACTTTGCCGTGATGAGTCAATTGATGATAACCCCGTGTAACAGGAAACCCGCCCGAGTTTGGCCCCAAATCTGAGAACTCCAGTGAAATCACCCGGGTGGAGTCAGTTTGCAAAGCCAATGTCGCCAAGTCGTAATAGAGTGGTACTCGATCCACGAAATCCATCTCGTTGGGTTCATTCGGAAGGGAGTAGCTAACCTTTGGCTTAGGTCGATCCAACCAAGCGGCTGACTGGGTTAGCCTCTTTTCAAGGGAACGTATAGAGGTGAAGTATTGATCAATTTTCTCGCGGTCTTCAATCCCAACACGCTTTTTTAGAAGTCTTGCATCGGACTCAACCAAATCGAGGATGCTAATCTGTTGTTGGTTAGCCTTTTTAAGAGAACTTAATTCACCTTGCCCCGTTGGCTGAAAAAGCATCGCAAAAATTTTGCGTAAATCACGTATCGGAGGAATGGCAACTCCTGCAGAGTTCCATGATAGAATACTTCCTCCTTCACTGCCTGAAGTTAATTGCATTGATGGATATCGAGTAGAAGCCCCCACGTGAGAGGCGGCTTTTTGATCCACTGAAATATTCTTCTCAGGCAATCCACGGGAATTTTTTGATAAAACACCCGAGAGAAAAGCGTGAACTCCTTGGTGCCCCCCAACTCCCTCAACTCCATGATCCAATCCGGAGAAAATTGTGAAGTTTTGGCGATGCCTCTCAAGCTGCTGAATTAGCTCCGGTGCAACATAGTTTGCACCTCCCTCTTTTGGGAAAAATAAATGTGGAACAAATCCAAAGTTAGTCCCAACGCAAACCATACGAGTTGGAACATCTTTACCCTTAAAATTGTCCGCCATCAGGTTTAAGTGTGGCAGTGCCAACAACACGCCACCCGTCCCACGAAGAAAAGTGCGCCGGTTAACTGATTTTACATTCACGCAATTAGTTCCTTAATTACTTCACCACCGAATTGGCTGAGCTGCTTGTAGCGACCGGCATGAAAGTAGGTAAGCTTGTTATCATCAAGTCCAAGAAGATGTAATAATGTAACGTGCAGGTCACGAATAGGATGAGCGACCTCGACGGCCTTAGCTCCTATTTCGTCGGTTGCACCAACAATCGCACCCTTTTTGACTCCACCTCCAGCCATCAAAATGGTCATTGCGTCCGCATTGTGACCTCTACCAAGAGAATAGACGCCGCCTCGTTTATTGTTGTCCGGCGTGCGGCCAAATTCGCCAGTCCAAATCACGAGCGTGTCGTCGAGCATGCCGCGTTCCTTGAGGTCCTTGATCAGAGCGGTCATCGGCTGGTCCACCGACCGGATGCGCGAGCTGTGGCCGCGCTCGAGATAATCGTGACTATCCCAGCCGCCGGAGAAAATCTGCACAAACCGTACGCCCTTTTCCACGAGGCGGCGGGCCATCAGACATTGCCGACCGAACTCAGCGGTCTCCTTGCGCTCCATGCCGTAGGCTTTGCGAACATGGTCGGGCTCGCCCTGCAGATCGATGACTCCCGGCACCTCCGCCTGCATGCGGAAGGCCAGTTCGTAGCTTTCCATGCGGGTGGCGAGGTCGGCGTGGCCGGGATGCTTGGCGGCGTGGCGTTGGTTGAGAAACGCGAGTTCGTCCAGAGCGGCACGCTGATGTTCCCGCGTCTTATGCGTCGGCGCGTGCAGATCGAGGATGGGCGATCCTGTCGGGCGCAGACGCGTACCCTGAAAGTGCCCGGGCAAAAAGCCGTTGCTCCAGTTGCGCGAACCGCCCTGCGGCAAGGCCAGCTCGGTCATCACCACGTAGCCGGGCAGATTTTGATTCATCGAACCCAGCCCGTAATTCACCCAGGCGCCTAGCGCAGGGTCAGCACCCAGCCGGCTGCCGGTGTTCATGTGAAACAACGCCTCGGGATGATTCAGTGACTCGGCCGTACATCCGCGGTAGTTACACAATTCATCGGCCACCTCCGGCAGATGTTGCCACTGATCGCTCATCTCCAGCCCCGCCTGCCCTACCTTGCGCGACTTAAACGGGCTGCCCACGTAGAACTTGAAACCGGTCTCCAACCCGCGCGTGCTCTTGCTCTCCGTTTTGTGGAGCGCATCGAGCTTCGGCTTGGGATCAAACGTATCCATCTGACTCGGCCCGCCTTCCATGAAGAGCATGATCACGTTTTTCGCCTTGGGCGCATGCATTGGTTTTTTGGGCGTCAATGGACCCGCCGTTTCCTTGGCGAGCAGATCGGTCATGGCCAGGGCACCCAATGAGGAGCCCAACCCATACAAAAAATCGCGGCGATGCAGATTTGGAATATTCATCAGTAAATATACATGAATTCGTTTGAGTTGAACAAAAGTAAGCACAGGTCGGCTAACGCGCGAGTCCTAGCACTCACATCGGCCGGTTTACGGTCGCGGACGTAATCTTCAAACACCGGCAGAATCTCCTCGTACTCAAAGGGTTGCCCTGTGAGTTCCTCGACGAGTGAACGAGTGATGGCGGTGGGATATTCGACAGCCGACGGCTCGTGATTCGCGTGATAGGCTCGCATCTTGGTGACGTATTGCTTAAGCCGCTCCCACTCAACCTTGTCCGGCACACGACCGTAGGCGAGTTGCACGGCACGTTTCACCTGCAGGTGCAGCGTGTCGAATTCCTTTTCTGCGCGGAGAGCCAGCGCGATGGCGCGATCGCTCATCACGTCACTATTCAGTAAAGTGAAAACCTGCGGCGTGACCGTTTCCGCCACGCGCGCCTCGCAGGAGTCGTTGGGGTTGGGTTGATTGAATGTCTCGAGAAATGGATCGGCTTGGCCGCGCACGCGGTAAGCGTAAATGGTTCTTCGATTGCGCTCAGCGGGCGTGCGCGAAGGCTGGTACGCGGGTGAGAGAGAAAACTGAATCATACGCGGTTGCAGGGCGACTTCCATGTTGATCTCCGGCATTACCGGCAAGCCGCCAAGAGCCGGATTCAACTCGCCGGTGGCCTTGAGCAAGCTGTCACGCAATTCCTCGGCGGATAGACGGCGCGGCGCGCGGAAGGCGAATAGATGATTGTCCGGATCGGCTTCAGCCAATTTGGCCGCCTGCGGGTGCGCGCCGGATTGGCGATAGGTTGCCGACTCCATGATCAGCCGGTGCAGGCGTTTGAATTTCCAGCCGTGCTCGACGAAATCCGCTGCCAACCAGTCGAGCAATTCCGGATGTGTCGGCTTGCCGCCCTTGGCCCCGAGGTTGTTCGGGTTGGCGGCCAGTGGTTCGCCGAAGTGTTGCTGCCAAATACGATTGACGATGGAACGAGCCGTCAACGGATTCCCCGGATCCGCAATCCACCGCGCCAATGCCAGACGCCGGCCATCAAGCGAATCCTTGATCTGGTACGGATCGCTCGCCTTGGCACCCGGCACCGGCACGCCCAAGCCGCTGAGCACACCGGGCGTCACTGCCGCGCCAGGAGCTTCCAGTGAGCCACCGCCGAGGATGCGGCTATCCGGGCGCCATTGGTTATTAGCGCGCGCGTTCATGCGCAGCTTGCGGGCGTTCAGGAAATTCGGCACAGGCCCGTTGTACACGGATTGCGCCAGAGGTTGGTAACGCTCTAGGCGTCGTTGCCAAATCCACTCGTCCTGCCGGCGCACCTTCTTGCGGCCCTGCTCCTCGGGCGAGAGGCCCACGTGCCTCGGCGGCTTTTCCTCATCGGGTATTTGCTGCCGTGCCTTTTCATCGAGATACTTCGTGCCAGCCCTCGCAAACCACGCGCGCGCGGCGGACTCCTGCTTGTGGTAAAGCGCGTTGTGTTTGTCCGTAGCAAACGCCAGTAGCTTCCGCGTGGCAGTCTCACCTTCCTTTAAGCCGACGCGGTTTTCCTGTTCAAGAAAAGGCGTAGGCCGCTCGGCCAGTTGCGTGGGCTCGAACACCGCGTACATGCGGTAGTAATCGCGCGTGGGCAACGGATCGAACTTGTGGTCGTGGCACTTGAAACAGCGCATCGTGGTGCTGAGAAACGTCTCGCCCACGGCATTGACCACATCATCCAGATAAAGCTGCCGCGCCTGTGGTTTCTTCACCATCGCCGGATCCCACGGGCCCATGCGCAGAAACGAACTGGCCACCAGTTGCTCAGCCTCGCGGGCGTTGTACTGCTTTCCGTTCTGGCGCGCGTTTTGAAACTGATCCCAGTCACTGATGCGTTGGCGCAGCGAGGCATCGGCCAGTTCGTCACCGGCAATCTGCTCGATCACAAACTGATCGTACGGCTTGTCTTCGTTGAAGGCACGGATGACATAGTCACGGTAGCGCCACATGTTGGAGCGCTCGTAGTCGTTGGAGTAACCTCCCGTGTCGGCGTAACGGGCGACATCCAGCCAATGCTGTCCCCAACGCTCGCCGTAATGCGGACTGGCCAGCAGCTCAGTAATAAGCGCACTCCATGCTTGGGCAGGATCCTTGTCCCACGCCAAACGGAATTGAAAAATCTCAAATGGCGTTGGCGGTAATCCGGTGAGGTCATAATACGCGCGTTTCACCAACGTGCGAAAATCCGCCTGCGGCGCCGCCTTAAATCCCGCCGCCTTCAGCTTGCGCCCGATGAATGCATCCACCGGATTCGCCGCGACCTTCGGCACGGTCGGCTTGCTCAGCGGCTGAAACGCCCAGACATCCTCCGGCCGGTACCGTCGATAAGTCCAATCCTCCGACGATCCACCACTGGTCTTCACCAGCACGCCCTCGGCGGTCACCGGCTTGGCCCGTTCCTCGGCGATGAACCGCGCTTGCGTCTGGGCATCCGGCCACGGGGCACCCAGTTCGATCCACCGCTTGAGCACGGCCAACTGGCCCGCGGACAACTTGTCATTTTCCTTCGGCGGCATCGCCGACCAATCATCCTCATGGGCGCGCGTGGCCGCCAGGTACAACGGACTCGCCATCGGTTTGCCCGGCACAACCGAGGCCTCTTCGCTTTCGCCGCCATGCAACATCGCCGCGCGCGAGGTCAGATCCAAATCTCCCTTTAGCTTCTTCCCCTCCTCGCCATGGCACGCCAGACACTTGGAGCTAAAGATCCCACGTACTTTCAAAGCAAACAGGCGTTCGCCTTCGCGATCGGCAGCCACGGTCAGCGTAGTGAACCCCACGAATATGGCGAAAAATAATCGCATGTCAGATAATGTTGGCGTTGATCGCTTGTTGCGCGGATTTCAAATCGCGTTGTTTCACTGCCTCCACAATGGCTTCGTGCTCCGAAACGATTTGGTCAAAGCGATCAATGCGCGAGTAATCCATAAGCAGTCGCGACGTGATGCTTTGCCAAATGGCCTCCAGTTCGCTTGAGGCACTGCGCACAAGATACCGGTGCATCGCTAGGTCGCAATCGGCAATGGAGCTGAGATCGCCACTATCGCAAGCGCGCGTGAGTTCAGCGAGAATATCCGCGAGCTGTTCGTCATCTGTGGGTGTCAATTGATCGATACATTGGCTGAGGCAAAAGCTCTCCATCTCGCGGCGCATCGCCTGCAACAATTGCCGCTCGGCCTCTGCGGGCGGCGTGTTAACACGAACGCCTTTGTTCGGACGATACACCAGCACGCCTTCCCGGGACAGTTCCTGAAGAGCATCACGAATCGGCCCGCGGCTCACGCCGAACCGTTCGGCCAATGCCTGCTCCCGCACCGGCGCATGATTGGTCCAAGCCCCGGCCAATACTTCGGCCCGAAGGGTATCCACAATCTGCTCCCGCATCGACCTCACCGACTGTTCCGCAAGCTGCATGAGCCCAATTCTACAGCCCCCCACATATGCGTCAAACGGATTGTTAACAATTCACAATTAACTCCCTACTTCAGCACTTTCAACTGCAAGTCTCTGAATTGCACGATCATACCGGGGTCGTGGAGTTGGAGCTGAATCATGCCGCTCTGGAGGCATTTGGCTTGAGGGAGGTGCTCGGTAAATTCACTGGAGAGTTTGCCGTTGATGAAGAGCTGAAACCGATTGCCCTCGACGATGATGTGGACATGGTTCCAATCGCCCTTACGGATGTCCGCGGCGGTGAGAGCGTTTTTGATAGGAGTGATGGTGGGCTGATCATTCTCGGCGATCACGAGGCGATCGCCGCGGAAGCAACGATGCTCGCGCCGACCGGGTGTGTGGAAGTCCCACGCGCCCATTACGTTTTTGCCAATGCCGAGATGGCCGAGGTCCGCGTGGTAGCTTTGGAAATCGCGCCGGCGCGTCTTATCCGGTATGGCACGGATATTTACGCCGCTGTTACCCTTGCCGGGAAAGCGATAGCTGAACTTCAGCTCAAGATCGGCCACGTTCTTGTTCGCCGTGTAGGTGAGATAACCACGCCCTTTGTCGCCGTTACCCACGATCATGCCATCCTGCACTGTCCACGCCGGCGCGATCTTGGCCGGAGTCGCCTCCCAGGCCTTAAGAGTTTCACCATCGAACATGGGGACGAAGTCGTTCTTTGCCGCCCCTTCCACAGAGGCAATCCCATGGAAAAGTAGCAAAGCGGTAAAAAAAGTTTTCATGACGAAATGATCTCCGCCAATTCAACCGGCATGCTGCGGTCTACGCAATCAATTCCTTGATCAGCTCGCCGCCGGTTTGGCTGAGTTGCTTGAAGCGGCCGCCGTGGAAGTAGGTGAGCTTGTTATCGTCCAGGCCGAGCAGGCGCAGGAGCGTGATGTGGAAATCGCGAATGGGATGAACGACCTCCGCGGCGGTGTCGCCAATCTCGTCAGTGGCCCCGATGATGTGGCCCTTTTTCACGCCGCCGCCGGCGAGGAAAATGGGCATGGCGTTTTTGTTATGATCACGACCAAGCCGTTCGCCGCCGCCGCGCTTGCCGTTGTCCGGCGTGCGACCGAATTCGCCACACCAGACGACGAGCGTATCGTCGAGCATGCCGCGTTGCTTAAGATCCTTTAACAGGGCCGCGATAGGTTGATCGACCGAGCGGATACGTTCGCTGTGAGATTTACCCAGATAATCATGCGAATCCCAACCGGCGGTGTAGGCCTGTACAAAACGCACGCCGCGCTCGAGCAAGCGCCGCGCCAGCAACAGACGTTGGCCGAAATCCTTGGTGCGGTCATCATTCAGTCCGTACGCGGCGCGGGTGGCTTCCTTTTCCTGACCGAGATCAAGAATGCCGGGCACCTTCATCTGCATGCGGTAAGCCAACTCATAGCTATCCATGCGTGCGGCCAAATCGGCATGGCCGGGGCGCTGGGCGGCGTGTTGTTGATTGAGCCGGGCGAGCAAGTCGAGATTACTCCGCTGCTGCGCCCGCGTGACCCCTTTCGGCGGATGAAGATCGAGAATCGGCGAACCCTTCGCACGCAAGGTGGTGCCCTGATAATGAGGTGGCAGATAGCCGTTGGACCAATTGGCCGCGCCGCCCTGCGGATAAGCCACCTCGGGCAACACCACGAAGCCCGGCAAATCCTGATTCTCTGAGCCCAGCCCATATGTCACCCACGAGCCAATCGCCGGATCACCGCCGAAACGGTTGCCGGTGTTCATGTGATAGTTGGCCGTGGGATGATTGATCGATTCGGCCTGACACCCGCGATACACGCACAACTCATCGGCCACATCCGCGAGGTGCTCCCAGTGCTCGCAAAGATCCATACCGCTCTGGCCCGCCTTACGGAAGCCAAACGGGCTTTGCACGTAATAGCGCTCACCCGAGCCCATCGCGGAGAGAAACTTGCTCTGCCGCTGAAACTTTTTCAGGTGCATCTCCTTGAGCTTTGGCTTGGGATCAAAGGTATCGATATGGCTCGGACCGCCGGCCATGTAGAGAAAGATGCATCGCTTTGCCTTGGCCTGCGGAAAGTGCGCCACCTTCGGCACCAACGGCCCCTTCGCCTCCTCCGCCCGCAACATCGAGTGAAACGCCAGCGCGCCCAGCCCGCCGTTGACTCCGTAAATAAATTCGCGTCGATTCATGGATTAATAAATATAAACAAACTCGTTACTGTTGAATAAAACCAAACACAACTCCGCCAACGCTCGGGTATGCGGCTTCGCATCCCATGGTTTGAGATCGGGCACGTATTCGTTGCCGGAATAAATATCGAGATCCTCCACCCACCAAAAATCGAGGCCGGTCATTTCCTCGACCATTTGGCGAATAACATATTTGGGTGGCTCCACTTTCACCGGCTTTGTGGCCTTATGATGTGCCAAGGACTTAGCGATGTGGTCACGGCAGGCCTTCATCTCGGCCGGCAAGGGCTGGCGTTGATAGGTCAACTGAAATGCACGAACGATTTGTAGGTTAAGGTCTCCCGGTTTTTCACGCTCAAGTCGCGCCGCAAACGCGAGCGCGCGGGCGTGGTTGATCGGGCTGTTCATCAGCGTAAATGCCTGCGGGGCGATGGTCGCAGTCTCGCGGCGTTCGCAGGAGACATCCGGGCCGGGCTTGTTGAATACCTCCAACATCGGGTCGGCCAGCGTGCGAATACGCTCGGCGTAGAGCGTGCGGCGATTGCGCTGGGCAGGCTTGGGATCGGCCTGATACGCCGGACCGACTGAGCCCATGATGTGCCGCGGCTGCATGGCCACTTCCTCATTGATCTCCGGATGCGCCGGAATACCGCCCTGCGCGCGATTCAATTCGCCGGAAATAGCCAGCATTGCATCGCGCAGTTCCTCCGCAGTCAATCGACGTGGTGTAAAGACTGCGTAGCTCGTTTTGTTAGGGTCGAGCTTCGCCAAGGTTTCCGGAGTAGGATAAGCCACAGCTCGTTGATAAGTCGCTGAGGTAAGTATGCGCCGGTGCAGTTTCTTTAACGACCAACCTTCCTCCATAAATGTCGCCGCCAGCCAGTCGAGCAACTCCGGATGCGTTGGCCGCTTGCCGGTACCGCCGAAGTTATTCGGATTGCCCGCGATTGCCTGGCCGAAATGCCATTGCCAGACACGGTTCACGATCACGCGCGCCGTCAGCGGGTTTTCCCTGCTGGTAATCCACTGCGCCAATTCCGTCCGGCGGCCGCTCTGTTCCGAAGTCACTGAGGCGCTCTTTTCCGAGCCAGAAAACAGGCTCAACACGCCCGGGCTCACTTCGCCTTGCGGCGTTTCGATCGAGCCGCCCTTGAGAATGTGGATTCGATCGTTCGCGTCATTGGCCACCGAGAATGCCAGCGGCGTGCTGCGCTTGAGCTGAAATTTTAGCTGCTGCCGACGCTTGTTGTTAACCTTGCCCTGCCCAATGCGTTCGGAGTCCTTGTCAAACTCCTGCACCGGCCGGTCCGCTTCCGGCAACGTCGTGATGCTGCGAATAGCCTTCGTCTTTTGCTGGCGCAAATACCGTTCACGGTCGGCCTGAATGCCGGTGATGTTTTCAAAAGATTGCCAAGGCAGCTTGCGCTCCATAAAACTTATTGAGCCGAACACCGCCTGCATCCGATAAAAATCCTTGGTGGGAATCGGATCAAACTTGTGGTCATGACACTTCGCACAGCGTAGTTCGTTGGCGAGAAACGTGACGCCGACCGAGTTAACGACATCATCCAGATACTGCTGGCGCGTTACCGCCGCCACGCTCATTGCCGTGTGTTCCCACGGGCCCATGCGCAGGAACCCAGTGGCGATCAGGTGATCCGGATCATTCGGCTCCAGCTCATCGCCGGCAATCTGTTCGCGTACAAACTGGTCATACGGCTTGTCGGCATTAAACGCGCGCACCACATAATCGCGATAACGCCACGCGTGCGGCCGCGGGTAGTCATTGGAGAATCCGGCCGAGTCGGCATAGCGCACCACATCCAGCCAATGCTGTGCCATCTGCTCGCCGTAATGCGGACTGGCCAGCAACCGATCGATCAACGCGACCCACGCCGACTCGGAATCTTTTTTCCACGCCGCCACAAACTCAAACGTCTCTTTCGGCGTCGGTGGCAATCCCGTGAGATTGTACGTCACCCGTCGAATCAGCGTCACCGCCTCGGCCTGCGGCACCACCGCCAACCCCTTGGGCAACCGCGCCTCCACAAAGGCATCCACCGGATGCCCCTTCGCCGGCACCGCCGGTTTGGATACCGGCTGATAAGCCCATAATTTTTGGGGATCGTATTTGCGATTGGTCCAACCGGCATCCAGTCCGCCGCTGGTTTTCACCATCACCCCATCGGTCTCGCCCCAGGGATCTGCTTCCTTGAGGATCGCCACCACACGCTTAGCATCCGGCCACGGAGCGCCGGCGGTAATCCATTCCTTGATGTACCCGATTTGTTCAGCGGAAAGTTTGTCGTTCTCCTTCGGCGGCATGGCGGACCAATCGGCCTCATGCGCACGTGTCACCGCCAAATACAACGGACTGGTCATCGCCTTGCCCGGCACCAGTGCCGATTCCTCGCTCTCACCGCCCTTCAGCAATCCCGCCCGAGTGCGCATATCCAGATCGCCCTTGAGCTTCTCTGGATCGTCGCCATGACAGGTGAGACACTTGACCTTAAAGAGCGGCTGAATCTTACGCGCAAACAACACATCAGCCGGCACTTCCACGGCATTGGCCCAAGATCCGACCAAGAGCAACACGGCGGCGGCGAGTTGGATTCCTTTGGCCTGCATGCGAATGCGTGAGTCTAGTACAATAACCGTATTTGATCAATCGCTCAAAACCTTGTTCCACGCTGGACAGCCCTGTGCGTGGGCGTATCATTTGGGGATCACGTTATGTTTGATTTCTTGGGCGAACACGAGGCGTCGATTTGCGGCGGGAGCCATTTGAAACGGCGGGAGTTTCTGCAGATCGGCGCGCTGGGTGCGGTGGGCTTGTCATTGCCGCAAATGCTGGCGGCCAAAGAGGCCGGGGCCGTGCGGCCGGGCCACGAGGACAAGGCCTGTATCATGATCTTTAATCTCGGCGCGCCCAGCCACGTGGATCTCTGGGACATGAAACCGGAGGCAGCGGCGGAATATCGCGGGCCATTCAAGCCGATTCGCACGAAGACCGATGCGTTTGAGGTTTCGGAAATTCTGCCGAAACACGCAGCGGTAGCGGATAAATTTTCACTGGTGCGCTCAGTACACCACGGCGGCGCGGCGGTGCATGATGCCGGTTGGCAGATCATGCAGACCGGCCGGCGCTTTACCGGCGGCGTGCAAACCCCCCATGCGGGAGCGGTGGCGAGTCATTTGCTCGGTCGTAAAAGTGATCTGCCACCGTTCGTGGTGTTGCCCGAATTGATGGGTCGCGGCGGCGGGAATTTACCCAACGGCCAAGCGGGCGGGTTCCTTGGCAAGGCACATGATCCGTTTGCGCTGAATGCCGATCCTTCCAAGAAGGATTTCAAGGTGCCAGACTTGTTGCCGCCGGACCAAATCGGCGCGGCGCGATTGGAGCGCCGGCGTAGCATGCGTGATATCGTCGATGGCGCGGTGAAAAGTTTTGAGGCCAGTGAGGATGCCCGACTTTTGAATGATACATTTCACTCAGCCTTCCGCATGATGACCAGCGAGCAGGCGCGCGAGGCGTTTGATCTCTCGAAGGAAAAGCAATCGGTTCGCGAACGATACGGCATGAACCGCTTCGGCCAATGCTGCCTGCTGGCACGACGCCTGATTGAAAACGGCGTACGCTTTGTGACCCTGAACAGTTTCCTTACCGTCTTCAGTCAGCTCTCCTGGGACATCCACGGATCGAAGCCGTTCATGTCCATCAAGCAAATGGCGGAGATCATCGCGCCGATGTATGATCAGGGCTACAGCGCATTGATTGAGGATCTGCACGATCGTGGGTTGCTAGGCAACACACTGGTGACCACGCTCGCGGAATTCGGCCGGACGCCGAAAATGAATCCGGCCGGTGGGCGCGATCACTGGCCGCAATGTTTCACCTGCAGCTTTGCCGGCGGCGGCGTTAAGGGCGGCCGTGTGGTGGGCAAGAGTGATCCGGTGGGCGGGTTCCCGGCTGAACGCCCGGTGAGCCCCGGCGATGTGGTGGCCACTGTTTTCCACAGCTTGGGTCTCGACCCCAAGGCCACCCTGCCCGGCCCGGCCGGTCGGCCGTTCCCGCTGGTGGATTTCGGCGCTGAACCGATCAAGGAGTTGTTTTAATGAAACGCCTGTTCCTTTTGTGCTTACTCACCGCGACGTTGACCACTACGGCGGACGAGCTGAGTTTCCGGCATGATGTTTTGCCGGTCTTATCCAAGGCCGGTTGTAACGGCGGCGGATGTCACGGGGCCCTCGCCGGCAAGGGCGGGTTTCGCCTCAGCCTCAATGCGTATGATCCGGCCACCGATCATTACAACATCACGCGCGAACTCCGCGGGCGCCGGGTGGAGTTCAATGATCCCGCGCGCAGTTTGTTTCTCATCAAACCCACCGCTGCCGTACGGCACAAGGGCGGCAAGGTGTTGCATGAGGATTCCGCGGATTATCAAATCCTGCTTCAGTGGATTCAGCAAGGCGCCCCTGGCCCCAGTGAGGCGGACACCAAACTGGCGCGGCTGGAGATCACGCCCGGCAATGCGCGAGTGAAGAAAGGCGACACGCCGCAGCTAAAGGTGACCGCGCATTTCAGCAACGGCACCG
>Ga0208624_1000869_pt1 | contig 14935 bp, 16 predicted proteins | sample Knorr_S23_td_DCM_FD_185607 | JGI IMG/M metagenome (GOLD analysis project Ga0208624, IMG submission 185607) | Marine microbial communities from Southern Atlantic Ocean transect - Knorr_S23_td_DCM_ad_71m_LV_A (SPAdes) (version 2) | ecosystem: Environmental > Aquatic > Marine > Oceanic | place...
CTCGCTAAAGAGATGATCAAAAAGAATCCGAAGCTGCTTAACAAGTAGCTTAATCCCGCGTATCATCCGCCATACCCGCTTCAACTTTGGTACAGAGTTGGTACAAGAACATCACTCGCAAACATTTATTCAAAGTTCCCTAGGGAAACTGAACTCACATAGTCCCTATCCCTACAATTTCCTTCACCTGCAGCAATACCATCCCTAAGCTGCGCACTCGCATTTCAAATGAGTGAACGCATTTATAAGATAGCCGCAATGGCGGGCGATGGAATTGGGCCGGAGGTGGTGCGCGAGGCGCTGAAGGTGCTGCGCGCGGCCGAGGGAAAGTTTGGATTTCAATTGGACGTCACCGAGGCACCGGTCGGCTGGGCAGGCATTGACGCCGCCGGTAAGGCGCTGCCCGACGATACCCTCGCGCTGTGTCGCGAGAGTGATTCCATCTTGTTCGGCTCGGTGGGCCTGCCTGATCGTGACCCGACCATTCCGAAGGAGGAAAGACCCGAGCGCGCCGCCTTGCTTGCCCTGCGTAAGGAGTTTGGCCTGTTTGCCAACCTACGCCCGGTGAAGCTGCCGGCTGAGCTGGCGCACGCGTGCCCGTTAAAGGCTGAAAGGCAGGGCGATGGAATCGATTTACTGGTAGTGCGTGAGCTGACCGGCGGCATGTATTTTGGCCAACCGAAAAACACCGAGACACTGGAGGACGGCCAACTGCGCGCGGTGGATACAATGGTTTACAGCACGAGCGAGATCGAGCGCATCGCGCACGTGGGCTTCAAAAGTGCACAGCTCCGCCGTAAGCACCTGATGAGCATCGATAAGGCGAACGTACTGGAGAACGGCGTACTCTGGCGCGACGTAGTCACGCGGGTGGCCGCCGAGTATCCGGACGTCACCCTCGAGCACATGTTCGTGGATAATGCCGCGATGCAGTTCCTGCTGCGGCCCACACAGTTTGACGTGGTGCTGTGCGAGAATTTATTTGGCGACATCCTTAGCGATGAAGCGGCCGCTCTGGCTGGATCGCTCGGCATGCTGCCCAGTGCCAGTCTCGGCGCCACCAGCGGCGAGCGCACGTTCGGTTTTTACGAACCGGCCGGCGGTACGGCGCCGGATATTGCCGGCAAGGATCTGGCCAACCCCATCGCGCAGATCCGGTCTGCCGCCATGATGCTGCGCCATAGTTTTGCCGAGAACGATGCGGCGGCAGCCATTGACGCAGCCGTCGGTACCGCGATTGCCAATGGCCTGCGCACCGGCGATATCTTCAGTGCTGACGATCCCAACGCCCGTCAGGTGGGCACCACCGAGATGGGCGACGCCATCGCCGCTGCTGTTTGATGAAGCACCTCACCGAGGAATTGTGGTTTGATGTCCCGACACGCCGGGCATTTATCAATATCACACCTCAGGTGACCGAGCTGGTGCAGCAGAGCGGGGTGCAGGAGGGGTTGTGCCTCGTGAATGCCATGCACATCACGGCGAGTGTCTTCATCAACGACGATGAATCCGGACTGCATGCTGATTACGAACGCTGGCTGGAAGGGCTCGCGCCGCATGAACCAATCGAGCAATATCGCCACAACGACACCGGCGAGGACAATGCTGATGCCCACATGAAACGCCAGGTGATGGGCCGCGAAGTAGTTGTCGCCATCACGAAAGGCCGGCTGCATTTCGGGCCGTGGGAGCAGATTTTCTACGGCGAATTCGACGGCCGCCGGCGCAAGCGTTTGTTGGTCAAAATTATCGGCGACTGATGCAACGTTTTCTGCTGGCTTGGATTGTTTTGATGACCGGCTGGTGGTCGATGGATGCGGCCCCGGCGGTCACAGGGTATTTACCTCATTATCGCGCGAACCTAATCGATACATTGCCGGTCGAAAAATTGACCGACATCATTTTCTTTTCCATCGCGCCCAAGGCGGATGGTTCGCTGGACACAAAAAACGCCCGGCCGGAAGTGCTCCGCAAACTGACAGCCCGTGCTCATGCCAAAAAAGTGCGGGTCCACATCTGCGTGGGTGGCTGGGGATTATCGGCGGGCTTCGCGCCGATGACGGCCAACGCCAAAGCACGGACCTCATTTGTTCAACAGCTCACGGCATTTGTCCGAAAACATAATCTTCAAGGCGCGGACATTGATTGGGAACACCCCAAGACAGCCGCCGAGATTGCCAATTATCAATCACTCCTCATCGAACTCAAACGCGCCTTTGTGCCGCACCGCCTTTGGCTCACCGTAGCGGCCGCCGGTTGGGGTAAACATTTGAAACGCGAAACATTTCCGTTCATCGACCGCATCCACGTGATGGCGTACGACCAGGGCACGCCCCACGCGCCGTTTGCCGGTGCGGTGAAGGATCTACGCTATTGGGAGACGCAAGGGGCACCCAAGGCCAAGCTGCTGCTGGGCCTCCCGTTTTACGGGCGTAACGCGCAAAACAATGCGCGCACCTACGGCGAGTTGATGGCGCAATTCAAACCGACGGCCGATACCGATTCTGCCGGTGGATTTCATTTCAATGGTGCCGCCACCATTCACCGCAAAACCCAACACGCCGTACGCGGTGGTTACGGTGGCGTCATGATCTGGGAATTGGGTCAGGACACCACCGGCAAGGCCTCGCTGCTGGACGCGGTGCGGGCCACTTTGGCCCGATAATTTTCTACCCCGAATCCGACAGCGGTGCTACAAATGGCCCGTGATTTGGCGTGCCGTCATTCTCCTTTGCGTGGGGCTGTTACCGCTGTCCGCAGCGCAGTTCACCCAGGACCAACTCGCGTGGTGGTCCTACCAGCCCGTGCACCAACCGGCCGTGCCGAAGGCCGGCACCGGTTGGGCGGCGAATCAAATCGATCATTTCATCGCGCGCAAATTTGCCGAACAGAAACTGACCCCGGCCGGACCGGCCGCCAAGCGCGCGTTAATCCGGCGCGTGACGCTGGATCTCACCGGCCTGCCACCCACGCCGGAACAGGTGGCGGCGTTCCTGAAAGATCCCTCGCCGGATGCCTACGGCAAACTGGTCGACCGCCTGTTGGCCAGCCCGCGCTATGGCGAACGGCAGGCATCCTTCTGGCTCGATCTCGTGCGCTATGCGGATTCCGACGGCTATCGCGCGGATCATTTCCGGCCCGAAGCGTGGCGCTATCGCGACTACGTCATCAACTCCTTTAACACCGACAAACCGTATGACCGATTTGTGCGCGAGCAACTGGCTGGGGACGAGATTGATCCGGGTAACCGCGATGCCCTGATTGCCACTATGTTCCTGCGCCACTGGATCTACGAACACAACCAGCGCGACGTGGAGTTTCAATGGGCCGAAGTGCTCGCCGATGTGACCAGCGTGACGGCCGACGCGTTCCTCGGGCTCGGCATGCAATGCGCGCGCTGCCACGATCACAAGTTCGATCCCATTCTGCAAAAGGACTACTACCGCATGCAGGCCTTTTTTGCGCCGTTACTGCCGCGCGCGTCCATGCCCGTGGGCACGTTGGCGGAGCGCACGGCGTTTTTTGAGGCGAACCAAAAATGGCGGCGCGACACCGAAACATTGCGGCGGCAATTGCACGCCATTGAGCATCCGGTGCTGCTCAAGCACGCCACGCGCGAGGGATTCGAGAAGTTCATTGATAAGATTAAGGTGATGATCCGTAAACGCCCCGAGGATCGCACGGCGTATGAAAGACAGATTGCCGAGATGGCGTCGCGGCAGTTTGACCTGGAGCAATCCAAACTACCCGAGCGCCTCAAGGACGCCACTAAGGCGGAGTGGGAAAAGTTGCACGCACAACTGAAACAGTTTGAGGCTAACCGACCGCAGCCGTTGCCGGCTGTGAAATTTGTGGTGAGTGATGCCGGTCCTGTGGCGCCGGTCACCCGCATTCCCAAGCGGGACACCGTGGTGGAGCCGGGCTTCCTTACGCTGCTGGATCCCGGTGACGCCGTCATCACGCCGCCGCCGGCCGCGCTGCAATCCACCGGCCGCCGCACGGCTCTGGCCAATTGGATTACGCGCGCCGACAACCCCTTCACCGCGCGCGTGATGGTCAACCGCATGTGGCAGCAGCATTTCGGGCGCGGCCTGGCCACCAACACCAGCGACTTCGGCAAACTCGGCACGCCGCCCACGCATCCCGAATTACTCGATTGGCTCGCCACTCGGCTGGTCGCCGAGGGGTGGAGCCTCAAGAAACTGCACCGGCTGATGGTCACCAGTGCCACGTACCGGCAGGATTCCAATCATCCCACCGCCGAACAGGCCGATCCGGCCAACACCTGGTTTGCCCGCGCCACCGTGCAGCGCATGGACGCCGAGCAAATGCGCGACAGCCTGCTGGCGGCATCCGGTGAATTGAATTTGAAAACCGGCGGTGCGGGCGAAGACGGCGCCGACTCGGTACGGCGCTCGGTGTATTTGAAAGTGATGCGCAACAAACCCGACGCCGTGCTGGCGGCATTCGATGCACCTGACCGCATCTCGCACATGCCCCAACGCACCGTCACCACCACCGCCACACAATCGCTACTGCTGCTCAATAGCGACTGGGCCCGCCAACGCGCCAACGCCTTTGCCCGCCGCCTGCACAAGCTGCATCCGAGCGATCCCAAGGCGCAGGTGCGCGCTGCGCATCAGCTGACGTTTGGCCGCGAACCTTCGGTGGAGCATCTGGCATCGGGCATCGCTTATCTGAATCTCGGCGGCGAGGTGGCCGCCAATCCTGAGCCTCCCAAAATTGGAATGTTCGGCAAACGCTCACCAAGCCCAGCGGCCTGGATTCAGCCCGAGGGCGGCCAGCGCGCATTGGAAGCCAAGCAGGGCAAGATGCCCACCGGCGATTTCACGGCCGAGGCGTTCATTCGGCTGGATTCGTTGTATGCCGATGCCTCCGTGCGCACCATCGTTTCGCAATGGGACAGCCAACAACGCACCCCCGGTTGGGCGTTGGGCGTCACGAGCACGAAGAGCGCCTATCAGCCGCGCAATCTGATCCTGCAACTTACCGGCATCCCGCAGCGTGGCGACCACGGCTACGAGGTGATCGCCTCCAATCTGCGGCCGGAATTGAACAAATTTTATTACGCCGCCGTGAGCGTGAAATTCGATGAGGAAGGCGCCGGCACGGCGACGTTTTACCTGAAGGATTTTTCATCGCCCGACGGCAAGCTGCAGGTGGCGAAGAAACAATTCCGGCGCAACAAACATTACGGCAGCAAGCTGCCCTTGGTGATCGGCGGCCGCACCGGCGGTAGTCGCAACGGTTGGGATGGTTTGGTGGACAATGTGCGCCTGAGCAGCACCGCGCTGGAAGAAAAGGCACTGGTCATCAAGGGCGAGACCGTGCGGCCGCACACGCTGGCGTTTTATCAATTCGAGAAGGACGGTTTCAACAACGACAGCTCGCCTCACGGCAACACCTTGGTGCGTCTAGGCAAACCGTACACGCCACCGGCCGTCACACGACTCGCGGAATATTGTCACGTGCTGTTCAACGCCAACCAGTTCCTGTACGTTGATTAACATGAGCACGAAACTTTCCACCACCGCGAAGTGCACACGCATTTCGATGATCGCAGTGATTGTGATGTTCCTCGCCCTCGGCCTCATGCAGGTGCCCGCCATGAACCTGGAAACCGCTGAATTCGTGATCGCATGGCTGGTGATTCTGGCAGCGTGCCTGCAATTTGCCGTGGCCGCCATCCTCGCCCCGCGCCTGTCCAATGATCAACCGTTGGGCAGTCCGCTGATCCTTTCGCAGGTGGTTGGTCTGGCATTTTTTGGCGGGGCCCTTTATGCGGGAACCCAGCCGGAAGGCACCACGCCTGAACAACTCCGGCTGATCCTGATGCTGGGCGTAAACTGCCTCGCCGCTGCGTCACTGGCCGGTATCGCCTTGTCGCCGATGACCCCGACCGAACCTCAGGAAATTGTTGAAGATGCATGATCTACCCCCCGAAATGAGCGAAGCCTCTCGACGCGAATTTTTACTGCGCGGCGGTGCCGGCTTCGGCGCGCTGGCATTGACCGGCATCCTGGCGCGGGATCAGGCCTTCGCCGCCACCAATCCGCATGCAGCCAAGCAGCCGCACTTCGCTCCCACGGCCAAACGGGTGATTTTTCTCTTCATGGAAGGCGGCCCGAGCCACATGGATTTGTTTGATCCCAAACCGCTCATCCAGAAGCTGGCCGGCCAACGCATGCCCGACAGTTTTAAACGACCGATCACAGCCATGGGCGAGACGGAATCGCCCATTCTGGCCAGCCAACGCCAGTGGAAACGCCATGGACAAAGCGGCCTGTGGATCAGCGATTGGCTGCCGCACACCGCCGAATGCGCGGATGATCTGGCGGTAATTCGTTCGTGCTGGACCAACGGCATCAACCACAGCGGCGGTGTGTGCCAGATGAACACCGGCCAACCGCTCGGCGGCCGACCCAGCTTGGGATCGTGGGTGAATTACGGGCTCGGTACGGAGAACGCCAACCTGCCCGGGTTCGTGGTGATGACCGACACGACCGGAACAGTCACCAACGGGCCGCGTAACTGGAGTGCCGGATTCATGCCCGCAACGCACCAAGGCGTGAAGCTCAATCCAGGAGTATCGCCCATCCGCCATTTAAATTTGCCCAAGGGCGTGACCCCGGAAACGCGCCGACACCAGCTCGAGATATTGCGCCAACTGAACGAGCAACATCTCAAGTCGCGCGAAGGCCAGAGCGAACTCGAGGCCCGCATCCGCTCCTATGAACTGGCCTACCGGATGCAGGCTTCCGCGCCCGAGACGGTGGATCTCTCCAAGGAAACGGAGGCCACCAAGAAGCTGTACGGCTTTAGCAACAAGGATACCGAACCCTTCGGTCGCTGCTGCCTGATGGCGCGGCGGTTGGTGGAGCGCGGGGTGCGGTTTGTGCAGATTTATCATGGCGCCGGCAGCAAATGGGATTCGCATTCCAAAATGGAAGCCAACCACGGCCGCCAATGCCGCCAAAGCGATCTACCCACTGCGGGCCTGTTGAAGGATCTCAAGGCGCGCGGGTTGCTGGATGATACGCTGGTGATTTGGGGTGGTGAATTTGGTCGCACACCCATGAGCGAGAAGGGGGATGGCCGCGACCATAATCCCACCGGCTTCACCATGTGGATGGCCGGCGGCGGAGTGAAGGGCGGCCAGGTAATCGGGGCCACCGACGAGCTGGGCCTGTGGGCCGTGCAGGATCGCCTGCATGTGCATGATCTGCACGCCACAATTCTGCATTTGCTCGGCATTCACAATCTCGACCTCGTGTACCGCTACAAGGGCCGGCCGGAAACACCAACCATTAACGAAGGAGAGGCGTACGAAAAAATCACCACAGGGTAACGCTTTCCCGCTTGCTATTCCTGCTGAATGGCATCAGCGTCTACGCAGCGCAAAACACCAAGCCGGTTTTTTGCTTAAGAATATTAAAAGTTATGGGAAATAAAGTGTTTGTGGGCGGCCTGAGCTGGGACGCCACGGATGATGATCTGAAAGAATTGTTTGGAGAGTGCGGAACGGTGACCGACGGGGTCATCCTTCAGGACCGGGAGACCGGTCGATCACGAGGCTTCGGTTTTGTGACGTTCTCTTCTGATGACGAAGCCAAGGCGGCGATTGAGAAGTTTCAAGACTTCGAATACATGGGCCGCAACCTCACCGTAAATGAAGCACGCCCGCGTGAAGATCGCGGCGGCGGAGGTGGTGGTGGTTTCCGTGGCGGCGGCGGCGGCGGTGGCTATCGCGGCGGCGGCGGCGGCGGCCGTGGCGGCGGTGGCGGAGGTCGTGGTGGCGGCGGAGGCCGTGGCCGGGATCGTGGCGGTCGTGGTGGTGGCGGAGGTTTCCGCGACAACGACAGCTGGTAAATCTACTCGTCCCCGAGCAGGCGCAGCTTGCCTTGAGCCGGTTTTTGATCCGCCTGCAGGCTGTCCATCAACGAGGGAATATTTTCAGCAGCTCCGGTTTCGGCCGGGGCTGTTTTTTTGTCGGCCGCCTCATCGGCGTCCAGCGCGGCCTTGAGCGCGCCTTCTACCAGCTGGGCGCAGTGAATTTTCATGGGCGGCAAAGCGCCGAGATCGCCGGTCAATTCATCATGCCGCAAGGCCAGCGCTTCATCGGCGGTTTTACCGCGGATTAATTCCGTAGCCATGCTCGCCACAGCAATCGCCGTCTCGCAACCGAAAGATTGAAAGCTCGCCTGATCAATCACCTTACGGCCGTGATCCTCCTTGAACTTTACCCACAGGCGCAGCATCTCACCGCAGTCGGAATTTCCCACAGTGCCCACGCGATCTGCATCGGCCAGCTCGCCCATATTCTTGGGATCAGCAATGGCCTCCCTGATTTTTTTCTCCAGCGATTCGTCCATGACAATTATGAAAATTCGTAGCGCGGCACCGAATTATCTACCTCTAGGCTCCACGCATCAATTCCGCCCCGCAAGCAGCGCACCTGTTTCAGGCCGTGCCCCAAAAAATAAGCCGCCGCATCCAGCCCTTGCTGGCCCTGATGATCTACTATCACAAACATCTCTTCCGGCTCCCACTTACCCATGATTTCCTGCATCAGATCGCGCGTCATGTGAATGGCTCCCTCGATGCGCGCCGCGTCAAACTCCTCTTGCGTGCGCACATCCAGTAGCTTCAATCCCGGCGTCTCCTCCAGCTTGGCTTTCAGCGCTCTCGGCTCAATGTAAATCTTCTCATCTGCCGCGTGGCTCTCCTGAATTTCCGCCAGCACCTCGGTTACCTCCAACGCGTTATTGCGCTCGCACACGCTGCCCAGCGTTTCGTCCATCTGAAACCCACAGCTGGAGCACCCGCCGATGTGGTACTTCCGAAACAATGCACGCCGTGCACCCGGGTATTCCATCAGTACCTGCTCCATCGTCGAGTCGCTGTTGATTTCCGTTGTCGCGCTCATGCGGTTACTTTAGCAGCTGAATAACTTTTTGCAGCACTTCAATGAAGCGATCCACCTCCGTGCGCGTGTTGTAAAAATAAAAACTAGCGCGCGCCGTGGCGGGCACACCGAGCTTTTCGTGCAAGGGCTGTGTGCAATGATGCCCGATGCGAATGGCCACACCCTGTTGATCAGCCATGGTGGCCAGATCTAGCGCATGCACTTTCTCGAACACAAAACTCACCAACCCACCGCGCTCACCGGCCGGACCGAAAATGCGGATGCCATCAAACTCCGCCAACCGCTCCTTGGCGTACGCCGCAATGTCCGTATCGTGCGCATGGATGGCCTCACTACCTAGGGCATCCAAGTAATCCATAGCCGCATGCAGCCCCACCGCGCCGGCGATGTTCGGAGTACCAGCCTCGAATTTATGCGGCGGCTCGTGGTATTCGGACGTTTGAAATCCCACCGTGGAAATCATCTCGCCGCCACCCTGATACGGCGGCATCGCCGCCTGCAGTTCCGCCCGTGCAAACAACGCCCCGATACCGGTCGGACCGCAAAGTTTATGGCCTGAAAACGCGAGGAAATCACACCCTAGTGCCTGTACATCCAGTGGCAAATGCCCAGCGCTCTGCGCGGCATCTACTAGAGTTACCGCGCCGACCGCTTTGGCCTTAGCGCAGAGTTCAGTCACGGGATTGATCGTACCCAGCGCGTTAGAAATATGTGTGAGGGACAGAAGCTTCACATCGGACAGCCTCTCATCAAGATCGGACAGATCCAGTTCACCGAAATCGCCGGTCACCGGAATAAACCGCAACTGGGCTCCCGTGCGCTGGGCGAGCAACTGCCATGGCACTAGGTTGCTGTGATGTTCCATTTCGGTCAACAGGATCACATCGCCTTCGCGCAAATTACCCGCACCCCAGGTAGCAGCCACGAGATTCAAAGCCTCGGTGGTGCCCCGAGTGAAAATGATGTCCTTCGCCGAGGGCGCGTTGATAAACTGGGCAACCCGGTGGCGTGCACCCTCGTAGGCCGCCGTGGCGCGATTGCTCAGTTCATGAATACCGCGATGCACATTGGCATTGTCATGCTCGTAGTAACGCTGAATCGCCTCCAAGACTGGCCGCGGCTTTTGCGTTGTGGCGGCGTTGTCGAAGTACACCAACGGATGCCCATTGATCTCCTGCGCTAGTGTCGGGAAATCTTCGCGAATAGTGGCGGGAATGGAGTTCATGCGACCTCGACGTGGATTTGGCCATCGGTGATGGTGACGGGGTACACGTTCACGCCACAGGTGGCTGGCGAGTGGCGGTGTTTGCCGGTGGCCAGTTCGAACTCCGCATAATGCCATGGGCAACCGACGTTGCCGTCCTCGAGATAGCCTTCCGCCAAGGATGCACCGGCATGCGGGCAGGCGTCGTCGATGGCGTGTAACTGGCCGTCCACCTGAAAAATTGCGATGCGCTTTTCGCCGACATCAAACGCTTTGCCTTTGCCTTCAGCGATCTCGTCAAGACGGGCGATGAAGATCGGGGTGCTCATCACATCATGCCCAGCTCCAAGCGCGCGGCTTCGGTCATCATCTCTCGCGTCCATTGCGGTTCCCAGACGAGTTCCACATCCACTTCATCCACTGTCTCGACGCACAGGATTTTATTTTCCACATCCGCTTGAATGGTTGGCCCCATGCCGCAACCGGGAGCGGTAAGCGTCATCTTCACGCTGGCCTTGTGATTGCCAGCCTCCAGTTCCTCGAGGTGGCAGTCATAAATCAATCCGAGGTCCACGATATTCACGGGAATCTCCGGGTCATAACAGGTTTTCATCTGCTCCCACACCTGTTGTTCGAGGTCTTCGGCGTTCTCGGCCTTACCGGCCTGTTCGGCGGGGGTGAGCTGCAATTCCTGCCCGATGGCATCGGCGTCCTTGCCGTCGATTCGAAACATGTTGCCGTTCACCACCACAGTGAACGTACCACCAAGCGACTGGGTGATCGTGGCAGTCTCGCCTTTCTCCAGCGTCACGCGTGTGCCCGAGGGAACGACCGACGCCTCCACATCGCGCTCGATAGCCACCTGTTCGCCGCCCGTCATGGCGTGGCCTCCTGCGCGGCAGCGGCCAGTTCGCGAACGCGTTGCACCATGGCAAAAAGGCCGTTCTTGCGGGTGGGACTCAGGTGCGCGGCGAGATCCAACCGGCCCAGCTCCACTTCGCCGTCGATGGCGAGGATTTCCCCGGCGGTTTTGCCAGAGTACACCGCCAGCAACACGGAGATGAGACCCTTGACGATGAACGCATCGCTGTCGGCGGCGATGGTGATGCGACCGTCGGATTCGGGCACAAACTTCAGCCACACCTGCGCCTGACAACCGTGCACGCGGTTTTCCTCGCATTGATCAGCCGCGGCGAGCGGCGGCAGTTCCTTACCGAGATCAATGAGATACCCAAAGCGCGATTCCCAATCGCCGAGCAACTCAAAATTCTCGACCAACTCATCGATGCTTTGCACCGTGGCACTCATGCCGCGACGTGTCCTCCCATCTGCTCTAGCCGATCCCACACCAGCCGATCCAGTTCCTCGCGCGCGGCTTCGCATTGGATACGCTCGACGATCTCGCCGGCAAAGGCGTGCATGATCATCCGGCGCGCGGATTCCTCGTCCAGCCCTCGGGCGCGCAGGTAAAAAATTTGCTCGGCGTTCATCTGGCCGATCGTGGCGCCGTGCGTGCATTTCACGTCGTCGGCATAAATCTCCAACTGCGGCTTGGTATCAATCGTGGCGCTGTCGGACAGCAGCAGGTTTTTATTGGTCTGCTTCGCGTCCGTTTTATCCGCGCCCTTGTGCACATGAATGCGGCCGTGAAACACCGCACGCGAATCATCATCGAGGATGCCGTTAAAATATTCGTGACTGTCGCAATGCGGCTGCGCGTGATGCACTACCATGTGATGATCAATCAACTGCCCGGCCCGCGGCAGGTACAGGCCGTTGAGCACGGCCTCAATACCAGTGCCGTTGAGATGGGCGCGCAGATTATTGCGGGCAATGCGTCCTCCCAGCGCGAGCGAATGATGCGCCACGCGGGCGTCGCGGCCGAGCGCGGTGTGGAGCCCGCCCACATGAAAGGCGCCGGTGTGCTCGTCCTGAAATTTCACATGCTCCACCTGCGCGTTGTCCGCCGCGTGCAGTTCCGTGGTGGCGTTATTAAAATAACCAGCCTGCTTGCCGGTCCAGCTCTCCAACACGGTCACCTGGCTGTTGGCTCCAGCGCGAATATAGCCGCGCACATTTGCCGTGGCCCCGTTTCTGCCGGTGCTGAGGTAATACACGCGCACGGGGGATTCGAAATGCACATTGTCCGCCACGCTGATGAACGGTCCGTCAGTCACCGTCGCCGCATTCAAGGCGCCAAAGGCGTCCTCGGGCGCAGGCGGTGCCGGACAGTCTCCGGCTGACATCGGACGCACCTCCACGCCAGCAGGCACTTCGCCGACCTGCGAAAGGGCCTCGGAGTAATGGCCGTTCACAAACACCAACTGCGGCCCGTCGATGGCGGCAAACACGCAGCCTTCGAGCGTAGCGTCGGCATCGACCGGCGCGGCGGAAAAGTTCAGCTCCGTGATCGGTTTGACCGGCGTGAAGCGCCAATCTTCATCGCGCGGGGTGGGAAAGCCTAGTTCGGCAAAGCGCGCGCGACCGGCGGCATCACTCCCGGGCAGGGCGGCCAACAGCCGATCCACGGCGTCTTCCGCATTCATGTGGGCGGGGGCAACCATCAGGCGGATTGTTCTTCAATAATCCAATCGTACCCGCGCTCCTCTAGTTCGAGGGCGAGCTCCTTGGGGCCGGATTTCACAATACGACCATCGACCAACACGTGCACGTGATCGGGCACAATATAATCGAGCAGACGTTGGTAATGCGTGATGACAAGCTGCGCGTTATCGGCGCGCTTGAGATGGTTCACGCCGCCGGCGACGACCTTGAGCGCATCGATATCGAGGCCTGAATCGGTTTCATCGAGCACTGCAAATTTCGGATCGAGCAGGGCCATCTGCAAAATTTCCGCGCGCTTTTTTTCACCGCCGGAAAAGCCCTCGTTCACCGAGCGCTTGAGCAGGGATTCATCCAGCTCAAGGAGTTGGATTTTTTCGCGCATCAATTTGAGAAACTCCACCGCGCTCAACTCCGCTTCGCCGCGATGCTCGCGCAGGGCATTTACAGCAGCACGCAGGAAATACGTGGTGTTCACACCGGGTATTTCCACCGGATACTGGAACGCGAGAAAGAACCCCTCGCGCACGCGCTCCTCAGGACCGAGGTCGAGCAGATCCTCGCCGTTGTAACGCACCGAACCGTCGGTGATCTCGTAGCCTTCGCGACCGGCAAGCACCTGGGCCAGCGTGCTTTTGCCGCTGCCGTTGGGGCCCATGATGGCGTGCACTTCGCCGGCGTTAATCGACAAATCAATCCCTTTCAGGATCGCCTTGCCTTCCACCCCGGCCTGCAAATTTTTGATCTCTAACATGCTAAATTATCCCACGCTGCCTTCGAGGCTCACGTCCATGAGTGCCTGCGCTTCCATCGCAAACTCCATCGGCAGCTCGCTGAAGACTTCCTTGCAGAAGCCGTTCACGATCATATTCACTGCGTCCTGCGTTTCGATGCCGCGGGCGTTGCAGTAAAAAATCTGGTCTTCCCCGATCTTCGATGTGGTGGCCTCGTGCTCCACCTTGGCTGAGGGGTTTTTTACCTCGATATAGGGAAAAGTGTGCGCGCCGCAGCGGCTGCCTATCAGCAGCGAATCGCACTGGGTAAAGTTACGCGCATCGGTGGCGTTCTTGCCCACCTGCACCAAACCGCGGTAGCTGTTCTGGCCTTTGCCGGCGGAGATGCCCTTGCTGATGATTGTGCTGCAGGTGTTCTTGCCGAGATGAATCATCTTGGTGCCAGTATCGGCCTGTTGCGCGAGGTTGGCGAGAGCCACGGAATAAAATTCGCCGACCGAATCGTCTCCGCGCAAAATGACACTTGGATATTTCCACGTGATCGCCGATCCGGTTTCCACCTGCGTCCAGCAGATCTTCGAGCGATCACCCTTACAGATGCCGCGCTTGGTCACGAAATTATAGATCCCGCCATTCCCGTCCTCGTCACCGGGATACCAATTTTGCACGGTGGAATATTTAATCTCCGCGTCGCCCAACGCAACCAGCTCCACCACTGCCGCATGCAACTGATTTTCATCACGCATCGGCGCCGTGCAGCCTTCGAGATAGCTCACGTGACTACCCTCATCGGCAACAATTAACGTGCGCTCAAACTGCCCCGTCTCAGCGGCATTAATCCGGAAATACGTGCTCAACTCCAGCGGACACCGCACGCCTTTCGGGATGTAAACAAACGAACCATCGCTGAACACCGCCGAGTTCAGTGTGGCAAAAAAGTTGTCTGTGTAAGGCACCACCGTGCCGAGATATTTTTTGATGAGCTCCGGATGATCACGTACCGCCTCGGAGAACGAACAGAAAATCACGCCGTGCTTGGCCAGCTCCTCCTGGTGCGTGGTGCCCACCGACACGCTGTCGAACACCGCATCCACAGCCACACCCGCCAAGCGCTCGCGCTCGTGCAGCGGCACGCCGAGCTTATCGTAGGTCTCCAGCAGCTTGGGATCCACCTCATCCAGACTCTTGGGCCGATCCTTATCCTTCGCGCCCGGCGCCGAATAGTAGCTGATGCCCTGATAATCAATCGGCTCATACTGTACATGCGGCCAGCGCGGTTCCTCCATCGTTTGCCAATGCCGAAACGCCTTGAGCCGCCAGTCGAGTAACCATTCAGGCTCCTCTTTCTTGGCAGAGATATGGCGAATCACATCCTCGTTCAATCCCGGCGGCAGCGTATCAGTTTCCACGTCCGTGTAGAAACCCCACTTGTATTCCTGCTCAACGAACTGATCGATAACCTCACTCTCACTACTCATCGGGCCACCT
>Ga0208624_1000871_pt1 | contig 14908 bp, 10 predicted proteins | sample Knorr_S23_td_DCM_FD_185607 | JGI IMG/M metagenome (GOLD analysis project Ga0208624, IMG submission 185607) | Marine microbial communities from Southern Atlantic Ocean transect - Knorr_S23_td_DCM_ad_71m_LV_A (SPAdes) (version 2) | ecosystem: Environmental > Aquatic > Marine > Oceanic | place...
GCCACCTGGTGCTGAAACGGCCCCGCCCGCGCCGCCAGTAGCTGCCGAAGCCCCCGTGGCCGAGGAAACCCCGGAGATCATTCCCGCCGCCCCTACTCTGGAACAAGCCGCGACCGCCGAAGCCGCCCCGGAAACTTTACCCGCAGCTGAAGCAGCACCGGCAGCGGAAGCGACTCCCGAGATTGCCATTGCCGAACCTGAGCAAACGCCTGCCGAGGAGGCTCCGGCCGCTGAAGGCGGCGGCAATGAGGCCGAAGGCAAAGACGGCATCATCCTTTCCGCCGAGGATATTGCCCTCAAAAAAATCCCACTCAAAGACCGGCCCAAGGACGAAACCGCCGGCGGCGTGCAATTGGCCGAGGACGAGGACATCAGCCTGCGTTTCCCCGCCGGTTATCTCAGCATCTCCGATGAAACCTCCGAGTGCTGGAACGGTCTGGAGCCGGACATGTCCATTGAGGACGAGGACTTGCGCCTTTTCGATCTCATTCTGCAGGATGCCGTCAATGAAGACGTGGCCGACCTTCACATCAAGGAGGATGAGTACGTCCACTTCCGCATGAGCCGTGGCTTGCGGGACCGCGACTTTCCCAAGCCGACCAAAAAATGGATTGAGCGTGTCATTTTCAGCATGTGTCCCGAACACTTTGTGGAGGATTTCAAGAAGGATCGGGAGGTCGATTTCTCGTACTTCAACCCCAAGTTTGGCCGGTTCCGTGTGAACGTTTTTTCCCAAACCGGAAAATGGGCAATGGCCATGCGGTACATCAAAAACGATCTGCCGCCCATTGAGAAGCTGGGCATCAACCCCATCTGCCTCAAGCTCGCCGAAGCCAAGCGTGGTCTCACCCTGCTGGCGGGCATTACCGGTTCCGGTAAATCCACCACCATGGCCGCCATGGTGATGCACTTGAACAAAAATTTCCGCCGCCACATCGTCACCATTGAGGATCCGGTGGAAATGATGTTTGCCGACGAACAATGCGTCATCGAGCAGCGCGAAGTGGGCCTCGATACCATGAGCTTTAACCGCGCCCTCAAGAGTGCCCTCCGTGAGGATCCCGACCTCGTGCTGGTGGGTGAGATGCGGGATGCCATCTCCATCGGCGCGGCCATGCGTGCGGCCGATACCGGAGCCATGGTACTTTCCACTGTTCACACCAGAACTGCCGCCTCCGTACCCGGCCGTCTGCTGGACTTCTTCCCGGAAGAAGAACGCGAGATGCAGCGCAAGAAATACAGCGAGGTCATCGTGGGTGCCATCGCCCAGCGCATGTGCCCCACACTTGATGGCGGTATGGTGCCCGCGCAGGAAATCATGATCGGCACCCCGCTCGTGAAGCAGAAGATCTTCGACGGCGAACTCAACAAGCTCCCCGCCTGCATTGAGGTCTCCGGCGATGATGGCATGATTAGCTTCAACCGTTACATGTACAACCTCGTGCAGGAAGGCCGCATCTCCAAGAAGGTGGCCTACGAAAACTGCACCAGCGCCCAGCAGCTGGAGATGTGGTTCCAAGGCATTGAGATCAGCGCCGGTATCGTTTAGGTTTTCATTTCAATTAAATACAATAATGCCAGTGAACAACTCACCGGCATTTTGCTTGACCACTTCAGGTCACAAGCGTTTTATCACCTCAAGGAGGACGCTTCTTTTCTGGAAGCAATGGGAGGTGGAATATGACGACATACCTCAAGAAACAAGAGGTGGAGTTCAAGGATCCCAGCACTGGCGAGGTTTTATCCGTACTCGAAGAACTCGAGACGCCGGGAACGGAGTATCTGAACATAACCCTGAAAGACGACGAAGGATGGAAATTGGACGTCTATGAGAATGGCTTCGTGGAGTTCTATGAACTCAACTACGACAAACGCGTGGTTGGCAGGAACGTAACCCACGAGCGAGTCATTCAAATGTGGCGAATGATGCAGGAAGGCAAACGCGATGAGTTGAAAAAGCTCCTGAAGAAAAAGCCCGACCCTGATCAAGCCTAAGGCGCCATTCAATCAGCTCAACGCCCGTAGCGATTGCCCGAGCATATCGGCCGTCCGCTGCGTGGCGCCTTTGTTTGCCTCCACCACACCCCTAGCCGCCTTCCCCAATGCCTCTCGTTCGGCAGGGTTTTCCAGTAAAAACCCCACTGTTTCCGCCAAACCCACTTCATCCTGAACCTGCCTAGCCGCCTTGGCTTGGAGTAGTTCACGCACCACCGCCCGGAAGTTCTGCATGAACGGCCCAAACACCAACGGGCGGCCCAAGGCTGCCGGCTCGATCGGATTCTGTCCGCCTTGCGCCGTTAAGCTTTTGCCCACAAACACCAGCGACGCCGTTTCATAAAACGCCGTCAACTCGCCGGTGCTGTCCACCAGCAACACATCCGGCTGGGCCGGCGCGGCGTCCAGCTCTGTCCGCTGGGCCACCTTCCAGCCGGCCGTTTGCAGTTGTTCCCGTACCGCGGCGCCCCGTTCAAAATGGCGGGGTACAATCACCAAAAACAAATCCGGCGCCACCGTGCGCCATCGCGGTAACAAATCCGCCAGCAACAGTTCCTCTCCCTCGAAGGTACTGCCAGCCACCAGCACCGGTGCTGTTGCCGGCACATCCAGCCGGTTCAATATCCCGCGCGCATCGCAGGTCGATGAATTTCCGTCAAAAGCGCCATCAAACTTCAGGTTCCCCGTCACACTGATGACCTCCGGCCGTGTGCCCAATGCTTCCAACCGGCTCGCATCAGCCTCGTGATGTACTCCTGCGGCGCACAAGGACTGAAACAACGGACGGAAAAGAAAACCAAACCGCTGGTATCCATGGAAAGACCGCTCTGAAAGCCGCGCGTTCACCAGTGTCATTGGCACGGAGCGCGCCGCGGCTTCCCAAAATAGATTCGGCCAAATCTCTGCCTCCACCAGTACCACTGCAGCGGGATTTAGCGCGTTAAAGGCCCGCTGAACGAACGGCAGCCAATCGATTGGATAATAAACCGCTCGCGCTGCCGCCGGCAACCGCCGTTCCAATACCCCCATACCTGTGGTCGTAGTGGTGGAAACCACATAAACCGAGTCAGAATCGGCAGCCTGCAAGTGCTCCACCAATTGCACAGCCAGATTGGCTTCGCCGACGGACACCGCGTGCAGCCAAATCACCCGCTGATCTTTCAACTGCGCCGCAAGCACTCCGTAATTCCCGAAACGCTGCCCGAAACCCGCACGCCACTGGCCACGCCGCACGAGTTTCCAGAAGTAAAACGGCGCCGCCAGAAGAAACAGAACGGGAAACAGAATGTTGTACAGCAGCCGCATGCGCCGCGCATTTCTGCCACAAACCCTTGTGCCGGTCGAGATTTGCCGCTGCGTTAACTGCGGAAATAGATCAGGGTCACGATGATAAAGGTCGGGATCAGGATCGCCACGCTCCAAATCATGTAACCAAAGAAGCTGGGCATCTTCACCCCGTTCTCCTCCGCGATCGCTTTCACCATAAAATTAGGCGCGTTGCCAATGTAGGTGTTGGCACCCATGAAAACCGCGCCACAACTGATGGCCAAAAGGGTCGTGCCGATGGACAAATCAAACATGCCGCCCTCGCCCATGAGCGAAGTGGGATCGCCGCCGGCGGTGTTGAAGAACACCACGTAGGTGGGAGCGTTATCGAGGAAACTGGACAGGATTCCGGTTAGCCAGAAATACATCATGTTCACCGGGTCATTCGTACTGCTCTGCACCGCCAATACCACGCTGGACAAGCCTCCATTCACGCCGGCTTGGAGGATTTTCAACGCCGGAATCATACAGATGAAAATCGCGATGAAGAGCTTAGCCACCTCGAGAATAGGCTCCCAAGTGAAGCCGTTAGCCGCGCGCACATTGGTTTCCTCTTCACCTTCCGCCGCCACCTCATGACCGTGATCATCCTTCATCGTCTTGTACATCGGCGTCAGCTTCAGGCTGATCAGTGCAATGAAAATCAATAACCCGTCGCGGACCAGATTGGAAAAAGGCACCGTCACCCCAAACACATGCAGCCCCTTTGTTTCATCGTGGGTTTTCTTTGCCCGCAACTGGTTCACTGCGGAAACGGCGTCGAGATGCGTCACGCGTTTCTTGTGATATTCCTGGTTGGATTCATCAAAGGTTGCGCCCTCATTCGTTTCCACATAATTAATCAGGCCCGCCTTCGCCGCCTCCATCTCAAACACGGCATCCTCGATGGCCGGCTTCATCTTTTCGCCCACAGAGGAATCAGTAAATTTGTTTTTTCCCAACCAAGTGGAAAAGAGGATCGCGCCAATGATACAGCCAATCAAAGCAAAGTTGGTCGTGCCTTCCAGTTTCAGCGGCACTTTCTCGCCGTCATCCGGGGCCGGGCCTTCCTTCTTGAACATGATGGTATCGAAGATGAAAAAGACCGCTAACAGGAAGAGCGCCACCGGCGTCATTACCGGCAGAAGTTTCATGGTCCAGAAAAAGTCCACACCTTTTAGGAAACCCAAAAACAACGGCGGATCCCCAAGCGGCGTCAATGAACCGCCTATATTGGCCACCAGAAAAATAAAGAACACAACCACGTGTACCTGATGCTTGCGCCAGGCATTGGCCCGCAAGATCGGCCGGATGAGCAGCATCGCCGCGCCAGTCGTCCCCATCCAACTAGCCAGCACCGTGCCGATAAACAGAATCGCCGTGTTCACCCACGGCGAACCGCGCAGACTACCTTTAAGGCAAATGCCGCCGGCCGCCGTGAAGAGTGCGCCTAGGAGAATAATAAACGGCACATAATCCAGCAGCACAATGTGCAGGATTTCGTAAAAGGCATCGCCCTTGAAGGTCGCCAAAAATGGAATCGAGAAAATGACAATCCACCCCGCCGCCACTTTGCCGTAATTCGCATGCCAAAAATGCGGCGCCAAAATGGGCCCCAAGGCGATGGATAACAGCATGCCGGCAAACGGAATCACCCACAACACACTTAGACCCTGGCCTTCCACGCCGTGATGGGCATGTGCATGGCCCTCATCATGCCCATCGTGACCCTCCTCGTGTGACTCAGCATGCCCCGTGGGCAAGGCAGGTTCGGTAGCGTTACCAGCGGCCTCCGCAGCCTCGGCTCCGCTCAATCCGGTCGGCCCCGCCAGCAGGAACATCAGTCCCAGCCAGCCCAGCCAGTTCAATGGGTTTTTCATGTGCGCAATGGCCCGCGACCAAGTCGCGTTCCACAGCGTCTTTCCTATCAAAATGCAACCGTTGATTCAAACCAAATCGCAGAACGACGCGCCTTGAATTCAGGATTGATTAAGGCTCATTCTTGAGGCAAAACGAGACACCGTGTTTAAGGATGAGTAGCCCACCTCCCAGTCGAGCGATGAAACGCGTGCCCTGTGAACGCTGCGGTACAAGTACGTTTATTCCAGCGAATCTGGGTATGTTTCAGTACTCTAATTGCAGCAATTGCGGCCACCCAGTAATGACTCCCGTGAAGCTTGATCAGTTTGAACTACGCGCCGTGTGCGGCTCGGGCGGCATGGCCACTGTTTACCGTGCGCACGATGAAATCCTAGGGCGTGACGTTGCGGTGAAGCTAATGCAGCCTGAATTTTCCGATGACGCAAACGCCATGGCTGGGTTTTTCCGCGAAGCCCAATATCAGGCATCTCTGAACCACACCAACATCGTACAGGTCTACAACTACGGCCATTTCAAAGGTCACAAATACCTCGTCATGGAAGTCGCTGACCGTGGAGACCTCGACGGGTTGATCCAGAAAAATGGCAGAGTAGATGAACTCTATGTGCTCGATGCCGGCATCAAGATCGCTGACGCTTTGGAACTCGTCCGCAAGAAAGAAATCATCCATCTCGACCTAAAACCCGACAACATCCTCTACAACATCGATGGCGAACCGAAGCTCACAGACTTCGGCATCGCTCGCAAAGTCAATGAACCTCGTGCCGCCGAAGGCCTTGTTGGCACGCCCTTTTACATCGCTCCAGAACGCGTAGCTCGCGGCGTGCAGGATTTCCGGTCAGACATGTATTCTCTGGGGGCCACCCTCTACCACGCTCTCACCGGCCAGGTTCCTTTCAATGGCAACTCTGTGGAGGAAACCGTTTGGGCCCATGTGAAAACGCGCATCACGCCTCCGCGCAAAATCGTCCGAGATATCAGCGCAAACACTGAAGGCGCCATCCTCCGCGCCATGAATAAAGATCCGGAAAAACGCTTCCGCGATTACGACGAAATGATCCTCACCCTTGAGGCATCCCGCAGCGAACTTCTCCAAAAACGCAGCGGCGCAAAATCCGGTTGGTTTAGCTGATCCGACACAGCTCCTTGCTAGACAATCTCGAATTTCACAATTAGTATCACTCCCTCTGGCCAGATTAGCTCAGTTGGTAGAGCAGCAGTTTTGTAACCTGCAGGTCACCCGTTCAAGTCGGGTATCTGGCTCCATTTTTTCTCCCTCCACAGGTTAACCCAAATCCACCTCATGATATTCCAGCGCCCATTCGCGCATAAAGCGGACTTGTTCGGGGATGATCTTGTAGATGATCAGCATGGGGTTGTCCGGGGTGCCGAGGTATTGGCGGAGGAGCGGGTTGCTGTCCCAGATGGATTGAACCGCGTCAGCGTCGCCCAACACTTCGGCGCGGCCGGTGATGCGCACCTGATCGTGGCGGCTGTCCATGTAGCATAGCTCTACTTTCGGGTTGGCGGCGATTTCCTGCGTTTTGTGGTAGGCCTTAAGGCTGGCGACGTACACGGTGAAGCCGTCGGTCTTCACAGGGGAAACAGGACGGAGACGCGGCTGATCGCCATCGAGGCTCGCCAGCATGGGAAATTTCGCATCCGCCATGGTTGCCTGCGCTAAGGCCGGCAGTTCATTCGGATCAATGGGGTCAGGTTCAGGCTTTGCCATAGTATACTAAATCCTAATCTCGGTTGCTTGCCTCGGGGTCGGCGGTGGAAAAACGTACGGTCCGGATATCCTGTTCGCGCCCGGTGGGCGTGGACACGGCCTTGTACAACTCCGGCCGACGGCTGCGAATCCATCGCACGCCGGTGCACATTGCGCGTGTCTCGGCTTTGAGATCGGCCAACACCATGTCGTCACCGGCCTTCCAGGTTTCGGCGAGCACATCGCCGTAGGGATCGAGGATCATCGCGTTGCCGGTGCGCACCTCGTTGTCATCACGACCCACGCCGTTGCTGAAGATGAGATAAATGCCGTTATCATGTGCGCGCGCGGGCAGCCATTTCAGCAACCACTCGCGCCCTTTCGGCCCGCGAAACTCCGTCTCGATAGCAGCGGGGTCTTTGGCGCGGTTTTCCCACAACGCCACGTCAATCGCCCCCATGCACCGCGGACTGGGCGTAGTACAACCGCCCGTTTGATGTGGCGCAATCAAAACCTCCGCACCCTGCAGCGCGTTGATCCGCACATTCTCGCCGAGGTTACAGTCGTAACAAATCAGAATTCCCGCGCGCGTGCCATTGGGCAGATCAAACAGCGTGTAGTCCGAGCCGCTGCTGATGTGTTCGTTGATAAACGCGTGCAGCTTGCGATGACACGCCGTGCGGCCATCGGGCATGGCCACTACGTAGCTGTTAAACAATCGGCCATCCGCACCGCGTTCAATGAAGCCTGCGCCGACGGACAACTGATACTCCGCCGCCAAGGCCAGTAGTGCCTGCGTGCTCTCGCCATCGGGCACCGGCTCAGCCAAAGCATCCAACGCCTCGCGCGGCAAATCACGCAAATGCCAGTAGCCCGTTAGGCACATCTCGGGAAAGATCACCAACTCCGCACCCGCCGCCGCGGCCTGTGCCGTCCATGCGCGCACGGTGGCCAGATTAGCCGCCTTGTCGCCGGGCACATGCTGAAACTGCACACTCGCTGCGCGGAGATCGTTCACGCGACGATTCAATCGCCAAACGCCCCCACTTACAATCCCGCAATGAACGCCAGTAGATCCGCCATCTGCTGAGGTGTGAGGCCCGCCTCGAGGCCTTCGGGCATGATGGATTTGCCGCCACTGCGCATGCCTTTCACCTGCGTGCGCGGCAGCAGCAGCTCCTTGCCGAGCGGCAGCTTGATGCGCACATGTGTCAGCGTTTCGTCACCGAGCAAGCCGGTTTGCGTGCCACCATCGCGCAACGCCACATCGTACGCCACGTAGTTCGCCGCCACTTCGCGGTTGGGATCCACGATGCTCGCCAGCAATTTCTCCGGGCCATTGGCCTTCACCGAAACCAGATCCGGCCCCAGAACATACCCGGCCTTCCCCGCGCGATGGCACAAGGCACAGCGTTGGGTGTAAATCACCTGACCAGCCGCCGCATCGCCCTTGAGCTTCAGCGCCGGCAACAGATCCTGCACCGCCTGCGCGCGCGTCTTCGCCTTGGCCGGTGCGCCAAACAGCTTGTTCACCCGATTCACCGTGGCGGCCGCCGGTTGCCGACGCAGGGCAGCGATTGTGTTGGGAGACAATGTGTCTTTGCGGATCACACTCTTCTCCAGTGCGTCAAGCAACACCGGCACGCGTTCGTCACGCGTGGCCAAGGCCGCCTCGATTTCTCGCCGCATCCCCGGCGTGCCTTTCGTCCACAACGCGACCAGATTGGCCGCCACCGGTGGGTTGGTAAATTTCGCATACGCCTGCACCGCCGCCACCCGCACCGGCTCTGCGGTACGTTCACGGGCCACGTGCAAATACGCCGGGCCCGCCTCTGCGAATCCCCGTCGCCAAGCCAAAGTCAATGCCGGGAACAGCTCCGTGTCGGGCTTCTCCTTGGCCGGCAACGTCAGCCATCGCAAGGCCTCCTTCTCCAGCGCCGGCAAACTGCCAGCCGCCGACCCAAGCGCGTTGACCCAATCAATGGTCTCACGGGTTGGCGCTCGGCGCGCCACGGCCAGCACGGCCTTGGCCACTTCGCCGGGCCGATTGCGCCGACCGATAAGCTTGAGAAATTCTACGCGCGCGGCGTGCGAAACGTGCGGGGCACCATGCATGGCCACGAACAGATCCCCCAGTTCCTCGTCACCGTTCAAGGCGTTCATCACCGCGGCTTCGATCCAGCGATCGCCTTTCGCCTGCCCCAGCGCCGTGACCAGAGCAATGCTCTTCTCCTCGCTGGCGGGAAACACGGAGGCGGTTAGCGCCAATTGATACAGGACCTCGTGACTGGGATTATCCACGCGGGTAAACACCGCGCGCACCACACGCGGATCCTTGGCGAACTGCTCGGCCAATTGCATGGCCTGCACGCGCGCGGGCGCCGTGCCTTTTTCCAGTACGGACAACAAGTGATCCGCTTTCAACGCACGCAAGCCTTCCAAAGCCCATAAGGCATGAATCTGCCCCAGCGGCGCGGCGGAGTTCGCCGCCAATTTTTCCAGTGCCGGAACCAGCGCCTGATCCTGCTGTTCAAAAATCAATCGCGCGGCCGTGTCGCGATGCCAGCCGTTGGGGTGCCCGAGCAACTGCACCAATTGCGGCCCTTTCAATGTGGTAGGCATCGCGCGCTTGGGCGGTTTGAAGTCTTTCGGCGCGATCCGCCAAATACGACCGCGATCGTTGCCGCTGTTCAAATCCAAGTGTTGCTTGATGCTCTCGGGAATGCTCCACGGATGCTCGATCGTTTCACGGTACATATCCGCCACAAAGAGACTCCCATCGGGCGCGTTGGCGAATTGCACGGGCCGAAACCAATTATCGCGTGACGCCATGAACTCGGCCTCGCGCTCATCGGCCGGCCGTTGACCAATCGGCTGCACGCCGGGATAACGCAGCTCTTTGTGATGGATCAGATTGCTGCCGGCATCGGCAATAAACGCATTACCGCGCAACCCCTTCATGGCGTCCCCACGATAGATCGTGATGCCTGTGGCGGCCGTAAAATAACCGGACACCCGACCGCCGCCTTCCACCGGCCCGCGCACCTGCCCAGCAATGCGCCAGCGCGTGCGCACAATACGCCACGGTTCATCCGGGCTCAGCCGAAACACCTCCGCCGCCGCGCCATCGGCCGCGATGCCCACCCGCTGACTCGGCAACGCGTAATGCGGGTTGCGGCCCGCATACCGCGATGGATACATCAACGCCTGCAGATGACTGCTGTTGCTGCAGGTAAATTTTCGTCCTGCATCATCAAAGCTCATCCCGTGCTGCGCCGTGCTGTCTTCCGCGCGCAGTTGCAGTGTGCGCGGGTCGAAAGAAAAATTCCGGCCACTGAGCGATACCGTATTGCCGGCGGCGTCCTTCACACTGCCGCCCATGTACGAGGTGCAGCCATGAATCCGGTTGTCCAGTCCCCATCGAAAGCTGTTGAACATCGCCTGCACATTCAGTCGACTGCGCCTCGTGCCGAAGCCCTCGAGCACGGTGCGGTTCACATCCGCCTTGCCGTCGCCGGTGGTGTCTTTCAGAAACAGAATCTTCGGCGTCACACCCACAAACACGCCGCCATTGTAGCAGATCACCGCCGTGGGCCAGGCGAGTCCATCGGCAAACACCACGCTCTTCTCAAACCGTCCGTCCCCATCGGTATCCTCCAGTCGCCGAATCCGGCCGGCATTGGCCTCGCGCCGTTCGGAGTAGCCGATCATCTCCACCACATACAACCGCCCGTGCGCATCAAAACTCATGGCAATCGGATCCGCCACCAACGGCTCAGCTGCCGCCAACTGCAGGTCAAACCCCGGCTTCACCTCAAACGTCTCGCGCGCCTTGGCCACCGGCGTATGCGGTATACGCGGCAACTCCATCGGATCCGGTTTCGGTTCTGCCGCGCACAAAACTCCATAAGTTACTACGCCAACACACAGAAACTTCATGACCTAAGCCTAAACAACTAACCGAAAGGCGAAAGTCAAAATGCAAAGGCTTTCGTTTTTATTGGATTATCCGTCGATAAAACGAGAGTGCCGTTGAAATTATAAAGCCCACACTAAAACGCTGGCGATTAATGGAAGTCAGTTAATTTGCGGGCGTAACACAGAGTCTATAGTGGCATAGGCGCCTTCGCGCATGTCCTTAGGAAAATTGTGATCATAGTCCGGGTGCTTGATGATGAGTCCGTTTTCGTTGCCCAACAATTTGTAGATTGGCCGCGCCGCCGTGGCGCAGAGATCGACGCTTTTCCAGCGAAAATTTCCATCACGCAACGGCGCGTGCACAAAGAACGGCCGCGGCGCCAAGGCACCGAGTAGTTCCGGGAAATCGAACGGAATCTCCTTCGTTCGCCCGCGGTAATTGCTCATACGCGGCATATATCGGATCTGGCACCAGCCGCGGCCGAAGAACCAATTGCGTTCCGCACCATCATAATAATCCGGATACGCATCAAAACCGCAACTGCTGGCCAGCACGGTGATTCGTTGATCAAACACTGCGGTGTAAACGGCGTTATGCCCGCCGAGTGAATGGCCTATGGCGCCAAAGCCGCGCGCCGCATCCACCTGCGGCAGCGTCTCCAGCAAATCCAACGCGCGTGTGTTGTCATAAATCGCCTTCATGGTGCCGCTCACGTACTCGAGTTTGCCAAGATTCGGCCAATAATTGGCAAGATGCGTGTACGCCGGCGCGATGGTCACATACCCGCGCTCGGCCAGCTCCGCCGCATACGCGCGCCCTTCACGGCCGCCCAAGCCCACGACCACCTTGTGCCCCACGCGATTGTCCGTAGGCATCAGGCACAGCACGGCCGGCGCTTTGCCTTTTTTCAAAACCGCCTCGGGAATACACAGGTACGCCGGCGTGCGTGAGTCCGGCTCGGATTGATAGGTGATCAGGCGGCGAATGTATTTCCCGGCATCCACTTCCTTCTCCACCTTCACCGCCAAATCCACGCGCCGCTCTTTACCCGGCAAGGATCCCATGACCGTTTCCATTCCACGGACAATTTCAGCTCGGCGCTGAGACCAATCGGCCGGCGTTTTCACCGGCTGCACGTTGCCGTCGTTATCACGGAATTTCAGGAGATCAAGTCGCGGCAACCGTTCCGCCGCCCAGAGAGTGGTCGAAAAGACCAGAAGTACCAAGAAAACCAAACACCGGTTCATGCCGCAGTGTTGCAGTCCGAACGCGGGAGGCAAGAGGAAAGGCAAACGCTACCGCGCAGTCCATTCGAGCATGCGCTCGATGGGGAGCTTCGCGCGCTCGATGATCTCGGGCGAGAGCTCCACTTGCGGAGTGAGATCGCGCATGCAGTCGCGGACTTTTTCGAGCGTGTTCATTTTCATGAAGTGACACTCGTTGCAGGCGCATTTTTCGGTGGGGGCAGGAATGAATTTTTTATCAGGGCACTCTTTTTGTAACCGGTGCAACATACCTGCTTCAGTGGCAATAATAACCGAATCACTCTCCACATCGCGGCAGTAGTGCACCATCTTTTCGGTGGAGCACACTTCGTCTGCAAGTATTTGGACAGCCTTGGTGCATTCGGGATGAGCGACAAGGGGTGCGTCGGGGTACTCATCTCGGATTTTGGTGATCGCTGCGTGTGTCCACTCCACGTGCACATAACAGTTGCCTTGCCAGAGCGTCATCGGCCGGCCGGTTTGTTCCATCACCCATTGGCCGAGATTTTCGTCCGGCACAAACAGCAGATCCTTGTTCGGCGGACATTGCTCCACAATTTTCTTGGCGTTGCCGCTCGTGCAAATAACATCCGAGAGTGCCTTCACTTCGGCGCTGCAGTTGATATAGGTGACGGTGAAGAAATTCGGGTTGGTTGCCTGCAGTTCACGCAATTTGGCCGGCGGACAACTTTCCTCCAACGAACAGCCGGCATCGCGATCGGGCAGGATCACCGTCTTGTTTGGCGACAAAATTTTCGCCGTTTCCGCCATGAAATGCACGCCGCAGAAAACGATCACATCGGCATCCGTTTCCGCCGCCTGCTGCGATAATCCAAGTGAATCGCCAACAAAATCACCGATGTCCTGAATTTCAGGCACTTGATAATTATGCACGAGTATCACCGCATTGAGCTGTTTCTTCAGCTCAAGAATTTCGCGGGATAAGATGTCTGTGGGAACATTGGCAGCCACAGGGGTATAATAGAGTCCTGTCCATAAATCGTCAATTTTCGGTGAACAACCCATTGTTTCCCTTAATTTTATTTAATATAGCCTTTTAAAACCCTGCGCGCCCGTTATCGGGATGACTGTCGACTGTCCATTACCCGCCTCACATAAAAAGGCAACGTTTGACCGAGTTTACTCGGAACTCGCTCTGCATCAGGCGGTGATTCGAGCCTATTCCAAACCGCTCTTCACTTGGCGTAAGGCCCTGGGAAGATCCCATGATGGTCGCACGCTCTATGACTTTGCTGCCGACTCATTGCAAAATACCTCCCAATTACACCGACAACTGGCACGTAAAGAGTTCACCTATCGCCCAGGCATAGAGCTGCACTTCAATACCAACGGCAAGGATCGCACCATTTATTTGTACCCATGGGAGGAGCGAATTGTGGATCTCATGCTCTACCGGGAGCTCACCAAATATTTCCATAGTGTGTATGAGCAAAGCTGTTTTGCTTATCGCATGGGTAGCCACGGAGTAGATAGCTGCCAGCATCGGGTCGAGCAACACATCCGCCAATTACCACGCCCATTATATTTCGTGAAACGCGATGTGGCCGATTATTTCCCGAGCATCAATCATGAATGTCTACTCACTCTGCTGGCCGATTGGGTCGAGCCGAATGATTACCTATTTAAATTGCTCCGCCAACGCATCCAGTTCGAGGTACTGCAGGAAGACGGCCTCACCGTAAACACCGCTAACCGAGGGATTGCGTTCGGAACAGCAATCGCCTGTTTCTTTGCCAACCTCTACCTAACCCCACTGGATCGGCAACTCGCCAAAATCAAGGGCCTAAAATATTTCCGGTACGCCGATGATCTCCTAGCTTTCTCAGCGAACCGATCCAACACACTGCAAGCAGCCGAACTAATGGGGGATGCTTTTGATTGTTTACGCGTACAAAGCAAGCCCAAGGCTCACCGCAATTTTTTCTTCCCACAAACCGCCGGCCACACGGATGGCGCGTTTGAAGCGGTCGACCGATTCCAGCATCTCGGCCTGGAATTTCGGGCTGACCAGTCAGTGGGAATGGCTCGAGAAAAAGGACGGAAGATTCGCAATCTCTTTAGAACCGCTTTTCGCAGGAAACGCCATCGATTAAGTAAACAAAGACATGCCAATGGCCGGGCGCAATTGGCAGTCGATATTGCACGGGATGTGGTCAACGAGACGTTTCGATCAGTGGCGGTGATTGATTACTACCTAAAGCATGTGAATGACGAAAAACAGCTCCGGGAATTAGATCGCTGGTTAGCCGAAGAAATTCTCTCTGTCACTTTTAGGAATGGCCATAAAAAAGGCAATTTCCGCAAGCTGTCCTTTAGCCGTCTACGATCCATGGGCTTACCCAGCTTACAACATCGACGTCGACTTTTGCGGCATGGGCATTTGGAATCGTCATTTTTCCAAATGCGAAACGAAAATTTGATCGCGCAGCAGCAGAGGCGGCTGCCATCGGCCCGGAAACATACCGGGCACGATTCCCTTCAAACCGGGAAGCACTGGCAAACAACGCTCGTAAGGGAGAGCGCCTAGTGTTGACCGGCATAAGTGACATCGGCCCACATCCAATTGGCTGTGGTGCGGTGGAATCACCACAGCCAATTGGATGTGGTATTTCGCCGCCCGCAGGAATGGCTCCGTGTTTCCCTACTATTCTGGGGACACTGCCGCCACCGTGGATGGTGCCGATGGAACGCCACCATCCACGGTGGCGGTCCAAGACCTAAGTCGCCTTTGCTGTTGCGTGATCAAAAATAAAAGGCACCATTATGGGATTATTTGATGATATAATAAAAAAGTTTGTCGATGATGGCTCC
>Ga0208624_1000872_pt1 | contig 14906 bp, 11 predicted proteins | sample Knorr_S23_td_DCM_FD_185607 | JGI IMG/M metagenome (GOLD analysis project Ga0208624, IMG submission 185607) | Marine microbial communities from Southern Atlantic Ocean transect - Knorr_S23_td_DCM_ad_71m_LV_A (SPAdes) (version 2) | ecosystem: Environmental > Aquatic > Marine > Oceanic | place...
GGCCAAAAGTTGGCACCATTGCCAACGCCTTTTACTTCACTACCCGTATTCCATTGAAACCCGTGATCTTTGGGGCGAACCTCAAATTGTGCATCTTGATATTTATATCCGGTTAAATGCCATTTACCCACCATGCCCGTGCCGTACCCCGCCCCGCGCAGCATGCTCGCCAGCGTTGGCCGATCGGCTTCAATTAGGGGATCGCCCTGCGCGCCGAAGAGCACCCACCATTTCATCCGGCTGCGCCACGGATAACGGCCGGTAAGTAGACCGTAGCGGGTGGGAGTGCAGCGCGATGACGGCGTGTGCGCGTCGGTAAATCGCACACCCAAACGCGCGAGTCGTTCCATCTGCGGCGTGTGCAGCTGCACCTCGGCGGCATTGCCGGTGAAATCCTGATACGCACTCGTGTCCCCCATGCCCATGTCGTCGGCCATGAAAAAAATGATGTTGGGCTTCTCCGCCGCGGATAACGACAACACCCCCAGACACAGGCTTAACAGGAAACGGGTCACGCGCCGAGATTGCCTGAAACTTAAAGCGGAGGCAACTCCACTCCGATTTGCTCAAAGATTCCGCGCGGCGCGCCTCCTGGAATTGGATCAGGTCGTATCTCCGTGAGGCCGTCGGGTCCGACTTGATAAAAGAAATGATGCGGGGGGATAGTCACACTACGGCCGGTCGCCGGCACGGCCTCAAATCCCGGAAAAGCCAACTCCCCCGTATGTGTTCCGCCCTGCCGCCAGAGGACAGCCCAGGAACCGTCAGCCCGAAGCTCAGGCGGTTCATGATCGTAATGCCAATCGGGAAAGCCGCGATACAACGCCGCCAGAAACTCAAGGATAGCCGGCTTGGCCATCGTCTTGACCGGTGTCACAAACCGAATCTCTTCCGTCAACGCCCCACCAATGGTCGCCACATCATGCGCCTTAAGGCCGGCCATGTATTGCGACAAAGCAGGCGGAATCGACGCGCTCACGTTGGTCAAGGCGGCAACCTGCTTCCGCACGGCATCGATGGCGCGGCTTTCGTTCATCGTTTTTTAAGCGGTCAATGAACCAACTGCAACCGACTCCAATAGGCGGCCTCGTAGGCCCAACCGGTGGCGCGGTTTTGCAGTTCGAGCAGAACGGATTGGCCGGCGTGCTCGGTGAGATCAATCTGGATCGGCTGCCATTTCGTGGCGACGATGTCTTTGGCCAGCGTTTGCTTGCCATTGATCAATACCACCAATTTCCAGTCGCCCTTGGGATGATTGGTCACTTCGACATTGAGCGTGGTGCGTTTGCCGGCCGGCACATCGATCTTGCGGGACAACACACAGGGCTCGGTCTGGCTGCGTGGGTGTGTGAGTAGCACGTTATTGCGGCCGGCCCAAGTCGCGCGCAGGCCGGGTTTCATGGCCGGACCGCCCCAGTCGCGAACCTTCCATTCGGGTGCGAACCGCGCCACATCAACCGGCAGATTGTTGCCGGTGGCCGGCTGCGCGTTAGATTGCCGGCGGGATTCGGGGGTCTTCACCTTCGGCATTTTGGCGTCCATGTCACGACGCCAATCGTGGAGCATTTTCCGCAATTTGTTGGTGATCTCCGGTTTGATTTCAGAGAGGTCATTCTTTTCACTGAGATCGTTTTTTAAATCGAACAACTGCACGCTGCCATTTTCGAAATACTCAAGCAGCTTGTAATCGCCCAAGCGAATCGCGCCGCCGGGGCTTTGGTAGCCGTGGTTGCTGTAATGCGGAAAATGCCAGTAGATGGCACCGCGATCGTGTGGGCGGCCCTGGAGCGCGGGCACAAAACTTTTGCCGTCCACATGCTGCTTGGGCAGGCGCGGCACATTGATCATCTCCAGCAGCGTGGGATAAAAATCCGTGCCGGTCACCATTGCGTGCGAGAGGGTGTTGGCCTTGGTTTGCCCGGGCCAATGGACGATCAGCGGCACGCGAATGCCGCCCTCGTAGTTCCAGCCCTTGGCTCCGCGCAACGGCAGGTTCGAGGACGCAAACCGGCTATCGAGAGTCTTGCGGGGATGATTAATCCCGCGGTATTGGTTCGAGGCGGACATACCACCGTTGTCCGCAGTGAAGATCACGATAGTGTTCTCGGTCAGCCCAAGCTCCTCAAGCTTGGCACGAATCCGGCCGAGGCTCTGGTCGGTGGCCTCCAGCATGCCTGCGAACTCGACGTTGTCTTGCTGCTGTTTCACCCACCAAACGCGCTTGGCCTGATGCAGCTCCAGCGTATCGTTTTTCTCCAGCGCCTGCAGCTCGGCACGGGTCAGCTCCGGACCATCCGGATTGGGCTCGAGAATGTACGCAGGGCCGTTGAGTTTGGGCTGGCGCGCCAATTTCTTCCGGTATTTTTCCACGAGATCCTTGCGGCCCTGAATCGGGTCATGCACAGCAAAGTGTTCGAGGTGCACAAAGAACGGCCGGTCCTTGTTGCGTTCAATGAAATCCAGCGCGGCATCGGTGAGCTTGTCAGTGTAATAATCACCCTGCTTGGCCGGCAGAGTCTTGGCGTACTGCGGCGAGAAGGGGTGGAAATAGGACCGTACCCAGCCGGTAATAGCCTCGTCGAACCCGTACTTTTTGGGATCAGTGCGCAGGTGTGCTTTGCCATAGTTGGACGTGGCATAACCGTGTTTCTTAAGCGTCTCTGCTAAAGTGATTTCCCGGTCGGGCAGGAACATCAGCTTCTGGGCACTGTGCAATTTTTCAAAATCCCGCTCCGGGCGGCCGCCGAGCCATTCGGTCAGATCAGTGCGAGCCGGATATTTTCCGGTAAGGATACTGGCCCGACTGGGCGAACAAACGTGACAAGTAGAGTAAGCATTATCAAACCGCATTCCCTCTTTGGCCAACTGATCAATGTGAGGAGTTTCATGAAATGTGCTGCCATAGCAACCCACATCACTCCAGCCGAGATCATCAACGAGAAAGAAAACAATGTTGGGCGGCCGAGCATCAGCCGATGAAGCACCAAGAAATGATCCTAGTATAATAGATTTTAGAAAACGGTTCATTTGGAATCTTCTTTTCTGTTTAGGTAAACGTAATAAGCACTAAGCATGGTGTTATTCCTTCCTTGAAACCAGGTATGCAAGGCAGTGGGGCCTTTTTTTAGGTTCATGGTAAAAGTGATCGCCTTGTCTCCTTCACGTACAGGTTTTGTCAACCCTTCAAATCTATAGGAACGTTTTTGGGCAATCTCAAGGTGGTTGTGACCACTAAGATACAGCATAGCCTGCGTGATAGGGAGGGCGTTTCCGGTTCCATCGGGCAAAGTACCATTGATAGTGCCTTCCGATTCTTTGGGCCAGCGCCGGAGTTCGATTTCATATTTCCCTGCCCGGGCGACATCAATCAGCCAATAACCACTCTTCTGAACACCGCGGAGAATTTGCCCCTGCTGATCGATAAAAACATCAAGCCATTCGGTGGCAGATAACTTGGTGGGATTCTCGTACTTAGTGCCCACGATGATACGTTGTTCTTCATTCGCCAAATGCTTTACGCCATCCCACCAAGCATATAGGTGCTGGCGCATTTTAGTCACAACCTCGGGATGTTGATTAATGACATTTTTCTGCTGCATTGGATCGGATTCTAGGTTGTATAATTCACGATCCTCCAGAAGACGCCAACGCCTCCATAAAACCGCGGCCTGATCGGCACGCATTTGGGTTTGAGAATGCGGGGATGGATAATTTGAGAACCCGGGCATCCGACTATAATTGATGACGAGGATTCGATCTTCGGAAACCTTCGTTTTCCCCTTAAGAATTGGAGCCAGGCTCATGCCGTCGAAGGCGGTTTTTTTGCTGGGCTTGATTTGGCAAAGATCCAGCAGGGTGGGAAGGACGTCCTGAACTTGGGTCAGACCACCGACGTCGCGAGGCTTTCCAAGCCCGCCTTTGGGCCAACGGATAAAGCAGGGCACGCGGTGTCCGCCCTCCCAGATCTCGGTTTTCTTGCCCCGCATCCCGGCATTGAAATACTGAGGGCCAAGCAGGCTGCCATTGTCCGTCTTGAAGACCAAAATGGTGTCTTCCGCCAAGCCCTCGTCATCGAGGAAATTCATCAGCTTGCCCATGTTCCAGTCGATGTTTCGGATCATCCCCAGGTAAAGGCTGAGCCGATTTTTCAGGCCACCGTTCAAATGGTCGAACTTGGGATCGGCGAGAACTTCGGCAATCGCCTTGCGGTCCTCATCCTTGGGCCAGAAGGGACCATGTGGAGTATTGGTGGCAAGATAGCACAAGAAAGGTTTTTTCTTTTGAACCGATTCGCGAATGAAGCGCTTCGCCTCGTTGAAAAAGACATCGGCGCAATAGCCCTTGAATTGTTTTTCCTTCCCGTTATGCATGTAAACATCATCAAAGTAATCGTTCCCCCAATAAGCGGGAACGGAAGGGATAGATGAGGATGGATACCAGACGCTCTCCTGAAACCCGCGATCCTGCGGACGGTAGGGATAGTTGGCCCCCAGATGCCATTTACCAAATACTCCGGTCGAATAACCCGCGTCTCCAAAATAATTTGCCATAGTTGGGTTTTCAGGCCGTAACAAGGCGCGGCCGCTACTGACGTTGACGGCTCCGTTGCGGGCGGCATCCATACCCGTTAACAATTGCCCACGCGTCGGCGTACACATGGGCGAAACGTGATAATCTACCAACCGCAGGCTTTGTCCGTGGAGCCGGTCTAGGTTGGGCGTTTGCAGAATTGGATTTCCGTGAACAGACAACTCCGGATAACCCTGATCATCGGTCATCACGATAATCACGTTGGGCGGTTGCGCTGTGACAACTATGCCCGCCATTAGGGTCACCAAGATACTACAATATAGGAAAAAACGTTTCATAAGGCGTTAAGGTTTTGGATCGACCTGCCAGTTTTTATTTCGACGCAAACCATAATATGGGTAGTGATCCCACGGGGCATCCAAGCCTAATGCACGAGGGTCCTTGGTGCGCACAAGATGCTCCTGCAATTGTGAAGCTAATTTCTTTTGGATAGCTTCGTACTTTGGATTTTCAGAGAGATTGACCAACTGCCCTGGATCCTCGGTCACATGATACAGTTCTTCAGCCGGTCTTTTGGAGAAGGCTAAATCATAGAAGCGCTTGAAACCGGCCTTATTTGCATTGTCCATGAGCAAGGTTTTAGTCGGCGAGGTGTCCACCTCACCAAAGGGAATGTACCGGGCACAAAACTCGCGATCGGGATTGCCCGCTGGCCAGCGCGTGGGTTCAAGGTTGCGGATATAAAGATAGTCCTGAGTACGAATGGCTCGGGAGGGATATCCCTTCCCGCCCTTGCGACAACCGTCGTGGCGTTCCATCGCGATATAGGCGCTATCGCGTTTGGTCGTGGCTTTGTTTTTTAGCACACCCATCAAACTGTTGGCGGTCATCATCGTTGGCACCTTCACATCTGCAGCCTGCAAAAATGTCGGCGCTATATCGCTCAAGTTGATCAGTCCCTCGAATACCCGGCCCGCCTTTACAATCCCGTCCGGCCATCGGATTGCCAAGGGCACGTGGGCTCCGGCATCGTACAGGCTTGCCTTTGCTCGGGGAAACGGCATGCCGTGATCGCTGGTGATAACCACGATGGTGTTATCCAGCTGCCCTGCCTTTTCCAAAGTCGCCATGGCCCGGACGATCATCTGATCGAAGTGCTCAATCTCCACATAGTAATCGAGCAAATCACTCCGCACCACCGGGTGATCGGGAAACATCGGCGGCACGATGACCTTGGAGGGATCCTTGCCGGATTTCTTTCCCGCACCGGCTTCAAAGCCCCGATGCGGTTCATGTGTACCCAGCCAAAAACAAAACGGCTGACCCTCGTTCACCTGATCTAGAAACTCCTCAAAGTTGGAGGCGTAATCCCGGTTGGACATGCTCCGATAAGGCGGCTTGAGGTGGCGCTTGTTGAACTCCTGCCCCGCCGGATTCTCCTCACGACCGCCAGCCGCGAGCCGCCCCGGACTCCATCCCTTGCCAGTAAATCCAGTGGCGTACCCCGCACTCTTCAGCAACTCGGCGTAGGTCAGAAATTTTTTTGGCAACGTGCTGTGAATATTCCCCGCCTCTTCCAGCCGCCAAATGGGTTGCCCGGTGAGGATGGCGCTGCGCGATGGGCCGCACGTGGGCGCATCACAAAAGGCACGGGTGAAACGAATCCCTTCACGCGCCACACGATCAAAGGCTGGTGTTTGAACCACCGGATCTCCATTCGCCCCTGTATGAGCATACGATTGATCATCCGAAATACAAAAAAGGATGTTAGGCGTCGCGGCCTTAAGATCGGCGACCACGAAAAGTAGTCCGACCAATAAGAACAGATTCTGGTTTAATTTTTTTCTCATTTAAAATCAGTCGACGTTCCAAGGCCATGGTTTAACTCGTGCTCGCACGGCCCAATTTTCCCACTTCTGAGAGAGTAACTTAACCTTATCAGGATAAACCTTGGCGAGGTCAATTTGCTCGCTGCGATCGTTCTCCATGTCGTAAAGCTGCCAAGGGTGTAATTTCGCATTTCGACCGGAATCACCATAGCGAACAAGCTTCCACTTACCATCCCGCACAGCACCATTCAGATGGTGATCAAAATACAGCGCGTCCTTGCGCACCAAGTCGCCACCGCGGAAGGCCGGCAAGAGACTGACGCCTTCAAGCGGTTGGATGTCCTGTTCGCCAAACTTCCGCGGATGCTTCACGCCCGCGGCATCGAGGCAGGTGGACATGAGGTCGATGAGATGACCCGGCTGACGTTCGATGCGCCCATTGTTCTCGGGATCAATACCCTTGGGCCAGGACACGATGAACGGCGAGGAGATGCCGCCTTCGTGCGCAAAATGTTTGTACTCGCGGAATGGCGTGTTCGACACATTCGCCCAGCCACGGCCCACGCCGGTGAACGTATCCTCCGGCCCAGCCATAGCGTCAGGGCCGTTCTTCACCGGCCGACCGTCGCGCGTTTGCATCGGCGGCCAAATCTTGGTTTGAAAGCCGTCAGGGCCAAGCGGTTTGTAATCCGTGCGGTACGGTTTTTTCGGTTTGTACCGGCCAAAACCCTCGGCACAGGCGCCGTTGTCCTGCAGGTACATGATCAACGTGTTGTCGAGCGTACCCTGCCGCTCGAACTCCGCCACGATCCGACCGATACCGCGGTCCATGTTGTCGACCATTGCCGCGTACACTTCCATGTTGCGGATGTCCCATTCCTTGTTGGGCGCCTTCTCCCAATCATCGGATTGCGGCGACAGCTTCAGGTCCTTGCGTATCAAACTCAGCTTCTTAAGTCGCGCAAACCGCTTCGCGCGGATCTCCTGAAAGCCGCTGTCGTACACGCCCTTGTAACGCGCAATATCCTCCGGCAAGGCGTGCATCGGCCAATGCGCCGTGGTGTAGGACACATAGAGAAACACCGGCTTGTTCGGCGACTCCTTCGCGTGCTCCTGCAAAAAAGTCACCGCATTGTCGCTGATCGCGTCGGTGTAATAATAAGTCTTCGGCTGATACTTCTCATCGTTCACCGGCGTGATGAACTGGTTCCCGCGGCACAAGGTCGCCGGATCAAAAAAACTGCCCGCGCCAATGATTGTGCCGTAAAACTTCTCGAATCCCCGCTGCAACGGCCAGTTGTCCTTCGGACCCTGAGGCCGCGTGTGCTTGGTCACATGCCATTTACCGCTCATGTACCGTCGATACCCGCCCGTGCCCAGCGCCTCGGCAATCGTCACCACATCGCGCCCCAGCTCACCGCGATACCCCGGCAGCTTGTTGTCGCCCGTCATTAACCCGATGCCCGCCTGATGCTGGTACATCCCCGTGAGCAACGACGCTCGCGTCGGGCAACAGCGTGAGGTGTTGTAAAACTGTGTAAATCGCAGCCCGTTCGCCGCCAGCTTGTCAAGAACCGGCGTCTTGATCTCACTACCGTAACACCCGATATCCGAGAACCCCATGTCATCGGCCATGATGATCACGATATTGGGCTGCTTCCGCTCGGTCGCTGAAAGCGGTTGGACAAATCCCCACGCCACCGCGAGGCAAATGAATAGGTATCGCATGCGCAAAGTCTCCCGCCGCACCGAGCTCAGGTCAAGCCGTCCTGCAACCACGCAAACAGCCGATCCACCTCCGCATCGTCCTTCGCGCACGAACTGCAACTGGTGAAGTTTTTTTACTGCAAGTATCAACATGAAATTTGTTAAAATACTCTCGTCAAAACCAAAAGGCTTGCGTTTGACAATGGTATATTGCAAGCAACTTGCATTTAGGTCGCCCTTTATGCTGGGTTTGACACCACACGAGCCAAGCAATGAAGTATTTTGATAAGGCCAAAACACTTCCCAAATCATCATCAGACAAGCTACCGGTGGTAGTAGCAGCCGGCTTGGAGAGTGTGGGGAAGAGCAGCCTACTGTCGGCATTGACAGGGTGCGCAGCCGAATCTGCAGCGCTGACGGGCACGACTCTTTACTGCGAACATTACCCGGATGCGTCTTGGGAGTGGGTGGACACCCCCGGTTTAGTGACCGGGTCTGATGCCTCAGCATTAAAAGAAGCCCTGCCCTCAATAGAATCGGCCGAAACAGTGCTACTTGTGTTGCGTGCCCACCGGGCTGTCGAGGAACTGACTACTTTGCTCCCGATCCTCGATTCGCAAAAAGTTGCTGTTGCTTTAACCTTCCGAGATCAACTGGCTTTCGAGGATGATAAAGAAAAGCAAAAGGTAATCGCATCATGGAACGACAAGCTTGGAGTGCCTGTTACCCTATTGGATGGACGATCTCTGGATGCTACGGAGCTTGCCGATGTGCGCACTTCAGTGATGCAGGCAAAACCGATAAATCCAATAAGCATGGACGAATTACCCGCTTTTGAAGAAAAACAACGGCGGCCGGGTGAACAGACTTTGGAAAGGGTGTTGGGCTTTGCGCCGATAGGAATACTTTTACTGTTTGTTCCAGCTTGGATATCGGTCACACAGGCGAACGCGCTGGCAGATCACCTATATGATTCAATTGAGTCACTACTGGGGCCTTTGGTGAGTTGGTTCAACACGCTTCCTGAGCCGCTCGCTGCCACAATGGGAGGAGACTATGGAGTATTTGCGATGTTCCCTTTTCTACTGCTATACGCGCTGCCAACGATCCTGATATTTACCGGATTAATTGCCATCTATAAAAGCACGGGGTTAGTGGACCGACTTTCCTACGGGGTGCACAGATGGCTAAAGCCATTTGGACTTGGTGGGCGCGATCTTGTGAGAGTGGTGATGGGGTTTGGCTGTAATGTGCCAGCGGTTGTCGCGACTCGATCCTGTTCGGGTTGTTCGCGAGGAGCTTGCGTATCAGCTATATGCTTTGGCTCCGCCTGCTCCTATCAGCTACCTGCTACATTGGCGGTTTTTGCGGCAGCGGGATTTGCGTGGTTGGCTGCTTGGTATCTTGCCATTTTGGCCATCACGTCACTGGTTTACTTACGATTAACCACGCCCACTGAGCTTAGGCATGCACGAAACGAGATGCTACTGCCAGAATTGGGCCACTTGCAGTTACCAGATTGGCAGGCGGTTGCCCGAGACATCATCCAAACCATTCGGGAATTCTTGGTGATAGCCCTCCCAATTTTTGTAGGGATCTGCATCGTTGCCGGATTGCTGCAGTGGTCTGGAGCACTTAACTCATTAACGCGTTTATTGGCGCCGGTGATGGCTATTTTTAACCTGCCTGCAGAATCTGCACTGGCGGTTGTCCTTGGGTCTGTTCGTAAAGATGGCCTCGCAATCGGGCTGCTCAATGGGGATATGGAGTCGCTCAAAGTGCCTTTGGATACATCTGTTCATGTCCTGACAGCAGTTTATCTCGCAGGGGTTCTGTTGCCGTGCCTCGTAACGGTTTGGACGGTTGCCAGAGAAATGGGAACTCAATTTGCAATGAAGATGGTCGGCCGGCAAGCGGGTTTCGCCGCAGCCTTTGCAGTTTGCATCGCGTGGATCGGCACGCTTATTCTTTCAATCGTAAACTAACCATTTTAATCTCATGGGAAAAAAAGAAAAGAATCTACCTGTTACGGTTTTATCCGGCTTTCTCGGGGCGGGAAAAACCACTTTGCTCAACCACGTCCTTCACAATCGTGAAGGACGTAAAGTAGCTGTCATAGTTAATGACATGAGTGAAGTGAATATAGACGCTGCCCTTGTTAAAGGTGGCGGCGCTGCACTTAACCGCTCGGAAGAAAAACTCATAGAGATGTCCAACGGTTGCATCTGCTGTACACTGCGTGAAGATCTGCTCCTCGAAGTAGCCGGATTGGCCCGAGAAGGTCGATTCGATCAACTCGTTATTGAGAGTACGGGAATCTCTGAGCCGCTGCCTGTCGCCGAGACATTCACCTTTGCCGATGAACAGGGGCGTAGCTTGAACGATCTCGCCCGGCTCGACACGATGGTCACAGTAGTAGACGCATTCAATTTTATACGTGACTTTGGTTCGGCTGATTCATTGATAGATCGTCAGCAATCGCGCGACGATGAAGATGACCGTTGTGTGGTTGATTTACTGGTGGACCAGATCGAGTTTGCCGACGTCATTATCCTAAACAAAACCGATTTGGTCACCCGTGAACAACTCAATCTAGTTACCGGTATTATAAAAGGCCTAAACCCTCAGGCTAAACTGTTAGAGGGCCAGTTTGGAAAAGTCCCGCTAACTGAGGTACTCAACACAAAACGGTTTAGCATGGAACAGGCACAAGAGGCCCCCGGGTGGCTTAAAGAACTGCGCGGTGAGCATACCCCTGAGACGGAGGAATACGGGATCAGCAGTTTTGTGTACCGGGCTCGGCGACCGTTTCATCCGGAAAGGTTCATGGCAGCCTTGTGCACAGAATGGCCCGGAGTACTTCGAAGCAAAGGATTCTTTTGGCTGGCAACGCGCATGGAATGGGCGGGAAATTACTCCCAAGCAGGCGCGGCTTGTCGCACCGAAGCTGCCGGGTTTTGGTGGGCGGCCATGGATCATCGCGATTGGCCAGATGATAAGGAAGAGTGTGATGAGATCATGAAGCTTTGGAAAAAACCATGGGGCGACCGACGACAGGAGATCGTCATCATCGGGAAGGATATGGACCGAGACAAAGTCACATCGAAGTTTGATGCTTGCTTACTCACCGACGAAGAAATGGCGCTTGAACCTAAGATGTGGCGTGCGAAGTTCACCGATCCCTTTCCCGTATGGAGGGAGGCGACCGATGAGGAACACCTCATAGGAATGGAAAAAACAATGATTAGGGACTAACCATGCCCGATTACTTCACTAAAATAGTTACGAAGTTGTGACACGTTATGACTGAAACAAAACCCTCAAAAGGTATCCGAACACGCCTGAAAGAATGGCTTCGTACGACGGGGCTGACCGGGGGCGCGTATTTTTTTTCAGGGGCAGCGTGTCCTTGCTGCGGCTCCACCTGTCCGGTCGGATTTAGCGGAGCGGTTCTTGTGGGAACCGCGGTGGCATTTTTGCAACGTGTTTGGCGCACGCTACGAACAAGCGTGAGCGCAAAAATCCAACAATGGCGAACCCCTTCCGCAAGCACTTAAGATACTGAATATGACAACTACACCACCACCTTTGCGAAAATCAAACCCTCTTGCTGGTCAACGGATAGCGATTCTATCCTGCATCCATGGAAATATGGCTGCACTGGAAGCTGTATGGGACGACTTAAATGCACAAGACGTGGACAGCGTATATTGCCTGGGAGATCTTGTTGGTTATGGTCCATTTCCAAATGAAGTAATTAAGTTTATCCAAGACAAGCATATCCCCACAGTCCTTGGGTGCTGGGATGAAGGAATTGGAATGGAGCGTGAAGACTGCGGATGCAAATTCATTACTGAAGAAGACGCGGAAAATGGTCATGCTGCCTTCGAATGGACGCGGTCGGAAATTACGGAGTCGAATAGGAAGTTCCTCTCTGAACTCTACTTTGGCCAGAGGATAACGGATACAAATGCAGGTTCGCTGCTGTTGGTCCACGGCAGCCCGCGGAGTACCGGTGAGTACCTTATGGAATCTACGCATGACCTTATTTTGTTCGAGCGTGCGGCAGCGGGTGACTGCGATATACTAATCTGTGGGCATACACACGTACCGTTTGTGCGCCAGATTGAGGGAACAATGCGCGTGACAGCTGAACAGGGCGTAAAAGATGCCATTCAGAAAGATCTGGGCATGATAAAGGGTGCTGCGCCACGAGAGGTTCATCTAAAACCAAAACTTCTCATTAATGCCGGCAGTGTCGGCGAACCACGGCACGGCGGAATAGAGGCTACTTACGTAATCTTTAATACCGAAACTCAAGCGGTGGAGATTCGTGAAGTACCTTACGATGTGAAAGCAACAGTTAGGGCTCTTAAGAAATCCGGCTTACCGGAGTCCTTCGCCGCCCGCCTTGAACAAGGTGAGGAACTCGCGGGAAAGAACAAGGACATTACCTGCGCCTGCTAAACCCTCATGGTGTTTATTGTTGCAGACGATCCTAATGATCGGATCTGTGTATTGCGCCATAACGGCGGAGGGTCACTTCGAAAAACACCCCGACGAACCCGACTTTCCTACATCAAAATTTTAAGCAGACCGGTTTCCGCGTTGTCCGTGTAGGATATGCGATGCAACGGCTTAAGGCCTAAAAAACGAAGCCGAGGCTGAACTTAAACACATCGCCATTGCCGTGATCCATCACGCCTTGGCGATCGTGGAAATCGTGTTTCCACTCGAGCCGAAAGTGGGCCGTGTCGTTGATATTCCAATAAAGTGCCGGGCCCGCCATCAATGTTTCCGACCCGTCATCCTCGTAGTGAAAATCCGTCTCCCACATAAGCGCGCCGTTGGAGTTCCAGACATTGAAGTTGTAGCCTAGATCGAGCGTGGACCAGGATTCGAAGGGTTCATTACCGTGATACACCCAGCCGCTGGTGCTGACGTGCAAGTGAAATTTCGCAGTCTCGTATTCGTACCCCAAGCCGAGACCGTTGCCCCATTCGTTGTCGTAAATCTCATAATCATCCGTGCCCGAAAACGGCACGCGCAACATCGGTTTGAAGGTCCACGACCCGCTTTTGCCGTCGAGATTGAAATATTTTTTTAACGGCAACGCCAATGTGGCATCGCCGATGCCGTTATCGTGCTCAATGCGCTTCCCCCCGGACCCATCGGGCATCTCCCGTCGGGCATCGAGCACATAAGGCAGCTTAGCCGTAAGGCGAATGGATTTGTCCCAAGTGTAGACGGATTGGAAATGCAGCAGGTGCACATCCTCGGTGTAGCCCGGATGCAGGGCGCGGCTGCCGAGCAACAGATCGCTCTCGTGTCGGTACTCTTCTATGAATTGAAAACCCCAACCGTCATCCCAGCGGGGCATCATGTTCATGATCGGTTCATCCGCCGAGAGGGAAGCTGTCAAAAACCAACCCGAAATCGCCATGAAAATGGAGCGCCTCATTCCACCACCTTAAGGAAGGGATACGTTTTCAACTCATCCTTTTCCAACGAGAACCATTCCACAGCCAGATAGCCCGCATCATCAATCTGTTGACCAATCAACTGCCAGTTTGGTTGCACCCCCTGTTTCAAGGCGACGACCAGCAGTTGATTATTCACATCCATGTCCACGCCTCGCTTGAAACGGTTGCCGTCCACGAAATCCAATTTACTCAGCTTCACACGGATGCCGATCGCACAGGAGGGTCACGTCATCCCCTTCACATACAGCAGGGCCACCTGTTTTTCTGTCTTCAACTTAACTAAGGCCGCCTTGGCGCGAACATCGCGGCTCACTTCCGGCACACCATCCGCAGCGTTCACAAAACCGATGTGAACCCCAAAAACCAAGGTCATAATTATTACTGTTATTCTACTTGAAATTTTCATCTAAAAACTCTTCAAAACTTAATTACAATGAATACCAAGACACAATTGTGCATTTATTCGAACGTGGAACGGGACCTTTTAAGGCTCCTTTAAAGAAGATTTGATGGAGAACGCCCGAGAAGTGCGTTTCGATTTTCAAAATGCCAAGATGCTAGATCTGGCGGAGAACGATCAGTAATGAGCCTCGTCGTCTTTGAGGAGTTAGAAGCTAAATAGACCCGTGAACTCTCCCAATTTGATGAAAATTTTTCGCAAAACAGGAATCTACCTGATGCAAAAGTAAGAATGCCTTCCACCTCGATGAAGCAAATTCCACAATCGCGTAATGGATCATGATTTTCCGGATATTCATCCACTTCCGCACAACATGCATCTGATCCAGTATTTGGAACAACCGCTACAAGAAGGCTGTGATTAGTTGCTAAAAACCAAGCAACCAAAATTAAGCCAGCTATAAAATTCGATGCAAACCGCACGTTTCCAAACTAACGTGGAACCAGTACTTGTCAACTCCGAGGTTTTTTCCGCCAAGAACCTGGTGATTTTATTTATCTAAATCGTTATTTCGAATAGCCGCGAGCTTAGCCGTCATTTGCTTCCGAAAACGATCGACTATCCGAGCATGAACCGGCTTTTTGGCAAGGTTCGTGTATTGGTGCGGATCGGTTTTGATGTGGAACAACTCCATCCCATTCTGCCCCTGTTCACCATACTGGATGAAAGCCCAATCGTCTTCTCGCAATAAAAAGCCCTTCCTCATCGGCGCCACGGAGAAGGCGGCGGTGCGGACAGTGTGGGCAGGATCATCGAGCATGCGGGAAATGTCTTTGCCTTGCAGACGCGGTTGAGCGGGCAACCCACAAAGAGCGGCGAGGGTCGGATAAAGATCGAGTAGTTCGGTGAGCGAGTGGCACACAGCCGGTTGCTTACCCGGCACGCTGATGATCAACG
>Ga0208624_1000874_pt1 | contig 14894 bp, 13 predicted proteins | sample Knorr_S23_td_DCM_FD_185607 | JGI IMG/M metagenome (GOLD analysis project Ga0208624, IMG submission 185607) | Marine microbial communities from Southern Atlantic Ocean transect - Knorr_S23_td_DCM_ad_71m_LV_A (SPAdes) (version 2) | ecosystem: Environmental > Aquatic > Marine > Oceanic | place...
CACAAAAAGAATACACTCCTCCGAAAAAGCAAACTCTAGAAACTGATCAAAAAAATAAACAAAAGATACAACATGCTGACAAACCACTCATATTGAATGATGTGGAAAATAAACAAGAAATTATTATTAGAAAAGAAAAAATTGACTGTGACCTGAAAATAAATGGAATGTTTACAGGTGCAATAAGTAAAAAAGGTTTTGAAAATCAAAAAAAAGAAGTTGGTTTTAATTTAGAAACTCTAGGAATAGAAAATACTATTGTTGAAGAAAAAGATGTATCGAATTTTATATGCAGTAAAAAATATGTAGGAGGTATATTTGATAAAAAAATAGGATCCATTCATCCTGCAAAACTAGTACTTTCAATGATAAATATGGTAAGAAAGAATGGTGGTTTTATTTTTAACAAAACTTACTTTAAAAATAGTGAAAAAAAAGGAACCATTTTTCATATTTCCACTAATAGAGGATTAGTAAGATCTAAACACCTAATTATAGCCACAAATGCCTACACTGATAAAAATTTACCTTGGTTAAGAAAAAAACTAATACCAGTAATTTCAGAGATGATTTCTACATCTGAAATAGGGAATAATAGAGTAAATAGCCTAATGCCCAAATTAAGTACTTTTGGGGAGGCTTTAAACTTATTTCATTATTTTAGACCTTCTCCAGATGGAAAAAGAATTCTAATTGGGGGAAGAAGAATACGATATAACAACAAGGATAAAACTAAAAAACTTATGAATGGCTTGTTAGAAATTTTTCCAGAATTAAAAGAAGTTGAAATATCAAATCACTGGTATGGTTACGTTACTTTTCCATTTGATCAAATACCTAAATTGGTAATGTATAATGGTATTATTTATGCTGCAGGATATTGTGGTTCTGGAACTGTTTGGTCAAGATGGTTTGGAAAAAAAGCGGCAGAAATAATTTTAAATTTTGAACAAAGAAGCGCTTTTTATAATATTCCTTTTAAAAAAATTCCTTTTTATAATGGACATCCATGGTTTGTTCCCATAGCAATAGAGTATTTTAAATTTCAAGATTGGTGGATTAATTCTAAAGAATAGAATTTTAGCAATTTTTTTAAAATTGACAAATAGACTAAAAAAATAAGGTCATTTATATTGATAATTTACATATAGTTACCTATCTTATGATTCTAAGTTTAATTTTTTAACGGGGATATAATGTCAGCGCTATTAGATACAGTAGATCCAGATGGATTATTAGAATATTCAGTTGTTTTCACAGATCGTTCTCTCAATCATATGTCAAAAAAATTCCAAGGTGTAATGAATGATCTATCATCTATATTGAAAGAAGTTTATAATACTGATGGGGTTGCTTTAGTGCCTGGTGGTGGGACTTATGGAATGGAAGCTGTTGCAAGACAAGTAGCAGTAAATAAACATGCTTTAGTCATAAGAAATGGTTACTTTTCATACAGATGGAGTCAAATTTTTGAAAGTGGTAACTTCACAAAAAAAACAACCATTATGAAAGCTCGACAAATAGGAAACGAAGAAACTTCCCCTTTTGCACCTGCTCCTATTGATGAAATAATTACAAAAATAAAAGAAACTAAACCCGATGTGGTATTTGCCCCACATGTAGAAACCTCAGCAGGTGTGCTTATGCCTAAAGCGTATTTGGAATCTATATCCAAAGCTGCTCATGAAGTTGGTGCTATTTTTGTATTAGATTGTATTGCATCTGGATGTGCTTGGGTGGATATGAAAGCAACTGGTGTTGATATTTTGATTTCCGCACCCCAAAAAGGTTGGTCATCTACACCTTCAGCTGGTGTTGTGATGTTAAGTCAACGAGCAATGGAAGTAGTAGAAAACTCTAATTCCAACAGTTTTGCTATAGATTTGAAAAAGTGGCTATCTATAATGAAGACATATGAAAATGGAGGGCATGCATATCACACTACGATGCCTACAGATTCTTTGACACATTTTAGAGATACTATGCTTGAAACAAAAGAATATGGTTTTGATAAATTATACAAAAATCAATGGGAACTTGGAAATAGAGTAAGAGAGCTTGTAAAATCTAAAAATATTAAATCAGTTGCAGCAGATGGATTTAGAGCACCTGGAGTTGTAGTAAGCTATACTAATGATGAAAACATCCAAAACGGGATAAAATTTAAAGAATTAGGAATGCAGATTGCTGCTGGTGTACCACTTATGTGTGATGAACCAAAAAATTTCAGAACTTTCAGGATTGGTTTATTTGGATTAGATAAACTTTATAATGTTGATAGAACTTTAGATAAACTTCAAAAAGCTTTCGATACTGTTTTTTAAATTATACTATTTCTTCTAAAAAAATGTTATAGTTATCAAAATTCATTTTGATAGGTAGTTTGGTGGATACAATCGATGTAGTAATTGTCGGTGCTGGGATAATAGGCTGCTCAACTGCCTTTGAACTTTCTAAGTTGGGTCTGAAAGTTGAAGTAATAGAAAAACATAAACCAGGTGCAATGGGATCAGGATGGACTCTGGCGGGAGTAAGGCAATCAGGTCGTCATGAATCCGAAATTCCTTTAGCAAAATATTCTGTAAAAGAGTGGTTTACTCTTAGTGATAAGTTAGATGGTAAAACTCTTTATAAACAAGAAGGTAATTTAAGATTAGCAAGAAATGAAGATGAAGATAAAAGAATTAAAAACCTTGTAAAAGAACAAAAGAGTAAAGGGCTAGAGATTGAATATCTAAGTAGTTCAAAAGAAATAAGAGATGTATGCCCATCTCTTTCATCAAAAATTATTTCTGCTTCTTACTGTCCTACAGATGGTCATGCAGACTCTAAAGAGACATTAAGCTCATATGTTGATGCTGGAAAAAGAAACGGCGTTATTTTTTCAGACAATGAAGAAGTTTTAGAAATTTCTTGTATTAATAATAAAATTAATTCTATCAAAACTACAAAAAGAGTAATTTCTTGTAAGTTTTGTATTTTGGCTAATGGTATTTATTGTAATAAAATTTTAAGAACTATTGGAAAGAAAATTCCGCTTGAAATACCAATAGTTACTGTAATTCAAACTGAAAAAACTGCTAAATTGTTAAAACCAGTAATAGGAGTAGCAAATGCTAGCCTAGCTATGCGCCAAGAAAATAACGGTTATTTTAGAATAAGCAGTGGATTCCAAGACTGGAATGGAAACCTTAAATTAAAGAATGATTTGCCTTATGCCGAAACCACTTTAGAAAAAATTCAAAGTACAATATATCAATCAATAGAAGTTATTCCGGAACTTAAAAATTGTTCAATAAAATCATTTTGGGGGGGATTAATTGATCTTACTCCTGATGCTCTTCCAGTAATTGATTATGTAAGCGAGTGTGAAGGCTTGATTGTAGCATCTGGATTTTCAGGACATGGTTTTGGTATAGCTCCAGCTATAAGTGGTATAATATCCGATCTTATATTAAATAAAAACCCCAGATTACCAATTAATTCATTTACACTCCATAGATTTCAAAATCAAAATATTTTAAATAGTGATAAATATGATTTGACTCTCCATGGTTGATATAAAATGATTACATACGTTTGTGTTAAGGTAACTGAAAAATTAGTATTAAATAAATAATGATCAAAGCTCCTTATCTTTTATTTTTGGGTGATGCACCTGATCAACTGGCAGCTAAAGTAGCACAAGGTATCCGAGATTGGCGACCAGATATAAGTATTGGTCAGATAAAATTACCAAATTGTAAAGCTGATTTAAATTTAAAAAATTATACATTAGAAGAAGCAAGAGAAAATGGTGCAAAAACTCTTGTTATTGGAGTAGCAAATAGGGGTGGAAAATTCTCTGAGAGTTGGAAAGAAACGTTATGCGGTGCTTTAGATCTCAAACTAGACATTGCATCTGGTTTGCATAATTTATTATCAGATGAAAAAGACCTTGTGAATTTATCTAAACTTAATGACTGTAACTTAATTGACGTCAGAGTCCCAAAAGAACAATTCCCTATTGGAAATGGTAAAAAAAGAACTGGAAAGAGATGTTTAACCATAGGTACAGACTGTTCTGTTGGTAAGATGTATTCTTCTTTAGCTATAGAAAAAGAAATGCGCTCAAGAGGGATGAAAGTCAGCTTTAGAGCTACTGGTCAAACTGGTATATTAATATCGGGTGAAGGTATTCCTTTGGATGCAATCGTTGCTGATTTTATGGCTGGTGCAGTAGAAACTTTATCACCAAACAATGATGATGATCATTGGGATATAATTGAAGGACAAGGCTCTCTTTTTCATGTTTCTTATTCTGGTGTAACAATGGCTTTAATTCATGGGGGACAGCCTGACCATATAATTTTGTGCCATGAACCAACTAGAACTCATATGAGAGGATTACCACATTATGATGTTCCAACTTTAGAAGCTCTTTATCAATTAGTTTTACCTCTGGCAAAAATTAGTAATCCTAATTGTAAAATTTCAGGAATTTGTATTAATACAAAAAATATGGATCGTCTTGAAAGTGAAAATTTAAAGAATGATATTGAAAAAGCTTTTAAACTACCAACTGTTGATCCATTTATTGATGGTACAAAAAAAATTGTGGATAGACTTATCCAAGAATAAGCTAGGATTATTTTGCTTTTAAATGTGGAACGAAATTCATTTAAATTAAAACAGAAATTTACAATTTCTAGGGGGTCTAGGGATTCAGCAGAAGTTTTGACTGTTTCTATAAGAGATGGTGAATTTATTGGATTGGGTGAATGTGTTCCTTATAAGAGGTATGGCGAGACTATAAAAAGCGTTTCAAATGAAATATTATCCATTTCTTTACCAGTAAATAATCAAATTTTGCAGGAAGTTTTAAAACCGGGTGCTGCTAGAAATGCCTTAGACTGTGCACTTTGGGATTTAGAAGCAAAAAAAGAAGGTAAACCTGTATGGCAACTGCTTAATTTAAAAGAACCTAAACCTACTATTACGGCATATACAATTTCATTATCAAATCCAGCAAAAATGATGCAGGATGCTAAATCTAAGAGTGATTATCCTATTTTAAAAATTAAACTTGGTGGCCAAGATGATGAAAAATGTATTAAAGCAGTTCGAGAAGGATCTCCAAACTCAAGAATTATTGTAGATGCAAATGAAGGATGGAACATTGAACGTTTTAATTATTTAGTACCTATTTTTAAAAGTATTGGTGTTGAACTTATTGAACAGCCTTTCCCCTCAAATAAAGATCATCTACTAAAAAACCTAGACAGAAAAATACCAATTTGTGCTGATGAAAGTTGTCATGATGTAAAAAGTCTTGAGAAATTAATAGGTCTTTATGATTATATAAATATAAAATTAGATAAGACAGGTGGATTAACTGAGGCAATTAATCTTCTACAGGCTGCAAAAAAAAACGGATTTAAAATAATGCTTGGATGTATGGTTGGTACTTCACTTGCGATGGCTCCAGCATTACTTCTGTCAGGTGAATGTGATATTGTAGACCTTGACGGTCCATTATTATTAAAAAAAGATAGACCAAATCCTATAAGATATGATAACTTTTTAGCTTTTCCAATTTCCGAAGGCTTATGGGGTGTTTAAATTCATTGATGAATTATTTCATTTATACCAGTTAAAAATTGAAGTACTTCTTCTTCAGTATTATAATGGCACATTGAAACTCTTACACAATTTTTTAAACCAAGTGGATCTAAAATATTACCAGAATAATGATCTGATTTTCTAATATGGGTTCTAACCCCTTTATTGTTTAGTTCTTTAACAATAATTTCAGAAGGTAAATCATCTAAAGAAAAGGAAACTAAACCTTCTCTAAGCTTGTTTTCAACACCTCCGATAATTTTTATATTTGGGTAACTAGAAAGACCTTTTATGTTATCTTTTCCGAACAGCATTATATCTACAAGATGATTTTCTTGTTTATGAATAAATCTTGAAGCATTTAAAAATTTTTCATGTCTTGTATTTTCAATTTTAGAAAATTTTGATCCTAACCATTCAAAATAATCTATAACATCAGAAAATGTTGCATATGAACCCACATCTCTTGTGCCTAAATCCCAGTTTTCTTCAGGTCCTTTCATCAAATTTTCATGAGGTAAATTTCTTAATCTGTCAGACATCCATGCAAGTCCATAACCGTGTCGAGAAAAAACTTTATATGGTGATATTACATAACCATCTATTTTATAATCTGAAATGTTAATATCTCCATGAGCTGCATGTTGAATACCATCAACAATTACTAAACAATCTGGATTTTTATCTTTTATTCCATTAGTTAGATTTTTTATGTCAACGCCAATTCCAGTAACTGGCGATGTATGAACAATAGTAGCAACAGCTACATTAGAATTGATATGATCAAGATATTTATCAATATCGACTGTGCCAGTATCATTACAATGTGGAACCATAATTAATTCTTTAGAAGCTATTTTAGACCACTTAGCTGTTGCTGATCTTGACGCTGGATGCTCAAGAGTACTTCCAACTATAGAACCTTTACCACTTGATAAAATTGCAGTTCTTATGAGTCTAAATAGAAGTTCTGTACCACTTTCTCCAATTAAAATTGATCCACTTTTTGTATTAAAAAAATCTAGGGTTTTTAATTTTGATTTGCTAATAATATCCATTATTGAAGAAGATGCTAGGTTATCTCTTCCTTGGTTGTCAGGTATTGAAGCCATTAAAGAAGAACGATCAACAACAGATTTAAGAGTCAGAGACCCCCCAGCATTTTCAAAAAAAATTCTTTTTCCTGAATAAGGGCATTCCTCTACATGACAAAATTTTTCCCTTATTTCTTTTATTAATTCTTTTTCTTTCATTTTCTATTTAAAACCTTTGTACTAATAATAATATCAATTAATAATATCTTTTAAATGACAATAGACAATTTCGAGTGTAATTTAAACAAGATAATGTTTTTAGAAAGGCAAGAGGATGGAAAAACTAACCAATCAATCTGAATGGATTGAGAGAGCAAAAGAAGTTCTACCAGCAGGAGGATTTGGGAATTTTGATCCATCTATATTTATTCGAGAAGGTAAAGGATCTAGAGTTTGGGATGAGGATGGAAATGAATATGTGGATTATTTAATTGGATCTGGACCTATGTTAATTGGTCATAGTAATCCTGAAGTTGAAGAAGCAGTTTTGTCACAAATTTCGAAAGGGACCACTTTTTTTGCAAACAATACATTTGGTGTTGAATTAGCTGAAGAGATTTGTAACAGCGTTAAATGTGCAGAACAAATTCGTTATGTGTCCACTGGTGGTGAAGCAGATATGTATGCTATGAGATTAGCACGTGCATATACAGGTAGAAGTAAAATTCTTAAATTTGAAGGTGGTTATCACGGTATGTGTTCAGAAGCACAAATGAGCTTAGCTCCAGCACAGCTAAGTAATTTTCCACAAGCAGTACCTGACAGTGCTGGTATTCCAGAAAGTGTAAAATCAGAAGTTTTAGTTGCACCCTTTAATGACATAGCATTTATTGAAAATATATTAGAGGAAGAAAGCTCCGAGATTGCTGGAATAATTGTAGAACCTTTACAAAGACTAATTCCTCCAATTAAAAATTTTCTTCCTACCCTAAGAAAATTATGTACGAAATATAATATATTACTCATATTTGACGAAGTGGTTACAGGTTATCGATTTTCTTATGGAGGTGCACAAGAATACTACGGCGTTACCCCCGATATTTGCACTTTAGGAAAAATAATCGGAGGAGGTTTTCCTTTAGCAGCGATAGCTGGCAAAAAAGAAATTATGGATCATTTTGATAAAGAAAAAGTTGGAAGTGACGGTTTCTTAATGCAGATAGGTACTTTATCAGGAAATCCAATTGCTTCTGTGGCAGGACTAAAAACTTTAGAAATATTGAAACGACCTGGAAGTTATGAGAAATTACGTCAAAACGGTCAAAGAATAATGGATTTTGCTTCAAAAAGACTTAAGGAGAATAATGTTGATTTTAAAGTAGTAGGTGACCAAACTCTTTTTGAAATCATTTTCACAAATGAGGAAGTTTTAAATTATAGGGATGTTCAAAAAAATAATCTAAAAAATTATTCTAAATTTAATCAGTTACTTAAAGAAAATGGTGTTTTTAAACCCATAGGAAAAATGTATATATCACTTTCTCTGACTGAAGATGATTTTTCTCAAACAGAATTTGCAATTGAGAAGGCAGCTTCTGAAATTAGAAACTAATTCTAAGGATTTAAAGCAGATACAATCCAACTAGAAAAATGAAATTCTACTCCTTTTGGAGTAAAATATTTTGAATAACATTCCTTTAATGCAGATACTACTTTTTCTTTTGTTTGCTCATTAGCATTTTCAAAAGGAACAGACATTGGGCCCATCCTACTTAAGAAATCTGCTGCGCTATCAAGCGTATCTCCAATAATAATTTTTTTCTTATATGCTTTAATTTTTATATTACTCCAGCCAGCTTTAATTAAAATTTCTTTAATATAAAAATAATCTTCAAATGCGAATGGACCTGGGTCCTTAGGATCAGCTTTAGGGGGTAATTCTAAGAATTGGCTTGCAACATTTGAAGAAAGATTTATCCAGTCATTTTCCTCTCTATTAGACCAACAAACAAATGTAAGCCGACCATTTCCCACCAAGCTTTTCTTTATATTTTTAAAAGCGGCAATAGGATCTTCAAAAAACATAACTCCAAATCTACTAAAAATCGCATCATAATTTGAATTAGAAAATTGATGATTTTGTGCATCTGCTTGTATAAAGTTTATATTTTTTATCTTTTTGCTTTCTTTCTTCTTTTCTGCAAAATTAAGTATAGGTTTTGAAATATCAATTCCTGTGACTAAACCAATTTCCCCAACCAAATTTGATAATGTTTGACTAGTAGACCCCGTACCACACCCAATATCTAGAATTTTTTCTCCTACTTTAGGTTTAAGTATTTTAATAGCTTGATCACCTAAAGGACCTAACATATTATCAATGTGGTGTTCTAAGGAAACCCAAATATCTCCTTTTTTTTCGTTCCAAAATTCTTTTTGTTCTTGATTAATAATTTTCATCAACTAGTGTCCAGTCTTAACATTTATCATAATCTTAAACGTTAAATTCATAATTGTATTTAAAAAATTTAAAAAACTATTTACTTAAAAATGACATCCAAAAATACAGAAATACATCTTTTTAGACATGGCGAAACTGACTGGAACGTGGAAGGACGGTTCCAAGGTATTAAGGTATCAAAACTTACAGAAAAAGGGGTTTTACAGGCAAAACAACTTGGAAATAAATTAAAAAATATAAAATTTGATAATATTTACTCTAGTCCTAGTTTAAGAACAAAACAAACTGCTTACAACATTTGGCCAAATAAAAAAGATAAAATACAATTTTTAGATGAGTTAGTTGAAATAAGATTAGGAAGACTGGAAGGCAAATTATATTCTGAAATTAAAGAAAATGATTTTACATCATATGACCACTTCTTTAATAAACCCCATTTATTTTCTGTAGAGGGGGCTGAAAATTTTAAAGAACTTACAAACCGTTCATTCAAAATCATTACTAAATTATCTGAGAATAATATAGGTAGAAGGATAGCCATTGTAAGTCATGGTGCATTCATAAAATCATTTATGACTTATATTGATCAAAAGCAAATAGAAGAAATTTGGAACCCACCATTTATGGATAATTGCTCGCACAATATCATTTTATTTAATTCAGAAAATTCATTCTCAATCACTAGATATGCAGATATTGATTTATAATATTTCATTTATTTTTTTCTAATTAATTCTTAAAAAAATTAAATTTTTCATAAATAAAAGTCTTATTTTTTTTTATATTGAACAATAAATAACAAAAGACCATTGAAATCATTGAAAAAAATAAAACGATATAATTTAGCCTGTGGATAAAACTGGGGATACTTTAAGACTTTAAAATTGAGTAAAAATCAAAAAAAAAATCCTAAAATTAGCCTGCTTTAATCTGCCACACTATAAACTATTGTTTTTATTGGATTTTTTTTTGGGTATGGCAATTTTTTAGATTTTTTGTCATTTATTCCAAATAAATTATGCAAAAATATCACAAAAACCTTTTTGTGCATAAAGTCAAATAGTTATGCCAAAGAATAAACATGTATTTATTATTATAGTATGATATTTTATTAATATATTTTGAGTTTTTTTGGTATTGAATTAAAAATAAGTGAATATAAATGCTGTTAGCTATCGACGTTGGAAATACAAATACTGTCTTTGCAATTTTTGAAAAAAATAAAAAATTAGCTCAATGGCGCTGTTCTACATCCGAAGAAAGAACAGCAGACGAGTATTTTGTTTGGTTTAAATCTCTTATGGATTTAAACAATTTCAATTTAAAAAAAATAGATGGTATGATTTTTAGTTCAGTTGTACCTAAAGTTGGATTTAACTTACGAATATTATCTGACAGATATTTCAAATGTAAACCATTAGCCGTTGGTAAAGATGGGTGTAAACTTCCAATCAAAGTAAAAGTCGACGAAGGTACAAACGTAGGTTCTGACAGAATTGTGAATACTGCAGGGGCATTTGATTTATATAAAGGTAATTTAATTATTATTGATTTTGGTACTGCAACAACTTTTGATATTGTCGGGAAAGATGGAGCTTATCTTGGAGGTGCGATAGCACCTGGAGTAAGTGTTTCTAATAAAGCACTCCATGACGCTGCTGCTGCTCTTCCATATGTTGATATCCGAAGACCAAAAAATGTTATTGGGAAAAATACTAAAGATTGTATTCAATCAGGTTTTTTCTGGGGTTATATAGGACTTATAGAAGGAATTATTAGTAAAATTAGATCAGATGTTTCACATAAAATGACAACTATAGCAACTGGTGGATTAGCACCACTATTTGGGAGAGAAACTAAAATGTTTAATTATATTGATCTTGATATAACAATGCATGGGTTAAATGTAATATATAAATTTAATCAAAAAAAATAATTTAAGAATAATTTATGGAATTATAAAATTGAAAAAGAAAATTACAATCATAATTGGAGGAGGTATAGCTGCCTATAAAAGCTTAGAGCTTATTAGACATCTTCAATCTGAAAATTTTGAAATAATTCCTGTTTTAACAAAAAGTGCATCAAATTTCATTACCTCTTTGTCGATTTCTGCTATTTCAAAAAATAAAGTTTATACTGATTTATTTGACCTTAATGATGAATCAGAAATGGGCCATATACAATTATCTAGAATTTCAGAGCTTATAATAGTGGCACCAGCTACTGCAAATTTAATCGCAAAATTTGCTAATGGAATTGCAGATGATTTGGCCACTACCTTGATATTGGCTACAGATAAAAAAGTTTTATTGGCTCCTTCCATGAATGTTCGGATGTGGAACCATGTTGCAACAAAAGAAAATATTAAAAAATTAAAGAACTATGGCTTTCAATTTGTTGGTCCTAATTCAGGAGAAATGGCTTGTGGAGAGTTTGGATTAGGGAGAATGGCTGAACCCCTTGAGATAAAGAATGAGGTGATGAATACATTCAAAAATAGTAATCTTTCAAACAAAAAAATCCTTGTTACATCGGGAGCAACTAGAGAAAGAATAGATCCTGTAAGATATATTTCAAATGATTCTAGTGGATTACAAGGTACCTCAATAGCAAATGCTCTATTAAGAAAAGGAGCAAAGGTAACATTTATAACTGGACCATCTAACATTGAAAAACCAGTGGGAGCAAAAATAATTAATGTAGAAACAGCACGAGAAATGTACGATGCAGTATTTAAAAATGGACCTTATAATATAGCAATATGTGCTGCTGCAGTTTCTGACTGGTACGTCGAAAATAAAAACTCTTATAAAATAAAAAAGAATTCCTCGAACCCACCTCAAATTTCACTTAGAGAAAATCCAGATATTTTATCTGATTTATCAAAATCAAAAAATAGACCTGAGCTTGTTATAGGCTTTGCAGCTGAAACTAGTGAACTAATTAAAAACGCTGAATCAAAATTAACTAAAAAGGGTTGTGATATAATTGTGGCTAATAAAATAGATAAAAAGTCTACTGTTTTTGGTAATTCAGAAAATAAAGTTTCAATCATTTCAAATAAAAAAACTATACATTGGCCTAAAATATCTAAGGTTGAAATAGGTGAGAAGTTATCTGATTTAATTGAAAACCTAAATAATTAATCAGTATATTTAAAAAAAAAAACAAAAATATCACTTTTTACTATCTTTTATCTAAAATTCTGTCATGCTGAACATGGGGGGAGTTATTTTGGGTAAAAGCACTTCAGAAGAATCTGAAAAGCTAAGCCTTGCAATTTACGCTTTAAGCGAGGTAGCCACTAAGAAATTAAAATCAAAAGGTATCATTCTTTTAGAGGATGATCTTGATGTTTTTTGTAATTTAATTCTCTCTAGAGACGAAGAGAAGCAAATACAACTAATTAATAATTTATGTAATCAAAGTAAATCTACAGATCTTTTAATTGAAGAGTTAATCCCAAAAACAGCAGATAAACTTGGTAATATGTGGAAACAAGATCAGGTTTCTTTTATAGACGTATCCTTTGGAGTAGATCGGTTACAAAAATTACTTCGAATTTATGAAAAAAAATACTTAGGACCTCTTTATTTAGACTTTAAGGGTCCTCCTATTCTTCTAATATTACCTCAATCGGAAACCCATAGTTTAGGAATTATAACAGCATCCATGATTATGAAAAAAAATGGAGTTAATCCTTTCTTAGCTTTAGGGTACTCAGAGAGTAAATTAATTGATTTAATCAATTCTATTGATTTTAAATTATTTGGAATATCTATGTCATGTAATACTACTATGGATGATTGCATCGAATTAGGTAAGTTTCTTAAGAAAAGAAAACCTGGAACTGATATAATATTGGGTACGAATTTCGACTTTTCAAAAGATGATAAATCAAAAATAAAAAAAATCTTTTCAAAAATAACAGCAGATCCTGTAGAAGCTATAAAAGATTTATTATAAATTTTATTAAAAAAACAGGGTTTGAAATGTTTGATCTATATACATGGCCCACACCGAATGGAAGAAAAGTCTCTATTCTTTTTGAAGAATTAGAAGTGAAATATAGTGCTATCCCAATTAATATTTCAAAGGGGGATCAATTTTCAGGAAAGTTTAAAACTATTTCTATTGATAATAAAATACCTATTATTTTTGATTATGAGAAAAAAGTTTATATTAGAGAAAGTGGTATTATCTTAATTTATCTGGCTGAGAAGTATAAGAGATTTTTGCCTTCTGATGAAAATAGATTTGATACCCTTCAATGGCTTATGTGGCAGATGAGTACATTAGGTCCTATTTGCGGACAAGCCCATCACTTTCTATATTATAATCCAGGAAAATCTGAGTATTCTGAAAATCGGTTTAAACAAACTACAGAAAATTTATACAAAATTCTCAATAATCGCCTCGAAAAATTTCAATACGTTTCAGGTGGAAATAATGGAGTATATACAATTGCTGATATTGCAATTTGGCCATGGATTGCAAGACACAAGCGTCACCAAATTAATTTAAACGATTATCCAGGAGTATTAAGATGGTACAAGGAAATTTATGATCGTCCTGCAGTTCAAAAAGGATATCATATTCCCCATTTTGAAGAAGAGATACCTCTTTAGGTAATAAAACTTTTTTTAGAACTTTGAGATATAAAAACCCCAATTCCAACTATTAAGGCACCAACTAACTGATAATTATTCCAGCTACCTCCAAAAAAAGAAAGAATAATCATAACATAGAAAGCGGTAGCATTCATATGAATAGATGCCAAACCTAGACCAATTTTCTTTATTCCTAGAAGCCAAAGAAATTGCGAAAATGCCATTCCTAAAAATGCATATACTGTTAATTGTAAGTATTCTTTTATGGATGCTTTTATAATAAAACTATCCGTAATTTTATCAGATATTATAAGTATTAAGAAAATTGCTGAAATAAATGTGAATGAACCAATCATACAAATAGCTGTTTGACCAAGCGTTGATAGATTAGGAAAATCAATTACATTGGCCCTTGATGCCCAAGCAAATAAAAAAACAGCAGTAACAGCAAGAATAGCACCCCAAGAAACTTTAATTAAATCTTGAGAACCTAATACTGCAATACAACCTCCTATTATAGAAATTAAAATACCTATTACTAATTCCTTGTTTAGGATTCTTTTATCTAATATAACCTCAAAAACAACTGATACTGCTGGAAATACTGCAATAATAATAGTTATTGTAACAGGATCTGAAAAAATTTGACCATACAATAAAAGAATACTTCCACAGCCAAATCCTAACCCTCCAACAAATATTCCCCATTTCCAATTTGCTTTTAATACAGCATCTAAACTATCAAAATAAATCCAAATAGGTACTAATATTAATACTACCAAAATATGTCTTAAGAAATTTAACTGTACTGGATGCCATCCCTCGTTCAATAGAAATTCAACTGCAACAAAACCTGATGCAAAGAAAAACATTGAGAAAAATAGTGCTAGATTTGATTTATAAATATAATTTTTCAAGATGATTTCTATTCATTTAAAATATAGTAATCAGCTAATTGATCTCTAAAATAAGTCAAGAAATTTGTTAACTAAACTTTTGAATATTTATGTGATAATTTATTTAATTAATCTCAAATTGAAACTAAATTGAGATTAACTCTAAAATTAATGTAGTTTTTTAAGATACTAATTATTCAATTATGACAACCTCAATATTTTTTATCATCATGTTTGCTGCAGTTTTGCATGCAAGCTGGAATGCTATTCTAAAAAGAGGAGAGGATAA
>Ga0208624_1000875_pt1 | contig 14893 bp, 9 predicted proteins | sample Knorr_S23_td_DCM_FD_185607 | JGI IMG/M metagenome (GOLD analysis project Ga0208624, IMG submission 185607) | Marine microbial communities from Southern Atlantic Ocean transect - Knorr_S23_td_DCM_ad_71m_LV_A (SPAdes) (version 2) | ecosystem: Environmental > Aquatic > Marine > Oceanic | place...
GAACCGCCGCGGATCCTCCGCCGGATCCATCGATCACGTCTTGTTGGGGGTACTCGTGAAGTTTTTCTTCTAAAAGGGTTGTCGAGGCGGACATGGGCGGCAGACTGTAGGTTAGGTGAGAAAGCGCGTCAATTGGAACACGGGTTTGAATAGATTATTTTTATCTTCAAGGGTGGAACTGAGTGTGAAATAATTTTCGACTCGGTCAGGATTTGGGAGTGTAATTAGCAGCAGCTTAATTTGAAAAAAGGTAATTGATCAAACTATGAGCACCAAACTACATCGCCGTCACTTTCTTCGTGGCACTGGAGCCCTTATCGCGTTACCGGCATTGGAATCTATCGGGTTCCGAATGTTTGCCTCGCCTACTCCTAAAGCAACGGATGGTATTCCTAAGCGGGCGGTCTTCATGGGGATGGGTTTTGGAGTCACCAAGGAAACCTGGTATCCGGATTTAAAAGACACCGGAGCGGGTTACAAATTAACCGAAGGATTAGCGCCTTTGGTACGGCACAAAAAAGATTTCACCGTGTTGCAGGGGTGCTCCAACCAGTATAGCAATGAAGCTCACTGGGGTAGTACCTTTTGGTTAACCGGCGCCAATCGTTACTCCGTTCCCGGTCAGAACATGGCCAACAGCATTTCTGTGGACCAAGTGATTGCCCAGAATTTAGGGCGGGACACCCGCTTTGCTTCCATGCAGTTGGATAGTAGTGATGGCAGCGCTTCGGGGCATGGGCCGGGCTTGTCTCTGGCTTGGGATCAACGCGGCAAACCTGTGGCAGGTATGAACGATCCGCTACAGGTTTTTCATAAACTGTTTTCGGCCGATGACCTCCCGTTGGCTCAAAGGCAGGCGGCTATTGCTGAGAAACGTAGTGTGTTGGATGCAGTGTTCACGGAGGCCAAGCGTGTACAGCGCGGGCTTACCAAAACCGACAACGATAAACTCGACGAATATTTTCAGGGTATTCGCGACATCGAAACCCGCCTCGGCAAGGACGAAGACTGGCTCGACGTGCCCAAGGCCAAGGCGCCCATGACCGAGCCTGCGCCCGGGCTGAAGGGCAGGGACGAAATCGAGATCATGTACAATCTTATCGTGGCCGCCCTGCAAACCGACAGCACACGGGTGTTGACCTACCGCCTGCCCGGTCAGGAATTATTGAAGAGCATGGGCGTTACTCTGAGCGCTCATAACATCAGCCACTATTCTCCCGGCGAACGCATGGAGGCCTCCAAGGCGCGGGACAAGGCGCACGCTGAATGCCTGACCGGCTTGATCGATAAGCTCAAGGCGACCAAGGAAGCTGACGGATCGAGTCTGTTCGATCACACCGCGTTGGCCTTTGGCTCGAACATCAGCTCGATCCATTATCTCGATAACTGTCCGACCCTCCTCACCGGCGGCGGCGCCAACCTGAAGCTGGGTCAGCACCTCGCCCTGCCCAAGGACACGCCGCTCTGCAACGTGTGGCTGACCATGCTGCAAGGTTTGGGCATTCAGACTGAGCGCCATGGTGATAGTTCCGGCGTGGTGAAGGAACTGCTGGCGTGAGGAAATTATCTCTCTCAACGGTAACAGTCTTTCTGGGGCTGGTTGGCCTTTCCGAGGCGGCGGACTTAGTGGTGGAGCTGCCGGCCAAGCATTTTGACCTAATCGAATCCTATTGTCTGGATTGTCACGATGGAGAAACGCAAAAGGGAAAGGTCAACCTCGAGGCGTTATCGTTCAAAGTGGACACCCTTGAGCAGGCAGGATTATGGCAGAAAGTGTTAGACGTCATGAATTCGGGTGAGATGCCGCCTGAAAATAAACGGCAACCGAAGAATGAGGAGAAGGCCGATTTCTTGGATGACCTTGCACAAACCATGGTGCTTGCCCGTAGGAAACTCTCTGATTCAGGCGGTAAGATTACCATGCGTAGGTTGAATCGCCGTGAGTACCACAACACGATCGAATCGCTTACTGGCGTTAGCTTGAATGTTGAATCGCTACCTTCAGATGAAGGAACCGGCACTTTTGATACGGTGGGGGCTTCCCAGTTTATTTCCTCGGACCAGTTTGAGCAGTATTTGAGACTTGGCCGGACTGCGGTTGACGAGGCCTTCGTCCGCCACTCCACACGTGCAAAGCCCACCAAGGTTTTCCGGGTGGAACTTGAAAAATCCGTAAACCCGAGGAAATTGCAGATCATTAATAATTTGGAGGAAACATATCAGAAGAAATGGCTTCCATGGAAAGAAGGGGTCGACAAGGCCGCAAAAGCTCCGGAGAACCAACAGATTGTGGCCGAGCTTCGTAAAAAGCATCCCAATTATGATACCGATCCTGTCCTCAAGTATAAAATGGCTGGTCTTCTGAAAGGAGCCCCCGATCCTCGCGACTATGGCGGCAGCGATCCAATCAATGCCGTAGCCGCCTTGTACAGCCCCTACCGGCGATATCACAGCTACATGAAGCACTACGCCAAGCTTCCTCACAACAATCGGGGGGCCTACCTGCAACTTTCACGGGGGATTCAACGCTTTGACATTCACCCCGATCCGAAAGACGTTCCTTCAGGCACCTACAAGCTCAGGATCCGGGCCGGAGCGGTCAAAGGTTCCGATCCTTCCCGCCATTTCATCGAGATCGGTCATCCCCAAAATCTCAAAGGAACCTCACCCGGCTTCACCAAACTGCTCAGCATGCAACAGATATCCGGCACCATTGAGAATCCGGAGATCATTGAGGTCAATATTGAATTCGGGGAACGCACGCCGCGAGCAATCGGCATCCAGGAACGCCAGCCCAAGTCGGCAAAACTTGTCAGAGAAGAATTCGACCGCCACAAGCAGAAGAACGGGTACGGTACGCCGCCTGCGATTTGGGTCGATTGGATGGAGCTGGAAGGTCCGATCAAGGAGACCGCGGGGCAGACTTTTCGGGTTGAGCCTGAGACCACCGTCAACGTTCAGAGCGCGAAAAACATGAAGCAAATGGAGGAGACCTACGAACGCTACCTTGGCTGGAAGGCTGGAGTTGATAAGGCTACTCTCGCTCCGGAGAATCAGAAAGCGCTCGAGCAGATTCGCAAGAAGTACAAACTTACCGATCTGACTGATAATATCAGACTCTACCAAAACGCCAACCTCCTCAAAGGGGTGCCTGATCCTAAGAAGTTCGGTTTTAAAGATGCCAACGACGCATCTTTTTCTTATCGGGGTGGATATGGACGGAGCTATGCCTACCTCAAGCACTATTCAGAGCTTCCCTTGAGTGATCGCGGTACCTACCTGAAACTTGGTTGGGGAATCCAGCGAATTGATATTACTCCGCCCAAGGACAAACTTGTGCCCGGCACCTACAAACTCAGGATTCGGTCTGGTTCAGTGAAAGGCTCCGATCCAAAGAGACGTTTTATCCAGATTGGGCACCCGCAACGCCTCAACGGAATTATGGCTGGCTTTGAAGGCAAACCAATCAGCGGCCACCAGGTCAATGGCACGACAGAAAATCCGGAAATCATCGAAACTACTGTGAAAATCGGAGCGGACACGCCACGTGAATTCGGTATTCAGGAACGCCAACCTGAAGACAGAAATTTACATCGTAAAGAGTTCTATCGCATCAAGCAGGAAAATGGCTATGGCTACCCTCCTGCGGTTTGGGTCGATTGGATCGAACTGGAAGGTCCAATTCAGGAGAATCAAGTGTCGGAATCAACGGTCACGAGGGTTGAACCCGAGAAGACCATTAACCCGACCAACGAAAAAATCATCAAGCAAACCAAAGAACGGCAGGAGCGCTTTAAACAATGGAAAAAAGCAGTAGATGAGGTCTCCAAGACTGCCGAGAATCAGGCAATCATTGCAGAGATTCGAAAGACCGACCGCCTGATCGATCATCCTAATCGTTTTTATACTTATGCCGATCGTTTAAAGGGCACTCCCAACCCCAAGGACTTCGGGTTTATCGATTCGAATAAAGCAGCAGCCTTCGATCCTTCGAGATCCAAAAATCTTGCTCTGCATGAACATTACGCGAGCCTCCCTCATCGGGATACCGGCACCTACCTTAAACTGACTCTCGGAACCGGACGGGTAATCGTTGCGCCAAAAAAGATGCCTGTGGGCAGCTATGTTTTGCGGGTTCGTGTTGGCACGGTGAAGGGCACTCCGGCCGCGCGCCGTTTCATCGAGATCGGTCACCCGCAGCGGGTTATCGCTTCGAGGGACTGGGGATTAGTGGGACGATCGATCAGCGCGCATCAAGTCACCGGAACCATCGAGGAGCCGCAGATCATTGAGATTCCCATTGAGGTGAGTTCGGATACGATTCGGGAATTTGCTGTGCAAGAAAAGCAGCCTAACACCGGAAATTTGAAAGTGCTTTGGGATGAGCATAACAAACTCAAGAAAGAGAACGGCTACGGTCATCCGCCGGCGATCTGGGTCGACTGGGTTGAACTGGAAGGGCCACTGTCCAAAGCAGGCACTAAGGCCGGGCTGGCTCGAATTCTCACCGAGAATCTAACAGGTCCCATAGAATCCGAATCGGAACGGGCTCGAAAAATCCTTTCGGAATTTTCCCTAACCGCTTTTCGCCAGGTTAAACCAGCACCAAAATTCATCGATCAATTGTTGGCCTTGTTCAAAACCCGACGAACTGCCGGTGAACCTTTCGAAGTGGCTATTCGCACACCCCTTAGTGTGATTCTTGCCTCTCCCGGTTTCCTTTACCTGCACGAACCAAGTTCTGAAAAGCAACGCCGCACCTTAACTGATCGCGAACTGGCCGTGCGGCTGGCTTATTTCCTCTGGAGCGCCCCGCCCGATGCAGAACTACTTGCCCTTGCAGAAAAAAATGCCCTCCACAAACCTGCAACGCTGCGCCAACAAGTGAATCGCCTACTAGCCGATGCGCGTTCTGATGAATTTGTTTCCGGCTTTGTGCATCAGTGGCTGCACATGGAGCGATTGGACTTCTTTCAGTTCGATACTAAGCTCCATCGAGAATTCGACGAGAGCGTTCGTGCCTCTGCCCGTAGAGAGGTTTATGAATCCTTCGCCCATCTCTTGCGTGATCCTGACTCTGGTCGCCTTGGTAAACTCCTGAAAAGCGACTACGTTTTTATCAATGGTCTGTTGGCCAACTATTACGGTATCGAAGGAGTCACGGGAGAAGAATTCCGTAAAGTAAAACTGCCGGTGGGTTCTCCTCGCGGTGGGTTGCTCGGCACCGCTGCCATTCACGCCATGGGTAGTGACGGCGTTGAGAGTAGTCCCGTCGAGCGCGGCGCTTGGGTGTTGCGATATCTATTGAATGATCCGTCGCCTCCTGCGCCGCCTAATGTGCCGCAACTCTCACGTCTAGCCGATAAACCGCTTACCGTTCGCGAAAAGCTGTCAGCCCACCAGGAGGAAGCCCAGTGCGCCAGTTGCCATCGTAAGATCGATCCCATTGGATTTGGCCTTGAGAACTTTGATGCTGCGGGTAAATGGCGGACCACCGGAGTCAATCGGACTAAAGCTGGAAGGAATTGGAAGACAAACAAGACTTGGGAAATCGACGCCTCCGGAGCCTTCCACAAAGGCCCGGCCTTCGCCGATTATTTCGAATTGCGCGATCGAGTTGCTGAACGCGAACCAGACTTCGCCCGCGGCTTTACTGAAGCCCTCATCAGCTACTCCCTTGGCCGCCCCTTCGGCTTCACCGACGAAGATCTCGCCAACGAAATCCTGACCGCCGCCAAAGCCCGGCAATACAGCGTCAGCGAATTCATCCAGGCCTTGGTGCTTTCCAATACATTTCGAACGAAGTAAACTCTCGCCTCATGAAAACCCTTCCTCGTCTACTGGTTACAACTCTGGTTTCCTCATTTTTCTCCTTGGGCTTGGCCGAGCCCATAGACGTCTTTTTCGGAACGGGCGGCGCCGGGGCAGAAGGCATTTATCATTCCACTTTTAACCCCGACAACGGGAGGTTCTCCTCCGTTAAACTGGCAGCCAAGATTGGCTCGCCCGGTTTCCTGACCTTGCACCCAAACGGTAAGATTCTGTATTCGGTGGGCCGCTGGGAGACTGGGACCGGGGCTGTCGGTTATCACATCAACAAGGGTGAGCTCAAGGAATTCACCCGGATGGCCTGCCCAGACGGCGGCGGCTGCCACATCGCGGTTCATCCCAGTGGAAAGTTCCTGCTCACCGCCCAGTACGGCGGCGGATCGGTCGCCCTTTTTCCGCTCGATCCATCCGGCAAACTGGGTGAGCCCACCGTCACCGAACATGAAGGGGGATCAAAGGTTGTGGAACGCCGGCAACAATCCCCGCATCCGCATTGGACAGGATTTTCTCCCGATGGAAAGTACGCCCTCGTGCCGGATCTCGGGCTCGACCAGATTGTGATTTACAAGGTCGATTCATCCAAGCCTTCCATCACAAGGCACGGCGTCGGGCAATCGGTGCCGGGCGGTGGCCCTCGTCACATGCGTTTTTCGACTAATGAAAAATTTATTTATCTGCTGAACGAACTGACGCTCTCGGTGACCACCTTCGAATGGGACGCAGCTAAAGGAACCGCCAAGACGCTCACCACAGAACCCGCCCTCAGTGAGGAGGACAAGGAAGGCGAGACCTTTAATTCCTCGGCCGAGATCCTGGTTCACCCGAATGGGCGCTTTGCCTATTCCTCCAACCGGGGTCACGACAGCATCACGGTCTACCGGGCAAATCCCAAAAGCGGAAAACTCAAGGTCGTTCAGGTTCAGCCGGTTCGCGGAGCCTTCCCGAGGAACATCAACCTGAGTCCCAACGCCAGCTGGTTGCTCGCCGCCGGAGCCGACTCCAACACCGTCGCCGCCCACCGGGTAGATGCCGACACCGGTAAACTTACTTACCAGCGAGGCTCGGTTGTCAATGTGCCTTCACCCATCTGTATCCTCTTCGCCAAATAGAGTCTAAGGAAAGTATGGGCTCATTCGAATAGGTGTTTTTGCCTTGGCGTTAGAAAGAAGTAAATTTTTCGTTTAAGATCGAGCTCGAAACGCTTTGGGGATTGACGAATTTTGGCGAGTCAGCAACTTTCGGCGCGATGAATAATACGCAGGAGCAGGTGGAGTTTGCCGAACGTAATTCGGTTGAGCAAGTTGAGGAAGGAAATGACTTGGCACCTAAATTCGATGCCAATGGTGTCATCCCTTGCGTTACCATGCATCACGAAACCCGGGAGGTGCTGATGTTTGCATTCATGAATGAGGAGGCTCTTAAGCTTACCATTTCAACCGGGTTGGCTCATTACTGGTCGCGTTCCCGAAAGAAGCTCTGGAAAAAGGGCGAGAGCTCCGGAATGTTTCAAAAGATTGAACGTATGCTCATTGATGATGATCAGGATTGTGTCGTCATCGAAGTGTCGCTCACCGAACCCAAGGCTGGAGGCACGGAGGCGTCCTGTCACGTTGGCTATCGCAGCTGCTTTTATCGTCAAGTGCCGATCGGTGAAGGCGATTCCAAACGGGAACTGCAATTCATCGAGAACGAAAAAGCATTCGACCCTAAGGCCGTCTATGGCGATGCCCCAAATCCAACCCAACTCTAAACTTAAGTTAAAGACCGAATCGTAAAAATTTAAAGACCATGAAAACATTACTACAATTACTCATTATTGCGGCGCTAGCTACTCCGGCTTTTGCGCAGAACAAGAAGGTTGTGTTCCTCGCTGATCGTGGAAAGAACTCGACGACCCATGCCCATGAAAGTGGAAATGAATTGCTCGCCAATGCACTCGAGAAGAGCGAACTCGGTTTTGAAACATCTCTTCACAAGGGTTGGCCTGCTGATCCTAAGGCGTTTGATGGTGCTGACTGTGTGGTCATCTTTTGCAACGGTGGCAAAGGGCATCTCGTAATGAATCACCTAGACCAGTTCGAGAAGCTCATTGATGCTGGTGTTGGCTTCGTTTTCATGCACTACGCCGTGGAAGTTCCCAAAGGCCGTGCTGGGGAACTCATGCTTAAAGCAATGGGCGGTTACTTCGAGACTCATTGGTCGGTAAACCCACATTGGACGGCTGTTTTCAAAACTTTACCCAAGCATCCTATCACTCGCGGCGTGAAGCCATTTGTTCAGGACGATGAATGGTATTATCACATGCGTTTCCAGCCAGAGATGAAAGGTGTCAGTCCTATTCTTTCGGCTCATCCTCCGAAAAGTACTATGGATCGAAAAGACGGGCCTCACTCAAATAATCCTCACGTCCGTAAGTCTATGGCTGCGGGTGAAATCCAACATATCGGATGGGCTTATGAACGGCCCAATGGCAAAGGCCGTGGCTTTGGTACTACCGGAGCACACTACCATCATACCTGGGGTGAGGATAATTGGCGTACTCTAATGCTAAACGCTATCGCCTGGACAGCGGGTGTTGAAGTGCCCAAAAAGGGAGTTCCCTCACTCCCCGTTTTGATCAAGTAAACGGATTCCTGACATTGACCTATCAACGTACAGTAGACTTCCTGAAATCCTAACTGAAACCCAAACATAGAAAATTATGTTCAAAACTCCATTCATCACTCTTGCTGCTCTTGCCCTCCAATTCTCCTTAACCTCAATAACATCCTCCGCTGCCGATAAAAAGGATGCTGCGAAGATCAAAGTTTTGCTGGTTGATGGACAGAACAACCACGATTGGATGAGATGTTCACCCGTAATGATGGAAACTCTCGACGCCACAGGCCGGTTTAGCATTGAGCGGGCTATTGTTACTAAATTTGAAGTCGAAAAATTTAACCCCGACTTTTCTAAGTACGATGTTGTCCTCTCCAACTACAATGGTGCCTCATGGAAAAAAGAAACTAAGGAATCCTTTGTTAAATACATTAAAGAAGGTGGCAGCCTTGTTGTGGTTCATGCCGCTGACAATTCTTTCCCTCAATGGAAGGAATTTAATGAAATGATTGGTCTCGGTGGTTGGGGTGGTCGCAACGAGAAAGACGGCCCCTATGTTTATTGGAAAGATGGAAAGATTGTAAGGGATAATTCTAAGGGACGAGGTGGTTCCCATGGTAGCCACTGGGAATACAAGGTGATTGTTCGTGAAAAAGATCATCCAATTACTCGTGGGTTACCCACTGAATTTTTACAAGCGAAGGAGGAACTCTATGACCGCCTTCGTGGTCCCGGGAAAAATATGACGATCCTGGCAACCGCATTTGCCAAAGGCGGCTCTGAACGGCACGAACCCGTGTTGATGACCCTCTCCTACGGAAAGGGGCGGATTTTTCATACAGTCATGGGGCATAGCCACACTTCTATGAAAGGTGTTGCCTTCCAGGAGACGTTGATCCGGGGTACGGAATGGGCAGCAACAGGCAAGGTTACTTTTCCTTCTGTGACTGCCGCCGAACTTCCTGTGGATCGGGCTGCAAGCCGTGAGCCTAAGGACATCAAGCCTTTAAATTGACGCCTTCGGCAGGCCTTTTCAAAAAGGCTGGCCGGCAATTGATTCGACAGTCCCGACTGTTTTCATTCGGCGGCGAATGGCGTGAATTGACTGTGCCACTGGTCGTGAAGGGTCAGATTCTGCCCCTGCGCCTTTTCCTTCCTGGCCAGAAGAAGCCGATTGATCTGGACTGAATCGAAGTCGGGCCGATCGGTGAAAAGGCGAAGATGGCCAATAGTTAAGGCAGAATAAAAATGAATCTTAAAAAGCTCTCGTCATTACTGCTCATTTTATTGAGTTCTGTCTTTGAATACACATCGTATGCTGAGACGAAAAACGATGTGGTGTTTATTATCGTCGATGACCTCAATGATTGGATTGGCGTGATGGGTGGTCACCCGCAAAGTAAAACGCCGAATCTTGACGCACTTGCGGGTCGAGGCATTTTATTTACTAACGCACATTGTAATGCTCCTCAGTGCGGTCCATCCAGAACGAGTCTCTTGCATGGCCTTTACCCAAAGAGCACAGGCAGGTATTTCAACAGCACCCGAAGGCCGGCTTTTTTTGGTGATCAACCGATGCAGGGAATCACTTCTCCCAATGCGCCGAAAAATGCTGTGATCTTGCAACGGCACTTTAAGCAAAACGGCTACCGGGTAGTAAGCGGTGGGAAAGTAGCCCACGGAAATAATACGTTGAAGGGGCAAGTTGATGAGTACCTGAATCGTCCCCAGGACGTTCGTGGTAATTTTACCGACGCCAAGGCGAATCTCTGGGGAGAGGGCGGTCCCCATAATCATGCCGAAGATGAAACCGGGGACTATAAGGTGGCTCAATGGGCAATTGAGGAATGGCGGAAGGCTAGCGAAAAACCTCTCCTAATGACCGTGGGCTTTTATCGTCCGCACCGTCCGTTCAATGCGCCTAAGGCCTACTTCGAAAAATTTCCTTTGGAGACCATTCAGTTGCCTCATGTTCGGACGGACGATCTCGATGACCTTCCATCCTACGGAAAGGCCTTGGCCCGTTCCAATGCGCATAAGGATTTGTTCAAGCCACGAACCGTGCATGAACAGATTCTGCATCTCGGAGGTGAAAAGGAATGGAAATACATGGTGCAGTCCTACCTTGCATGTATCAACTACGTGGATACTCAGATTGGACGTTTGCTGGACGAGCTAAAAGAGAACCCTCGAAAACGGGAGACGGTCATCGTACTTACCAGTGATCACGGGTGGAACCTCGGAGAGAAAACCCACTGGTGCAAGGCTGCCATCTGGAGAAACACCACCCGTGTTCCGTTTATGGTCGTCTTGCCAGGGGTGACTAAAGCCGGAACTCGCAACAATCAGCCGATATCTCATGTCGACATTTACCCTAGTCTCTGTGACTTTGCGGGCGTCTCCAAACCCGATCATCTGGAGGGACGTTCCATTCTGCCACTCCTAAAAGACCCATCGGCGACTCGCGATTTTGCCTTTCTCAGCTATGGACCGCAGAACACGGCAGCTCAATCCGAGAGATATCGCTATATTCGCTATGAAGATGGTTCAGAAGAACTCTACGACCATCAAAAAGACCCGCATGAATGGACCAACCTGATTGGCAATAAGAAGTACCAAGCGATGAGAAAAAATATGCGGGATCGGGTTCTTGGCTTTCAAGTGGAGTAAGAGAAAATCGATTTAGTTTAAAAAATCCATGAAATCCTTACATGCCTTTATCTTATGCCTGCTGATTTTTGGCTCGAGCCACTGGGGCAAGACAGAAGGCGCCAAGCCCAACGTCCTATTCATCGCCATTGATGATCTCAATGATTGGGTGGGGTTCATGGGCGGGCATCCGCAGGCGCGCACGCCGCACATGGATGCGTTGGCCAAGCGTGGGCGCAATTTCATCAACGCACACTGCGCCGTGCCGGTATGTTCGGCATCGCGGGCCAGTGTGATGTCGGGCGTGGCGGCGACCACGCACGGGAGCTACGAACTCGGGCCGCGCTACGAGCAGTTGCCTGCCCTTAAGAACGTGCCCACGCTTCAAAGGTATTTTAAAGAAAACGGCTACACGACGTTGTCCGGCGGCAAGGTTTTGCACCATGATTTCAATGGCCGCTTGGTCGGTGACATTGACCGTTCGCTGGGCCGCAAACGCAGTCCGCGGCCGAAAGGACCAATGAGCCGGCCTGCGAGCTGGAGCGGTGCCTGGGATTGGGGCGCCTACCCGAAAGAGGACGCCGAGATGGCCGATATCCAACTCGCCCACAACGCCGCCAAGGCGCTCAAGGAGCAGTTCGACAAGCCGTTCTTTGTGTCGGTCGGCTTCTTCCGTCCGCACGTCCCACTCTTCGTGCCGCCCAAGTGGTTTGCCCAATACGAGGCGGACAAGATCGCGCTGCCTAACAGTCCAAAGAGTGACCTCGACGACCTGCCGAAGAATTTTCTGGGCATCAACAACTACGCCGTCGCGCCGACCCACGCCGAGGTGGTGGGTGCCGGCAAACAACGCAGCCTGACTCACGCCTACTTGGCCTCAGTGACGTTTGTCGACCACTGCGTCGGCATTGTGCTGGACGCCCTGAAGAACAGTCGGCACGCCGACAACACGCTGATCGTCCTTTGGAGTGACCACGGTTTTCATCTCGGTGAAAAACAGCACTGGGCCAAACGAACGTTGTGGGAAGAATCCACGCGCGTGCCGTTGCTCATTGCAGGGCCTGGCGTTTCGTCTGGTAAACCCTGCGGGGAGCCCGCCAGCCTGCTCGACATTTACCCGACGCTTGTCGAGTTGTGCGGCCTGCCGAAGAACGACCATCTCGAAGGGCTTTCGCTCGTCCCACAGCTCAAGAACCCGGCGGCGCGCCGCGATCGCCCTGCGATCACCTCCTCGTATTTCGGTAACCACTCCATTCGGAGCCGCGACTGGCGACTAATCGTCTACGAAGACGGCGCCCAAGAACTCTACGACCACCGTAACGATCCGGACGAATTCCGAAACCTCGCTAACGATCCCGACCACAAAAAAATTCGTAATGAACTTGCCCGCTGGTTGCCCCAAAGCGCTGCTCTGGAATTCAAACCTAAATCCGAACGTGCCCGCGCGCGGGGTAACTAAACAGGTTCAATTGTTCGGGCCGTGCATGATTGACAAAAACGCCCGTTTCGCAAACGGTTAGGGCCTGCACCACTGAACCACTGCCATGATGTCTCTTCAAAAAAATTATCCCCAAAATAACTCGAAACGATACGGCATTGAGCGCCGGAATTTCCTGAAATACATGGCGGTCGTATCGGCAATTCCGTTCGCGGCGTGCCGTTCGACAGGGCCGGTGGAAGAGCAGCCGAAATTTGCGGATTACCCGTTCAAGCTCGGAGTCGCCTCAGGCGATCCGGAACCGGATGGGGTGGTGTTGTGGACGCGGTTGGCACCGCAACCCTTGACTGGCGGAGGCATGCCGCCTTTGCCAATCCGCACCCGCTGGGAGGTGGCCACCGATGAGGCGTTTAAGAATATCGTGCGCCATGGTCGCGCACTGGCCCTGCCGCAGCTGGGGCATTCCGTTCATGTGGAGGTGGATGGACTCAAACCGCATCACTGGTATTACTATCGATTTCATACCGGCAACGAAACCAGTCCGGTGGGCCGTACGCGTACGGCGCCGGAGGCGGAGGCGCTGCCCGAGCGGCTGCGGTTTGCCTTCACCTCATGCCAACATTTTGAGAGCGGCTATTTCAACGGCTACCCGCACATGCAGAAGGAGGATCTCGACCTCATCGTGCACTTGGGCGATTACATTTATGAGTATCGCGGCGCCAACAACCGGCCGCGCAAGCATCTGGGCGGGGAGATCGAGACACTGGATGAGTATCGCACGCGCTACGCGCAGTACCGGCTGGACCCGATGTTGGCCGATGCGCACCGGCTCTTCCCGTGGCTCGTGACCTGGGATGACCACGAGTTCGACAACAATTATGCGGACCTCGTCTCTGAAGAGGAAGGCATCGCGCCGGAGAAATTTCTGGCCCGCCGGATGAATGCCTATCAGGCCTACTACGAATTCATGCCGCTGCGTCGCCGGTCGTTTCCGCAGGGGCCGCACATGACGCTCTATCGCGGCTGTACGTACGGGCGGTTGGCGAATTTTCACGTGCTCGATACGCGACAGTATCGCACCGACCAACCCAACGGCGACCATCAAAAACCGATGGTCGGCAAAGCACTCGACCCTCAAGCCACGATGCTCGGTGCCCGACAGGAGCATTGGTTGATGCAAAGTTTGGCGCAGTCCACTGCGACTTGGAACGTATTGGCGCAGCAGGTGATGATGGCTCCGCTCAATCGCGGCGAGGGCGAGGATGCACGCTACAGCATGGACCAATGGCCCGGCTACGAGGTCAGCCGGCGTCGGTTACTGAAGTTTTTCCATGAACGCCGCGTGCCCAACCCGGTGGTGTTGACCGGCGATATCCACGTGAACTGGGTCAATGACCTGCAGCTGGATTTTCAGGCGGAGAATTCGCCGGTGGTCGGCACCGAATTTGTCGGTACGGCGATGTCCTCCGGCGGCAACGGCGGCAACCGTATCACCGAGTACGAACGCGCCGCGGCGCAAAATGATTTCGTGCGCTATTACAATTCCAACCGCGGCTACGTATCCTGTGAACTCACCCCCGAAACTTGGACCACCCACTTTCGTGTCACGCCGTTTGTCGACAAGCCCGGCTCCCCGGTCATCAATCAGGCCAGTTTCATCGTCGAATCCGGCCGCCCAGGCGCAAAAAGAGCTTAGTAATCCTTGTCGATACTAAGTCTTTAAGTCATGCGACAGTTATACTCCATCCTTCTCGCCGTCGTCCTTTCGAGCGCCTTTGGGCTTCATGCGGCCAAGGCTATTTCGTTTACGAAGATTGACGGTCGGCATTGGCTGACGTCTCCGGATGGTCAGCCGTTTTTCGCGCACGGCATCACGCACGTGAACAATACCCGGGTGAAGATCGATTTCGCCAAGATTTCCAAGGCATGCAAGGCGCTGGGCTTCAACGCCTACGGTTACGGTTGCCCGGAGCAGCTCCGCACCGACATGCCGTTCGTCGAGAGCTGGAACCATCTCGTTCCCATTTCCTATTATCGGGGCAAAGATAATATCCGGTTCCTCGACGTCTTCGACCCCAAGATTCAGGCCAAGTTGGATAACGGGGTGAAGGCGAGTTGCTTTCGCAGTCGGAACAATCCCAACGTGATCGGCTACTGCTGGACGGACCTCGGCGCCTGGCCGCTGGAAAATCCATCGGGCAGGAACTGGGTCAATTTCATTCGCAACCAGCCCGAAGATGCTCCGGGCCAAAAAGCCTACCGGCAATTCCTCGGCGACTGGAAGGGCAAGGACGATCAGGCCCGTGACCGCGCCTTCCTCCGGCTCATTGCCCGCGAATACTTCCGCGTCGTCGGTGGGGCCCAACGCAAGTACGCCCC
>Ga0208624_1000878_pt1 | contig 14867 bp, 13 predicted proteins | sample Knorr_S23_td_DCM_FD_185607 | JGI IMG/M metagenome (GOLD analysis project Ga0208624, IMG submission 185607) | Marine microbial communities from Southern Atlantic Ocean transect - Knorr_S23_td_DCM_ad_71m_LV_A (SPAdes) (version 2) | ecosystem: Environmental > Aquatic > Marine > Oceanic | place...
TTTATCACAGCTACCTACAAAAGCTAAAAGATCAATTCCATAATCCAAATAAATCAAAATAAAATTGGAATCGTCAGGGTGAATTGAAAAAATGGCTTCACCATAGGCTGTATCGGCCCTGCAAACGGTATATCCATTGTCAATACGACAGCTTCCGCTATATGCAACCACATCATTGCGCTTCCACCCTCTGTTTGTATCTACAATCCAATGATACGGCCTAGTGCTTGCCTTATTTTCTTTCTCAGTGCCAAACATATCTAGCTCGGTCGATCCGCTGTCCTTGCAGTAATAGGTCTTAGCATTTAACAAGATGGGCGCAAGACACAGAGAGAGCAGAAATATTTTAATAGTTTTCATATTGGTTTAAGTTAAGAATTATTCTATGAAATACTAGTGAAACTCACATTTTGGATTTGTCTTAGTTATACCCTTGAATTAATCCAACGGCCGCTTGTAGATAGCATAGAGAGAATTTGAGCCAAAGGGTACAACGTTTACTAATTCCCAGCCGGCTACTCCCTGCTTTTTCATCATAGCTTCGAGTTTCTCTGCCGTTTTCACCCTGTCATTTTCATCGGCTATCACGGTGCTAACATAGTATTCCCATTTATTTGCCATGGCTTCGCTCCAAATTAAGAACAAACTGGACGTATAGTATAAATTCTCTATCGCAGGGTGGGAATGAGATATTTGATTGATGCCATTATGCCACTTAAAGTTTGGTTGTGAGGCTCATAGAAAAACCCTACAATCCAATCGATAGTAATTATTTTTATACGGGGGAATGTTATGGATTGTGTTGTGATTGCTGATTTTAAATGTAAGGAAGGTATGGCTGCTGAGATGGGTAATGTGTTTAGGGAGGCATTAGTGGTGACTCGAGGTTTTGATGGATGTAACGCCATAGACGTGTATTTTGAGGAAAAGACAAATACTTACACATTGATTGAGGATTGGGACTCATTAGAGCAGTATGAAGTTTATCTCCAGTTCAGAGAAGATGACGGTATAGCAGAGGTGTTAGATCCGATTCTTGCTGATGGATGGGAAGGAGTGAAAGCTAGTATAAAACGATTAGGTAACATAACGGATATCTAATTAACTATACAAAGTAAGCTATTGGAGTAACTATGAGAAATCGATTTTCTTTGAGGATAACCTGCGTTTTATCTATCTTAGTTCTGGGTCTGAACTCACCTTTGTTGGGCCAAATATCGCCACCTAGTACTGCTCCTGAAGCGTGGGGTGCCGTATCTATAAACATGGAGGAGATCGAATATCCTTATCCTGTAAATTACTTCAATTTTTCGGTTTATGGTCAAGATGTTCGAGTTGCCTACATGGATGTAGCTCCAAAAGGACAACCCAATGGACGAACCGTTATTTTTCATCATGGTGGGCTTTACTACGGGTGGTACTGGGAAAATCAAATCGAAGCCCTTTCTTCTGCAGGTTACCGCGTGATAGCAAAGGATAGGCTCGGGTGGGGTAAATCTTCAAAGCCAATTATCCCGTACAGTATAAACTTATGGGCTTCTAACACCGCGAGATTGATGGATCATTTAGAGATAAGTGAAGCTGCTTTGGTTGGTCACTCAATTGGCGGGCAGATGGTGACTAGATTTGCTTTTCTCTACCCCGATCGAATCACGCATTTAGTTACAGTAAATCAAGTTGGCTTGACGGACAGAAGGGCAGGTCGCGGTTTTAGACCGTTATCTGGGGAAATTGAATCTAATCCGGATATGGATGAAGTTTATGGGTCACTGCTCCGATGGGCCGAAGAGAATTATAGCACTTGGCAGCCCGCATTTATGAAGCACATGCGAATACGCTATGGACACAGACTAAGTGGTGATTGGCCGCGTCTAGCGCAAGTCAATCAGTTAACAGGCCATATGAGAGCAATGGATACTGTAGTTAATGACTGGCAGCACATTCAGACAAAGACCCTCATCCTAGGCGGCGAGGATGACTATCCATCATTTTCACGCGAAGCAAAAAGAGCCGCTGAGGTTTTTCCTAATGCTGAAACGTTCCTGATTCCCGGGGTTGGGCATAACCCTCATGAGGAAGTACCAGATATTGTAAGTACGCAACTAATAAAATTCCTAGAATGACGGATACTCCCGAAAGATAATAACAGTAACGATTTCTAGTAAAACTAGTTTATAAGAAATTGTTTGGCCAAATCATGCTGCGCCACATGTGTGCCACGGGCGACCCATCAAACCCAAGGCCCTCTTTGGGCTGTTTGAAATGACGGCCAATTATGTCAGTGAAATCATCCACCTCAACAGTTACCCCCTCCTCGAAAGAATATAAATCGTTAAGGGTAATAAGGCGAGAAGTCATGTACCAGCGATGCTTTTTAGCCTCTTCCCATTCTTTTATCAAGTAGGGTTCAGGCTGATAATCTGCGCCAAAAAAGCGAATGTAGGCTTCAGGGTATTCATAACCCACTGACTCATCCGGAAAAAATCGTAAGGCCTGGTGTTTTTCGATAGCCCATGCAATTTCCTCATCAACGTAAGGCGCTATCATTTGTGCACACCAGTAACCGTGATCGGTACGAATGAAGTTTCCTACACAGATATCATGAAGTAGACATGCCAAGACTATTTTTTCGTCCATACCGTTGATTTTCGCTAGCCGCGCGCTTTGAAGCACATGGTTTGCGGGAGCGAACCTGAACTTGAAAAAGTCGACCAATGTCGGCTCATCCGGCATAGTAGGTAATCGGGGATCGTCATGTTGATACCAAGGACGGGTATCCCCAGCCACGGGCTCGGGAGTTGGCTCTATGTTACAAAACCATGGCGTGGCAATTCTTTTGTCCAGCTCATCACTCATTGCGTCCTCTAAGGCATCCGCCTTTTGAGAAAGGGTAGAACCACTCGCAATGGTCGCGACTGTAGCAGCACTCATATTATTCAAAAAAGATCGTCTATCCATCTCCCGTCCCCTTTTTCTTAACCAATAAAATTAAATCGTCGTTTTTGATTTTTAATAAATACAATTATAACAATGTCTTAAATATAACTTGTAATCTTATTTATCGCTTAAAGTCTTGTAAATTCTTCTTAACAGTAACACAGCACAAATTGATATGTTACTTCGTCTGAATAATAAAACCCCCTTAAGGAAATATGGATTGAGAATTCCTCTTTTCCAAAGGGCTCGGTTACGTATATGATTGATCTTATTGAGTGAAATATGGTTTTTGCTTGGAGTAACTTCGTGATGGAACTTAAAAATTTGGCAAACACAAATCTCGTAATGCTATCCATGCTTCTCTTAATCTCTAAAGTTGGGGCTCAAAACAGCAATTTTGGCACTTGGGAGGGTGATTTAACGCCAATTACAGAGATTGACTGGAATTATGAGCGGGCAGCACATCTTTTGGAGCGTGCAGGATTTGGAGGAACTCCAGAGCAAATAACGAGTCTTGCCAGTAGGACTCCTGAAGAGGCGGTAAAAAGCCTTGTGTATTTTGATCGCTCAGCTCAAGAATTGAATGCATTTGAGCACTCTGGCATTCATGAGCCAGGCTTAGATCCCTTTCCGCCCAGTAGGCCAGCCACGACCGAATTAGCAAAAGCTAACGGAGAAGCGTTGGGTGTTAAAGTAAAACCTACTGGTAATCGACGGTTGCAACCCGTCGTTAATAAGTTTTTTTACTGGTTAAGGGCAAGCGTCTTAGAGACCAATCGTGTTTCATACTGGTGGGCTAATAGAATGGTAGCCTCACAAAATCCTCTGCAAGAAAAGATGGCATTATTTTGGCACGGACATTATGCGATCAATGAGAGTAAGGTTAGGGATTATAGAAAACTTCTCCAAGAGCTAGAGTTATTTCATGAGATGGGGACAGGGAATTTTAGGGATCTGATGGTAGCGGTTGCCCAAGATCCTGCTATGCTGTCCTTTCTTGATGCAGGGGTAAATATTAAGGGGGCTCCAAATGAAAACTTTGCACGAGAAATTATGGAGCTTTTTACCATGGGTGTTGGTAATTACTCGGAAAAAGATATCCGAGAGGCTGCTAGGGCTTTTACTGGCTGGAATTATGATGGTCTCGAATTTGTTATAAATCAGGCGGACCATGATACTGACCAAAAGGAATTTCTAGGTCAGACTGGAAATTTTGATGGCGTTGATGTTATCGACATTATTATGGATCAGCCCATAACTGCTGAATACATGGGCGGTAAACTTTATAAGTTTTTTGTAAGAGATAATATAGATCCAAAACTAAAAAAAGAGCTTGGTGTTATTTTTCGTGGAATGAATTACGAAGTAGCCCCCTTTCTAGAGACGATTTTTCTATCAAAAGATTTCTATAGTCAAGCCAGTGTAGGCACCCATATTAAGAGTCCTGTCGAGTTGGCAGTTTCAACGTATGTGAAATTGGGATTGACCGACGCTCCGGGTGTCCCGGATTTCAACCGCGCGACGAGTTCACTAGGCCAAACCTTATTCAGACCTCCAACAGTCGCAGGATGGGCGGGGGGTCGGAGCTGGATTACTCCTGGTCTTCTGCTAGAGAGGGGTAATTTTGTGAGAGATATTCTTTTCCCTGATATAAATTTCATTCCTCCCGATAGGATGAACGGTAGTCGTGAAATCCAGAGTGTAGCGAAAAGGATACGTGACGGCTTAGATATAACCGCGGCAACTCAACCATCCAATATCGGTGCCGGTCAGGTTATGGCAGAATCAAATATGCTAGCTGATCGGGACGAAGACTTTAATACTCGCTATGGAAGCTTTAGAGGATGGCAGATGGCGATACAGAGGGTCAAACCGATCTCTCGCCACACAGCTCAAATTAATCTTAGTTCCATGATTTTAAGTCAAAATATCACAAATACGTCTGAGGCGATTGATTACTTTATACATAGATTTATGACGGTGACACCTGGCGCAGATTCTAGGGCAATGCTAATTGAGTTTTTGACAGATGATTTAGGAACACAAAATATTCTAGAGGCGCAATCTTATATGGAGGATTCGCTGAGGATGACGTTACATTTATTATTAAGTCAGCCAGAATATCAACTTAGCTGAGGTATTAATCTTATATACGAGATCATCAAATTATGACTTCAAAAGCGATAGTGAATAACAAGATTAAACGGAGAGAAATACTTCGAAGAGGTATGGCAGGTCTAGGTATTGCAGGAATTGGTGCATCAATGCTCAAACCTTCCGCCTTCACCAGTGTGGCCGAAGCAGCAGCGCTGGCTGAAGCAAATGGGAAGATCCTGGTCATTTTGGAATTATCTGGTGGTAACGATGGTTTAAATACGGTTGTACCTTATGGTGATGATGCATACTACCGACATCGGCCTGAGATAGGCTTGCCAAAAAGTCAGTTACGGATACTAGACGATCACTTTGGTCTAAACCCCGGTATGTCCGGCTTTGAGGAGCTATTTAAAGATGGAAAAATGGCAATCATACATGGTTGCGGCTATGAAAACCCCTCATATTCTCACTTTACCTCCATGTCCTACTGGCATACCGCAGCGCCAAATAGCGGAGAGGAATATGGTTGGGTTGGACGTTTAGCAGATAATTTAGATTCCACAGGGTCATCAAATTTTTTGGTTAACGTAGCCGCAAGACAATCACTGGCGGTTAGAAGTCAACAGCATGTGCCCGTGGTATTTGATGAGCCGAGTCGATTTACAAGGGAAGCTTTTTCGCAAGAGAAGGAAGCTCTGTCCCATATTGCAGATGTGGGAGATATTGATAATCCATCAAGAAGGTTTCTTCTTGACATAGCCAGGAGCGCAAATGACGCATCAGAGTTAGTCAGGGAAGCTTGGTCTAATTATAGTTCCCCTGTGGATTATGGGGTTAATTCACTTGACCTTCCTAAGGTTGTCTCTTTAATTGAATCAGGAATGCCGACAAAACTTTACTATGTTTCCTATAGGAATAACGCGTTTGATACGCATGTTTTTCAAAATAATGTTCATAGACGACTTTTGACTTATACTTCAGACGCAGTTTCAGCATTTGTTAGGGATCTGGAGCGGATAGGCAGGGCTGATGATGTCGCGCTGATGATATTTTCAGAGTTTGGTCGACGTGTGCCGGAAAATGTCACATTAGGTACAGATCATGGTGCAGCAAACGTAATGTTTGTCGTTGGTAATGGAGTCAAAGGTGGACATTATGGTGAGGTACCTAGTCTAACTAAATTAGCGGAAGGTGATAATTTGGCTTATACCACAGACTTTAGGCGCGTTTACCAGACTTTGATAAGTGGATGGCTAGAGCATGGAGAGAGCCAAGACATTCTTCGTGGCGAATTTAAGACTTTTGATATGTTTTCATAGCACCTTCAGATGATGTTAAATTGCCGCTGTTAAAGAGCAATTTTCTACTTATCAGTTATTCTTCTTCAGAACTTCGTCAACAAACGAAACAAAGTCATGCTCTAAAACTGGTTTTGCCCAGGGACTTCTTTCCCAGCATTCTCTGACGCCAGGATTAGCATAAAACTGACGTACTACATTTGATAACTCCTCTATGTCAGTGTCTCTTGTTTCTGAGGCAAACTGACCCCAGTGGAGCCAGAACCAATATAGCATTGCCCAATCAAAAGTCGACGCCTCTTCAGGAGACATCTGCAGATCTTTCCCGAGTTCTTGATAATAACTTTCAAGTTTAAGCCCTTTGGTCACAGTTTTTCTAAGATCGTTGTTCAGTGACGTTGCGAGCATCATTTCTCGAACACCTTTTGCGCGCTCTAGACGGTTAATATCTGCTGCTGCGTCTTTTGCTGCGCGAAGCTGGATGGCAAAATAGCCTAAAGTCAACGCTACAACCATGGCACTTACTATTTCACCGACGGCCGCTATTGCTTCCCAATTCATAAGAACTGACTCCACTTAAAAAAAAGCCAACGATGACATAGCCGATCAGACGCGGTCAACAGGCCCCTATATATTCTTCTAGAAGGTAGCCCCTGATATCAATTTTTCGTGGGAAGAATTAACTCTAAAACTTTTACCTAGTTGGGTTGATTAGCAAATACTCGTGACCGTCACGAATTGGGATGGCGCTCAACTTCAAGCATTATTTCATTGCGCCTCATGAAAGGTGGTGTAAAAGGCGGATTGTATGCAGCAGTTTCGGCTTGGGAAATCGCGGTTATCTCGTGCAATTCAAGATTCTCACGAAGGCGATATTCATATTTAGATCGATTCTTCTCGGTCCATCGACCAGAATAGCGGATAACTGCCATTATTCTTGCCGGTATCTCTTTAATTGTAACCCGATCATCTGTTGGGGCCGGGGCACTCTTCATGTCAAACTTGCTTGGAAGCATAAACGCAACCTGAAGAAAATCTCCGTTCTCTAGCTGTTGCACTGGGGCTGTCATATCGATCTTTTGCCCAGAATCGTCCATACTCATTTGTACGGGAGCTGTCATTGCTATGTCGACTTCAGAAGTATTAGACCCTGTTATATATTTAAAAAGTCGTCGGAAGCCTTCGTTTGAAGCTGAATTATAATTATCATCTATACTGACTTCTGTCTGCGCTACGAGGTAAGGCTCGTAAAGACGATATTCAATATTTCCGTCTTCGTACAAAATTTCATAGTCGGGTTTTTCAAGAGCCATGGTATTTAGGGCAATGCAAGACAGGAAGGTGACGAAGAAGGTTTTTTTTATCATTGTAGCTCTCCACACTATGAGGTATAAGAACTTGAACGTTTGGTAGTCTAGTTCGGTTCACTGAGAATGGTATGTACGAGCCCAATTTTTTGTCATTACTCCCATCGATAGTAGCTATAATTTTAGCTATTACCACGAGACAAGTCATAATTTCATTGGGTATTGGAATATGGTTGGGTAATGTCTTGCTTAACGATTTTAATCTGTTTACCGGTATGTCTGATGGCATTAACAACATTGTTAGTGTTTTTACAGATGCATCCGATACTCGAGTGCTTTTATTCACACTGATTATTGGTGGATTAATTAGCACAATCGAGAGACTGGGAGGAGTTTCGGGACTAATTTCCTACCTCAACCGAAAGACATGGGTTGATTCGGAAGCAAAAGCACAGTGGCTGGCCTATTTTACTGGAGTGTTTATATTTATAGAGTCGAACATCACCTTATTAGTCGCAGGCGCAATTTCACGACCACTATTCGATAAATTCCGAATGTCTCGCGAAAAACTTGCATATATCATTGATTCAACATCATCACCGATCTGCATTATGATTCCGTTTAACGCTTGGGGAGCATTAATTATTGGACTTTCAAGCGCTTCAAATATTGATAATCCGCTCTTAGTATTTATCTACGCCGTACCATTAAATTTGTATCCAATAATAGTTATTTTATTTGCTGCATGTGTAATCGCTTTTAATATCGAATTAGGGGCAATGAAAAAGGCGCAGGAAAGAACTAAATCGGGCAGAATATCCTGGTCTGATTCAGGTAAATTGAGTTCTTCAGAGCATGGCGTTGAAAGAATAGGGCAGGCACGTTTTATGATATTGCCAATTTGTGCCTTATTGCTCTTCATGCCGATCAGTCTGTTCATAACTGGGAATGGTAATTTTATCGAAGGCTCGGGTTCCACTTCGGTCCTGTGGTCTGTGCTCGCTGCATTAGCCGTTTGTTGGGTTCTCGCGCTGCAGGGTAATCAAATTTCTCTCGATGAGTTAATGCAAGTTTTTCTCAAGGGTGCAGGTGATTTTCTGCCTATCGCAGTGATATTACTGTTTGCTCTGGCTCTTGGTGATGTTGCAGGGGCACTGGGAGCCGGTTCATATGCGGCCAGCCTAGTTGGCGATAATGTGAATACAACCCTTCTGCTGCCAATACTTTTTTTACTTTCGAGTTTTATTGCATTCTCTATTGGTTCCAGTTGGGGAACTTTCGCGATTATGATACCAATAGCACTTCAAATTGCTTTAGAGTTAGATCTACAGACATCGCTTTTTCTTGCGGCGGTGCTCTCGGGGTCTGTGTTCGGTGATCACTCGTCCCCTATTAGTGATACAACGGTTGTAGCATCATTAGCGTCAGGCTCAGATCATATTGAACATGTCAGAACTCAGCTGCCGTATGCGTTAATATGTGCTGTGCTTGCCACTGTAGGATTTTTTCTGCTGAGCTGGCTCGCATTTTGAAAATGAGCTCACTCAATAGACAGCTTAGGATTTACGATGAATTTTCAGAGAATTAGTGTAGAAGAAGCAAAATTTAAATTTTTCAATGACGATGGTTTACCAGTAAAAGGGGTAAAGATTTTAGATATAAGAGACGAGGGTTCTTATAAAGAGGGGCACATAAATAATGCTCGTCATATAGACAACACTAATTTTATGGACTTTCTCCAAAGTACTGAATTTGATGAGCCCATAATCATTTATTGTTATCACGGTATTACAAGTCAAGGTGTAGCAGCTCATATGGCCGATCAAGGATTTGAAGATGTCTATAGTCTCGATGGTGGTTATGAGGCTTGGATAAATTAGTCTCTCTTGGTTGTTGAAGGATCCACATTTTTTTCAATAATTCTCTTTATGGTCATTATCGTGACCATGTATACCATATTCATCATAGCCCAGGCGAAAAGTTCGAATGACCACAGATTATGCGAGTCTGCCGACTGGAGTTTGCCTACAATAATAACTAAAATCCAGATAACGAGGACGAAGAGTGGCACTTTTGCAGCGGTAGACCACGCATTTTTCCATTGCCTCATTGCTGCTATAGGAAGTGCAGCGCTTGCCATGGTAAAGATAATGACAATAAGAGCAATCACCAGATTCCAAGCAAAGGTTTGGCTATTAGAAGGTTGAGATAATTCCGTCTGAGCTGACAAAACTGTGCAAACGAGCATGCCAATTGAGGTATGAAGTGTAAATCTAGTAAAGTACCTTAGCATTTTTCCTGACGACCCTAATTGTAATAAAAATTTTCAGAAATATTATGGAATAATCTATGAAAATCGAGCTAAATTGTAACATTACCTGCGCGAATCGCTTAAAAATTTATTTTTCGAGGTAAAATATCTCTCCTGTATTAGGGTTGTTTCCAATTAATAGTACACAAGATTCTATATGTCAGATACACAGTTAGATGAGAAGTATAAAAACTTAGTTGAGTTAAAATATCAGCTGTACAATAGCTTGTTTTTGACGCTGCCTTTAGACGCTGTAGAAGAGATAGGGTTACTCTTGCCTTTGCTTGAAGAAGCAAGTCATAGAGGATTGAAGAGTGGAAAAAATCCTCAAGTAATTCTGGAGGAATTTTTTAATTCTCATCATCCAAACTTAACTGAAGAAGAAAAAGTAAAATTTCTATTTAAAATTATTCAATATGTTGAGCGTCAGGTTGTTCTTATTGATGCCCTAGAAGATTCAGCATATAAAGAGATTCATCGAACTGAGGAGTCAAATAAGTTAAGGCAACTTATAGAAAGAACGGAAGCTCTTGGTTTGAAAGATGAGTTGACTTCTATTCTGTCAAAATTTTCGGCTAGAGTAATTTTGACAGCGCATCCAACCCAATTTTACCCCGGCACAGTCTTAGCAATCATTACAGATCTAACAGATGCCATTCAATCTAATGATATTGGACTTGCGAGAAAATTATTACAGCAGCTAGGCAATACGGCGTTTTTTCAAAAAGAGAAGCCGTCACCTTTTGATGAAGCTATGCAACTGTCTTGGTATTTAAGTAATGTCTTCTATCAATCTATTGGACATATTTTTGACTATCTCGATGAGTATTTAACTTACTCGCCGAAGAGTGATGCACTAATTCATATTGGGTTTTGGCCAGGCGGGGACAGGGATGGAAATCCGTATGTCACCTCAAAGATTACTAGAGATGTTGCTAGAAAATTGAGATCCCGGATTCTAGAGTGTTACAGAGAGGAGGTGAGGTCGCTCCGGCGACGATTAAGCTTTTCTGGAGTAATCCAAAAAATTGAAGATATCGAAAATCAACTCCATCTCGAACTGACAAATAAAGTGAAATATTGTTATGCCGACCCTCGTGAATTAGCTGGAGAATTGGGTTCAATTAGAAAAATTCTTAAGACAGATTTTCAGGGCTTGTTTGTTGATAGGATTGATTCCTTTGAAAGAAAAATTCATGCATTTGGTTTTCATTTTGCAAGCTTAGATATTCGCCAAGATTCCCGCATTATTCATGGCTCATTATCAGAAGTATTCCTTCAACAACCTAAACTCAAGCCTCAAAATTTCGATCAAATGAACGAGCTTGAACAGGTAGAAAGTCTTTTTAGCGTGGAAGGGTCAGTGGATTTAACGAAAATTAGCGATCCGGTTATTAAAGACACTTTAGAGTCTTTGTATACAATTAGAGAGATTCAGGAAGCTAATGGAGTGCATGCTTGTCATCGATATATCATCAGTAATTGCCGAGGAGCAATCGACGTCGCTAGGCTTTATGCGTTATGCCGATTTTGTGGCTGGAATACACAAGATTTCACTTTAGATATCGTACCTTTGTTCGAAACGATATCAGACTTAAGGCAATCGGAGACCAGCATGCGCATTCTTTATGAATCGTCTTGCTACCGAGAGCATCTAAGTCAGAGGTCAAATAGACAAACTGTCATGTTAGGCTTTTCTGACGGAACAAAGGACGGTGGATATTTGATGGCCAATTGGGCTATCTATGCAGCAAAAGAATCACTCACTCGAATTTCTCGTCAGTTTGATATAGAGGTCTGTTTTTTTGACGGGCGAGGAGGTCCTCCAGCAAGGGGAGGGGGCAGTACCTATAAGTTCTACTCTTCCCTAGGTAAAAATATTGAAGCTAATCAAATTCAATTGACCGTTCAGGGCCAAACCATCAGTTCCTACTATGGAACAGAAGTTGGAGCGATACATAATCTGAGACAGCTGATTGCTGCTGGGTTAGAGAATAATTTAGGGGAGCGACCAAAGAAAGAGCTTAGCGAATCTGAGCGATTACTTTTGAACGATCTAGCAGAAGTTGCTTACAAGAAATATCTTGACTTTAAATCACACCCACTATTTCTTCGATACCTTAATGAAATGAGCACTTTGAATTATTATGGACAGTCAAATATAGGTAGTAGACCAGTATCGAGAAACTCAACAAGTGACTTGCATTTTGAAGATTTGAGAGCAATTCCTTTCGTTGGGGCTTGGGGTCAACTAAAACAGAATGTTCCTGGCTATTTTGGGATGGGAACTGCGCTAAGGGCAATGGAGGAAGCGAATAGGCTTGATGATTGCATCGCCCTGTACAACAATTCTGAATTTTTTAAGGCGCTTCTAGCAAATAGTATGCAGAGTATGAGTAAGACAAATTTTGCTCTAACCCAGTACATGAAAGATGACACAGTGTTTGGTGAATTCTGGAGTGATATTTATGCTGAATACCAACTTAGCAAAGAAATGGCTTTGAAAGTATCCGGACAATCAGTGCTGTTGGAGGATCATCCAGGGAACCGCTCAAGCATTGCATTAAGACAAAGAGTAGTATTGCCTCTGTTAGTTATTCAGCAATTTGCGCTTATTAAAATAAGGGGCCTGAAGGACAAGACGCCTAATAAGCAGGAAGAGATCTCTCAGTTTGAAAATATGATAATTCGAAGTCTTATTGGCAATATCAATGCTTCGAGGAATTCTGCATAGAATCACAATTTAGTACTAGGCAGCCAGATATCAGAAGTTGATTTGGTATTGTCAAAATCATCATCAATGCTTAAATCGGTTCTATCTAAATTCGAAAGTGATTCTTTTGCGCCCCACAGACCCCATATATTGTGCGGATGCTCAGATAAGTCCTTTTCATATTGAATCAAGGCATTTGAATATGCGCCGATTTCCAAGTACGCAGCACCTAGCCAGTGACGGGGTGAAAATGGAAGTGGTTCTGGCTCGTCATAATTAAGGTTTTCATAAAATTCAGTTGCTTTTTTAAAAGAATCAACAGCAGCTTCCATATTTCCTTCAATCCAGGCTATTTCTCCTTCCAAGATTCCTGCCATAGTCCCTACAATGTCTTTTCCATCATGAAACCTAAATCTAGCGGTGGTAGTGTTTGTCAGTTCCCATAATGAGTCAAGAGTATGCTTTGCTGACTCGATATTTCCTTCTTTTAACGAAGCATAACCCTGTGCAAATGTATACATGCTCATGTTGATCTCACCATTAGGCTCAGCATCAATTTGAAGTACTTCATCAAAACGACCGAATCTAATGAGCGCCAACGACAACATCGCAGTATTACCGTTGAGTTTTGCAAGATCTTTTGCTGCTTGAATTGCTGACGCGCTCTGCCCCCCCATACTCGCTGCGTAGTAGAGCATAGTGAGATTATGTGTTGGATAAATAGCAAAACCCTTGCCATAGGCGGCTTTCTGGTCAGAATGCCAAGCAATCGTGTTAGATCTGACCGCATCATCCCATAAACCTAATTCATTCCAAGTATGACTGGGCATATGATTAATATGGCTAGCCCCAGGTATTGTTGCCCCTAAGTGTCTTGCACACGGCGCTGCTAGCTCTGGTGTTGGTGTGGATTCGGTAGCGTGCACTAATAAATGACAAGCTCCGGGATGAGTTATGTCCCTCTCTAAAACTGATAATAGAACATTATGCAGTCTCGTTACATTTGGGTTATCAAGACTTCGATAACCTCGTCTTTCCTCCAAGAGAAAAAGAGCATCCCCGTATAACGTCACAATGTTCAAGTCGTTTGGATATTTTCTGGCCAAGTCGCTCATAGCATCTGCATAAGCTTGATCCTGCTCTCTACGATTTTCCGGCTTGAAATCCTCAATATATCGAACTCTCAACGCTTCAATCATGTCGACTTCTTTTTCACTCGCATTATCAAGTCTCTTCAACGCTTCTTGAAGTGCAAAATAGGCTCTAGGTGCCTGAGCAGTGGTCATTGCTCCATTAAGATATGAACCCCAAGCCCAGGCCTCTCCCCACCAACAAATAGCACATGAAGGATCAGCAAAATGTGAAGCCTGAAAAGATCTAGCGGCATCATCTTTTGCAAACGCATACATTAACTGAAACCCTTGATTGAAATACTGCTGTGCTTCCTCGCTAGAGGATGATATCGCAAAGTGAAAATCGCCCATGGCTTCCGGAAAAAGTTTCATGGGTTGATCGAATGAGTCAGGATAGTTGATCTCTTGACAAAAGATCTGAGTTGATACAAATAACGCAAAGAATGTAACTAAAACCCTATTAAGCATTTAAACTCCAATTTGTTATTTCATTAGTCAAATAACGAAACTTCATAAAACAAACTCTACTGGCGCATTAGGCCCAAGAGGTAGTGAAAAAATAACCCATAGTGCAGTCATGACTAGGCCTGAGAGTAGGAGAGCTATCGAGAAAGGAAGCATCGTTGCGGCGAGGCTACCTATTCCGAACTCTTTTTGCCACCTCTGACAAAAGATCAAAATCAAAGGGAAATAAGGCATCAAGGGTGTAATGATATTCGTAGCTCCATCACCCACTCGATAAGCAGCTGTGCTCATTTCGGGACTTATTCCCAGGAGCATCAGCATTGGTACTAATACTGGTGCTAAGAGGGCCCACTTCGCACTAGCTGAACCTATAAATAAGTTGATAATAGCTCCGAACAATATGATCAAGGATAATAATATTGAGTCTGGCAAATTTGAGGTCTCAAGAAAAGAAGCACCATTGATTGCAAAGATAAGACCTAGGTTTGACCAGTTAAACATCGCTACAAAATGAGCCGCGGTAAATGCAAGAACTAGATAGTAAGCGAGGTCAGACATCGATTCGCTCATCATTTTTACTACATCTCTGTGGTCTTTTATGCTGCC
>Ga0208624_1000884_pt1 | contig 14814 bp, 12 predicted proteins | sample Knorr_S23_td_DCM_FD_185607 | JGI IMG/M metagenome (GOLD analysis project Ga0208624, IMG submission 185607) | Marine microbial communities from Southern Atlantic Ocean transect - Knorr_S23_td_DCM_ad_71m_LV_A (SPAdes) (version 2) | ecosystem: Environmental > Aquatic > Marine > Oceanic | place...
TCGGTGGTCTTGAAGGAGATCAATACTTCGATCTAGCTAAAAAATATTGTGGTGGTGTCCCAGCATCGCTATTAACCTTTGGCATTAAAGGAGGATTTGAAGCTGGTGTGAGTTTTTACGATGCCTTAGAGATGGTAAAGCGACTGGTTAACATCGGCGATGCCAAAACGCTCGCATGTCATCCCGCGTCTACTACACATCGTCAGCTCACTGAGGAAGAGCAAGCATTAGCTGGAGTGACTCCGGAAACGATTCGAATTTGTGTTGGTATAGAGCATATTGATGACATCATCAATGATATCAGTCAAGCGCTAGATAAAGCATAAAATCGATAATTGGTAGAAAATTGAGAGTAGTATGCCTAGTCCGAGTTATTTTGAGGATTTCGAAGTAGGAGCAATTCAAGAGTTTGGTGAGTACAAGGTCACTGAGAAAGAAATAATAGATTTTGCTGAGAAGTTTGACCCACAGCCTTTTCACTTGTCCGAAGAGGCAGGTCAAGCGATGCACTTTGGCGGGTTGTGCGCCTCTGGTTGGCATACCTGCTCTATGGCAATGCGAATGATTGTGGAACATATGCCAAAAGAGAATAATGGAGCACTCGGGTCGCCTGGCATAGATGAAATACGTTGGAAAAAGCCTGTTTTCCCCGGAGACGTTCTGCGTATGCGGTCGACGATCCTTGATAAGAAGCCTTCGAGGTCGCGCGCAGATATGGGCACGATATTCATGTTAAACGAGTTGTTCAATCAGAACGATGAGGTAGTAATGACTAACAAGCCCATAGTCATGGTTAAAAAAAGGAGTCGCATTTCATAATCGTGATGCCATTTGATACTACGTTAACCATCCTTGCCGGTAGAAATATTGTCCCGGGAAGCAGTCAGATAGTAAAAGACTAGCCCTATACCTATTACACCAAAACTGAATAAAACTTCTACTGGCCTCATCAGCAAAGTGAACGTCAATGTCCAGCCAGTGAGTGTCAGAAAGATCAAGGGTGTTAGTGGAAATAAGAAGGCGCGGTAAGGGCGAGTCAGGCTGGGTTGTCGTATCCTAAGTACGAATAACCCCAGAACGCTAGCAAAAGTATTGAGCGCCATTGTGAACCCAGCGAACACAAGCACCGACTCGAATGTCGAGGAGACAATAAAAATGATAGCGATTGCGGATTGAAGAAAGATTGATCTTGCAGGTATCCCGGAAGCGTTTCTCTGACCTAGAAAGCTTAATTTGGGGAAGTCTTCGCCTACAACTTGGATGACACGAGGCCCTGCCATTGTCATTGCGCTAACTGTTGATATAAGAAGCAATGCGAGAGCAAGACCAAACAAATTTCCCGCTACTTCACCAAAAATAGTTCTCGCAGCAATGGCTCCCACTTCTACTTCCCCAATCATCGAATCAATTGGAGTGGTATATAGAAATACATAATTTAAACCCAGATACAAGAGCGTGACTATCGAAGTGCCAGAGATTAATACTATCGGGAGAGTCTTTTGGGGATTTTCGATTTCACTCGATAGATAAGTCGCGGCATTCCAGCCTGAAAACGCGAAACTTACATAAATAAGAGCTACTGCAAAGGCGCCGCTTGTAATTAATTGAACATCACCAAACTTTGGCAAAAAAGAAATTGGTTGAGGAGTCGACACTACAGTGAGCGAGGCTACGATGAACAAGAGGATGACTAATACTTTTAATGTAGTGAACACTGTTTGAGTTCTTCCGCTGTTGCGATGATTTGTTGAATGTACGGCAGCTAGTGTTAAAAGAAGTCCTACGGCAATAAATTTTTCTAAAAAGTTGGGAACGTCGCCTAATAATGACGAGGTCAAATATGCGGAAAAAGTCATTGCCGCGAGTGCTGTCGGAGCAGCAAACCCCACAGACATTGAAATCCACCCTGAAACGAACCCAGCGGCAGGGTGGTAAATTTGGGACAGGAAGTTATATTCACCGCCAGATCGAGGAAGAGTTGCCCCCAGCTCTGCATAGGATATTGCTCCACACAGCGCCGTGAGGCCACCTAAAACCCAGAGAAAAAGAAGTGCAAATCCAGATGTTATATCCAGTAATTGGAAGCCTAGGCTCGTGAATACCCCTGTTCCAACCATATTAGCCACAATGACCGCTGTCACAGTGACGTATTTAAATTTATTTTCTGACATATATAAAAAGTTAGCCTTGATTTATCCGGATGGGTCTTTAAATTTACTCGAGAACACTATTCAATCTAATCTTGCCCGTCTGTTTCAGGGTGTGCAAGGCTGAAATACTCGGATTGGTTGATTTAGGTATATATGTGAAGCTATTAGGGTATTTGTTCTGTTATAGTTGAAGAAAAGCCCGTTTTCACATATTTTCCTGAAATAACGGAGGCAAACAATGATAAAAAATTCAAAAAGCGTTCAACGAAAATTAGCACTTGTAGGTGGTCCAATGTTATTAGCACTGTTGGTATCTAGCCTTCAAGCACAGGATTGGCAGCCAGAATTGCTGCCAGACGGACAACCAAACATCACAGGCATGTGGAATAATGTCGGGGCAACCGCCACCCCAGTTGAAATGCCAGACGAGTTTGAGGGCAGGGTTCCAACAGCCGAAGAGCTAGCCGATTTTATTGCCCGAAGAGACGAGGCTCGAAAAGGGAACGTTTGTTCCTTGAATGAGTGCATTAGCGGAGGTCAGAGTGTTGGTGCTTACGGAAATGAGTGGTTTGACTGGTTTTGGTCTGATGCGGTGGTTGACGCCCCCGCCTTGGTAGTGGACCCTCCAAACGGCAGAATCCCTGCATACACCTCGGCAGCTCAAGAGGCAATCAGATTGAATGTTGTTGAAGAGCATGATTCGGCAGCTAACGTTGAGGCTGGAGATCGATGCCTGTCGCGTGGAGTTTTCGGGATGATGATGCCGACAGCGTACAATAACGGAAAGCTTATATTACAGTCACCAGGTTATGTGATGATCCACAGTGAGATGATTCACAATGCACGAATTATTCCCATTGATGCAGGTAATCATGTTAGTGACAACATAAAACTATGGGAAGGTGATGCGCGCGGTCGATGGGAAGGTAATACACTGATTGTCGAGTCTACCAATTTTAAGTATGTCAGAAACATTCGTGCGCCGGGTCGCGGAAATCCTCCTCAAAACGAGGGACGAAAGATGATTGAGACATTTACGTTTGAGGATGAGAATACTCTCCGATATACACTGACAGTTGATGATCCGCTGACTTATGAGGAGCCTTGGACGGTTGCTTTTCCCTACTTAAAAGATAGCGAATATAAGCAGTATGAATATGCCTGTCATGAAGGAAACTACGCCATGGAAACTCGTCTCAGTGGTGCTAGAGTGGTTGAGCGAGGTCTCACCGAAACGGGTAATCGTTAGCAAATAGAGAGGATATTAAGCTAGGTCAGCGTAAAGATGCGGGGACGTGTTTTTACCCTGACCTTTTTTATCCAATTTATCCAATTGAGATTTTGAAATGAACATTAAAACCTTAGTAAATTTAGTTATCTGTTCGTTGGCATCCGGGACGCTCTCTGGACAGCCTCTAGTTGGAGAAACTCCGAGTAAAGCACGCTCAGCTGATGGCTCTTATATAAGTTGGAAAGAACATTTAATCGATGATCCTGTCCTATCTGGTGTTCCCTTTAGTGGAAGTGATGGTCTAGTGATGGCTGATCTTGACCTTGACGGTTTCGAAGACATTGTTTCGGTTCATGAATCAGACTCAAACTATGATTCTACCGTCCCAGGTGAAACTCCTGAGGCTATGGGTCATGTCAGGATAGCGTTTGGTTCAGACGACCCTGACAGGTGGGTGAATATCACTTTAAGTGAAGGGTCGGATGCGTCAGCGGCCGAGGATGCTGCCATTAGTGATGTGAATGGAGATGGATTCCCAGATATCATGGTCGCGGCTGAGCTATCACACTTAATTTACTTTCAAAATCCCGGTCAAAATATTAGAACCCAAGCATGGGAAAGACTCATTCTCCCCATGACACAAGGCAGAGGTTCTTACATACGGGTTTTCTTGGCGGACCTAGATGGTGATGGCTTTCCCGAAGCGATCGCGCCTAACAAGGGAGCACAAAGACCGACTATAGAAGATTACAGACGATCAACTGCAGCCTCTATTTATAAGTTTAGTGGAGATCCTTTGATTGGCTCTAGCTGGAGCGAGATAGAGCTAGGGTTTTTCAGTAATCCGCGCAACTCAGAGCCTATCGATATAGATGGTGATGGGGATATGGATATTATTGTTGGGAGTAACGGTGAAAATCGAATAATACTGTTTGAGAACACTGATCAAGAGAATCTTGCTTTCTCGGAGCATGCAATAGGCGTGTATGGCCCCAGCACCAATGGATTTAACATGGAGTTCATAGATCTTAATGGTGATGGACGCCTCGATATCGTTGGTGCTGCGGGCAGGATATTGTCTTGGTTCGAGCAACCCGCTGATATCGATCATGCTTGGATTTCAAGGCCCATTGGGTCTTTTGCGCCAGACAGCATGACGGGATTTGAAATCGCCGATATCAACGGAGATGGCCTCATTGACCTCATCGCCGGAAGCTACAGCAGAGGACCTAGAATGGGCGATGGTGACGTGACAGCAGAGGACGCACTTGGAAGGATAGGATGGTTCGAAAATCCTGGCGACCTAGAGAAAGAATGGATTCGGCATGATATCTCAAGGAGAAAGAGGGGTATGTACGATAAGTTCATTGGGCGAGATCTTGATAATGATGGGGATACTGACTTTATTGCCACCCGAGGCAACAGCTATCCGTATGATGGTGTTTTTTGGCTTGAGCAGGTGAGATCTTCTGCGCCTCAGCCAGCCTTTGTAAGAGCTAGAGAGATTGATAGTCCTGAAATGCCACTTTTCAATATGAAAAATTAAAAAGACACTTTTGTTTGATTGAAGCTCAAATACTTGATCTTAAGATCCTAACAAGCGGAAGAGATACTATGAAAAAGTTTTCTGTAATCATTCTTTCTACAATCATGATTGTATCTTGTTCACCAGAGGCTACGAAATCAAGAGGAGAAGTTGTTGGAGAATGGCATCATGCTGGAGGCAGTCACTTTTCTGAGAAGTATGCGGCGCTTGATCAGATCAATACACAGAATTTTAACGACCTTGAGATTGCTTGGCGTTGGCAGTCGATAGATGTAAATTTGCCTAGGAATATAGCATATGCCACTGGAGATTATCGAGCTGTACCTTTGTTCATAAAAGGAATCATGTATACCAATACTAATCACGGACAAGTGGTGGCGCTTAACCCGGCAACGGGTGAACTAATATGGAGTTTTGATCCAGAAAGTTATGCTTTGGGCAGACCAGTATTCTCACCAGCTCAAACTCGAGGTATAGAGTACTGGACTGACGGGAATATTAGCCGGATATTTATAGCAACTCTTGGAAAACAACTGGTCTCGATTGATGTAAATACTGGGATGCCTGACCCTAACTTTGGTGACGATGGATTTGTAGACTTGCGTGATAACTTTGGGAAATTAGAATTTGAAATAGATAACATAACTCATGGTGCACCGCCAATCGCAGTTGGTGATTCTGTAATTATCGGGTCTAAAATTTTTGATTACACATTGTATAATCGGAGCCCGCCAGGCCATGTCAGAGCCTATGATGCGTATACTGGGGAGTTTAAGTGGAGGTTTAATACTATTCCCCAGCAAGGTGAGCCTTTTACGGAAACGTGGGAAAGTGACTCGTGGCGTGAAGCGGGGAATACTAACGTTTGGACTTTTATGTCCGCGGATGATGAGGCCGGTATTGTCTACTTGCCGACTTCAACGCCGACTAACGACTATTGGGGTGGCAAGCGGTTAGGTGAAAACCTTTTTGCTGAGTCAATAGTCGCCTTAGATGCGGATACCGGCGAAAGGTTGTGGCATTTCCAAACCGTGCATCATGGTCTTTGGGATTATGATGTGGCTTCAGCCCCTAATTTGGTTGATATCGTTGTTGATGGAAAGCCCATCAGAGCAGTGGCGCAGGTATCAAAGACTGGCTTTACTTATGTTTTTGATCGTGTCAGTGGTGAACCAGTTTGGCCGATTGAAGAGAGGCCGGTACCACCCAGTGACGTGCCAGGCGAGCGCGCTCATCCAACGCAGCCTTTCCCAACGAAACCGGCTCCATTCGAGAGACAGGGAATGTCGGAAGAGGATCTCATTGACTTTACTCCTGAAATACACGCAGCTGCAGCGGAGATAGCATCTAAATTAGTGTTAGGGCCTATTTTCACTCCTCCGATCGTTAAAGGTACAAATGGTAAAGACGCGACCGTATTTCTGCCGGGTGCGGGAGGTGGCGCCAACTTTCCCGGGGCAAACGTTGATCCCGAGACGGGGATACTTTATGTGCCTTCACACACGCGACCATATGCTATGTCGTTGGTCGAACCTGATGATCCAGATTCAGATTGGCCATACGTAATCAATGTGCAACGGAACATAGGTCCAATGGGATTGCCGCTAACTAAGCCACCATACAGGCGTATTACCGCGATCGATTTAAATACTGGTGAGCATATCTGGCAGACGCCTTTTGGAAAAGGTCCCGCAAATCATCCTCTATTAACACACCTTGATTTGCCAGATTTAGGAAGTGTATTCACTGATGTCTCCGCTGAAGGTGGAATACTGATAACTAAGGGCTTAGTGATCTCGCACTTGCCTCAGAAAGACGAGGTTGATGAGGATGCGGATGGTTCGGTTCTTGTCGCGTACGATAAATTGACGGGAGAGAAAGTTGGAGAGGTTCTTGTTGATCGGCGTCTTCATGGTCCTGTTATGTCTTATCTTCATGAAGGAAAGCAGTATATTGCTATTGCAGGTGGGCGCTTTGAAACGGCGGAAATGGTTACCTTCGCTCTGCCTGACTGACTATCGTATTAATGATTGGTTGCGAACGTTATATTCATAATTCGAACTCATGCTAACTCTTCCGCTGCATTTGCTGCTTCACTTCTTGGTCCCTGGAGTAATAGCAGGTGTGTTTTACCGTAGCCAGTGGCGGAAAGCATATATTGTCATGATTGCTACGATGTTGGTCGACATCGATCACTTGTTTAGCAGTCCAATATTTGACCCTAACAGGTGCAGTATTGGAACTCACCCGTTGCACGACCCATTTCTCTTGCCACTTTTCTTATTGCTGAGTATGGTTCCCAGATCAAGGTTTTTAGGGCTTGGGTTGATCATCCATATGTTTTTAGACAGTTTGGATTGTCAGGCTACAAACGGAGTCTGGTTCGTCTAATATGCTTTTTTTCTCAATTAAAGGATAATTGTCAAAGAAATTCATGTAATCTAAATATTATGATTAATCGGATACATTTAGTTATTTTACTGACCAATGTTTTCCTATTTTCTGCATCTCCATCGCATTCACAGAAAATAAATGTAACTCATTGCAATGGTGCGTGTCCGGTCTATGAGTCTTCGATGACTGCAAACCGAGCAAATATTGTTATTCACCACGTTTATGCAGCAGGTATAAATGGCGATAGCGGCATAGCCGATTGGCTTTCCTATCGTTTGACTAAAGAAGCGGTAGGTGTAGCGTCTTTACTTCCACGAATGTGGAATCCCGATCGTCTTTTAGCATTTACTGGAATGGAAGACGTTTTAGATGTGACTTCGAAAGAGATACGGCTTGCTGAAATTGCAGTGAGTAATAATCCCTATGCCGGGATCAGTGAGTTACCTGAGCAAAAAGATCAAAGTGCGCGACTCGCTCCCATGACATCTTTTTCAAATACACCATATTGGTCTGATGTAAATAATTTATCCAATATGGTGCCGATGCCTCAGTCACTTAGGTTGGGTCCTTGGTTGCAGTTGGAGCAACGTTTAAACGAACTCGTTATGAAAAAAGAAGAAGTGTATGTGATAACTGGCCCGTTATTTTTGATTGATAGACCCGCTGCTAATCCAGCAGCGGCAATTACGGAACCAGAGGCATATTATAAAATTGTCACTGAAAACGATGAGCTGGTTGTATTTGTTTTTCCAAAAGATCTTGGACAGTTTGATTCTTATTGTAGTCAAGTGGCAAACCTTAGCGAATTAGAGAGGATGGTATCAATAGATTTCTTTCCAGGAAGAAGGATACAACAGTCACCCGATTTGCTGAGGCAGCTCAATTGCTAAGAGTAGAGCTCAAAATATTTCTGATCATATCTCTGTGAAAGTGGAGTGCGGTAGTCTGCATTTTTTTAGGGTATTTAATTAGATAAAGGAGAATTTAAAATATGGCTGCAAAAAAATATTATAGACTCAAGTTATGGTTATTTTCCTCTCTTATAGCCTCGACGGTTGTTGCTCAGGATAACCCCTACCAAGTTGTCTATCACTGGGGTGAGCTTCCAGGTGGCCGGCCTATGGGAATCGTAACTGGGGTTCAGCCTGATCCAGACGGAGAACATCTATGGATTATAGAGCGCTGCAGCGCAAATCAGTGCGCTGGTTCAGATCACCATCCGATTCATAAATTGGATATGCAAGGGAAAACTGTTAAATCTATTGGCGCTGGCTTGTTCGCTTGGCCACATGGTTTTGATATGGATGAGGATGGTAATTTTTGGATTACAGAGGGTGCTCCTGAGGGAGACGCAAGAGGAGCTCCGGGAGCAGAGAGGGGCATGGGCCACCAAGTGGTTAAAATCAATCAAGAGGGTGAGGTTTTAATGCGTCTTGGAGAAGCCGGTGTGCCGGGAGATGACCAGATACATTTCAACGGACCAAGCGCAGTCATTGTTGCACCGGATGGTGATTTCTGGGTAGCAGACGGCCACAGAGGCGGTAATAATCGAATCATAAAATTTTCAGAGAATGGTGAGTTTCTATTTCAATTAGGTGGTGGCGTAAACGATACAAGTCGGGAGAGCGCTCGTTTCAACGATCCACATGACTTAAAAATGGACTCCCAGGGGCGGTTATTTGTTGCCGACCGAGGAAACAATCGAATTCAGATCTTCAATCAGGACGGAGAACTGTTAGATATCTGGACTCAGTTTGGTAGGCCGAGTGGTATTTGGATCGATGAAAATGACAAAATCTTTGTTGCTGACGGAATGTCCGGTGAGCAGTGGAATAGAGGCTGGGAGCGAGGGATTCGGATAGGTGACGCCAGAACGGGTTACGTAACTGAGTTTATTCCCGACTACGAAATCCCTAACGGAAGTGGCATTGAATTTTTGGCCTCAGACTATGAAGGGAATATCTATGCCGGGCAGGTTGGTCGCCAGCGATTTGAAAAGTATGAGCGAGTTAGGCCATAGGGGATACGAAGTATGAGTTTTGCGAATGGAATATTGACTGGAAAGAGCGCGATTGTAACCGGTGGTGCCACGGGGATTGGTTCCTTCATCGTGCGAAAGTTGGGTGCCTTGGGAGCAAACGTAGGAATAGTTTCTCGAAAGGAAGAAAATTTGGTATCGGCTGTCAACGAATTTAAAGATTCTGATGATATTGATGTTGCTTGGTGCACTGGGGATGTAAGAGATCCAGAGGGTATCAAAAAGTCTTTTGATCAGTTAGCAGGAAAAATTGGTGGCATCGATATCTTAGTGTGCAATGCTGCGGGGAATTTTATCTGTCCCACGGAGGATCTCTCCTGGAATGGCTGGCGGACCGTCATCGAGATTGATCTGAACGGCACTTTTAATTGTTGCCAGGCTGCGCTCCCTCACCTCAAAGAATCGACGGACGGAGGACGCATCATTTCGATAAGCACAACACAAGCGGACTTTGGTTGGCCGGGTGCTGCTCATGCAGCGGCAGCAAAATCAGGTATTCAAAATTTAATGAAAACACTAGCGGCAGAATGGGGTAAGTATAACATCCGCTCAAACTGGATTTCGCCGGGGCCGATTCAAGGAACAGAGGGCGTGGACCGACTGATTATTCAGCAAGGACTGGCCGACCAAGTTCTTGAAAGAGTGCCACTAGGCACTTTCGGTCAAGGTGAAGATATTGCTAATGCTGTGGTGTATTTTTCCTCTGACACTGGCAGATATGTTTCAGGCGCTGGTCTCGCGGTAGATGGTGGAAGTCAGTGGAACCGCGGAAGATAGCTCTAAATTGCTTCCACTTAATTGTTTATCTAAAGCATAAAAAATTCGGCAGATCTATCGCTCATGTCTTTGTCATTTCTGTAAAAACGTACCAGGGGACCTTCTTTTTGTCATTTACATCGCCGATGTTTTCGAATTTCGACAACCGCAATCCATGCCGCTCTGCTAATTCTCTGGCCCCTTGAGAAAGGGTTTTTCCGGTAGGAATACCAAACATTATTTTCTCGCTGTAGTACTTAACTCCAGCATGCATGCTTTTGCTCCAAGTTTCGTGTGGCGGATTACCTTTGACCACGTCTTCAGTAAAAAAGTCGACGCCGATTACACTGCCTTGGGGGAGTTCTGAGAAAAGTGTTAGTGTCGAATTTACGGCTTCGTTTGTTAGATACATAGTCACTCCCTCCCATAGAATATAGGTTGTCTTGCGTTGGTCAAATCCGCTGGCCAGGAGGGAGTCCAACCACGATTCTTGATTAAAGTCGGTTTCTACAAAAGTGACATGAGTTGATTTTATACCAGATTTGACTAAGGCATCTTTCTTTACATTCAATGTTGGAGGCATGTCTACTTCGAAACACTTTACGTCAGAATTTTTTGGCAAATCATAACAGCGTGTATCCCAGCCGGACCCAAGGATGACAAACTGTTTGATAGGATTTTCAGTCCTGGAAAATGCTTCACTTATAGAACAATCAAGAAAATGAGAACGGTGGCTCATCATTGTCACAGTAGATGAGGGGCGCTGCCCTGGATACCCAAACATTGAGCCTTTGTAGCCACTTATCCTCAGCGCGAGCCCAATAGTTTGGAGTATCAAAAATTTAGCCGGTTGGCGGTACAAAATCATGTGCTCGGCTAGTTTTACAGCAGCTTCATCAATTCTCGTGCCCGCTAAGTGCATTATAATTCGCGCTCCGAAGGGTTCTGCTGCGGTGCCGGAAATGTTCTGGGGGATAATGACTCGGCGGAGCCTCCACGTGTATACGATTAATCCGAGGAGAAAGAAAGGTATGAAGAGAATCATAATCAGGCTGAATAATAAGCCGCGCATAATAAAGAGCCCCTACTGCTGTGGCAGCGTAAGAGAAACCACTGTGTTTGTTGATACAACGCTCACGAACTGTTTTTCTTTAACGGAGTACGTTAGTGGACTGGCTCTCACGGTCCGTGGGGTTTGATATTTAAAAAGCGACACTCCAGTTTCAGCGTCCAAGGCATGGAATTCGCCGTTCTCCAAACCCTGAAAAACCAAGTCCCCAGCAGTTACAAGATTGCCACTAGCTCCAATTCCCGACTGAGCAGGTAGCTCGGTCTGCCAGACCTGTTCACCATTAACTGGACTATAGGCCGACACGGTCAAGGAGGGTGGATAGGCCTCGGATACTCGATCAAGAGCTGAATAATTCTCGGTGTGGCCTCGACTATCGGGTCCTGGGGTCAATGAATCGCCGACGGGTTGAACGGTGAGGCTTATCGCTCCGTTTTTCCCAGTAATGTAGACCAACTGAGTTCGAGGGCTAAACGATGCTGAGCCAAAGCTCGAGCCGCCATGTGCAACGATGTAAGGCTCGGTCAATGAGTAGGGTGTATAAATCTGCTTACTCCGTGCTGCGAGTTCTGGGTCATCAAAAGGAATGAACGTGGCGCACAGGGGGTCCATTGGAACGCCTCGCGCTGTGTGAGGAATCGGCTGAGTTGGATAAACGACCTCCCCAGGCACATCCGTTGCGGTTGGCATCGCAGTTTCAGGCATAGGAAACAATGGATCCCCGGTTTCTCTGTCCCACATATAAAAGAGGCAATTCTTCCCGCCTGCTGCCACCCCTTTGACGATATTACCCTCATCGTTTTCAACATCGAATAAAAGTGGCCCAGTAACATGATCCCAGTCCCAAAGATCGTGATGCACTGCCTGGAAATACCATGCTAATTCGCCGGTGTTGATGTCCAGGGCAATAGTAGCGTTGGTGAATAGGTTTGCCCCGACACGGGCAGAACCGTCATAGTCGGGTGAGGGATTGCCAGCATTCACGTACACAAGGCCAAACTCAGTATCGATAGCCGGTGGTGTCCATACCCCGCCGCCAGCTCGCTGCCCGGTGCCCCAGGTGTCTCTTGCTATTTCCCAACCTGAGTCTCTTGGGGTTTGCGGAACTGTATTAAAGACCCACTCAACAGCGCCGCTCAGCGCATCAATTCGAATCACTAAACCGCCAGGGATATGCCCCTCCGATAAGGCAGCAGCGACATACATCTTTCCGTCATGAATGGTTGGCGGCGTAGTCAGTCGATACCCAAGATTTATTGGATCGGTATTGTTCGGATATACATCTGGATATTTAAAGTTAAGTGCGTCGGTGATGACCTGAACTACTCCGGTTTCACCAAAGGATCGGATTTCCTCTCCAGTCGTTGCGTCAAATGCGTATAGGTCAGCGCCGCGATAGGCGTAAATCCGGCCGTTTGCGTAGGTTGATCCGCGAACGGGGCCACCGGCTGGTCCAGAGTCGAGGGGCCTCCGCCAAAGTTCTTCACCTGTCGCCGCATCAAGGGCAAACATTGTATTCGCAGAATGTAAATACATTGTTCCTTCTGCTACGAGAGGTGTCACCTGTGTAATGCTGTCTTGTGGACCTGGCGTGAAGGTCCAGGATTCGGCAAGTCGAGATACATTGTCTCGGTTAATCTGATCTAGCTCGGCAAAACGACTGTTGTGAATGTTAAGGTTTTGGCTAGGCCAGTTATAGTTGGAGTTTTGTCCCAGTGCACTCGCAGCAATTAAGCAACTAAGCGAGAGAGATACTAATTGGATTTTTGAAGGAATATTTGTGTGGCCTTGATGGTCAAATAAGCTCACTATTATCTCCTCTTTAGTTTTCTTATTTTTTGAAGCGCAAGCGTCTCGCGACATTTTTAACAAATAGCTTAGGTAAGCATACAAAATAGAAGATGGATTTGATATGCAATCCCTATGAATTAATATCATAATTGACCGCTACAATCAGGGATTTTCTTAGTTAGTCCAGCAGAAGCAAATAAAGGAGAATATTTTGAAAGTAGTCAAACTTGGCGAGGAATTACCCTACACCATCGATAAAGTTTGGAAAATTATTAGTGATGTCACTCGCTGTGATTGGGTACCAAGCGTTGACTCTATTGTTCTAGAAGAGGGTATCAGAAGGTTTACTATGGAAGGTATCGGAGAGGTTCATGAGAAGATTCTAATTAATGACCCCCAGAACCATAAATTACAATACTCGGCTATTAAAACACCCACGCCTCTTGATCATCATCTTGCGACCATTGAACTCCAAAGGTCTGGTGATAACTGTGTATTCAAATGGACTTCAGAGATAGCACCTGAAGCGTTTGGCGAAGCAATTGAGAATGGCATGAGAATCTCTTTTGATGGTTTGAAGCAAGTACTTGCTCAACTCGATTAAGTGGTTCTTTTCTGGTTAATAATGTAATAATTGAGTAAATTTGTCAGATTTTTTGAAAAGGCACTAAAAAAACGTTTACCTCAAGTAAGGAGCGACTGATGGGAAGAATTGATTCATTAACCTTAGCTTTCATTCTTAGCGGGTCCGCTTTAACGCTATTCGCTCAGGACTATGAGGCACCTCGAACTGAGTGGGATCAACCCGACTTGCAAGGTGTCTGGAATTGGTCTTCCAACGTTCCGATGCAACGCCCCTCACAATACGGAGAGAGGCAGTTCTTGACTCAGGAAGAGGTTGAGGAATTTGCTCGACGCAGGGCAGCAGCTGATGCTGGCTCAGACGCGGCGCTTAATATAGAAGGAGTAGATGGTTCCTATAATGATTTTTGGATAGAGAATCAGGGTATCGGGGGCAATGTGCGGACGTCTCATATAGTTTATCCAGAGGATGGCAGGCTGCCAGAAGTGCAGGAAGGAGTGGTCGAGCAGCAGGGGGTTTATGGAGGGATTACTACTGGTGAGACGCGACCGGTCAGAATAGCTGCGGGTGGAATTGGTGCAGATGGACCAGAAGATCGTGGTTTATCAGAGCGATGTATTATTGGTTTTAATGCCGGACCTCCTTTTATTCCCAGTCTCTACAACAACAATGTGCAGATATTTCAGAGTAAAGATACAGTCGTATTGTTGACAGAAATGATTCATGATGCTCGCGTTGTTCCTCTATATGAGTCCAAAGAGGCCTTAAAGTCCTTGGATGATGATATTCGTTTCTACACTGGAGACTCACGAGGTTACTGGGATGAAGACACGCTGGTTGTTGTCACCCAAAATTTTAATGGCTTATCAGCCAGTTTCGGACAGTCTGGAACATCCTATAATAAGATTTTAACTGAACGGTTTACTCGTCGTGGGCCGTACACTGTGGACTATGAGTTTACTGTGGATGACCCTGCCACTTATACGGATAAGTTTACGGGGATCGTTTCAATGACTAGGGTTGCTGGTTTACTTTATGAATATGGTTGTCATGAAGGTAACTATGGAATGGAAAATATCTTAAGAGGAGCGCGAGTCGAAGAGAGGCTGGCTGCTGAAGGAGAATTATAAAACTCTCTAAGGTAATTGAACACCTATTCAGGCGCCATAACATTCATGAATATATTTGCAATCGCGCTTTTTTTTATTGCTGCTCCTCTGGTTTTGGGGGGTTTGCAACTCCTCGTTTTAGGTGGT
>Ga0208624_1000890_pt1 | contig 14762 bp, 12 predicted proteins | sample Knorr_S23_td_DCM_FD_185607 | JGI IMG/M metagenome (GOLD analysis project Ga0208624, IMG submission 185607) | Marine microbial communities from Southern Atlantic Ocean transect - Knorr_S23_td_DCM_ad_71m_LV_A (SPAdes) (version 2) | ecosystem: Environmental > Aquatic > Marine > Oceanic | place...
GTTTTCAATAAACGCCTTTGCAGCCTTGTTGAATTTCAGAATGTCGAGGACAAGCTGGTAAAATTTTGGTCTGAAAAAATTACGTCTCTGTGAAAAAAGTGTATTTAGGTTGTGTCCGTTATACTCCAGATTCAGCTTGTCATTTCGGACGCTGAAGCTCATCTCTGTTGGTTGAAGGCTAACGTCAAGTTTCGACATCAATTTTAGGAAGTTGTCGTAGTTTCTGTTGTTCGAAACTATAAAGCCAGTATCAACCAAGAACGTTTGATCCTTGTGATGCACTTCAACCGTGTTGGTGTGTCCACCAATGTAGTTGTTAGCTTCGAAAATAGTTATTTGATGGTTTCGATGCAATAGGGATGCGCAGGTTAAACCTGATATACCGCTCCCGATAATTGCGATTTTTTGTGCGTTCATTAGAGATCTAAAATTTTATTATGTGAGGACTCTCGCAATCAAGAACTGCTGGACTCGGTTAGGTAGAATAGAGATTAATTTGAGGATGGAGGTGAATCGGCTAGGGAAATGTATTTCCTGTTTTCTTGCTGCTAAGCCCGCTCGGATCTTCTCGGACGCGAATTTAACATCAACCCGCATAGGCATTGGGAAATCGTTTTTGTCTGTAAGGGGGGTCTCAACAAATCCCGGAGCGATATAACTTACGTGAATATCTGCTGACTTTAAGGATATTTGAAGGGTTCGGGAAAGATACTCAATCGCCGCCTTTGACGCACCATACGCTTCTGCCCTTGGAAGAGGAAGATAGCTAGAGCTGCTTCCCATTAATCCAATTATGCCTCCGGGCTTAACCTTCGGGATAAGCAACTGAAGGCAGTTGGCTATGCCGATACAGTTGGTTCTTAGAACTCTTTCGAACATTTCAGCATCAAACTGCTTTGCGTTGATGTATTCGCACGTGCCGGCATTCAGGATTATCGCGTCAAGTTTATCTAGGTCCTGCAGAGAGCTCTCTACCTCACTCAGATTCGCAGCGTCGAAAGCATGCGTCTCAGAATGATCCTGATATTTGTTTCTTAATAGGTCAAGGGTCGCGGAGTTCCGACCGCAGCAGTGAACATAATGTCCGTCATCTAAGTAATCGGTTGCGAGCTGAAGACCGATTCCTGAGGTGGCCCCTGTTATCAGGACCCTCACGATCTATCGGGCCACTCTTTGTTTAATTTTTTGAATGATCTTTCCGAGAAGGGGTAGGTGCTCGTATAGAAGGGAGCCCATATCAAAATAGTCGCGGTGGTAGTAAATCTTTCCGTTTCTTGTTTTCAAGAAGCTTGCGCCCTCCACCCTGACTGATTGGCCTTTCAAAAATTTTGGGTGCTTGGCTGTCATCGTCCAAGCCAGGAATATATCAGCGCCATCTGACACCGTGCGATGAAAGTTGAAAGAGCAACCCTGAAGCTTCGCAAAAGACTTTGAAAAGTGAGCTAAAACCGCTGTTTTACCCTGAATGCCGTAGGTCGGATCTTCAAAATAGACATCAGAAGTATACAAGGTGGCAATTTCGTCAAGTTGTGTAGGGTCAAGGTTTTGATAAGCTTCTATGACCCGTGACACAAGAAAATCAGCGCTTGTGCTATTATCTGAAGCAAATTTGAGTGTGGGGGCCTGTTTCATCAGGGCAAGCCTCGTTATAATGGTCGTACACTAGTAACGGTGAGTTTTTTAGTACAGATCACTCAATCTTCATCAGAGTGATCTAATTTAGTTGAATTAGCGTTTAAAGCGGCTATGACTACTTTAAATGCCACGATGGATCAAATGCACATGGGTAATTTAGCTTCTAAGGCTGAACCTGCATCCAAGGCAGCGAGTACCTCTACTAAACCTTTGTCTCAGTCGGATACGGATTCGGACGAAAAACTGCTACTTGATGTTGGCAATCACCAATCGAGAGAAGCATTTAATAAGCTATTCGAACGTTTCTCTACCAAAATTTTCGCACACGGTATGAAAATCACACGTAACGAGCAGCTTTCGAAAGACTTGGTGCAGGAAGCGATGATGACTGTGTGGCAGAAAGCGCCCTTGTACAATTCCGATAGAGGCAATGTTCAAAGCTGGATTTTCACACTCACTCGAAACCGATGTTTTGATATGTTGCGAAAGCAAAAAAGACAGCCGATGTGTGTGAGCGCCGATGACATCTGGCCAGCCGGCATGGAAGATTCAGAGTCGCTGGTTGAGAGAGACCAAGGCTCTCTCGCGGTAGAGTTTTCTAACATCGAAAGATTTCTAACCCAACTTCCTGAGGCACAGCAGGCAGTGGTTGAAAAAGTTTATTTACTAAATCTCACCCATGAAGAAGCTGCAGCAGATCTTGAGATACCACTGGGTACCTTGAAATCGAGACTCCGCTTGGCGATGGGTAAATTGCGACAATTAATTGGAACTTCTGAATGACTACCATGAAATCGAACCTTCATCCTTCGACAGAAATGCTTGAGAAATTCGTCTCCGGCGATCTCTCAGTAGGTGTTAACTTGGCCATCTCAGCGCATGTTGAAATGTGTGATCAGTGCAAGAGTGCGATCCAAGAGATTGAATTGAGAACAGCAGATCAGTGGACAAATGCTGAATCCAGCAGCTCCGCTGTTTACCAGGCAGACACCGCCAGTATGATTGATAGCATTATTGCAACGCCCCAGCTGAAAGAGCCGATCGAGGAAGAGTCAGAAGTGGGATCGATTCATATGCTCGATCGTAGTGTGAAACTTCCAAAGGTTTTGGCAAAAGCGGCTTCAGAGGGTCTTGTTTGGAAACAGTTAGGAGCAGGCATTAGCCAAGCTGATGTGAAAATTGATGAGGAGGCTCATTGCTCTTTCCTCTACATGAAGCCAGGTAGCCAGACACCGGTCCACAAGCATCAGGGCACCGAAACCACCTTGGTACTGGACGGTAGTATGACTGACGAGCTGGGTGAATATGGGAAATCGGATTTCATCTTTCGTACAAACAATGATACACACCAACCGAGGACCGAAGATGGTTGTCTGTGCTTTTCGGTATTAGACAGTCCACTCACTTTTACGAAAGGTCTTGCGCGTCTGCTTAATCCAATAAATAGGTTAAGATTTCAAAGAGCGGTGGGCAAAACACTCTCGTAAGTCACATCTGTGTCGATTCAGGGCATAAACACTGCTTGGCACAGATGGCACGTAACCTCCTTTTCGCGTTGACTCTACCTACCACTGAGACGCTGCTTCGCGCACTGCTCAGAGGTTAAGGACCATCAGTGTTACCTGTTGTTAAAATCACTACAATGTAAAATCTCTCGTCATGCCCGTATGGAGCATCTTTACTTTTTCGCATGTCTAATTGTCATAAAACTGCAAAAAAAAAGTCAAGGAACTGAAATAGATTGATCCTATCATTAAGGTCGTTCGAATTTCTTTTAGTACGATTTTAATCAAGGGGTCGTTATGAAATTAAACTTCAGTTTTGCCCGCGCTTTAGCTTCTTTTGCAGTGTTAAGTTTGACTTCCATAAATACGCAGAGTGCACCTCAGCCTGTGTTGGGAACTGCTGGTGTCTCTTTAGAAGCTGTCTTTACTGGAGGGGGGACGATTAGCGCTGGAGCGAATTATTTAGGTGAGGTTCCGTCTAGCGAAAAGCTAGATTTAATGGCAACAGTAAAACCTGCTCCGAGCGATGTTGGAAAGATTGGTACTCTCATTGTAATCGTTCAGGTTGAAGGGATCGGTATTTATACAAAGTTACCACAGGGAGAATGGGTCGCTTTTGACATTGATAATTTACAGGGATTTGCAACAAAAACATTGGCGCCTTCGGAGAACATCGAAATTCTCACAGATTTGATAGGTGATCAATTAAATCTGGCAGGAACTAAATTTATCGCTTATGTTGGCTATTGGGTAGGTGATGATCAGACGACTCTGACGTACACGAAAAATCCAGTGGTAGTTTCAATTGCTAAGAAACCTGCTGCAGGTTGCCCAACAAACACATCCTCTACGGGCACTACTTTCAGCGGCAAGCCCGTTTGTGAACTAAGGGGACGAATAGAGACGAACACTCACCTTACTTCAAACAACGCCTATCAGTTAAGTAGCGCAGTATTTATTGGGACAAACACTGATACCGACAACGACAAGAAAATTTCGCTGACAATAGACGCAGGAACTAAGATATTTTCTCCGGTGGGTTTCAACGCACTCATTATTGATAAGAGCGCCAAAATTCATGCCAATGGTTCACCCGAAAACCCAATCATAATGACCTCGGCTGAGGATGTTGCTGGCTATGCAGGAGCTAGTACCCAGCGAGGGAAGTGGGGTGGTGTAGTAATCAATGGTGCCGCTCAACTTAACTCTAGCAGTGGATATGCACAAGGGGAGGGCAACACCGGGCAGTACGGCGGAGGCGCCAATCCTGTTGCCGATGACGACAGCGGGAACATTAATTATACCCAAATTAAGTATGCTGGATATCTCTTCACGCCAGAGGACGAGTTGAATAGCCTTGCTCTTCAGGGTGTAGGTTCTAAAACAAATTTAGACTACATTCAGATTCACAACGGTGCTGATGATGGCATAGAGTTCTACGGGGGTAATGTTGATGCAAAACACCTTTACTTGACCGGTATAGACGATGATTCTCTTGACTGGACTACTGGATACACGGGTAGGCTTCAACACGTGCTTATAAAACTGACCAACACTGGTGATAACTGTATAGAGGCTGATAATCTCGGTGCAAATCCTACGGCTACCCCGAGGTCTCAACCTATCATCTCAAATCTAACTTGTGTTCTAAGTCCTAACATGAGTTCGAAAGGTCATGCGATGGAATTAAAGGCAGGTACAGGAATGAATATGTATAACTCCGTTATCGCTGGAGAGATGCCTTCACGAGCTTCAGAGGGATGTGTCCGTCTTGCAGCTGCGGCTACTTGGACCCAGTCTGGGGCAACAATTGCTACCCTTAACGGATCACTCACCATGGAAAACAGTTTGATAACAACAGCCTGTTTGAATGACATGACCGAGAGAGGCACAGCAGCCGAGATTCTATGGACGGGTAAAGATTGGTATGGTGCTCAAGAGGGTAGCAGTCATGCTTCTTTCAAACTCACCGGGACACTTGGCACTATAAATGGAGACGAAGTGAATGCCATTTCTTCTGATATGAGTAAGCTGACAGATGTCTTTTGGGATCGGGTTGATTATATCGGAGCCGTTAAAGACACAACTGCAGATTGGACTAAGGGCTGGACTTTCAACGACTTCTAGTAAGGCCGATAAAGACTGCTTGTTCAACAGAAAGGGCGTTCTTGAGCGCCCTTTTTTTATCTATAAATGAATCTCTCATCTCATAATGTCATAAAAATGAAATATAGATGTAATCATTATGAAACAAATTGGAAATAAACTGGGCTGGCTGGAGAGTAGTAAGAAATTAAGGAAAGATTCTTCAGCTATTTACTCTTTTTAATGAAGCTTTATTAGGGTTTAAACCTTGGAGCCCCAGAGATGAGATTTCGCTTTTTAGAAGCAATCCCCGCGTCAGTCGTAACCCTCCTTGCACTATCAATAAATACAACATTTTCGCAAAACGCTGAACCTCAGATTGAGGAGATTTCGGTAATAGGGCAATTTGTACCAGATGAGAAACGCGGGACAGACCAGGTTTCAAATGTCGTCGGTCAAGAGCAATTCACGCGATCAGGTGATGCTAACATTGCGGAAAGTCTTAAAAGGATCTCTGGCTTGAGCACTGTTGGAGGTAAGTACGTTTATGTGCGAGGTCTGGGTGAGCGGTACTCAACCGCCCTAATGAACGGCGCTATCTTACCGAGCCCGGAGCCGATAAACAGAGTGGTCCCAATGGACCTGTTTCCAACGGCAATCCTCGAGAGTGTCCTTGTTCAGAAGACATACTCCGCAGCCTTTCCAGCAGAGTTTGGTGGCGGCGTAATGCAGATGCGTACCAAAAAGTCGACCGATGAATTTTTCTGGAACGTGACCAGTTCCATTGGAGGGCAGAACAATACCACCTTCAAGGACGGGTTCACGCTGGATGGGGGAAGCAGGGATTGGTTAGGCTACGATGATGGACACAGGGCGATGTCCGGGCCCTTGAAGCGGGCTGTTGCTGGAGATAATAAACTCAAGAAGTATAGCGTCTATGATAAGCAGGGCGTGCCTATGGAAGATTTGACGGCAATAGGTAAAGCATTTAACAACGAGTACACTTTTGATACCGAGTCCCTCCCAGTTGATACGAGTTTCACAACCTCGTTTGGAAATTTCAATGAGATAGGCGATAGCGGCGCTAAGATAAATTATTTTGGGGCTATTGATTATTCCAATAGTTGGGACAGCAATGAGGTTGAGCAGAATAGATGGGTGCCAGCAGGTGGTGAAACTCTTTCTCAGCAAGAAGGGTTGGATTTTCAGGGCACCGAAAATAGTGTAGACCTAAGTGGCATGTTCTCAGTTGGGTTAGACCTCAACGAGAATCATAACGTCAGGTTGACCTCTCTTCTCCTAAGAAAGATGGATCATAGGCTGAGCAGAACTCTTGGTTATATCGAGTCTTCTGATGATTTGGAACGTGTGGAACTGGAGTGGATTGAGAGAGAGTTATCCTCCCATCAACTGCAAGGCGACCATTATTTTCCGGAATTTAACGAGCTAGTTATCAACTGGAGGTACAGTGACATAGAAGCTAATCGAGATTCACCAGACCATAGGATATATCGTTATGATGGTGGAGAGCTTTCGTCACGAGGAAACGGTAACCAGCGAAACTATAGTTTTCTCACGGATACCACAGAAGATTTTGGGCTTGATGTTTCGATGGTGTTTTATGGTCCAGCTAACGCGACTATTACCACTAAATTTGGGGGGGTCATTTCTGAGAAAGATAGAGACTCTGAGATTCGTCGTTACGGATTTGCATTTGGTGGTCCCATTTCTTACGACTTAGATCTGCTTCAGCAGCCGTTAGAGACGATCTTTGCTCCGGAAAATATCGGCCCCGAAGGATTTTATATACGTGAGATCACCCGAGCCACCGATAATTACACAGCGCAAAATGAGCTCAATGCCTTTTATGGTGAAGTTGAGTTTAACTTTGATGATAGATTACGGTTTACGCTTGGTGCCCGACAGGAAGATTTTACGCAAACAGCGGATACCTTTGATTTGTTTAATCCCACCTACGGGGTTCAGGCAAAGCTTGAGCAAGACGCGCTTATGCCCGCATTCAGTGCAACGTTTATTAATAACGATCATCAGTTTCGTCTTGCCTACAGCGAAACCGTCTCAAGACCTGACTTCAGAGAGCTATCTCCTGCTATGTTCACTAACCCCATGACTGGCACGGAAGTCGTGGGCAACCCAAACCTTAAGATTACTGACATAAAGAATTATGATTTCAGGTGGGAGTGGTACTTTGGTTATACCGATTATGTATCGGCGGGTATTTTCTACAAGGAATTTACAAATCCCATTGAGGCTTCTATCCAGAGCCCTATCAATCGAGTCATGACTTTCATAAATGCTGCGAGTGCTGAAAATCAGGGTGTGGAAGTAGAGGTATTTAAGACACTGGATTTCCTAGGAGACCTGGGTGAGGATTTCTATTTTCAGGGCAATGTCTCCTATATCGACTCTACCGTGACCATTGCGCCAGAGGATCGTGGTGTCTTAACTAGCATGACAAGGCCTCTGCAAGGACAATCTGACTGGCTATTGAATGCCCAAATAGGTTATGAGCCTTTCTCTGGAACTACAGCGACTCTCCTTTATCATTATTACGGAGATAGAGTCTCACAAGTCGGCATAGAAACTGTTCCAGACTTTTATGAGCAGGCTTTTGGTGAATTGAACTTCGTATTTATTCGTGAACTAAACGACAACTGGAAAGTGACAGCAAAGGCAAAGAACATCACTGACCAGCGGAACGAAGTCAGGGTCAGTGATTATTTGGTAAACGGCTATTTTATGGGCCGCGAAATTAGTTTGCAGGTCGACTACACCTTTTAGAAGTGTTTTACTAAACAGAAGTTAGGACATTGGGTTAACAGGAGATAAATACGAACAAGTGTTAGCTCTGCAATGCTAAGTTATATTTTTTATGGTTGAATGAACTATGCCAGAATCTACCATTCTTATCGTTGATGACGAGGCTTCCATTAGAGATATGGTTGGCATAACTCTCGATCTTGCCGGCTTCAAAAGTATCAGTGCGGCTACAGCTCATGAAGCCCATGTCTCCGTGATAGATAATAAACCTGACTTAGTCTTGCTTGACTGGATGTTGCCCGGGGGCAGTGGCATTGAATTGGCGCGCCGTTTGAGAGGCGATGAGGCTACTACCAATATTCCAATCATCATGCTAACTGCTAAGGCCAGTGAGGATAACAAGGTTCAGGGATTGAGTGAGGGTGTCGATGACTATGTCACAAAACCATTTTCTCCACGAGAGTTAGTTGCGCGGATTAAAACCGTATTAAGACGCATAGATGGCAAACAGAAAGATAAAGCACTTAGAGTCTTTGATCTTGAGCTCGATCCGACTAGCCACCGAATTACTATTGAAGAGCAGCCAATAGAGATGGGTCCTACTGAATTTAGACTGCTAAAATTTTTCCTGTTGAATCAAGAAAGGGTGTTTAGCCGAGATCATATTCAGGATTCCGTATGGGGCGGAAATGTTTATCTTGAAGAGCGAACGATAGACGTACATATTCGTAGGTTGAGAAAGGCGCTATCTACGGTTGAAAACACAGCTATCGATTATACTAAACTTATTCAAACCGTGAGAGGAGCTGGCTACCGTTTCTCGATTCGTCCTAGCTAATCTAGATAAAACCTTAGTCTGCTCTTAAGGGAAACTCATCAGCTCTCTTGCAAGCTCTGCGTCAGCAAGTGGCCTAGCATGCTTTTCCGCTAACTCGTTGACTATAGCTATTGAATCTACATTACTTGCAGCTACCTCACCGTCTGGCAAGAAATGATTATTTTCAAAGCCAACTCTGCAGTGACCCTGGTTCTTAATAACAGACTCCATACACTTAGTTTCATTCTTGCCAAATGCACAGAGCCACCAATTACAATTTTTTGGCAGGTCTTTTATTAGAGGATCCAAGTCGTCTGGATTGGACTCCTGGTTGACTGTGTATCTTCCGAGCACCAAGAGCACAGAATGATTCTCTCCCGGAATCATGCCCCTTTGGCAAAATTCTTCAAATCTGCGTATATCATCTAGATCATACAAGATATATTGTGGCACCACTCTCTCTTTAAACATCCAGGCAAAGAATTCACTTGCTTGCCTCTCGTAACCTGAGTTTGGGCAGAACTCTCTCAGAGCAATGGAAGCCGCTTCTGGTCTAATTTCTTTGACTATTTCTATTTGCCGCTCAGGTTGGTAGATACCAACTGCCTCTGTTGTGATTTGGATTATTAAATCGTTTCCTACTTTATTTCTTATCTCTTCGATAGCGACTCTATAATTTTTAGGTTCAAGACTATGCTTGTCATTTTCATCTCGAACGTGAAGATGAATCATGCAGCAACCTGCAGCCAAGCAATCTTCTGCTGTTTGAGCAAGCTCACTGGGTAGTATTGGTAAGCGCGCGTGGTCAGCTTTGGTTTTTCGTGCACCATTTGGTGCAGCAGCAATCATTAAAGGCGTTTGCATAAGTATTTTCTGATTAACCTATCGGACAAATGAAAAATCAGCGATTGATAATTCGGTCAAAAATCACATTCAATTAAATCACACATTCCTGCACAAAACTTTAAGGAATAATTAAAAATAAGAGTATGTGTTAATTATTTTTCGATTTTTTTAAATTACTTATTGGTAAATTAAGCCGAGCACATTAAGATAGACGTGTCTTTAAATTATACAAACAAGATAGGTCGAATAAATGGCAGGAAGGCCGCGAAAAGCTGAACCCCAAGTAGCACTTGCAGCAGCAATGAATGCTTTTTGGGAAAAGGGCTTCGAAGCGACTTCCATGTCTGATCTCACTGAAGCCACCGGTCTTCACAAAGCGAGTCTCTACAAAACCTTTGGCGATAAACATCAGTTGTTTGTGTCTGCCCTTAAACTCTATTTTGATAAAACCGCTGAAGCTCAAAAGACCTCGCGCACTGGTGAAGAAAGTCCGATAAAGGCAATCAGAAAGTCTGTATCTTCGACCATCGACCAGTGTGCGGAGGGCAAGGGTTGTCTTGCGGTGAACTCACTGATTGAAGTAGCACCCTTTGATTCTGAGATAGACCGAATTCTTAAACAGTTTCGACAACGTCTGGAAAACCAGTTGGTCAGGTTAGTAGAGGATGCTAAACAGCAAGACCAGATTCCAGAGGATATTAATACGAAGGAAGCCGTGCGGCTAATTTCAGTTTTCCTTCACGGGCTGTCTGCCAACATGGCTGCGGGTATGAAGGTTAAAAAGGCAAGGGCTCTTCTCCACGACCAGCTTGATTTAGTATTACTGCCAAAAAAGAAGTTTAAGAGCTCTAAACTGCAATAGCCACCGCGTAAGCCAATATCCCAAGGCGGCAGTGGATGTCGTAATTTAGGACTACTCTGGATACCAGTTCGCTCTTCTAAATTCTATGTTTGTGTCAGACAGCTCGTTTTCGAAAGCCGTTAGCGAGTCCTCTATAGACAGTCCTCCGGGAAGGTCAGGGCCAGTAAAACTTGGGTCAGCTAGGCGGCGAGCCCACCCCTGATCGAAGTGATAGGTGTATACGACTTCAGGATTGAGGATTTTAGTACAATCAGCTGCGGCTTTAGGAGTCATTCGGCCAAGCGGGATATTCATCGGCATAAACGCAACATCTATACCCTGTAATGCTTTAACTTCTTCAACACATTCAGTTACACCTGCAAAAAAGAATCTCTTCCCGCCAAGCGTTAGCACATAGCCGTTAGCATCTCCCTTTGGATGCTCAGGTGCGCCAAGAATAATGTCGTATGCGGCAACGGCTTCAATAGTGACACCTGATACTTTTAATAAGTCTCCATTTTTTGCAACGATTCCGTTTGGCACTTTGCTTAATCCATTCTCAGCAATGACAACGGAAGTGTTCTGCTTGCTTAGGGCTTCTATAGCCACAACGTCTAAGTGATGTCCCGGGCTATCGGTGACTAAGATCAGGTCGGCAGGTTTAGCATGAGATATGTCAATCGGTGCCCAGGGGTCGACCTGGACCACAAAACCCTGATATTCCAGTTGGACACTGGAATGCACGATGGGAGAAATTTCAATGTCTCCATCAGTGCCAGAGATCGTGTCAGCCCAGCCCTGATTTCCAAAAAGCGCAAGTAATAAAAAAATAACCGCTAAAAACCTAATGTTAAGATCTAGCCAATTCTGTGTTTGCATAATTGTGTCTTCGTTGTAGTTATTAAATTTTATGCTAATCGAGATGATTAATAGTCTCGCTTACCCAAACAATATAAATACTTTTTACCTTATTTTGAACAAAACTAACCCTTTTTTTTGATGAATTCTTAAGATCATAAAATACAACGTAAAATGGCTTGCACTGGCCGCATCTCCGCAGCTATATTCAGTCTTGGAGAAATACATTCAAAATCAGTGCAATGAGGAGAAACCCCATGCGCGATAAAAAAAAGCAGGGCAACTTGCTCGATAAGGGAAACGACCCTGCGGTAAAGTACGCGGATCCTAAAGATCAAATCCTGAACGATAAACAACAATCTAGACGAGATTTTCTCGAGGGTTCTGGCGCTGCAGTTGCCGCTGGCGCCGGAATTTCTGCATTTGGTATTCCGTCGGCTAAAGCCCAATCCGCAAACTCGAGTGCTACCACGGCGATAAACCTTACAGTTAATGGAACGCGACAAATGCTAGAAGTTCAAGATAGGTGGACTCTAGCCGAGGTGTTGCGAGACCAACTTGACCTCACGGGCACTAAAATTGGTTGTAATCGCAGTGAATGCGGGGCTTGCACGGTTTTGATGAATGGGCAGCCGGTTTACGCTTGCTCTCAACTAGCAGTTTGGGCCGATGGGGCCGAAATCCGAACAGTGGAGGGCTTGGCAACGAACGGCGAGCTCAGCCCTGTCCAACGAGCGTTTGTGGCCAATAATGGCCCTCAGTGCGGGTTTTGTACTCCTGGCCAGCTAATGACAGCAACGGCCCTTCTGCAAGCCAACCCGAGGCCATCCTCCGAGGAAGTTAAAGAAGCCTTGGTAGGAAATCTCTGTCGTTGCTCGAACTATAATGCGATCGTTGAGGCTGTAGTCATGGCAGGTGAGGAAGGAGGTCTAGCATGAGCGAGTTCACAAGACAGGGGTTGGAACCTCTTAGCACCATTGGGAATGACACGCCAAGAATAGACGCGATAGAGCGCGTTACAGGACAGGCAAAGTATACAAGGGATTGGAAATTACCCGGAATGCTGTTTGGTAAAGTGCTCCGCAGTCCGCACCCTCACGCGCGGTTGGTAAGCATAGATACCAGCGAAGCCGAAGCTCTTCCCGGTGTACAGGCAGTTATAACCTATGAGAATGCACAGGTAGTCTGGGGCGCTGGCTCCGTTAATGGGGGTCGTCAATACAACGACCCAACGAAAGCCGCGACGATTCACAGGCGGTACATTTTTAATAATCCAGTTCGTTTTGTAGGGGACTCGATTGCAGCTGTAGCGGCAACAGACAGGCATACGGCTGAAGAAGCTGTTTCACTTATCAAAGTTGAGTATGAAGAATTGCCTTTCGTTTTAGAGCCAGAGGAAGCTCTCCAGGCAGACGCGCCAAAAGTTTACCCAGAGGGAAACCTTTGTCCTGACTTCCGGGGAGAATTTGCGCCGATGGTTAGCGATATCGGAGATGTAGAGGCCGGTTTTTCGGATGCAGATCAAATTTTTGAAGAGCGTTACGACACAGGATTTATTCATAACGCCCAGATGGAGCCACGGTGCTCACTGGCACATTGGCAGGGTGACAAGCTTGTTTTATATACACCCTCTCAGGGCATTTCCAACTGTCGACATGATACCGCTAGGGACCTGGGTCTTGAGGATCATCAGGTTCAAGTGATCGCACAATACATGGGTGGTGGCTTCGGTAACAAGAATCAGAATCAGGATGCAGATCTTATTGCTGCTACCTTATCTCGCAGGGCAGGAGTCCCGGTTATGCTTGAGTATTCTCGGCGAGAAGATTGGCTGGGAGTACATGGCCGCTGGCCGACGGTACAGCACTACAAGATTGGCGTAAAAGATGATGGCGAGGTCACTGCGATGCAGATGGTCGGCTATTCTGGTATGGGCCCGTACCGAAAGAATTCCGGTGGCATTAGTGGGATGGATGCTTACGGATGCCCAAACAGGTATAGAGAGATAAGTCCGGTATACACGAACAGGACCACGTCCGGAAACTTCAGAGCGCCTTCGGAGCCTCACGGATTTTTTGGAATAGAGAACATGATGGATGACGTGGCCTATAAACTTGGAATGGACCCAGTTGAGTTCACGCTAAAAAATATGCGCCGACCCACAGAGGAGAGGCCGTTCACTAACTACTCTCTTGATGAAGTCATTTCAGATGGAGTTGAAAGGTTTAACTGGCAGGCCAGAAGAAAGGTGGTGCCGGGATCTGACGACGGACCGATTAAGAGAGGTGCGGGCTTCTCTTTTATGATGTTCCGTGCGGGAGTTGGCACATCCAGTGCGATTGTGCGCGTCAACAGCAATCAAGAGTACACACTTTATGTTGGCGTCACCGACATTGGTCCAGGTGCAAAAACTACAATGGGCATGATAGCGGCTGAGGCCCTAGGAACGCCGTTGTCCAACGTAGAGGTTGTTTGGGGCGATACGGATCGTTGTCCGTATTCGGTAGGTGAATCTGGAAGTAGAACGACCATAATGACAGGCCTTGCGGTCGTTGAAGCAGCCGAGGAACTTAAACGTCAGATCGCTGACAAGGGTATGCCCTCTGGCAACGACGTATTGATAGGTTCTGCGACACCTACTCCAACGACTGATGGAAAAACGAGGCAATGCTTTGGTGCCCATTTTGTTGAGGTTGAGGTTGATACTCGAGTCGGTTCCACAAAGATTCTCAAATACACTGCGGTGCATGAGTCTGGGCGTATTATTAATCCGACCACTGCTCGGGACCAAATAAGGGGAGCCACTATTCAGGGAATTGGTCAGGCGATTCATGAGGATCTTCTTTATGATCCAAGATCTGGTCAACCTTTAACACCCGGCTACTATCGAGCTCGTCATTTGACGCATAAGGACATTCCCGACATAGACGTTCACTTTATCGAGGTCGATGATGGTTATGGTCCCTTTGGAGCTAAGACGGCGGGAGAGTCGGGAATTATTTTGGCCCCAGCAGCCATAGGTAACGCGGTTGCCAACGCGATTGGTCGGAGGATGAAATCGATGCCAATTACCAGAGACAAGATTCTAGGAGCGATGGCATGAAAACTCTAACAAATGTGAATGTAACCAGCTTTGGTGAAGCCGCCAGTGCGTCTCGAACAGCCCGTCAACAAGGCAGCGTGCCGGCTTTTTCCGGTGGTGGTAGTGATCTGCTGCAGCAGCTTAAGGATGGTACGGATAACGCCGACGTCATCGTTAATTTGAGAAGTGTTGCAGATGGTCGAACGATTCAAAGTGATGGAAGTGGTTTCGCTATCGGAGGTGTGGTAACGTTAACCGAACTTGCTGAGGACCCGTCTGTAATGACTGGTATGACAGCAATAGCTCAAGCAG
>Ga0208624_1000898_pt1 | contig 14649 bp, 14 predicted proteins | sample Knorr_S23_td_DCM_FD_185607 | JGI IMG/M metagenome (GOLD analysis project Ga0208624, IMG submission 185607) | Marine microbial communities from Southern Atlantic Ocean transect - Knorr_S23_td_DCM_ad_71m_LV_A (SPAdes) (version 2) | ecosystem: Environmental > Aquatic > Marine > Oceanic | place...
GTCATTATCATTTGCCATTTTCATTCTCCTTTTTTTTATTTTCTTTTCTATTTTTATTAAATAATTTATCTATTACAGTCTTAAAAGTAATTGCACCATCAATTACACTTGATACAGGTTTCGGAATTGTATTTTTAACCTTTTTTCTAATATCTGATATTTCTTCCAATGAATTTTCAATAAACTTTGTTAATTTTCTGATCTTTAGAAATGTACTTACAACCAAGATAGTTGAAATTAGTAAAAGTAAAAAAGATGCAGAAATTCCAAATATTATAATTATATCTCTAATGTCAGTAAGCATTAATATATTTTATATTATTTTTTATAATTATTAAATAATTGTTAATAATTATTACTTAATAACTCGGATCCATAAAATCTCTAAGCTTTTTTGATCTTGTGGGATGCCTTAATTTTCTTAAAGCTTTTGCTTCAATTTGTCTAATTCTCTCCCTAGTAACACCGAATTCACGACCCACTTCTTCTAGGGTTCTACTTCTTCCATCTTCGAGTCCAAACCTTAATTGTAATACTCTTTGCTCTCTGTGATTTAAAGATTCTAAAACTAATCCTACATGAGATTTTAGTAAATTGTTTGAAGCTGCTTCAACAGGTGATAGAGATTTTTCATCTTTTATAAAATCAGCTAAATGCGAGTCATCTTCTTCTCCAATTGGAGTTTCTAAAGATACTGGTTCTTGTGATATTTTTAGAATTTCTCTTACCTTTGCTGGTGATAATTCCATTTCTTCACCAATTTCTTTTGTTGTTGGTTCTCTTCCATACTCTTGAACTAGTTTTCTACTTACTCTTAACAATTTATTAATTGTTTCAACCATGTGCACAGGTATTCGGATTGTTCTTGCTTGATCAGCTATTGCTCGAGTTATAGCTTGTCTAATCCACCAAGTTGCATAAGTACTAAACTTGTAACCTTTTCTAAATTCAAATTTTTCTACAGCTCTTATTAAACCTATATTTCCTTCTTGGATTAAATCTAAAAGAGACATACCCCTTCCAATATATTTTTTTGCTACACTAACAACCAGCCTTAAATTAGCTTGAACAAGATGTTCACTACATTGTTTTGCTCCAGATTCAAGCTTATTAATATGATTTTTTAATAAATTTTCTAATTCATCATCTTTAAAATTACCCAAGCTAATATTTTTCTTGGAAACTTTTTTCTTGAATGACTTTAAATCATCTTTTTCATCAAATAGATGCTCAAATAGCCAGTTTGGAAATATCTGAATTCCTGCTGATAAATTACTTATATTTAAGTGTATTTCTTCTTCATCCATGTTTAATGTGTCTGAAATTGCAATAATTACTTGTTCTTCCTCTTCAGACTTAGTTGCACCATTTAAAATATCTTCGGATTGGCCAGTAAGTAAAGAGTAAGGTGTTAGTTCATAATCTTCTAATTTAGAATGTTTTTTTAATTCTTTTATTAAATCTAAATTTGTAGCAATATTTCTTACAAATGTTTTCAGCATGTGCACATTTGGATTACTTTGTTCAGCATTTTCCCTAAGAAAGTTTTTTATTATTTTTCCATTTTCAACTTGTTTTGCTAAATCTTTTTCACCTTGGGCATTTAATAAATTAACCTTTCCAATTTCTCTTAAATACATTCTTACTGGATCATCAGTTATATCAGCATCGGATATATTTGCTTCCCATGTTGGATCCTCAGCAATTTCATTAACTTGATCATTGGTAGGCTCTCCCCATGAGTCTGCAAATTCTGCAGTCGCTCCAGGTAGAAGTTTTCTTAAAACTCTTGATGCATCTTGATTGCCTGAATCATCATCTGTATCTGAGGAAAACGAAACTGATATTGAATTTGATTCTTCTTGGGTCATTTATTTTGCTCCGACTGCAATCTTTTGATTAATTTATTTGTATTTAAGCTATCAGTAATTACCGACTTAATTGTTTCATCATTAAAATCGACATCAGAATCATAGAAGATCTTTTCCTGCTCTCGTTTTTGCCTCTTAAAATGAAGATCATATAATCTGTTTATACAATTATTTAGTTCACTAATCAAATCTTTTTCAAAACTCTTAGGCAAAGATATACTTTTTAGTTCATAAATAAACTCTTTTAGCAATTCATCATTTTCTAAAGTTGAAATTTCTTCATCTTTGATTTTCGAAAAAAGTTCTCTGAATTTAATTTCTGAAAAAATCTCTTCTGGGTGCTCATTTATGTAATTTTTAAGGTTTTCATTTTGTACAACTAAAGCTAAAACATGTCTCTCTACCAAATTTTCATTTGATGTCTGCCTGCTTTTTTGATCTGGAATCTTTAGATTTTTATTTTTATTTTCAGGCTTCGGAAGGTTTTCTCTTAACACATTAAGTTTTTTTGAAAGCAAGTTTAATATTTGATCTTGAATATGATTATTCTGGTTTTCAAAAACTATTTTGTAAACTGAATTTGCTGCTTGATTTTTTTGAATTGGATCATTTAAGTCAAAGACAAGCTCTAAGTTATTTATAAGATGGCTATGGAGAGGGATTGAGCTTTCAATTACTTTTTTCCAATCAGCAGGATTATTTCTTATTAATTCATCAGGGTCTTTCCCTTCAGTAACTGATGCTACTTCAATTTCTAATTTAATATTTGTTAAATTAATGTCGGAATTTATCAATTTTATTAAATTATTTACAGATGCTCTTCTCCCAGCAATATCTGAATCAAGGCATAATATTACTTTATTAGTATATTTAGAAACGAGTTCTAGTTGCTCTTTAGTTACAGATGTTCCCATACATGCAACAACATTTCTGAAATCTTCCGAATGTGCAGCGAAAACATCCATGTACCCCTCAACTATAACGCATTCATTTCCAATGTAGTCTTTTGCATTGTTTAATCCGAAAAGGATATTAGATTTATTAAAAAGAGATGTTTGGGGAGTGTTTATATATTTTGGTAATTTATTATCTAATGATCTAGCACCAAAGCCCACTAAAGTATTATTTTCGTCTTTGATTTCAATTGTTAACCTTTCAATAAAAAAATCATGCCATGTGCCATCAGGCCATTTTTGAACTAATCCAGATTCAACTGCAGCTACACCTTTGACACCTACTTTTTTTAAATGATCCACCAATGTATTTATCCCACCAAGACTTAGACCTAAACCAAATTCTTCTATTTGCTCCTTTTTTATTCCTCGTTGTTCTAAATACTTAATACCATTTGAGCCATACCTACTTTCTAATGAATTTCGAAAGTAATTTGAGGCGGCTTCCAAAGCTTGATAAATATCCTTTTTTGGTTGAGGCTTAATTTTTTCTTGAAAGTTAATATCTACGCCTGAAATTTCAGCACATTTAAATAATGCATCTTTAAATCCGATATTTTCTAATCTCATTAAGAAAGTAAAAATATCGCCACCTGAAAGTCCAGCACAAGATCCACAGTAACATTTAAATGTCTGTTCTTCAGGATAAACAACAAATGAAGGAGTGTTCTCAGGATAGAATGGGCAAAGCCCTTTTAATGTTCTTGAAGATCTTTTTAGATCTACATACTTTGAAATTAGATCAACAATATCTAATTTTGACTTTACTAGAGAAACTAAGTCATGTTGATTTTCATTTGATACGGTCATATGACCATTCTATAAAATCTAGAGTCTTCCTTCAAACACATCTGATGCTAAAGTCTTATCAAATTTTTCTGAAAACCTTAATGCAAATTCATCAGTCATTCCGGTAATATAATCAATAGATGCTTTTTCAATGTCACCATTACATATTTCTATAAAATGTTTTGGAATCTTTTCAGGCGTATTTATAAGATATTCAAAGATTATATCTACAATTTTCATGGCACTTTTAGCTGGCTTTGAATCTGACACGGGCAGGTAAACATTTTTAAACATAAAGTTTCTCAATTCGGTTATTATTTCAATAAGATCATCTGACATCTTTATCCAAGGATCTTTAGTTTTTTGATATGAACAATCTATAGAATTTTCAATAACATTAGTAACTAAAGTATTTACTCTTTCAGAATGTTTAATACCAATAAAATCAATTATATATTTAGGTATAGAATTTAGATTTAATATGTTAGCTCGTATCGCATCATTGATATCGCTGGTGGTATAGGCAATCATGTCAGAAATTCTAACTATTTGACCCTCTAGTGAAAGATCTTTAACTAAATCTTTATTCAAAAATTTTCCTTGAGGTTTTGAGTGTCTTTTAATACCATCAATCACCTCATGATTTAAGTTTAAACCTTTACCGTTTTTTTCTAGAATTTCTATAATCCTTACACTTTGCCTGCTATGGTGAAAGCCATCTTTAGATAATTCATTCAGAGCTGATTCACCAACATGTCCAAATGGAGAGTGACCTAGGTCATGACCTAAAGAAATGGCTTCGGTGAGGTCTTCGTTTAACTTTAAAGCCCTACTTATTGTCCTAGCTATTTGAGAAACTTCAATAGTGTGGGTTAATCGAGTGACATAATGATCACCAAGCGGAGCAATGAATACTTGGCTTTTATGTTTTAATCTTCTAAAAGCATTTGTATGGATTATCCTGTCTCTATCTACTTGAAAGGGATTGCGGTAATCATCATTTTCTTCTTTAGTTTTTCTTCCTAATGAATTTTCAGAGTTAATAGCATGGGGGGATAGTAAGCTTTCTGTTTCTTTAAAATAATTTAAAAAAGTATTTTTTGAATGATTATTCAATAAATTTCCTAATAGAATTCAATCTTTGCTAAATCAATATCAGCTTCGTAGTCTCTACCATATGCAACAATTCCAAGAGTTGCAATATCTTTACTTTTAAAACTTCTTGGTTGGTAAAAATTTGACCTTTTAAAATTACTAAAAGGTATAATAACTTCGTTCCAATTAGGAGAAGTCTTGAATTCAACGCTATAATATTGCCATGGCATAAATGTCATTCCGGTTCTTATGTGAATATTATAGACTTCTCCATTTCCTCTTACTAATAATCTTAAACCTTCGTAATTATTATCGTTCAAATTAAGACTTCTTAAGTCTGCCCTAAATTGTATAAATCCACCATTATTTGCAGTACTAACATCTCCTGTCATCTTATAGAATTTATCACCTTTCTCTTCAACTAATTTAAGGCTGCCAGAAGATACTCCACCCATAACTCTATCGGTAAAAAAAACCCACCTTTGATTTGATTCAGTTGTTAAATTATCAATTATCATTGTATCTCCTATAACTTCATCAGAATTGTTAATAGCAATGTATACAAAGAAGAATACAGATAAAGTAAATGCTATTAATAAGTAGTGTATGTAATTTAATTTTAAAAAATTCATATTTATATTTTAACATCCAAAATTAATAATTATGTAAATCTGGACTTCTAACTTAAAAAGAATAGTTTTAAATAACTAAAAAATCACTCTACCGTCACTGTTTTTGCCAGATTTCTAGGTCTATCAGGATTAATTTTTAGTAATAGAGACGTATAAAAAGACAGTAATTGTAAATTAATTGAATATAAAATTACGTCCAAATTATAATTATAACTATCTATTATTAAGTAATTACTTAATAATGATGTGAACTCATTACTATCATTATCTGTCAATCCTATTACCTCACCATCTCTTGCTTTAATTTCATTTATAGTACTCAACATTTTATTAAATGAAATTCCTGTTGGAGCCATAACTAGTGAAGGCATATTATCGCCTATTAAGGCATTTACTCCGTGTTTCATTTCTCCAGCAGGATATGCTTCTGCATGAATATAACAAACCTCTTTCATTTTTAAAGCACCTTCCATAGCTACCGGATACATAATATCTCTTCCAAGAAAAAGGATATGTTTTAATTTGGAAAACTCTTTGGAAATTTCCTTTATTTTATGTTGGTCATTTAAAATTAAAGCTACCTTATCGTTTAATTCTTCTAATTCATTAACAATTTCATTATGGTCAAAATCTATATTTTGCTTTTTTGAATAAATATATTTAGAGAGTATGTATAAGGAAATTGTTGTAGAAGTAAAAGTCTTTGTTGAAGCGACTGCATATTCTGAACCAGATCCAATATTTATTGTTAAATCTGAAATTATTGATGCTTGAGAAGAAGATTTTTCAACAACTGCAATGGTTTTTGCTTTTTTATTTTTTGCATATTCTAAAGCTTTTATTGTTTCTGCGGTTTCTCCTGATTGAGTAATTCCAATTACCAGATCTGATGCGTGAATTATTTTTCCTGAGTCTATAAATTCGGAAGCATTAATAATTTGAGATGGGATTTTTGACAGATTCTCAAAATAATATGATCCAATGTAGCCTGCATTAAAAGAACTTCCCATCCCAACAATCAATATCCTTTTTATTTCATTAAATTTAAGTTTTGAATCTTCAAATTTATTAATTATTAGAGATAAGTAATTATTTCTAATATTCTCAATAGCTTTTGGCTGAAAATGTATTTCTTCTTCCATTTTGTATTGATAAATGTCATTAATATCTTCAAAATTTTGATTTTCTAATTTTACAATCCTATTTTCTTTTCCAGGTTCTTCCTGTATGAATTGAATAGTGTTGTCATCTAATATTGCTATTTCGTTATTAACAAGATATCTGTAACTGTCTGCAAAACCTTTTAATATTGTTGGGTCGCTTGAAATCATTTTTTCATTACCAGACTGTGATACTACTAATCCACCAGAATTGCCCTTTTTTATGATGAATATCTTTCTTGGTTCATTAATATTAATACCTACAATTGATGATGACCCTTCAATTTTATCTAAAGTTTTAATCAAAGCTTTCTCAAAATCATCATCATCTTGTAATAAAAATTCGATTAAATTACAGGCCACTTCAGTATCTGTATCAGAATTAAATAAATATCCTTTATTTTTTAAAAAAAGTTTTAACTCTTGGTAATTTTCAATAATTCCATTGTGAACTATAGAAATCTTTTTATTTTGACTTAGTTGAGGGTGGGCATTTGTTGTACTTATTTTTCCATGTGTGGCCCATCTTGTATGAGAAATTCCTACATAAGATTCAATATCTGGAATATTTTTAATTTTATCAATTGTCCCAATTGTCTTTTTTATTAAAAACTCATTCTTTTTTGAATCAATTACACAAAACCCTGAACTGTCGTAGCCTCGATATTCTAATAACTTTATTTTTGATCTTACTTTAGATAAAGCATTATCTTTTCCTATATAACCTACAATTCCGCACATTTAAATTTCCTCAGTTAATGTATAGTTATCATTTGATCTTGAATAATATCCTCTTTTTTCTTCAGGTAATAATTTAGAAATTCTAACCATCATTTCATCAGTCAATTTGTCAAAGTATTCCTTATCATCATTATGTCCTAATTTTTTTAATTTAAAAGGATTTCCTATTGTAACAGTTATATTTCCACTAGGGTTAAACACTCTAAAAAGACCTTTTAGGTGCAAAGTTCCACTTATTCCAACTGGAACAATAATGGGGTTATGAGATTTTGCAATTTTTGCAGCACCTGATTTGCCTTTAACTAATTTTCCTTCATCTCTTGTTCCTTCAGGAAAAATAGAAAGAGCTCCATTTTTATTTTCGAGTACTTTTTTTATATTTCTGTAAGAGTTTATATCCACAATTCCTCTTTTGATTGGAAAGGCTCCATAAGATTTAAGAAAAAAACTCATAAACGGGTTTTTAAACAATTCGATTTTAGCTGGAAATTTTAAGTTTCTGTTAATAGAGGCGCCTAATAAACCTGCATCAATATTAGATTGATGGTTAGATATAATCATCATTTTGCCTTTTTTTGGAATTAAACTTCTATTTTTTACTTGATATCGACACCAAAGTTTTAAATTTAACCACAGAGTATTTGAACAGATATTATATAAAAAATTCATTTGACCAAATTTAATATTTCTTGACTAACTTTATTTACATTTTTATTTTCAGTATCAATAACAACGGCATTTTTTGGTATCTTTAATGGAGCAACTTTCCTTGTTGAATCAATATAATCTCTATTTCTGATTGATTTTTCAATATCTTTTATGTTTTCATTTTTTCTTTCATTGAATCTTCTTCTTGCCCTCTCCTCAATTGATGCAGTTAAGAAAATTTTAAGCTCAGCATTAGGCAACACAACAGTCCCAATGTCACGCCCTACAACAATAAAATTTTTTTTTGCTATTTCTCTTTGTAGTTCAGTCATTTTTAGCCTTATTTCTGGAATTTTAGATATGTCAGAGACATATTTATCAACTTGTTCACTATGTAATTCATCTGATACATTTTGACCATCTAATTTTAAAATTTCTTTGTTGCTTAAATATTTGTATTCTATATTAGTTGTGCTTAGTTGATTAATAATATCTATTGCTTCTAATGTATTATTTTTAATCATTTTATAAGTGTATGCTCTGTAAATTTTTCCTGAATCTAAAAATTGATAATTCAATTCTTTTGCTAATTTAATTCCAACTGTAGTTTTTCCTGTTCCTGCAGCACCATCAATTGATATAATCAACTTGCCTCCAATCCAAGAACCATGTTATCCAAGCACAATGTTGGATTAACATTCTTTTTCATCATGTTTTCAGTTTTTCTAATCAATTTTATATTTTTCATTAATTTATCTTTATTTAATGAAATTATGTTTTCAAACATTTCAAAATTATTTGCTAAATATTCTAGGTTTTTAGAAATTAAAATTTCATAGAATAATTTTTTCCATATGGATAGTTCAAAAAACAGCCTATCCTTGTCTTTTCTGTAAATTGTTGTTAATTCTTTAGAGTATTCAAGCTTTTTTGATTTTGGAGAAGATAACATATTTATAGTTCTTTCAATGCAATTTTGTCTTTCTTCAAAAAATATTGAATCAGTTAACATTTCTATTGAATCACCTATGGTTGGGGAACCAAAAGATATAACTTTATCAATGTCATTATTTTTATCAGGAAATTTGTTTGTTAATTCTTCTTTTAATTTATTCTGGCTTATATTTTCTAATTTCCAAAGTTGGCATCTTGAAATTATTGTCTCAGGTATACTACTTATGTTATCTACTAAAAGAACAATAATTATATTTCCATTAACTTCTTCAAGAGTTTTTAAAAGAGATTCATATGAGATTTTAGATAATTTATTTGCTTCATTAATAACCAAAATTTTATAATTTCCGACTAATGCACTAAATTTAATGGAAGATATTATGTTTTCATTAATCACACAGTTTTTGATAATTGTGCTTGAAGAACCTTTGCAGCATGAAGTATCTGAACATTGTGAGTTTGAGTCAATGAAAATGCAGTCAGGATGATTAAAGCTATCAACTCTTGAACATGAATCACAATCATTTGAGTAGGAGCAATTTAAAAATTTTGCAAATTCTAGAGCCAATGTTCTTTTTCCTATGCCATTTGGTCCAGAAAAAATAAATGAATTTGGTAATATATCTCTATTTTTTAAATCAATTAAATTATTAATAATCTTTGTTTGGCCAATTATTTTCCAGGCAAAATCCATAAAACTTAAATTCCACTTAATTTTAAAATGTCATCATAAGTTTCTCTTCTCCTTAAAATATCGAGATCCCCATTTGATTTAATTAAAATAATTGCTGGTCTTAAACTTACATTATAGTTGCTTGACATAGAAAAATTGTAGGCACCTGAAACAGGTATGGCAATTAAATCATTCGATTCAGGCATTGGAAGTGAAACATTTTCAACTAGCTTATCACCTGTTTCACAATATTTTCCTGCTATTGTAACAATTTCATTGTGAGATAAATCTGCCTTATTTACAGAAAAAAGACTGTATTTTGATCCATAAAGAGCCGGCCTAATATTGTCCGCCATCCCTCCGTCTACAGAAACATATTTTCTAAGATTTGGTATTTCTTTAATTCCTCCAATTGTATAAATTGCAACACCTGATCTTGCAACAATTGCTCTACCTGGTTCAATAATTAACTTAACATCATTAACAGAATATTTTTCGATATTTTCTTTTAATTTTCTGCATATAGTTGATGCATAGTCTTCGATTTTTACTATTGGGTCATTTATTGAGTAGGGTACTGCAAAGCCTCCACCAACATTAAATATTTCTATGTTTTTATAATCTGGGTAATTTTCTTTCACAAACTTAAACACATAGTCTATTGCTTGTTCATAAGGGCTAAGTTCAAAGATTGGGGAACCAAGATGAAAATGGATTCCCTTTAAGTTCAAATTTTCCTTTTTAATCGCCTTTTTGATAGCTTCTTTAGCTGCGCCAGTCTCAATAGAAAAACCAAACTTTGTATCCAATATACCTGTTGATGTTAATTCGTGCGTCTTAGGGTCAACGCTTGGCGATAATCTTAACGTTATATCTTGATTTTTATTTAGGTCTTTACAAATATCATTAAGTAAATCAAGTTCATAAAAACTATCTATAGTAATTAAGCCAATATTATTTTTGACAGACTTTGATAATTCATCATAGCTTTTATTATTTCCATGAAAATTTACCTCGCTCATAGGAAATTTTGATCTAATTAAAATCTCTAACTCTCCTCCAGAAACAACATCAATTCCAAGGCCTTCTTCGTTTAAAATTTTGGAAAGGATAGGATTTGAAAATGCCTTAGATGAATATGAAACATGAACATTTTCATAATATGATTTGAAGTTATTAAGATAGTTTTTTGCAACATTTCTAATTGTATTTTCATCATATATGTAAAGAGGAGAACCAAATTCTTTTACGAGGTCAGCTAGGTCATTATTATTAATTTCCAACTTTCCATTTTTATTTACAGAAGTTTTATCTGGAAATAAATATTCTAAATTTTCAAACTTTATATTATTCATAATTTGTTAATTATATCTAATTGTTTTTTATTGAGGTATTTTCTAAATTCATTTTCTAAGTCTATATTTTTTTTAGAGGCTTGAATTGTAATTTCAAAAAGATTATCAAGGTAATTATCTTTTTTGGTTTCATGAGATAAATTTAACTTAATCAAATTTTTATCTATATCTTTACTCTTCTTAATTAAGTCATGAGCAAAAGACAATGAAGGTAAAGTTTTAGTTATATTTTTTATGTAATCTTTTTCATTTTTTTGTTTATCTTTTTTCATTTTACCCCAATTATCTAATACTTGTGATTCACTCAATTTACTGTATTTTTCTTGAAATACGTGAGGGTGCCTATCTATTAACTTTTCTTTCAATGATTTAATTATTTCAACAAAGTTGAATTCTTTATTTTCTTCAGCAATTACACATTGAAATAATATTTGAAATAGTAAATCACCTAATTCCTCTTTTAAGTTTTCTCCATTGTTATCAATGCTTTCAAGAACTTCATAGGTTTCTTGAAGTAAATATTGAGCTAATGATTCGGAGGTTTGTTTTTTATCCCATGGACAACCTTTATCAGACCTAAGCATTTTTACAGTTTGGTATAATTCTGTTATTTCATTGTGAAGTTTATTTGTTGTATTCATAATTTATGTTTATTGTTAATATATGCCATTAAGTTTTAGTTTGAAATACATATTAATAATACTTGCATCCATATTTTTTATATTTATTTCAATATCTGGAGTTTTGTTTTTTATATTAAAACATGATTATATTTACGAATATAATTTAAATTTTTATCCTATCACCGAAAGAACTTCATTAGAAATTGAAGAGATTAGAGAAATTAATTCTCAGATCAAAAATTATTTTTTTGATGAAACGGAGTTTCTTGAGGTAAGCATATTCAATGAAAAAGAAATTTATCATATGAAAGATGTTAAAGATATCATCAATAACTTATTCTTGTATGGAAAATTATCATCTGTTGTCTTTGTAATAATTTCTTTAATTTGTGTAAAAAAGTACAAAGTAAGAATATATTCAGTTTTTAAGGCCTCAAGTATTGTTTATTCAGCTATTCTTTTAGCTCTCGCAATTGGCTTTCTAATTTCCTTTAATAAATTGTTTATTATTTTTCATGAAATAGCCTTTTCAAACGATCTATGGAAATTAAATATTAATGAAGACTATCTCCTCATGATGTATCCAGAAAATTTTTTCAGAGACATCGCTTTACTAATTTTAATTTTTTCAATAAGTATTAATTTCTTTTTATTTTTCGCCTTTAAAAGCTTAAAGAAATAAATTTGGTATTTTTGAAATATCTTTTACCGTGTAATCAGGATATATTTTTAAATTATTGTTTACACTATTTCGTTTATTAATGAACACAGTACCAAATCCACACTTTTTAGCTCCAAATATATCTGTGAATAAATTATCTCCAATATGGACAATTTCATCTGGTTTAAGTTTGAAGTCATCTAATATAATTTTAAATATTGAAAAAGATGGCTTTGATACCAAAAGTTCATTTGATAAATACAATTTATCAAATTTATCAAAGATCCCTACTTCATCTAGATATTTTCTATATATATTTGGTGATGTAATTCCAGTATTTGATGTTAAGCATAACGAATACCTATTTTTTAGTGAATTTAAAATTTTTATTGCAGTTGGAAAAATTGAAGGAGGGTGCTTTAAGAAGCTGCTATCAAGAGCATTAAGAATTTCTTTTTCAAATAATTTATTATCTTTTTTTATATCAAGAAAGTTTAATAATTCCTTGATTCTTATGTCAGTTTTTTTATCAAAACCTGAATTATGATCTTGTGAACAATTTTTACTTATAAATGATAAGGACTCTAAAATCTTTTCATCACTTATATTCTGACCATATTTATCAAAAAGCAATTTTAGATTATTAATCCTTAATTTATTTCTTTGATTAAAATTTTTACTATCAAAAATTAAAGTTTCCCATAAATCAAAAGAAATTAATTTTATTTTAGTTGTATCCATAAGTGGAAATAATTATATATGTTGAAATAGAATAAGTAATTATGGTCAAAAATACATACTTAGTCACAGGCTCATCAGGTTTCATTGGTTTTAATTTATGTAATTACATACTAAGAAAAGGCCACAATGTTATAGGTCTAGACTTAGATGAAAAAAATAATAATCTAAAAAATTGGCGAAAAGAAAAACTTAAAGATATTGGAGTAGAAACATTCCATATTGATATTTCTGATAAATATCAATTAGATGATTTTAAACACAATAATAATGTTGTGATAAAAAGTATTTTCCATTTAGCAGGTCTAGCTGGTGTCAGGAGATCTTTAGAAATTCCCGAAAAATATTACGATGCCAATTTAAGAGGTACGTTAAATATTTTAAACTTAGCTAGTTACCAAGATGTTGATTCTTTAGTATTTTCTTCAACATCAAGTGTTTATGGAGGTAATAAAAATAGATCTAAAGAGTCAGACAAGTTAAATCCTATTTCTCCTTATGCAAATTCTAAACTTCTTGCTGAAAAAATTTGTGAACTTTATTCAATGTCTAATAATTTAAATGTTTCAATTTTGCGCTATTTTACAGTTTATGGTGAAGCTGGAAGACCTGATATGAGCATATTAAGATTTATAGACAATATTTTTAAAGAAAACCCAATCACGATTTATGGTGATGGCAATCAGGAAAGAGATTTTACTTATATTGAAGATGTATGCGAAGCAACTTTTAAGAGTTCTGGCCTTGTCGATTTCAATATTTTAAATATTGGAAACTCTGAACCAGTTAAATTAAGTAAAGTTGTAAATATTATTGAAAAGAAACTTAATAAAAAAGCCAAAATTATAAATGAACCAAAAAATAATTTAGATGTTTTTAAAACTCATGCAGATAACTCAAGAGCTATGAATTTATTAAAATGGGACCCTAAGTTTAATATTGAAGAAGGTATAGCAAGCACGATAGATTGGTATATCAATAATCATAATTTAATTGGAAAGTTAAGCTGAGGGCAAAATTTACTTATCTAAATTCAAATTAGAAAATTTTAGGAATTTCATCAGCTTAAATATTGATTTAAATCAAGGATTGAATTTCTTTGTCGGAAAGAATGGTCAAGGAAAAAGCAACTTTATGGAGGCACTATATGCATTATCGATTGGTAAGTCATTCAGGACTTCAAACCAAAGAAATTTATTTAATAAAGAAAAAGAATTAAATGAGATCTATATATTTGGAATGGCTCATCAGAATAACAATGTATTTGATTTGAGTATTAATTTAAAAAAGGTAGAAAATACTAATAAAATAGAAAAAATTTATACTTATAATAGTTCCGTTGTTAAAAGCTCAGATTTTATTGGAAAATTAAATATTGTTTTCTTTGAAGCCAAAGATTTAGATATCATAATTGGAAACCCATCATATAGGAGACGATTCTTAGATATTCACATTTCTCAGCAAGATATTTCTTATCTAAAATCATTGCAAAGATATAATAAAGTCTTACAAAGTAGAAATAGGATATTAAAAGATATTAAAGCGAGAAAATCTTCAAAAAATGAACTTGAATATTGGACTGAAAAATTAATTCAAGATGGCATAAAGATTTCAAAATTACGAAAAAAGAAATTAGAAGAAATATCAACTGAGACATTAAAAATTTTTCCAAAACTATCAAAAAATAATGAAAAATTAACTATAAGATTTATACCTTCATTTAAAAATATTAATTCATTAAATATGGAAGATTTAA
>Ga0208624_1000900_pt1 | contig 14629 bp, 11 predicted proteins | sample Knorr_S23_td_DCM_FD_185607 | JGI IMG/M metagenome (GOLD analysis project Ga0208624, IMG submission 185607) | Marine microbial communities from Southern Atlantic Ocean transect - Knorr_S23_td_DCM_ad_71m_LV_A (SPAdes) (version 2) | ecosystem: Environmental > Aquatic > Marine > Oceanic | place...
CGCCATCGGTAAGGACGCCGTCGCGAAACGCTGGCAGCGTCTCAGAGAGAAGCTCCGTGAGCAGCCGATCCCTCAGAAGCTCTTGAACGAGCTCACGGTCGCCTGAGGAACCTGACTCTGGGAAGGGAACCTCAGGGGTAGAAAATCCGTCTTCCTGAAGTATTCAGGGCACATCACACGCCCGAAGGTCCTGATTGACCCCCATCAGACCCCACTGAGAGGGTTTTCCTTAAGGATCGCCCAACTCTGGGTCGAAGACAGAGAGCGACTCGTAGTGCTCTTGTGCGACCCCCATGAGGCACCTATCCATCCCCCAGTCCCCAGATGGCATCCCTCCCTTTCACCAGCCTCTCCGCCTCTGATCAAGGCCTCTTCACGCCTTCAGAGCTCAGGAGCCTCATGGAGAAGGAGCTCTCACGCTCCCGGAGGTATGGATATGACGTCGTCATGCTCTCCATCGGAGTCGATCGGATCGCCTCCCTCGGCGATTTATACGGCCACGAGTCCAAAGGCCTAGTGCTCGAGGAGATCACTCGCCTCCTCATAGCCTCTACAAGGTCTTGCGACTTCCTAGGGTGTCTTATGGGAGATAAGATCCTTGCGCTCTTCCCGCACACCGGCGAGACCGGCGCGAGAGCTGTCGCTAACCGCATCGTCAGCGCCGCGCGAGACCTCGAGTTCTCCGCCGGCGGACCTCAAATCTCCGTCACTCTCACAGTAGGCATCGCAGCCCCTCGAACGGCGAAGGAGCGCGAGCTAGAGCCCCTGGTAGAACAAGCGACCCAGGCCTGCCAAGAAGGGCAAGCAGCAGGTGGTGACCGCTGGCAGCTCATGGCGCCGTCGACGAACGGACACGACAAGCACGCCCCCAGCCTCACGGACACCGCGGACATGGGAGAGCTCATGGACGAGATGTTGCGCGAGAAGATGAAGACCGTCTTTGAGTCCATGGGCGAGCAGCTCCCTGACTTCGCGGGCCGAGACAGCGAGGTCTTCGCGCTCGCGCTCAAGAAGATGGCCGAAGAGCGCCAGACCCAAGACTCCAAGCTCGAGCTCCTCGAGCGCCGCATCCAGCGCCTCTCTGACAACCTCGGACTCACTGAGGAGCAGCTCCAGCGCGCGATGGAGATGAAGGGCATGGACCCTGGCGTCGCCTCGATCTACCAGGAGGTCCAAGGCATCGCTGATGGAGACTCAGACAAGACGCTCAAGAAGGACATGATGGCCGCGATCTACGAGGCCAACCTTGAGCTCCAAGACAAGGCAGAGAGCGAGCAGAACGACTAAGCAGGACACGAACCCCCTCACCTAACCCAAGCCACCCTATGACCTCGTCTCAACCGAACGAACTCCCTGAGTCCAACGACGCTCCTCACTTCGAGCTGATCTCGGACGACGTCGAGAACGCCGAAGGCATCCTCTTCGTCGGCATCGATCTCGGCACCTCACGCACCTCGATCGCCGCCAGCAACGGCGTCCGCGCGACCGTCCCCTCCGTCGTCGGGTACCCCAAGGACGTCGTCGGGCAGAAGCTCTTCGGTCGCTCGGTGCTCTTTGGCGATGAGGCGATTGAGAAGCGAATGAGCCTTAACTTCCACCGCCCCCTTGAGAAGGGCGTCCTCAAAGGGACCGCAGGCGAAGAAGGTGATGACGGCGACGTCCGCGCCGCTCGTGACCTGATCAATGAGATCATCCGCCGCGCCCGCCCCCGCAAGGACGAGCTCATCTACGCGGTCATCGGCGCCCCCGCCGAGGCCAGCATCAAGAGCAAGTCAGCCATCCTCGAGGTCGCGCGCGATTCGTGTGACTCTGTGATGATCTGCAGCGAGCCCTTCAGCGTGGCCTACGGCCAAGAGATGCTTGAGGACGTCCTCGTCATCGACATCGGCGCAGGCACTGTGGATCTCTGCAGGATGCACGGCACCATGCCCGAGGACGCTGACCAGATCACCCTCGAGACTGCCGGCGACTTCGTCGACGATCAGTTCGCTGCGGCGATCCGCGAGAGCAACCCAAAGGCGCAGTTCTCCAAGGAGATGCTGAAAGGCATCAAGCAGCGCTTCGCCTCTGTCGCTGACGAGATGGAGCCCTGCAACGTCCAGCTGCCCGTCGAGGGCAAGCCCACGGAGCTCGACCTCACGGAAGAGCTCAGGGGCGCTTGCCGTGCGATCGTCCCTCCCATCGTGGATGGCCTGCGCAAGCTCATCGCGACCTTCGACCCGGAGTTCCAGGATCGCCTGAAGGACCGCGTGCTCCTCGCTGGCGGCGGGAGCCAGATCAAGGGCCTCGACATCGCCATCGAGCGTGAGATGCACGAACAGCTCGGCAGCGGGCGCGTCGTGCGCATCGAGGAGCCGATGTACGGCGGCGCCACCGGCGCGCTGAAGATCGCTCACGACATGCCCGAGGAGTACTGGGAGCGACTCAAGTAGTCGCGCTAGCTCAGAGTCCAGCACGAGGCGGGGCGTCCGAGAGGGCGCCCCGCGCCCTTATAGGTTCCCGAGGCTGATCGCGTCCGTCGGGCAGTTCCGCGCGCACGCGTGGTCCCGGGTGCACTCGTAGTTCGAGAGCTTACGCACCGTCGCCTTCTCGCCCTGCGCCCAGAAGGCATCCGTCTCACAGACCATCTCGCACATCCCACAGCCCACGCAGCGAGCAGGGTCGAGGTGGATCGAGACGAAGTCGCGCGGCTGCACGGGGCAGCTCAGCCCATCAACGACCTCTTGTGTAACGAGCCCGCGGGTCGCGGCGTGGCTGGTCAAGACCTTGTAGGCCTCCTCCTCGCCCATCTTGATCACCCCAGCCACGTCGTCGAAGTCGAAGCGGTGCAGGTGTCCGACCTTCGGCTGGATGAGGACAGTGTTCTGATCGGCGTGCATGTGGAGGGCGTTCTCGACCAGCACCTCCTCAGCGATCTCAAAGGAGCGGTACAGGGTCGAGAGCACCCGGCTCTTGTAGTTCGGCGCCTTGAAGGTCGCCTTGACCGTGAGATCGACGGCGATGATGAGGTCAGGCTGCAGCGACTTCGCGAAGCGCAAGGGGACAGCGTCCGTGATGCCACCGTCCATGTAGTGGAAGCCGCCGTGTTGCCAAGGCTCAAAGACGCCCGGGAGGCAGCAAGAGGCATAGAGAGCGTCCAAGAGCGGGACTTCGTCGAAGCCAGGCGTACCGAAGAACACACTGCCGCCGTCCTCGAGCCGGACCGCGTTGCAATAGAAGGGGACCTTGAGCTCTCCGAAGCTGCGGTGCGGCACCAGCTCATCGAGCCGCTCTCGGAAGGTGTCTCCGCTGTAGACGCTGGGGGTCCGCATGCCCTTCAGGAGGAACTTCAAGAAGTTCAGGCGGAAGGTGTTCTCCTTCTGGACCTTGGAGACGGTCTCTTCGATCGCGTCCACGCTGGCTCCGCCGGCCGCCATCGCACCCACCAGAGAGCCGATCGAGGTCCCCACGATGGCGTCATAGTGAAGCCCGAGGGTCTGCATCGCGCGCAAGATGCCCACGTGAGCCATGCCCCGCATCCCGCCACCGCCTAGGACCAAGACGGTCCGAGGACGCCGCGACTCTCCCGCCCCGGGGAGGCGCAAACCGTGAGGAATGGCTGCCGCTGAATCCATGCAGGCATTGAAGAGCATCCATGCTGCGGATTCCACCGAAGAAGGCCCTTAGGAATTGCAGACGCGTACAGAGAGATCGACCCGCCCATCGCTATGATCCAAAGGATATGGCCGGCCCGCTGAGTCACGCCCCCGATCGCTCCATCGTCATCGCCGCTGGGCTGCGCGCCCCGCAGGCAAAGGCGGGCGGTCAATACGCGAAGGAGACGACTCCGCACCTCGGCGCAGCTGTGGCGCGTGAGCTCTTGCTTCGCACGGGCGTAGACCCGAGCGAACTCGACGCTGTGATCTGCGGCTGCGTCGGGCAGCCCTTCGACGCCGCCAACGTCGGGCGCGTGATCGCCCTCCGCGCAGGCATCGGCAGGGACGTCCCGGCTCACACGACCGCCCGCAACTGCGCCAGTGGTATGCAAGCCGTCACAGAAGCGATAACGCAGATCTCAGCCGGCGTCGCAGACCTGCACCTCTGCGTCGGCGTCGAGGTGATGAGCTCCTACCCGCTCATCATGGGCGAGAAGCTCACGCAGATGTTCGCTTCGATCTTTCAGTCCAAGACCCTCGGCGGGCGGCTGGCCGCCATCGCGAAGTTCAGACCCAGCTTCCTCGCCCCGGTCGTCGCGATCACAGAGGGGCTCACGGACCCCACCTGTGACTACATCATGGGCAAGACGGCGGAGCAGATCGCTCGCGACTTCGGCATCTCGCGTGAAGAGAGCGACGAGTACGCCTGTCAGAGCCATGTCCGCGCCCGCGACGCGCGAGAGCGCGGACGCTTTGATCGAGAGCTGATGCCACACATGCCGCTAGGCGCGCGTGAGGGCGCGCGCTCGCTCACAGCCGACGACGGCATCCGCGATCAACAGACGGTGGAGGCCCTCGCGAAGATGCGGCCCTACTTCGAGAAGCCTGACGGGATCGTCACCATCGGCAACTCGTGCGGGATCACTGATGGCGCCACAGCGCTGCTCATCTGCACCGAAGAGAAGGCGGAAGAGCTCGGCCTGACGCCGCTCGCGCGGGTGCTCTCTTACTCCTGGGCCGGCTGTGACCCGCGTCGCATGGGGCTAGGCCCCGTCTTCGCGAGCGCCGCCGCGCTCAAAGAGGCCGACTGCAGACTCTCCGACGTCGGAGTCGTCGAGCTCAACGAGGCCTTCGCCTCCCAAGTCCTCGCCTGTGAGCGCGCCTTCTCCTCGAAGGAGTTCGCCAAGGAGCACCTCGGGGTCGGCAGAGCTGTTGGCACCCTAGATCTAGACCGTACGAACAAGAACGGCGGCGCGATCGCCATCGGCCACCCTGTCGGCGCGACGGGAGCGCGGCTCTTGCTGACCGCCGCACACGAGCTCGAGGAGTCGGATGAGGAGCTCGCCTTGGCGACGCTCTGCATTGGTGGCGGCCAAGGCGGCGCCGTCGTCTTGGAGAGGATGTCCACATGATCGACGTCGACCTCACAGGCCTGCCGCTCCCGGCCGACGCCCCCGAGGCTGGCGCCTGCGTCGAGCTCGAGCGGCCCGAGGCGGGGCTCGTGATCCTTCGCCTCGTCCCGCCGCACCGCAGCCTCGCGGTCCTCGACCTCCCGCTCATGCGCGACCTCGCGGTCGCCATCGACGAGCTCTCACGTGAGGAGGGCCTGAAGGGCCTCGTCATCACAGGGCGCGAGCCTGGCTCCTTCGCTGCGGGCGCTGACATCGACGGCATAGAGCGCGTCACAGATGAGGAGACCGTCGGACGGACAGTGCGCCTCGGTCAGGCGGTCTTTGAGGGCCTACACGCGCTCTCCACCCGCCGCAAAGGGCGCGTGCGCACAATCGCCGCGGTCGGTGGTCCTGTCCCTGGCGGCGCCTTCGAGCTCTCCCTCTCGTGCAGCTACATCGTCGCCGCTGATCTCCCGAGCACGAAGATCGGACTGCCGGAGACGCAGCTCGGCATCCTCCCAGCCTGGGGCGGCTGCACGCGCCTCCCGCGCCGTGTCGGCGTGCCGGCCTCCTTGGCCGGGATCCTCGCGGGCAAGCTCTTGCCTGCGAAGGCCGCCTACAAGAAGGGCTGGATCGATCGCGTCACCCCCGCAGAGCGCTTGATCGAGGTCGCCTCCTCACTCGCGATGGGTCGCCTCAAGGCGAAGCGCCGCGCGCGCGGCTTCGTCGGAGCTTGGCTCGTCGACAGAAACCCCATCGCGGCGAGCATCCTTGAGCGCGGCGCGATCAAGCAGGTCGAGGCCCGCGCCAAGGGGCACTATCCGGCGCCCATCGAGGCAGCCAAGGTCGTCGCTTGGTCCTGCCTGCGCTCCCGCGCCAAGAGCCTTGAGGCTGAGGCCGTGGCGGCCTCCAAGCTCGCGGTCGGCTCGGTGTGCAAGAGCCTCGTCGGGGTGTTCCAGCTGATGGAGGCCGCGAAGAAGCTCAGCAAGGGTCCCGATGGCGAGGCGCCTGTGCCCCTCGAGCGCGGCGCCGTCTTGGGCGCAGGCGTGATGGGCGGCGCGATCGCGAGCTTGATGGCAGAGAAGGGCGTCGAGACCCGCCTCTTCGACATCGCTCCGGAGGGCATCGACGCAGCCGTGATCCTTCACCGCAAAGAGCTCGCCAAGAAGAAGAAGCGTCGCAGGCTAGAGCGCCACGCGCACGACGCCGCGGTCGATCGGCTGACGAGCTCGACCGAGCTCATCGGCTTTGACCGCGTAGAGCTCGTCGTCGAGGCCGTGGCGGAGGTCCTCGAGGTGAAGCACGACGTCCTCGGCAAGCTCGCCGAGCGCTGCGCAGCTGACACGATCCTCGCCACGAACACGTCTTCACTCTCCGTCGATGACATCGCCGCGCCGCTTCCGAATCCTGAGCGTGTCGTGGGGATGCACTTCTTCAACCCGGTCAGGAAGATGCCGCTCGTCGAGATCGTCCGTGGCAGCAAGACCTCGGATGAGGTCGTCCGACAGACCGCCGCCCTCGCGCTGCGTATGGGCAAGACGCCCGTCGTCGTGAAGGATGTCGCGGGCTTCCTCGTCAACCGATTGCTCGGGCCCTACCTAGATGAGGCGATCCGACTCTATACAGCTGGGGTGAGCCCCGAGCGCCTCGACCAGCTCGCGGAGCAGTTTGGGATGCCCATGGGACCGATCAGGCTCTTGGACGAGGTCGGTCTCGACATCGCAGGACACGCAGCGCTCTCCTTGCACGCTGCCTATGGCGATCGCATGGCGCCATGCACAGCGATCCGCCCGCTGCTTGAGGCAGGGCATTTAGGCAAGAAGACCGGCAGCGGCTTCTATGAGCACAGCGGGACTAAGTCCGCAGCCACAGCGCCGCAGCTGAACCCCAAGCTCTCTGCGCTCGCGCCGCAGACCTCGACCGAGGGCGCAGAGCTCGCCGACAGCGTCATTGTCGACCACCTCACCTTTGCGATGCTGGCCGAGGGCCTGCGCGCCTTGGGCGAGGGCGTAACCCAAACCCCGGACGAGCTCGACCTCGCCACGGTCTTCGGCATGGGCTTCGCGCCCTTCCGCGGCGGCCTGCTTCGCTGGGCAGACACCCTCGGCGCATCCGAGGTCCAACGCCGCCTCGAGTCCCTGCGCGCCTCCAAGCTGGTGCAAGCTCGCGGCGCAGGCGCAGCCCGCTTCGACACGCCTGAGCTGCTCGAGCAGTACGCTGCAGAGGGCCGGAAGTTTCGCCCCTGAGCCCCTGAGCCCCTGAGACGCTGAGACGCTGAGACGCTGAGACGCTCGCTTGAGGGTGCTTAAGACCTTTTCAAACGGGTTTTTCAGAGTGTCGTAGGATGGAGACCTCGGGGCAGCCTCCCTGAGACCATCATGCGAACGCTTCAGCTCCTCGCCCTCACCTTCGGGCTCAGCTCCACAGCCGTCGCCCAAGAGCCGACCCTCGTGGCGCACTACAGGCTCGATGAGACCGCGGGGACCGTCCTCACCGACTCGGCGGGGCAAGGAGGAGACGCTGTCCTGCAAGGCAGCTATCAGCTCGGAACCCTAGGCGCGGCGAACGGGACAGGTGGCGCCGTCACCTTCGACGAGGCTGGCTTGGGCATGGGTGTCGTCCCCAACGGTCCGACCCTCGGCAGCCTGCGCAATGACCTCTCCGTAACAGCCTGGATCAACCCAGTGAGCTACGGCTCGGCTAACCTCGGACGAATCTTCTCCGGAGATGACTCGGCCTGGTCTTGTGGGATCAAGAACAACGGCCTGCGCTTCACCACGCGCTTCATCCAAGACTACGACCTGAACGGCACGATCGTCCCGCTCAACCAGTGGACTCATCTCGGCTATGTGATGAACGCCACCAACGACGTGAGCTTCTACATCAACGGAGTCAACGTCGGCACAGTCTTCGGCTCGAGCCCTGCGGGAGCCCCGGCTGGCGACTGGTTGATCGGCGCCTTCCGTACGGTCTTACCTCCGTCTGAGTGCTTCGACGGCGCCATCGACGACATCCAGATCTACTCCGGTGCGCTCAGCGACGCGGACATAGCGAGCCTCTTCGCAGCTCCGGGATCGACCCTCGGCGGAGGAGCGACCTTCTGCGCTGGCGACGACTCGGGCACCCTCTGCCCCTGCGGTAACCCGGGGACATCAGACTCTGGCTGCCAGAACTCCTCCGGAGTCGGCGCGAGCATCGACACGCAAGGGCTCGCGAGCGCGACCAGTCAGACCTTGGTCCTCACCGCGACCGGCCTGCCCTCCAACCAGCTCGGCATCTTCTTCCAAGGGAACAACTCCCTCAACGGCGGCCTCGGCGTCCAGTTCGGTGACGGGCTGCGCTGCGTAGGCGGGGCGGCGAGGCGCCTCCAGATCGTGAGCACCGACTTCAACGGCGCGACCCAGACCAGCGTGAACGTCGCCGCGCGCGGCGGCGTGCTAGCCGGAGACATCAAGCGCTATCAGCTCTGGTACTCCGACCCCGGCACCCTCTGCGGGTCACTCTTCAACCTCTCGAACGCAGTCGAGCTCAGCTGGCAGCCCTAGCGCAGCGCCTCTTCCAAGGCGGTGCGGGCGTCGGTCCCCTCGTCGCGGTACTTGACGACGATGGCACAGGAGGCGCTGAGCCCCATCGCTCGCGCGTACTCCGTCTCGAGGGCGCGCACTCCAGGGACTACGACGGCTCCTGCGGGGACCTGCAGCGGGGCGTCAGGGGTGCCAGTGAGCATCTCCTCGCGCACGAGGTCGAAGAGTGGCGTCGTCGCCGTGAGCACGACACCTGAGGCGAGGACTGCGCCAGCGCCGACGAGGACACCCTCATACAAGCCCGTGTTCCCGCCGAGGAACGCGCCGTCTTCGATGATCACCGGACGCGCTCCGGCCGGCTCGAGGACGCCGCCCACCTGGCAAGCTGCAGAGACATGGACGCCGCGCCCGACCTGAGCGCAGGTGCCGACGAGAGCGTGACTGTCGACCATCGCCCCCTCTCCGACGTGAGCGCCGACGTTGATGTACATGGGCGGCATGCAGACGACGCCCGCCCCGACGTAGCTGCCGCGCCGGATAGCGGATCCACCGGGGACGACGCGCACGCCGTCTTCTGCCGTGAAGCGCCGCACGGGGAGGGCCGCCTTGTCGCGGAACATGAGCGCGCCCGCCGAGACCTCGACCCCCTGCTCGACGATCTCGCTCTCTCGAAAGATCTCGAGGATGGCCTCTTTGACCCAAGCATGGACGATCCATCCGCCCGCGCCGTCGGGCTCTGCGGCCCGAACCTCGCCGCGCTCGAGGGCGTCGAGGAGCGCCTCGCCTCGCAGACTCACGCCTTAGCCTCCGCGAGCGCGAGCAGGTCCTGCGCGAGGTTCGCGTACTCGGTCACCGCGAAGTCGAGGTCTCGCTTGGCGACCTTCTCTCCTGCAGTGTGGGCGTCGAGGATCGCGCCAGGCCCCATGAGCACCGGCGTCCCCCAGTTCGGCATATGCGGCGCGTCGGTCCCGAAGGCCACGACCTGTGACTCCCGCCCCTCAGGGACATGGAACTCCACAGGTGGGTATCCCTTCCAGCGCTCGGTGATCTCGACGTGATCGCCGAGGAGCCCTTCGAGCCGCGCCTCGACCACATCAGGATCCTCCACGGTCCGGAAGAGCGCCACCGCGCTGGCCTCGTCAGCGAAGACGTTCGGAGCGATGCCGCCTTGAATGAGTCCGAGGTTTAGGTTGCCCTCGCCGAAGAGCGGGTGCGTCCCCCACTCCGAAGAGAGCACGCGCTGGCAGCACCCGACGAGCTCGTGGATGGCGGAGGGTCCGCCAGGCTGGGAACTATGTCCTGGGACGCCCTTGGCCAGGAGGGTCGCCTTGTAGATGCCCTTGTGACCTGCGCAGTAGGTGAGTCCCGTGGGCTCACCGATGATCGTGTACTTCGGAGCCCATGGGTCCGCTAGGTGCCTGTTCGCGTGAGCCGCCCCAACAGAGTCGATCTCTTCTCCGACGGTGAAGAGGAAGCCGACGCGGTCCTCGCCGCGCTTGAGGAGCTCGACCCCAGCGGCGATCTGGCTCACAGCCTGCCCCTTGGCGTCGCAGGACCCTCGGCCATAGACGTACTCAGAGTCTTGCCGGACGCCGAAGAAGGGCGGGACCGTGTCGAGGTGCGTGCAGAAGACGACCTCTGGCCTCCCTGCCCGCGCGAGCACGTTGAAGCGCCCTGGAGCCACCTCCTGACGCTCAACGTCGAAGCCTACAGAGCTGAGCTTGCGACACAGCGCGTCCCCATAGCTCCCCTCCTCCCCCGTCACCGAGGGGATCTCGATCCAGTCCGAGAGGTCACGTACGAGCTCGCTCATGAACGGAGTGTACGAGAGCAGAGGCTCAGCCAAAAGGAGCGGGGCCCCCCAGCGTCTCCGCCGGGGGGCCCCGCGTTCAATTCAGCGGGCTCCTAGCGGTCCCAGGTCAGCGAGTAGCCGTTCGTGGTGTTGAACGAGTTGCCGCAGGGCGAGACGCTCACGTCGTCACGGTACCAGCACTGATAGTTCACAGTCTCACCCACTTCGATCGTGTGACCGTAGGCCTGACCGTTGGTGCTGACCTCGACGCTCGTCGCGGCCTCTCCAGCGGCGTTAGCGCCCGTCACCTGGATCCGGACAGCCTCGAAGCCTGCGCAGCGCAAGCCGTCACCGAAGGGCAGACCCGCGCCGCCGTTCACTCGGTTCGCACCTGAGAAGAAGAGGCAGGGGAGGTTCGGGACGAGACCGCCCGCCTCGAGGACGAGCGTGTCGTTCGAGAGGCTGGGCGAGCCGCTCGCCCAGAGCCTGCCGGCAGCGCCCGTCGAGTTCCTGCAGCCCCCATTGTCGATGAAGTCGTTACCGTTGCCGCAGGGGCAAGTGGCCGCTTCGATACCAAGGCAGTACACGACGCCAGGCCCAAAGTCAGGCCCAGGCTCGCCGTACTGCCCGTACACCACATCCGCGCCGATATAAGACCAGACTTCACCCGCTGAGTTCCTCCCCTGCAAATTCATGAGAGCCGAAAAGGTTGAATCCACAGGAATGGTGAACTGGCCGAGGAACACCCGTCCGTTGATCTCGAACCCCTGAGGGTCATCAGGAGTGACAAACCAAGCACCATTCTCTGTGTAAATTTGACTCCCGGATTCAAACCCAGACCAGTCAATTCCTATGTCGCCGAGATTGTTGCCATTGGAGTCGATGCTGCCAATGCTCACATACGAGTCCCACTCAAGCGCAGGGTCGAAGGGGAACAAGGCTGAGTTAATTGCTTGACTAGTCGGACCACCGAAAGAGTTCTGGTAAAAGCTGCCCTGATCCTGATCGACAATGAAGATCAAAGGACCCTGACTGTTTCCATACACGGCATCGACCCGGCAATTTGTGTTGAGGTTCGCGTAGACACGGATCGTCTCATGACCGGCGAGAGATGAGCCACCGGGATGTACAAGCACTTGCTCGACTGAGAGCCCATTAAAACCGTTAGAGGTGCCCCCACCGTGCAAGGCGATGGAAGCGAAGAGAAAGAGTGAAGTAGAGAGCATGGGGGTCCTGATTGATTGCTTTATGGATATTTGGATCTCGCAGCCGTCGCTTCTGCCTAGCAAAGGCAACTTCGCTGCGGAGAGACTTACTTAAAGCCTATCAAACATTGCCTTTTAGAATGAATATGGGATGTCTTATTCATCCCCACACCGTCTAGAGATCGCTGGAGACGCACTGCGGGTGAGGATTTTCCTATCCCTTGCCCAAGAGCGTTGCTCCAAACGTTCAGGTGCGGGACGATGCACCGGACTGCCCTCCCCCATGGACCTCCTCTCCAACACCTTCAGCAGGCGCCCCAGCCTCTTCCTCTACGTCGCCCTGAGCCTGTGCGGGCTCGCGATCTGGGGGCTGAGTGACGTCCAGTTCTCGGAGTCTCCGAGGGAGCTCTTCCGCTCCGGAGACGAGACCTTCAGCGAGCTGGAGCGCCTCTACGAGGACTTCGGGGCTGACGATCGTGACTGCGTCGTCCTGATCGAGTCGGAAGACATCCTCTCTGAGGCGAACTGCGCCTTGATCCGTGAGCTCGACGAGTCGCTCGCTGGGCTCGAGGGCGTCGAAGAGGTGACGAGCATCGCCGACCTCGTAGTGCGGAGGGGGCTGCTGCCCAAGTCGATCTTGCCCCCGCCCGGCGCGTCCGCCGAGGAGCGGGAAGAGGCGCGCGCCACCATCGAGGCTCACCCCTTTGGCAGCGATCAGCTCATCGACCCAGAGTTCCGCTCCACCGTCCTCTTCGTGAAGCTCTACTCAGGAGAGCTCACTGTCGAGGCCATGAACCCCATGATCGAGGGGATGGAGCGGGCGATCGAAGCGGCCAGCGTTCCTGCTGGCACAGAGATCACCCTCACCGGCATCCCCCCCTTGCGGGTCGCGATCTTCGGCACGATCAAGTGGGAGCAGCGCAAGCTGAGCCTGCTCGGGATGATCCTCTCCTTCGGAATCTCCTTCCTGCTCTTCCGCAGGCTCGGTCCCGTACTCGTGGCCTCCCTGCCCTCCCTCATCTCTGGGCTCTGGGCCGCGGGGATCGTCGGATGGACTGGGATCCCCTTCGACATCCTCACCGCACAGCTCCCGCTCTTAGTGCAGATCATCGCGCTCTGCGACTCGGTTCACCTCACGAACCATGTGCTCATCCGTCGCGCCGCGGGCGACACTCCCCGAGAGGCGGCCGCCTCTAGCCTGCGTCACCTCGGGAGCGCGTGCCTGCTCACGACCTTCACCACGGCGGTCGGCTTCCTCTCTCTCGTGGTCTCCAGGGCAGACGCGATCCAGAAGTTCGGGCTCCTCTTCGGCCTCTGTGTCATCGCCGCCTTCTTCGCCGTGGTGCTCCTCGTGCCTCTGTTTACGCTCGTCCTCTTGCGCAAGGAGACTGGGACGCGCACCGCGCGCCAAGAGCACAAGGTCCGAGCCGTCGTCAACGCCTGCCTCCCGCCGCTCATCAAGCGACCTCGCCTCACCTCCTTCTTTGGCCTCCTCCTCACCGGCGGCTCTTGCGCTCTCGCGCTTTCGCTAGCCCCCGACAACCGCCTCGCCGAGTCTAGCCCAGAGGGCCACCCTGCCACGGACGCGCTCTTCAAGATCGAGTCCCTCTACGGAGGGATGGTCTCAGCGACCCTGCGAGTCGACTGGCCAGAGGGTCTAGAGCCTGACAGCCCCGAGGTGCTCGGCGCGCTTCGAGCAGCGAGCAGCGTCCTCGATGAGAGCGACCTCTACCGAGGCAAGCTCTCGCTCGTCGACCTGCTCCCCCTCGTCTCTGAAGAGGCCCCGCGAGAGGGCGCCCCTGATCCGCGCGTGAGGGTCTTAGAGCAGCTGGACACTGGCGGCGCGCTCAAGACGATCTGGCGTCCCGCGCTTCGCTCCGCCCTCATCACTGTCCGTGTGCCCGATGTAGAGAGCAGCGTCGTCGAGGCCGCGCACAGCCACGTCCACGAGCGGCTCGAGGAGATCAGCCCCGAGCACCCAGGCTTTCAGTTCCTGCTGACGGGGACCGGCGTCGTCGCCCGCAGCAACATCGACACGATCATCAAAGACCTCGCGCGCGGCCTCTTCATAGCGGCGCTGACGATCTTCATCGCCCTCACCCTCTTCCTGCGCTCTTGGCGCTTGGGGCTCCTGTCACTGATCCCCAACATCCTCCCGCTCTCGATCACTGCTGCGGCGCTCGTGCTCTTCGATCAGCCGCTGCAAGTCTCCAGCGCCATAGCCTTCTCGGTCTGTCTCGGGATCGCAGTAGACGACACGATCCACTTCCTCCACCGCTGGCGTCGTGAGCGTGCCGCGGGCGTCCCTGTAGAGAGAGCAGCGATCGAGACCAGCGTCGGCGTCGGGCTCCCGATCCTCGTGACCTCCTGCATTTTGACCGCGGGCTTCGCCGCGCTCTTGCCCAGCGTGGTCGCTACGACGCGCACCTTCGCATGGATCGTCCTGGGTGGGATCGGCACGGCCGTGCTCGCCGACATCCTCTTGCTGCCGGCGCTCATCATCGCCACAGCCTCAGACCGCGACGACGACTAGTAGTGCGGCGGGGGGTCGTCTTGCGGGGCGTCCCCGCCAGGGTCGCCGGGTGACTCGACCTTGTCCTTGAGCTCTTCGAGCCGCTTCTCGAGCTTCTCAAGCTGTCGCATCTGCTCGGCGACGACCGCGCTGAGCTCCTCATAAGCCTGCTCTTGGAAGGCGGAGCGCGTCTCGAGGTCTGTGATCCGCTCGCTGTCGGACTTGGGGCCGTTCGTCATACGGCCACCATAACGTCTCTAGTTCCCGAGCCCACGCTACAGCTCGGGCTCACCGCGCATACCGAAGGCCCGACCGAGCGCGGCGCGATCACGTGTCGGCCGCGCCAGCCAGCGCCCACCTGTGAGGAAGGTCGTGTCAGGCACGGCGGGGTTCGCGTAGCGCAGCTTGCGCGCGTCCGCCGCGACCAGCGGTGCAGCCTCTGGCCCCAAGTAGATCGAGCAGAGCCCCCGGCGCCCTCACCCCCTTCCTAGGCGGCAGGCTCGACTTCTGCGCGCTGCTCCCCGGCTACGCGACCGCCCCTGTGGGCTTTGACGTGGCCCCCTAGGGAGG
>Ga0208624_1000903_pt1 | contig 14610 bp, 15 predicted proteins | sample Knorr_S23_td_DCM_FD_185607 | JGI IMG/M metagenome (GOLD analysis project Ga0208624, IMG submission 185607) | Marine microbial communities from Southern Atlantic Ocean transect - Knorr_S23_td_DCM_ad_71m_LV_A (SPAdes) (version 2) | ecosystem: Environmental > Aquatic > Marine > Oceanic | place...
CTGCCGCTCGCGGTAACATTGAAGGTCACACTGCCTCCGGCGGTAGCGTTCTGGTCGGCCACTGGTTGGCTAGTAACTTGTGGGCTTAATAAATCGGTGACCTGCACATCGACATAAGCATCTGCTCCCGCGCCGCCTTTGCCGGTGATCTGGATTTTCCAACGGTTATTGGAGTCGGTAAAAGAGCCGCCATTTTGCAACGCTTGATCGTGAACCTGTGCATTGTAAGGAGTGCGGTAGGTCTCTGTATTGGGGGTCATGTCCAATAAAGCCAAATGATTTCGAGTGCCGACTTCATCAGCCAGATAGATCATCGCTCCGTTATTAATTACTGCATCGCTCGTAAATCGGCTGCGGTGTTCGATCCAGTAATCCATGTTGGACATCTCATCGTTACCAGTGCCCAAGGTGCGGTTGGCATCAATTTTAAGAGCGTACTTACGGTCGCTTGCCTTAGTTTGGTCACTGGCATAGATGCGACCAGAGTAGTTGCCATTTACGGTTTGGATATTTTCGTCCGGCATCCAGCCGAGCAGGCTCTTGAACTGGGAGTTAAACTGGAGCTCACTCAAACTCTTTCTCCAAGTATCGCCCATCGTGTCGTAATAGTTTCCGTAGGGAACTAATGAACCGGTGGCGGCATCAGGTTGGGTGGCATTGGTGGGTTGCTCCCAAGCGTTCGCGTGGTAAAGGCCAAGGTTATGGCCGATCTCGTGGGCTAATACTCTGGAGTCTAAACTGGTGCCATTAATCCAAGTAATGGCCGCCCCTTCGCCCGGTGATTCACCAATGGTTCCCAAGCCGGCCCATTGCCAAGAATTCATATTTTTAAACACCATGACGATGAACTGATAGTCAGCTGGATTATATCCCGCGGCGATAGATACTGTTTTGAAGTCTTCGGCCAGTTTATAGGGACCATCGGCTCCGGTGTTGCCGGCTGGGATTGCCTGATAGTAGGCAGCTGTTTGTGGCATGCGTAGTACTGTTGGAACTACTGTTTTGGTTCCAAAACCGAATTGGTCATAGGAAACTTCTCTTAAATGGTTGTCCACCTCGTTGATACGGGATTCCGCTTCAACCGCGGTGACTTCGCCCCCGGTCATATCCGAGAAATCGATCATGGCGACGGCGATTTTTTTATCTGTACCGAGCGTTTGCCAACTGCGGCTGATTGGGCCTGCAGCGATATTTCCGCCTCCGCCATTTTGCTGTGACTGCATTTTGGACATCAACGATTGCCAACCACCCGAGCCCGCGCAATGAAGGCAATAAAGTTTGTTGCCGCTCTCAGCAAAGGCGTATTGGGAGGCTTCTACGTTACGGTTAGCCAACATCCGGTTAATGGCGTGGGGGGTATTAGTTGCCAGTTCCTTATCAGGCAAAGGTTCACCCGGATCGATCAATCGGATGGGGCTATCCATGAGTGCCGCTTGATCATCGATGGCGACCCCATGCATGGAGATATCTTTTTGGGAGCCAACAGTTGCGAGTCGGCCGTACACATGGGCGTCATACGCTTCAAAGCCGATTCGGGCTTTGGTGATGAGTGGAGCAACTGGATTATTTTCCCGTGAGGTCACGCCTAAGACGCTTAAATCGCCAATACCAGAAATTCGTTTTTCTACCTGATCGCGGATTGCCAATGGAATTTCGCCTGCGCGCCAGACGGGCATGGCTGAAGCAATCGCCAGTTGCGGGTTATCCTGGATGAGATCGGTCATGATCTTCCTACGTTGTTGGACTAACTGTAGTCCTTCCGCCACCATGCCATCTCGTTTTGCCGGTGAGGCATCGGCATATCGATCGGCCCATTTGGAGAAATTACGCAGTGCCGGGTGCGATTCTTTACCCCATTGAGAGCCAATCACCGGTGGTTTGGGCTGGGTCGCAACCGGTTTAGGTTGATTGGGTTTAGGCTGAATTTTCTCGATATTTGAATTAGCAATTTCCCCGACACCCGCTTCGTTACGAGCATTGCGTGCCTGATTTACTAGATTAAGAAATTCCTGATGGTCGGCGGCTTCAGAAGTAGTTTTTTTGACGGAATCGGCTCGATCCTTGGCGTAGGGGGCCTTGAAGGCTACATCACGTTCGGCGGGGGTGTAGATCGGGAAGAGGGCCCATTGGGCAATTAGGATCAGGCTAAGCAGGCCAATGGAGCAAAAACCCAAGCGGTCCAAACTCCAGAAAGGTTTGTTGGAATTCGACATTTTACCGGGAATATCAGGTATATTCTGCTTTTTCTGATTCACGACATAGCACCAGCCAAGTACGTAATAATTGCGCCAAAATTACCTCAGGATACAGGTGTCCTGAGGTTGATGCACGGGGCTCAGTAAAGTATTCGGCTCGAAATGAGATAAGTGAAGGAATTTTTTAAATAAAATTCATACTAGAAGGTAACCACTGCTCTGACACGAGCTTTAAAAAGGAGTCAACCGGCCGGGCCAAAAAGTTTGGCCCGACCGGTTGTTTGCTTCCCCTAACTGATTGGATAACTCTTTTAGTTTTAAGGGGTATTATACTTTATTTAAGGAGTTCCAATGCTGTCAGGGGTAGATTGTTGGCTTCACGCAACATTTGCGTGCCAGATTGAACAAGAATTTGTTGTTTGGCATAGCGGGTAGTTTCCTCGGCCACATTCACGTCAGAGATTCGACTCTTTGCCTGGGTGAGGTTGTGTTTGCTCGTTGAAAGTTGTGTGGTGGTATATTCTACCCTTTGCAAAATTGCTCCCAAGGAGGCGCGGTCGATCCGGAGTTGCTCCATGGCAGTCATTACCAGAGTAAGTGCGGAATTAGCTTTATCCAGAGTCGATAGCGAAACTCCGCTTTGGCTGGTGGCGCTCCCGCTTAAATCTTGCTCGGTGCTAACGGTTTGCCCGACCTGGTATGCAGTTGCCGCAGTATCTTGCGAACTGCCGGTGCTCGTAGGGTCAATCGCGACATAGTAACCAGCGGGAACCGGACTGCGTTGTGAATTGGTTAAATCTCCCGTGGCCGTAGGATCAGAACTCAGAAAGCTGCCTGCTGAGTGGCTTTTGTAGTGAGTTGTTTCGGTAAATAAACCATTACTTAAGTTGGGGTCGCCTAGATTATCAGTCGTAAAATCGCCTGTGGAATAGGTTCTCACTGAACCCGTCGGCGGGTTTTCGTTGATAGTAGAACCATCATTTATCACCCAGCTGTCCGCAGAGTAGGGCGTGCCCCCATTGTCGGTTGTGGACCATTTGGGTGTGGTAGAATCATTATAATATAGATCTGTGTAGAGTTTGTAAGCGGTAGTCTCCAGTTGATAGGTGCTCTGATTAGTCACATATCCAGATGTGGAAGTCGCCCAGACTTGGCTAGTTAATTCCCAGGTTGGTTCCTTGATAGCATTTTCATAAACCGAGGCATTTAGATCGATTCCACCGATCGCAAAACTATTGCCCTTTTCATCAATGGATACGTCTACGGTTGATCCATTGAATAGGGGGACTCCATTAAAATCTGTTGCCCGAGTCGACCGAACGTAGCTCATTAAATGCTGAAATTCTTTGTCGTACAGGTTCCGGTCGGAGCTCTGCTTGGTGCCGTCGCTGGCTAACATGGCTAGCTCACTCATCCGAGTGAAGGCAGCGTCCAAGTTTTTCAGGTATCCGTCCTGCGTTTGCGTGAACGATGTGGCGTGGGAGAGATTATTCATCACCGATTCCAGACGCCTTAACTCCGATTCAAGACGGGAACTTACGGCCACACCTGCCGCATCATCAGAGGGATTTACTATTTTGGACCCCGAACTCAATCGGTTTAGCGACCGTTGCATGGCCTCCTGACTTCTCTGCAGGTTGCCGGCAGTACGCTGAGCCTCAATATTGGAGTTAATAACCATTTTTTCCCTGTCTAAGAATCTATCCTTGCTTGAAAGCAGCAGCAACTATGCCAACTTTCACTCAATGATCCTTAAATAGGGAAAAGTTTGAATGTTACCCAAGTAAATCAATCAGGTGGGATTGATTCGAATTTAACTGCTTGAGGGCGAACAGATTATTTTGGGTGAGGGATTGTTCGCGGGATAATCGGGTCATGACTTCGTTTACATCAGTATCCGAGATGCGGCTGAAGGCGGCGGTGGTGGATTCGGTCTGAGTGGTGAGGCGGGTTGAGGCGGATTCCAGCTCGGCCAAGGTGCTGCCGGTGGTGGCGCGGGCGGTGGCGAGTTGATCGGTGGCGGTCAGGATATCCTGCAGGGCGGCTTGGGCTTGGGCTGGGGTATTGAGCCGCGTGGTTTGGGCGGTGACGGCGTTTTGTTCGGCGGTAAATAGATCAATGCCGGACAGCTGGGTCAGATTTTCGGGGCTGCTCGTGACGGTGTGGGCGGTGCCGTCAAAGAGGGTTTGGCCGTTGTATTCGGCAGTGCGGGTGTCGTTAAAGGTGTCTTTGAGTGCTTGAAATTCGGTTTGATACAGGGCGCGTTGGTCGGGGCTTAGTGTGGCGTCCTGTGCGCGAATGGCCAGCTCGCCCATGCGATTAAGGGTGCCTTGGGCGGATTTCAGATAGCCGTCTTGAGTTTGGGTGAAAGAGGTGGCATTAGCTAGATTACGCGCCGCCGCATCGAATTGGCGGAGTTGGGCCTCGAGCTTGGTGGCGACGGCTAGTCCGGCGGCGTCATCCTGCGGGGCCAGCAGGCGCGTGCCGCTGGCCAGTTGTTCCAAGGCTTTGGTGGACTGGTTAGTGTGCCAGTTGAGCTGGTTGACGAAGGAGTCGGTCTGGGAAACAACGGGGTTCACGCGCGGCTTTATTTTAACCTACGCGGAATGGGCCTGAAATCAAGCGTCGGGGCTCCGAAACAAGGCGTCGGCGGCTTCCAGTGTTTCCTTGGAGCCGATATCCAGCCAATCGCCTGGGACGGTCCAAGTATGTACGGGTTGCTGTGGATACAGCCATTGGATGAGTCGACCGGGTTGGTCAGGGTTGTTGCCTTCAGCGATGTAGCGGCGAATCTCTGCCAGCGCGGCGTGCGGGTAAAAATAGAGGGCGATGCCGATCAGGGTACTTTGAGGTTGGGCCGGTTTTTCTTCGAAGCTGGAAATCTGGCCGGCGTCGTCTACAGCCACCACGCCGTATTTGGAAGCCTCCTCAAGAGAGCCGACATCGTATACCCCGAGCACTGGGGTTTGGGTTTCGCGACAGCGAGCGCCAAAGCCGCTGAGATCTCCGGTAAACAGGTTGTCGCCGGCGATCACAAGGAGGTCTTCGTCGATGCCTTGTTGTTCGATCACCAAATGCAAATCGCCGATGGCGCCCAGTCGGTCCTCGTTGCTGGTGGTACCGTCGTTGACCACGGTGCAGGCGCGATGCGGTTGGGTTGCCCGCCAATCCTCGAAGTGGCCGGCAAATTTTTCATTGGTGACGACGTAGGTGTGGTCAATGCCGCCAATGGCCTCGCTACTGGCGAGTACATGCTCGAGCATGGGCCGACCGCCGACAGGCAGGAGCGGTTTGGGAGTGTTTTCGGTGAGCGGATACAACCGCGTGGCGTAGCCGGCGGCGAGGATGACTTGTTTCATGAAGGGTTCAAAGCACCGTATGGAAAATGCCCGGCGCGGCCCGCTGCACGAGGGCACGGGATTGCACGAGCACGTCCATACTGGATTCGCATTGGAGCGCTTGCAGGGCGAGCTCCTGGGTTTCGGTGTATTTTAACCGGCGGATGAGATACTTGATTTGTGGGAGCATGGTGGGGGCCACACTGAGTTCGTTGACGCCTAGGCCGATGAGCAAAGGTACGGCGTTGGGATCGCCGGCCATCTCGCCGCACACGCCGGTCCAAATACCGTGGCGTTGACCGGCATCAATGGTCATCTGCAGTAGGCGTAGCAGCGCGGGGTGTGTTGGATCATATAGATCTGCAACCTTTTCGTTTAGGCGATCGACCGCGAAGGTATACTGGATCAGATCGTTGGTGCCGATACTGAAAAATTTGGCGTGCGCCCCAAGCGCATTAGCGGTGAGTACGGCCGAGGGAATCTCGATCATGATGCCGACTTCGAGGTCCTCGTCGAACGCCGTGCCCTCGGCGCGGAGTTCGGCTTTGCATTCCTCGAGCAGTTCATTGGCCTGATCCAGCTCGTCCACGCCGGAGATCATGGGGTACATGAGTTTAACGTTGCCGCCGGCACTAGCCCGCAGTAGGGCTCGAAGTTGAGTGCGGAAAATATCGGGGCGCGCGAGGCAAAAGCGAATGGCGCGCCAGCCGAGGAAGGGATTGGCTTCATCGGTTTCGCCAATGGCATGGCTGATCTTGTCCGCGCCGATATCCAGGGTGCGGAAAATTACCGGCTCAGGCGCGATGGCTTTCGCCACTCGTTGATAGCTGGTGTATTGTTCCTCTTCATTGGGTAATGTTTTGCGGTCGAGAAACAAATACTCGGTACGGAAGAGGCCGACGCCCTGCGCGCCGCATTCAAGCACGGCGACAGTATCGGTGATTTGCTCTACATTGGCCGAAAGCATGATTTCATGGCCATCAAGCGTGATGGCAGGGGCATCCCTGATCTCGGCCAGTTTGTCCTGCAGATTTTCCTGCTCTTTTTCTAGCTGACCATATTCAAAGAGGGTTTGATCTGTGGGATTGATGACGAGCACGCCGTTGAAGCCATCAAGCAGCACGTAATCACCGGTGGCCACGTTTTCGCTGGCGGTCTTGAGGCCGACCACGGCAGGGATACGCAGGGAACCAGCCATAATGGCGGTGTGAGAGGTCTTGCCACCGACATCGGTGGCAAATCCCTGCGCAAGATTCCGGTCTAGCGAGGCGGTTTGCGAGGGCGTGAGGTCGTGCCCCACGAGAATGTATGGCTCGGTGAGGTGCGAAAGATCCTGAGAGCGATGGCCGGTGAGATGTCCGAGCACACGGCTGGTCACATCACGAATATCGGCTGCGCGTTCGCGCAGGTATTCATCCTCTACCGAGCCGAGGGCATGCGCGTATTTCTCAGCGACCTCGTGAAAGGCGTAAGCGACATTGACCTTCTCGGTTTCGACGAAGCGCTTTACCTCCTCCAGCAACGTGGAATCCTCCAGCACAAGCAAGTGGGCATCAAAGATCGCCGATTCGGATGCCCCCATGCCGGATTGCACTTGGCTTTGAATCGCCGAAATCTCGCGGCGCGTTTCGGCCAGCGCATTTTGCAGCAGCTCCAACTCGGCGGGCAACTGCTCAGAATCTAACTGACGCCGTGCGGGGCGTTCGCCGTGATTGTGGTCCATCACCACAATCCGGCCGCGGACTACGCCGGGCGACACACCGATACCGCGAAAGATTTGTTCGCCTCTATCCTGTGCGCTACTCACAGTGGGTATCATGCTCGGGCTTGCTCGGCCGGAAAAGCAAATTTCATTGGCAGTCGGTGCCCGGTCGAAACGTTTCAGTGAAAACAAGCGTGCGCCATCGGCACTCTTCGGGCATGCTCCAATCATGTCCGATCGACGCTCCATTGAAAACCTCGCGTTGGTGGGGTTTATGGGCTGCGGCAAATCCAGCGTGGGACGTTTGGCCGCCAAGGATTTGGGGTTTGAATTCGTGGACACTGATGCGCTGGTTGAGGAGCGCGCAGGCATTTCCATTTCTGAGATCTTCGCCACCGAAGGCGAAGCCACCTTTCGCCAACTGGAGCGCGAAACACTCGCTGAACTGGAAACGCGCACCGGTCTAATCATAGCCACCGGCGGCGGTGCGATTGTTGATCCGGAAAATCTGGCCAGCCTCAAGCGTCATGCCTTGGTGGTGTGCCTCTGGGCCGGCGCCGAAGCCATCCACGAGCGCACCAAGCATCAAAGCCACCGGCCGCTGTTACAGGGCGACGATCCGCTGGGCACCATCCGTCGGATGTTGGCCGAGCGGGAGCCTGTCTACAAACAGGCTGATGTGATTATTAATACCGAACTGCGCCCGCAACGCGAGGTGGTGCTACAAGTGCGCCTTCAGTTCGAGGAATCGCGCAAAAGAGTTTCGGCATCCGCCACCTCATCGGGGCCGTCTGGCTCTTGATCAACCGCCTTCTCCTTCTTAAACACCGCAGCCGTGGTAAACTGCGCCCAAATCCACGTCACCTTCAGAATCAACACCCCCACTCCACCCACAATGAGCGGCCCCTTGATCTTGCTGAAAATGGATTTCATAGCCGCGGCCATTTCATCTGGATCATCTAGACTCTCCGAATAATCCTTCATGGCCGCGTAGAATTCCGAGAAGCAATACCCCACCATTACGAACGCAATCACTGACCCCACCGCCTGAATCGCCCCGGCGACATAACGCTTGGCGATCATGGAGCCCACCCCGGGCACCATCATATTCGCCATGAGGCAAACCCACTTCATTGGCGCACACCACGCCCGAAGAGCTGTTCATAAGCCACAGCCGACATGGCAAAGCTCAACGGCATGCTGATTAGCCATCCAAGGCAAAGCGCCAGTACACCCACTATATTGATTAAAACAGCGCACAACATTAGAAGGCTGCAGTTAAACCAACATTTCTTAGTGACCCGCCAAGTAGCCTTCAAAGCTTCGACTGCATCCATTCGTCTATCCAAAGCCAGTGGGAATGCAAACACTAACATAGAATAAAGAACCGTTGTCATTAGGAGCATCAGTAAACCACTTAGTATTATTAATATAACCATGATAACGGGCGGCTGGCCTCCGGATTGGGCAGATTCGAGTATGCCTGCAAACAGTGCAACGCCCACACCAATTCCGCCGGGAATTAAGGCGGCCAACATAATGAGTGTGATCAATAGGTAGACTAAAAAAAGTGGCATAAATGCGGTGTTAAAGCCATCGAACAGATTGTTTAGTTCGGCAGGTTCGTTGCGCAGGCGTTTTATGTAAATACAGTACAGTGCTCCCAACAGCGGGCCGGACACTATGATCTGGCCAAACGGTACAAGGGCTGAAGCCAAGCTGATCAGCATGAACACGATGAATGACAACAGCGCTAAACCGAAATTATCCATCGTCACCCGCCAGCCGATACTGAAACAGTCGCTGATGGAAAAACTGGGCGTCCGCCCTTTAAGCTCGGACATCAAGTCGTCGGCTGTGGGCGGCGGTGAAAAGGCCGTGGGTTGAGGGATTTGCGGGGCGGGCCCATTAGGCAGGGGCGGGGTGTTTATGTTTGGTGGCGAGGTTGGCTCGGCTGGTGGCGCGAGGTTTTGCTCGAATTCCTTGAGGTCGCGCAACCGACTCCAATCCGCGGCGTTGGTTTCCTTGATACGCGTATCGCCATCGGCTCGGCCTTGTTGGATCCAATGCCGTACATCGGACTCTGAGACAGGTCCGTACTCCTTGCCATCGCCGCCTATGATTAAATATTGTTTCATGGTCCGCTTAATCCGCCCAACGCTGCCGCGCTTGCTATACCCAGCACGACCAACAAGATAATAGCCGCAATCATCAACAAATACACGCCCGAACAAATTAGGCCGGTCATCGCCATGCCATCGCCTCCTTGGGTGCCATTAGATTCACGGATTTGTTTGCGGGCAATGCAGGAACAAATAATTCCAGCAATGGGCGTTACAAAAGACACCAGCGTGGCGACGAAACCTAGTACCGGAATACGACCACAGCAACAACCCAGGACTATTGTGGAAATCCCCAGGACCATGCCCGTGACGGCCAATGGGTTATTTGGCGGCCCGGCCGGGGGCACGGGGCTCACCGGGGCTATGTGGGGTTGAGGATTGTAAGGTGCAGCCGTGGCGACGGTAGGTTGTGCGGGTGGCTGGGCCGATTCGGTAACTGGTGGTTGCGCGAATTCCGGCAGCGCCTCTACGGTTGTCCAATCCCCTTGGGTTGGCCGGATTTTGGAATAGGGTTTCAGCCGGTTTTCGCGGAGCAAGCCGCGAATCTTTTCAGCCGGGTACGGTCCGTACTCCTTGCCGTCACCGCCAATGATTTCGTATTCGGTCATGCCTACTGAAAGGCCGCCTTAACTTCCGGCTTGCTCAGCACGACCAACGACCAAATACCCGCACCGAGCCCCAGACAACAACAACCCCAATCACAAAGGATACACAAAATACTGGCCGTCATCGCTAGGCCATAGCTCTGGCATTTGCGCATTTTGATCGCGCCTATGAGGATCACAATGTTGGCAACCAGAGATAGGCCGTTTTGGGCAATACCTATGGCTCCGTCACGGATCAATTGATCGGCTAATTCAGGCGGGAGGTCCTTGAGAATGCTTCCGAGACTGCCGGCGAATAGGTTCATGGCGAGTCCCAGCAAAGTGAGCGGTATGCAAATAATCGCCAACACCATCATGAAGATGCCCGGGCCGTTGACCATGGCTTGGGCATTGCCGGCGGCTACAGGAGCTTGGGGAATGCCACCCGGTGCTCCGACGGGGACGGTGGCTAATTCAGGGATTGTCCCGGCTGGCTGCCAATCGCCGCCGTCCACACTCACTTGGGTGTCGGTATTCAGCCGGTTGCCCGCCTGATGTTCCTTCATTTGTTCTAGGGTATAGGGGCCGTACGGTTTGCCATCGCCGCCGATGAAGTGATACTGCGCCATAAGCTTAGGTCAGGTTGGAGGAATGCGCTACGAAGGGCAACGCTCAAAATCCGCTGTTAGCAAACTCTGCGGTGAATTGAAGGATGAAAACTATAATATTGGCAGGTATACCAATGCCAAAGGAAATCCAACACCACATTTTGGCTTTGCGGGAACACTCCTGTGCTTCGGTGTATTGGCCCATGCGCATAAGGTTATCGATGCGTGAGGCGTACACAATTGCCGGAATACCGACGGGCAGACAGCAGCACAATGTCACTAAAATGGACTGTGCAAGATAAGTTGGGATCTGATAAGTCGGCGGGGCACTGGGGCCGGAGGGTAAAGGAGGGGCAGAAGTTTCGGGAGGGGCAGAAGTTTCGTTGCTGTGATGGACTGCAAACTCCGGTCGACTGCCGAGGGAGACCCATTCGTCTTCGCCGACTTCCTTGATTTGCGAGAGCGCATTCAGTCGGCCCTGTTCGATCCATTCACGGACTTCCGTCTCGTCTTTGGGGCCGTACTCTCGACCGTCCCCACCGATGATAATATATTGACTCATTTGGATTTGGGTTTGTCCTGGTTCTGATAAGTTTTTACGGCGTCATCGCCTAGGAACATATGGTTCAGGATGCCGAGGATCACATTGGGGATATCGGCCGCCAACAGGCAGCCAATTTGCAGGCTAGCCGTCCAGCGCGTGCGCTGCAGATGGCGCCGGGGATGATTTCCAAGTAACAAAACCCCTTGCACAATCATCATGATTCCCGAAACAAACGAATATACGGTACTGGGGATCAGGCAGCAGGCTAGGCACATGGAGGCTGCCACGCCCCAACCCAACCCCAGTGCCACCATGACGGACCAGACACCGCCCGCGAGAGTCATGATCGCAATGGCTTTTACTTTGCCCGGCTTGGGCGGTAGCGCGCCGGTTAGCAAGAGTGCCAGTTCCGGCACTTGCCCAAGGGGTTGCCATTGGGAGGCTTCATCAGAGCGCACGAGCGTGCGTTCATTGGCGCGGTCGGTGCGAATCCAGCGGGCTACATCCTCAATGGAAACCGGGCCGTACTCGTCACCGTCGCCACCGATAATCGTGTAGCTTCCGGCCGGCGGATCTGTGGATTCGGACTCGGTGATGACTTCCGCTTCCACTACGGGAGAGGCCGCCTGTTCATTATCAGGAGCCGGGGAGTCCTTTTTTTTCAAGGACGCCTCGCGCACAGCTTCCGGGATAGGCGGGAGATCGGGAGATGGTGGCTGATCCGATTCCGGTTTTGACGAATCATCCGGATTCTTCGGGGAATCCGTTGGCTCGTCTTCTGGCGGCGTTTTGCTCATGCGCAGGAACAGGTTACTGAATAAGCGCCAGGCATAACATCACAAAGAGAATCAACATAACTGCACCAATGAGGGTGCCGATATAGCCTAAAACCAACCCGGCAGTGGCTAGTCCGGTGCCGCCCAATTCGCCGCCGGACTGGGCAATTTGCGAATGCGCCCGGTGTCCACAGTACGCGGCCGGCACACCAAATAGAACGCCAGCCGGAAAGAATAGGAGCGCCACAATGCCCAAGACCAAGCTGGTGACGGCGAGCGAATGAGTCTTGGGTGGCGGTTGATTGACGGGCACCCACGGCAAGCCCTGCAATGGGCCGAGGAATTCCGGGAACGCTCCGATGGGCTGCCAAGTTTCCTGCCCGCTGATGCGCACCATGGTTTGGTTGCTGGCGCGCCCTTCGCGAATCCATTGGCACAACTCCTCCCCCGTCACAGGCCCATGTGGGCGATGATCGCCCCCAATGATCTCGTAAGTTTGGGGCATTATTTATCGGCGAGCACTGCGCCAATAAATGTGACGGTCGTGCCGACAGCCACCAGAGTTTCCACCGCGCCGCCAATGATAGCGATCCACGCGTGCACGCTACCTTTTACTGCCGGATTTTCCTGAGCGTTTTTGCGACCCTTGATGCCACAATACATTACGGCAATTCCATACCCCAGTCCGAGCACGGGGATGCACATAAGCAGCAGGCCACCGATGCTCATGTAGTAACCAACTAAAGCGTGCTTGTTTTTGTAGGGGATCAACCCACCGGTGGCGTCTCCGCCAGAATCAGGAGGAGGAGGCGCGTTTTCTAATGCGGTGGCGAATTCCGGGAATAATGAAAGCGCCTTCCATTCTGAATCCTCCTCTTTACGGGCTTGGGTTTGGGCGATGGCTCGTCCTTGGGCAATCCATTCCTTGAGGGTGGATTCGTCCACAGGACCGTGCGATTGATTATCAGATCCAACGATGTAGTACATAGGTTAACACTCTAGGTTATAGGCGTTGGGAGGCCTGACGAAGGAGGAGCTAGCACGATCGTATACTATTTGCGAGGCTTTTCCAAGTCCTCAGTCGTCGTTGGGGGAGGCGGAATGGCAATCCAGGAAAAGGGGGGTGCCGGGATGTTACGCAATAGACCGAGTGAAACAAATAGAATGGCAATCCACTTGAGAGGCCGGTTGCATTCGGGTTGGGCTAGTGGCACGGGCATGTTGCCGGTCCGCCGCCATTCGCGAATCCAAAGGCCTGCAATGTACGCGACAATGGGCAGGCTCAAAACCAAGGCGGGATGAAACCGAAACGCTTCGGCTATCCGGCAGCGGGTGAGCGCATGTGTGGCACGCAGGCCGCCGCAGCCGGGGCAATCAAAGCCAGTGATTTGTTTGAAGCCACACTTGGGATAGTACTGCTTGTTGGCTACTGGTTCGTAACGCGCTATAAATACAATGATGCTAACGAAGGCGGTCAGGGCCAATATCGGTAAGAATTTCCACCAACCTTTGCGCGGCTGCGTCACGGAGGCAATGGGCGGTTGTAGGATGGGCGGTTCGCGGTCCATGTCAGTTACTTAGCGCAGCGAGCTTGGCGCTGGCGCGGCCGTCGTCGATGACGGTGGCTGCAAGGTCCATGCCGGCACTGATGGAGTCGGCGGCGTTGGCCACGAACAGGGCGGCGCCGGTGTTGAGCAGGACGGCCTCGCGTTTGGGGCCCTTCGTTTCGCCAGCGAGAATGGAGCGGATGATGCCAGCGTTAGTTTCGGCATCGCCGCCGGCAAGGTCGTTTAGTGTGGCCGGGGTCAAAGGCAGATCGGCTGGGCTGAGAGTGGCGGTGGCGAAGCCGCGGTCTTGGTAAAATTCCGCGATGGTGTTGTCGCCGAGCGTGGAGAGTTCATCCATGCGACCGTCTCCGGCGCAGCCGCTCACCACCATTCCGCGTGCGATGCCGAGGCTTTGCAGCACCTTGGCCATCGGTTCGGTGAGCTCAGCGCGCGGGACACCAATGAGTTGGGCAGTAGGCTTGGCGGGGTTGAGCAACGGGCCTAAGAAATTAAATAGGGTGCGTTGACCGCGCTCGGCGCAGAGTTTGCGCGCGGGAGCGATGTGCTTGAACGCCGGATGATACAGCGGCGCGAACAGGAAGGCGAAGCCGTGCTCGGCTATAGACGTGGCGGCATCAGCCGGTGAAAGGTCGGTGGGGATGCCGAGCGCGGCGAGCACATCGGCGCTACCGCTTTTGCTGGTGATGGCGCGGTTGCCATGCTTAGCCACGGTGACGCCTGTCGCGGCGCAGAGGATGGCCACGGTGGTGGAGATGTTGAACGTATTCAATCCATCGCCGCCAGTTCCGCAGACATCAAGGATGATGCCGGCGCGAGTGGTGTCGTCCAACGGCACAGCCGTAGCACGCGCGCGCAGTTCGCTTGCGAACGCAGCCAACTCATCGGCGGTCTCGCCTTTCTCCGCGAGCGCGGTGAGGAAATCCGCCTTGGCCTCGGGCGGAATGGCTTCGGCGGTCATGTGGGCAACGGAGTCGGTCACCTGTTCGGCCGTCAAATCCGAACCAGCACGGAGCGATTCGGTCAAAGAATTCAACATGCGGAGAGGGTTAAGGTTCTTGAGGCGCCGTTCAAGGTATTTTGGGAAGCGGTTTCTTAAACTCACAATTCACTACTCACCGTCCCCTTCTTCCACTACATTGCGCGCGCTTTGGAAACGGAGTTGCTGCAGGTAG
>Ga0208624_1000904_pt1 | contig 14607 bp, 12 predicted proteins | sample Knorr_S23_td_DCM_FD_185607 | JGI IMG/M metagenome (GOLD analysis project Ga0208624, IMG submission 185607) | Marine microbial communities from Southern Atlantic Ocean transect - Knorr_S23_td_DCM_ad_71m_LV_A (SPAdes) (version 2) | ecosystem: Environmental > Aquatic > Marine > Oceanic | place...
CTTCTTGGCTACCTTCTTCTTGGCTACCTTCTTCTTGGCTACCTTCTTCTTGGCTACCTTCTTCTTGGCTACCTTCTTCTTAGCTACCTTCTTCTTAGCTACCTTCTTCTTAGCTACCTTCTTCTTAGCTACCTTCTTCTTGGCTACCTTCTTCTTTGCTACCTTTTTACGCTTAGGAGCTGCTTTCTTTTTGGCCACGTTTATGTCCTCCGAAAATGTTCTACAGGTTGCTCGATTCGCAAGTGGTTGAAGTCTTATTCTGTATCAACATTATGCAAACAACCCCAAAGTCATTCACTCTTGTGTTACGACTCAGTAAAGAATCGCTTAACAATTTAAATATCAACAATAGTATTTGTAAGCATCATCGGAATTAATGCAATGGTTTTTTAACATTATTTCCATTGTGCTAAATTTCTAACTTCTTTTGTTGAGCAGTTATTAGACGGTACAACAGGTCACCGACGCAATGGTAGTTTCTTAAAAGTAACGGCCGACCATTCTTTGCAGTGTTTGATAAGACGAGTAAGCCAACATCAAAAACATAATTGCAATGAACATCATTTGCATTTGCAGGCCGATCAATCCAGAGATCACCCCACAAACAATCGATACTTTTAGTGACTTGATCACAGCATTCGGTGTACCACTAAGTACGAATAATTCCCGAGTGATCTGGCCACCATCGAGTGGGTAAACAGGAATTAAATTCATGACTGCCCAAAACAATCCCACCTGCACGAAGCCGAAAACAAACACCCGAAGAAATTCATTTTCAATCTCAACAGAAGCCTGATGTCGGAGGCGTACGCTCGACCACAGAATCAGTTTCCCCTCACCATCATCTGCTCGTAATAAAGCTTCTTGTGCCGCTCCGGTAAAGTGCTCTATCATGTCCCTGGGAACATATCTGCGTATCGGCTCCAATACCTCCGGTAAAGGCTCAAGAGACTCCCATGCCGGAACTGCTAATGGCTCAGACGCATCAATTCGGCTTTCGTAGTCGCTGAGTTCCTGCTGCGTAATCAGGCCATCTTGGTTTGTATCGGCCAAACGTAAACGAGCCTGATAGACTGTAGCAAATTCAGGTATCGCTCGAAAAGGAAGCAAACTCCCTTCCACCTGTTCGATCTCATTCAGAACACCCATGGGATCTGCGGTCCAATGGGCTGGCACTCCAATAAATCGTGTAACGAATCCATCGGTCTTGCCTAATCCCCGAAGAAGGATGACCAGAAGAATCGCTGACAATAGCTGTACACCCGGCCCCATGGCAGTGACAAAGATCTTAGATCGTGACGAATAATCTTTTCCAAATCCGACGTAATTGGAAATCGAATCCGGTGCTGCTAATCCTCCAAAATGATAGAGAACAATATGAGACCGGATACCGCACTTTCGAAATGCTAGAGCGTGACCTAATTCGTGAATCAGAATGGAAAGAAAAATTGCACTAGCAAAACCTAATACGGGCAACGGTTCGCGTCCAATCGGCAAACTAAGTAACGCCGCAATAGCCCAAAACCCTGGGTGGATCCGAACAGGAATTCCAAGACATAGGAAATTCAAATCAAAATCGGTTTGCTTTGGTTCACCTAATAACACACTCGCACCACTTTTCACTCATAAACCGACAAAGACATCAGCACGTCTGGTGACATGATCTATCTTATTATGCCGCAGTTTTGCTTGTTCGTCGTGATTGTCCGGTCAGAGATTCCAGAATGAAAGTAGCGGCACGCTGAGACGCTCCCGGATGACCGTACATTTCTGACAAAGTCGCTAACTGAGATACCGTTTCCTGGTACTGTTGCTCGTCGGTCAGCCAGTCAACGATGTGTTGAGCCACTTCGTCTGACTTATCGGTGCATGTAGGATACTCCGGCATGGGAATATCTTCGCAATCCGGGTCATCCGGACGCCAGGCTTCCTTCAATGGTTCGAAGGGTTTCGAAGAAGCAATCAGATTAACTAACGTGATATAGCGTACGTTTACCATGAGCCGAGCATAACGATGCATCAGTTTACTCATGTGATACAGAATCACGGTCGGCTTCCCGTGATACATCAACTCAAGCGATACACTCCCGGAGCAAGCCATACAACAAGTTGCAGCCTGCATCAATTCAGGAGTCCTAGCTGTATAAACTTCGATATCCAATGACAATGGTTGGGTCAGAGTCCGAGCGAACTCTGCCTGTGACTCTTTAAAAGCCGCGATCGCAAATCGCACGTCAGGTACCTGCTTTTGAATCTGAGCGGCAGCACTAAGGAACCAGGGTAATTGAGATTCCACTTCCTGGGTTCTCGAACCGGGGAGGATCGTAACAAGAGGACGCGGATCTGAGCGTAGCTTCGTCAGGAAATTCTGATCTGCCTGATGAGTGACAAGTTCATCAAAAAACGGGTGGCCGACATACTTAGCATCGCAACCGCGATCCCGATACCACTTCTCTTCAAACGGGAGCTTACACAATGCATGCGAGACATTACGTCGCATTTTCCGAATTCGCCAAGGCGCCCAAGCCCAAAGCTGAGGCACGCCATAGTAGTAAACCGGAATGCCATGACGACGCGCTCGTTTAGCAATCGCCCAGTTGAAACCCGGATAGTCTATCAAAACCACCGCATCGATCTCGTTCTCTTTAAAGTATCTCTCCGCCTGACGAGCAAATCCGATGAAGCGATGTAAATTCAAGAGAACGCGGACGAAAAACATTACTGCGAATTGTGTCAAATCAAACAGTAATTCGCAGCCTGCTTTTTGCATGAGCGGGCCGCCGAACCCAACACATTCAATTTCGGGATCGTATTGTTTCAATTCCTGAATCAGATTGGAACCGTGCAAATCTCCACTCGGCTCACCAACTGAAAAGAATATCTTCATGACAATTACTATTCCTATCCAAAAAGTGATTCTGCATCACCCTGACAACAATGGAGGAATTATCAACAATCCACCCTTCTGGCGGTAGAGCAGATTTAGTATTCACCACGGGTTGGGAGTACCCTTAGCCTGGACTTCAATGCGGTGATGCTCATGGCAACATTTTGATGCGTTTTTTGCAGGTCTTAGGGCTGCAGCTCATTAGCTTGCCGCTTTTGAAAATGCACGAAGTCACCACTCGACTCTTCATCTTTGCAGAATTTTTGGTAACCATCCTGAGTTTATTCCTGTAAGTGCTCTTCTTCGCGTTGTGTCAACTGAACTAATCAGACAGATGCGTAACAAATGAATATCCCCTCCAAAACGGGATTGTTCTTGTCTCGAAGTATTTGGTGTAATTGCAAATCCACTCGCTAAAACTCTAATGCAAGAAGGACCACTTTATGCATCTCCCCCAAAGAAAACGAAACGGAATGGCATTCGGTATTGATCCAACTCGAAAAGAGTTTTTTAGTCTCCGGCAAGCTCGTTACGATGCGTTAGCAGATAATATCGCTCAATTATCTCGTAACGCAAGAAAAGAAGGCCAACGCCTTCAGTTGCTTGATATAGGGCCTTTTAAAGGCACCACTTATATGCACTTGCAAGGCCGGGATGGAGTTGAAAATATTGATCTTTCGATCGCAGAACTCCGAATGAATGATGACCTTTATGGAAAAGAGAAAGTGAAATCATTCTTCATCGGTGACTTAACGAAAGGGTATCCAGAAATTGCATCCGATTCCTATGACGTTGTCGTGTGTGAGCAGGTCCTAGAGCATTTGTCCGAATTAAACATTGCCATGAAAACAATTGAACGAGTACTTAAGCCGGGAGGCACGGCAATTGTTGGCGTGCCAATTTTTCCACCGGGGATTCCCCCTATTCGACGATACGGACAGCCTGTTTGGGATAAAATCGTGCCCTTCGCGAAAAAACATCGCGGTCATATTCAAACATTCTCTAAACGCGGCTTTATTGAAATTTTTGAATCAAACACTACTCTAAAGGCCACCCATTGCCGGGGCTTCCGAATCATTTCAGGAGGTATCTTGAGATTTTTGGAGAACTACCAATGGTACTGGAAGATGTGTCGTGCAATTGGTCGGTTGCTACCGAGTTTTTGCATCGAGATACAGGTCTTATTCGAGAAACCCAGTGCCCCCGCTTCTGTTAAAAAAATGGCTGCTTGATCTAACTTTCCACGTCTGCATACCTATGTTCGTTTACCATCAGAATTAGCTTTTCAGCGTTGGGCTTTCCAAAATAGAACAACGATAAGAGGAAGCTATGGTGAAAAATTCACCCAGCTAGTCTGAATGAAATACCTCTAGGCGACGGCTGTTGGAATACTGGAACGGCCTGTTCCCAATTAAATATTCTCTCGTAGCTACCGACGAGAGAATATCCGCACTGTATAGTTGGGGAGAAAGATAGCGGTCAACCGGGATTGTTGCGTAGACGATATTGTATGGGTTCGTCAGTAGACACCTGATTTGAATTTAGAGTGACCGTCAGGAAATGAACATTCTCAGGATGCCCCTTAAGGGAAGACGAACAATTTTGACTCTGAATATTAGCAAGCGAAGATTTGTTGTTAGTCTCACTCAAGCCTGAAGCGCTAGCATAGTAAAGTTTTGCAGGTGAGATGTTGTACTCGTTACTGTAATACTCCTTCACTACTTTCTTCGTGCTGATGTATTTCTCTTTTGTTTGATTGCTCTTCTAGAGGCTCCGCATCGCTAAACAAGAATGCCTCCAACAAAAGCTACTCCTCCGCAGCAATACCACTCTGGAACCATGCACTTTCTTTCTCCTCAGTGCGCAGGCTCAACCACCTGTAACTCTTTCCGGATTGGAGGCGATGAATAAGATTTTGAGATAAGTTCTCTAGCTTTTTTCGACCACTTCCAAATTGATTCATCACTTTGCAGAATCTCTTTTCAGATGTTTGTATATTGCTTCTTCCAATTCAGATTCAGAAGTAAACAATCCAAAGAATTCATAAGCCATCGTTGTGTCCTTTTCTCTTCGTTACGCTTCGTCTGATTGGTTTAGGTAGTACAGCGTTTGTCCCTCCTGAAGCTCAAGAGCGTATTGCCACTTGGAATCAATGTCGAATTGGAGTGTCAGTAGCACATCATGGGATGTTAAGATGTCTGTTTGCTAAGAATCCTTCGAATTGATCTGCTCGGACTATGACCAAACTCATTCAAAGATATCTATTGGTTTGGTTGTCTTTACTATCACTTGCCGCTTACTACTGGCCGCAAACGGGGATTTCCTTTGATCCGTGGGTTCATACATCCCAGTTGCCATACCTCATCATCGTTACGATGTTTGGCGTTGGCTGGATGCTGCCGATTGACGAGATCAAGAAAGTTGCGTCTCGATGGCCAACCATTATCGGGGGCACACTTACTCAATTTTTAGTCATGCCGATGTTGGCACTCGGCATAGGAATCGCTTTTGGCCTTCAGGGAGATATGCTCGTCGGCGTCATTCTGGTTGGATGTGTCCCCGGCGCCATGGCTTCGAATGTTCTCACAATCGTCTCTAAAGGCAATGCAAGTTACAGCGTTAGTTTAACTTCACTCGCCACCCTGCTCTCTCCAATTGCCGTGCCCACGATGCTGGCGATCTCAGCTAGTTTTGTTGACGCCAGTACTTTGGAAGTACTGGAAGGTGCTAATGATGATTCGGGCAGTGTCTACCTGACGTCTGGCATTAAGTTACTTAAATGGGTCGTCATCCCAGTGATCGCTGGATTTCTGATGGGGCGTTTGCTACCGCAGTATGAACAACAAGCCAAAGTCATTGGGTCTAATGTCGCGAATCTGGCCATCCTGCTGATTATTGCGACTGTGGTCGGAGCATCCCGGGAGAAGCTCGCAACCTTACCGCTGCTGGTTTTCACCTGTCTGCTACTAATTAATATTTTTGGCTATCTTGGCGGATTCACTGGTGGGACATTGATGAAACTGCCTCATCCGATGAAACGAGCGTTAACACTGGAGGTGGGAATGCAAAATGCAGGATTGGGTGCCACACTCGCCACGGAATTATTCACCAGTCCGGATTCTCTGGTCTCCATTGCCCCCGCTTTTTATACATTTTTTTGTATGTTTACCGGCACCATCCTGGCTTGGTACTGGAGCTCGAAACACGTGCAGGAATCATCAGATGAATCCGTGGACGAGGCTCAGCCTGCATGAGCACTTCCGCAAGCCAGCAAGTAGAAATCCACGATATTCCTGAAGCCGCTGCTGAACCTCAGGTACAACGTCACAATTTTTTGATCATGGCGCTCTACCAAATCTCTCTGCGTTGCGGATGGATCTTTAAGACCGAGAGTATCGTCATGCCGGCCTTTCTCGACGCACTTGGGGTTTCCGCCTGGGTGCGAGGTTTTTTGCCTTTATTCAATCGATTTGGCCAGAGTGTTCCACCGATGCTATTAGCTTCCACTGTTGCTGGGACAAAACAAAAGAAGTCAATCGTCATGTCCACCATGCTATTGTTTTCTGTCTCCTTTTTCGCGATCGGATTCCTCTGGAATCTGTACGCTCAGGAGAGCTGGATGCCAGCCTTGTTCCTGTTGATCTATGCATTGTTCTTTATGGTCGTAGGTGTTCATAATCTGGCCGCCCGATCCGTTCAGGGAAAGCTCATCCGCGCTAATCGCAGAGGTCGTCTGATGCTGGCGGGTAATGTTGGTGGAGCCATTGCCTCGGTAGCACTGGCCTACTTTCTTTTCCCGAAGTGGTTACCTGCTGGTGGGCCTCATGACTTCTTTGGAATGTTTGCCTTTGCCGCCGTGATGTTCATGGTCTCCGCGTTTATCGCTCTGTTAGTCATTGAGCCGGCCGACCCACGCACAAAACCGACTCAGAGAATTTCGAAAGCGATTCAGGACGCGAAACTGACATTTCAGCAAGATGCTCGATTTCGCCGTATCGCTTTGGTGGGAGCCTTAACAAATACTTCCATTATGCTTTTCCCTCATTACCAACCCATCGCCAAAGAATACCTTCACCTATCTCTTGATAATCTCATGCCGTGGGTCATCGCTCAGAACCTCGGTATGGCCGCCTTTAGTTTGGTGTTAGGCCCCATTGCTGATCTGAAGGGAAACCGAGCCGTCATTCGGTTATTACTCATCGTTATGATCGCGACGCCTTTACTAGCTTTATTTCTGATTCATCAGCCCTGGGGAGGGAAAGTCTACTGGATCGTATTTGTCCTAGTTGGCATGACACCTTTTTCGATCGGCATTCTATTTAATTACACCCTCGAACTGACAGAAGCTTCGAATCACCCTCGATATCTTGCAACGCTGGGACTGGTCGTTGCCATTCCCGCGGCACTATCTCCCTTAGTCAGCTACTCCATGGACTTTTTTGGCTCCCCGACGCCTCTGTTCTCAGCGGTCGCGATTCTTTTAGTCATCGCCTGGCTTTTAACTTTTCGCTTACCTGAGCCACGGTATGGAGAGACATTACCGCAAAAGTAAATCCAGATAGCCCACCGTAATTCCATCGCCAAGACTAAGCGACTCGGAAAGACGGACGAGCAAGTCGGTGGCAGCTTTTAACTCTTCTTTACCCGTGACAATTTCAAACTCGATGAAGAGGCCAAGCCCTTCCACTTCGTCTAAAGCCACCTCCACCGTTTGATTTTGAAATACCAGCTTGCCTTTTCGGCGTTGCTTAACAACGCTATGAACATAGATAAAGCCAAGTGTTTGCAGGAATTGTTTCATTGACTCTCCGGAGTCACCAGGATTTTCTACCTGCAGCTCCAATTCCTGCCGGGTCTTCGTCACAGAATCAACGCGAGGCCCCTTATACGTAAACATTGCCTGATCACCATCAAGCCTGACACGTAATGCTTCATCCGTTTTAGCAAAATCCCGATCCTGAGAAGGATGGTTGAAATAGGCATCTTCCTGGCGAACGGTTTCCCCCCAGCAGATATCCAACGCCTCTAATCGCGTATGCAATAACTGAGCATCAGACACAGAGAACTTTTGTTCAACTTCATATTGCATTGCTAGCATGTACCTTGTTGTGAGTCACTGACGGCCAACGTCTCCCTTAGTGCCCGAATGACCGCCGCATGATCCTGATTGACCCGCAGACACCCCGAAACGGCCACACGGCCAACCCCCGCTTCGGCTACCTGAGCCGCGTTACTCTCAGATATCCCGCCGATGGCAAACGCGGGTATCCCACAATGCTTTGATACCCAGTCTAAAAACTCCAGTCCCGGATATTCCTCAAACGCTTTGGTCGTTGAAGGAAATGTCGGCCCACAACCAATGTAATCAGCACCCTCCGACACTGCTCGTTCTACCTGCTCAGGTGAATGCGTCGAAACTCCGACGATGCGTTGAGTCCCCAAAATCGTCCGCGCATCACGCACACTCAATTCCGATTGCCCAATATGAACACCGTCCGCATGAGAAAGCCGGGCAAGGTCTGGGCGATCATTGATGATCAGCAACACCTCGGTTTCCGAATCGATGACGAATTCATCAATAAGTCTTCGCAGTTGCTTCGCTCGGCCAAGCAGCTGCTGGTCGTTTAGTTGCTTGTCGCGCAGTTGAATGGCATCGACCCCTGCAGCGAGTAAAGACCTAATGTGAGACTCAAAAGTAGCTTCATCGTCAGCGCCGTCAACCAGGGCATAGATTGAAGCGAGTTTAAGTCGTTGGCAGGACGAATCCTGAATAACAAGCCGTTTCTCCAGCGTGTAAACTTCGTAGCGAATTTTCTCGAACTCTACTGCCACAGCCACTTGGATGAGCTTACTATATTCCTCAAGCACTCTCAGTGACTGCTTAAGCCGTTCCAGGCCTGCCTGTAGGACATCCCTAGCTGTGTGACGCGCATATTCAGACTGTGTTGAAACGTCTCCTCCAACGTCGCCTGTAACGTCTCTGGCCATCATACGCTCCTCAAGAGGAATTTGTTCTGCAAGCTGCTGGATTCGATGGCGTAACGATTTCGTGGCGGTAGTTAATAGAGTGTCATCCATCATAAAACGCACGTATTCTTCAACCGAACGTAACGCTTCCATGGAGCGATTCAAGTTTGCGTCGAGGATCCTCAATACCTGAAATTGTTGGTCGTGCATGAAAGTCTAATTTCTAACCGTACTGAACGTTGCTGACGTACTTGCTTTCTAAACCAGCCCGTGTTCCAGCCATGTTTGGAACACCATTTGCTTGTAGTTAACCCTGTTAGTTCTAGTCTAGTGACGAAACAACCTTTTGACCATTCTGCCAGCGTTTTTCAACTGGTTTGCCTTTTAGCAAGTCCTGCCAGTTTGCCAAATTCTGTCAAACTTGGTGGGGAACGGTAGTTAACTGCCAATTTGTCAGAGAGATCAACCGTTCGACATATGTAGTAACACCAGTAAGCAGAAGCCGAGATGAAAATTGGGTAAGTGATAACTGTGCTTGTCCAAATCGTTGGAAAACCCTTAAAATCCAGCGGTATTCTCTTAATCGATTTACTAGGAAGGTTCACCAAAGGCTGATGAAAAAGATGCAGTGGATCACATGTGGTTGGCCAGGATTATCCCGGCTTTGGCTCCAGGGCCAATGGGCTGGATTAGCGGTCGCCGCAGGGTTCGGAGTTATTTTTAACTTGGCCGTTGTGATGCAGTTAAAACTTTCCGGTCAGGTACCTGAAACCGTTCAGCAGTCTGTTTGGTTACTAGCAGCAATATTTTGGGTTGGAGGGTGTTTTGAAGGTGTCCTGACAACCCGTGATTTTCGCCGACAGCAACAACTGCAATTGAAACGCAATAGTTCCGTCGTCGATACAACAACCATCGATTCGCTAGAACAACCTGCCTTGGAAGAAATTAACGATCGGCCAAAGGATGATGATTCTACCGTCTCGGGGCAAGAAATTTGTCGGGAGTCGGAACAATCGGTCGGAGATGACTTGTTCATACAGGCTCGAAACCAATACTTAAAGGGCAACTGGATTGAGTGTGAATCACTAATTGACAGTGCTTTGGAGGAATATCCCGGAGATTTAGAAACTCGGTTATTGCAGATATCCCTACTTCGAATGACGAAACGATTTGAGGAAGCCTTAGTGGAAATAACTCAATTCCAACGTTGGGATGGTGCAGAAAAATGGAGTTTTGAAATTACTCGGGAAGTTGAACTGCTGGAACGAATCTTATCCAATCGGGAAGACTCGGAAATTACCCATGCAGCTTGACGTAGAAAAGTAGTAAATCAATGCCCCCCTGTGAGGTGGTGTGGTATCCCTGAAACTGGGAAATAGGGTTATCCTTAGAGAAAGATAAAAACTGCTGGCGAGTGAATAATTAAATAGTCAATGATTCACGTTAGCCGTAAGAAAGAGTTTAGGAGTCACCAATGTACGAACGCTTTACTGATCGCGCACGCAAGGTCATGCAATTGGCCAACCAGGAAGCTCAGCGTTTCAATCACGAGTACATCGGAACGGAGCATGTTCTACTGGGATTAGTCAAAGAAGGCAGTGGCGTTGCGGCCAATGTTCTTAAGAATCTGGATGTTGATCTTCGAAAGATCCGTCTGGAGGTTGAGAAATTAGTTCAAAGCGGCCCGGAAATGGTAACCATGGGCAAGCTACCTCAGACCCCTCGTGCCAAAAAAGTGATCGAATATTCGATGGAAGAGGCTCGCAATCTCAATCACAATTACGTCGGTACTGAGCACATCTTGCTGGGGCTTCTACGTGAACAGGAAGGGGTCGCGGCTCAGGTATTGATGAATCTGGGGCTCAAGCTCGAGGAAGTTCGTGAAGAGGTTTTAAACCTTCTGGGGCATGGCCTCGATAGCGAAGAGGGTGAAGAGAGGTCACGCAGTGAGTCAGGCTCTTCGGAATCCGGAGGTAAAGGCTCCAAATCAAAGACGCCAGCATTAGACAGTTTTGGGCGAGATCTGACTGCGTTAGCCAAGAATAAAAAACTGGATCCTGTTATCGGTCGCGCTAAGGAAATTGAGCGAGCGATCCAGGTGTTGTGTCGTCGTACGAAAAACAACCCTGTCCTTCTGGGTGAAGCAGGTGTCGGTAAGACCGCCATCATTGAAGGCTTTGCTCAACGTGTCATTGACGGCGATGTACCTGATCTGTTGACCGACAAGAGGATTGTCGTATTGGACTTGGCCATGATGGTCGCCGGTACGAAATATCGAGGGCAATTCGAAGAACGTATCAAAGCAGTCATGAACGAAGTACGTCGTGCGAAGAACACCATCCTGTTCATTGATGAATTGCACACGTTAGTTGGGGCAGGAGGTGCTGAAGGCGCCATTGATGCCGCCAATGTCCTCAAACCCGCTCTGGCTCGTGGTGAAATCCAATGCATCGGAGCTACCACACTCGATGAATACCGTAAGTACATTGAGAAGGATAATGCACTTGCTCGTCGATTTCAGGAAATCATCGTCAATCCGACCAATAAAGAAGAAACGATTGAAATTCTGAAGGGCTTACGGGAGCGGTATGAAGAACACCACCGGGTCAAGATTACCGATGAAGCGCTTAAAGCCGCTGTGGAAATGTCTGAGCGCTATATCACAGCCCGATGCTTACCAGACAAAGCCATTGACGTCATTGATGAGGCTGGAGCCCGTATCCGTCTGAAGACAATGACACGACCGCCTAATCTGAAAGAAATCGATGAGCAGGTCGAAGAATTAAATAACGAGAAAGAAGAAGCGGTTGCTAATCAGGACTTCGAAAAGGCAGCCTCTTTGCGGGACAAAGCTGACAAACTCCGCAAAAAGAAAGAATCGATTACGCAGGAATGGCGTGAGAAGTCAGAGGAAACCCTGGGAGTCGTCGATGAAGATGTCATCGCAGAAGTTGTGTCTAAAATGACCGGCATTCCACTGACGCGTGTTTCCACTGAAGATGGCGAACGACTGATGCAAATGGAAGACGAATTGCATGAACGCGTCGTCAGTCAGGATGCGGCGGTTACAGCCATTTCCAAAGCCGTCCGAAGAAGTCGAAGTGGTTTGAAAGACCCCCGCCGGCCAACAGGGTGTTTTATCTTTGCTGGTCCCACCGGCGTAGGAAAAACATTACTAGCCAAGGCGCTCGCTGAGTATATGTTTGGCGACTCCGATGCGTTAATTCACATCGACATGAGTGAGTACATGGAAAAGCATAACGTCAGCCGACTCATCGGTGCCCCTCCGGGGTATGTTGGCTTTGAAGAAGGTGGACAACTGACCGAGAAAATTCGTCGGCGTCCCTATGCCGTCGTGCTGCTGGATGAAATTGAAAAAGCCCATCCGGACGTCTTCAATATGCTCCTGCAGGTCATGGAAGAAGGTCGATTGACTGACAGTTTTGGACGGAATGTTGATTTCCGTAATGTGATTTTAATTCTCACCACCAATGCTGGTGCCGAAGCGATTAAGAATGAATCTTCATTCGGTTTTCAGGCTCCCGACAATGATGCTTCCTACGAAGCGATGAAGTCACGGGTAATGGAGCAGATTGAACGAGTCTTCCGCCCCGAATTCCTCAACCGTCTCGATGACACAATCATCTTCCGACATCTGGATGTCAACGACTTGAAAGAAATTGTTGATCTCGAACTTGCCAAAGTCCGAGAACGTCTGGCTGATCTGGAAATGGTTCTGGAACTCACGGATGACGCACGGGAATTTATCGTCAATGCCGGTTCCAACACTGACTATGGAGCCCGGCCTTTACGTCGTGCCATCGAAAGTCTGGTGGAAGACCCACTTTCAGAAGAGTTACTTAAGGGCGAATTCTCCGGAAAGAATAAAATCGTGGTCGATGCCAAATGGGACAGTGACCATGAACGGATTGAACGTCTGGATTTTCAAGGTGAATTCTGCAAGAAAGTAGCCAAGGAGCGGGAAAAAGCAATTGAGGCTGCCCTCGCAGGGTCGACTGATCCGGAGAGTTAACCGGATAATTGTTAAAATCCGTATTCTTCTCTTAAGTTCTCCAGCTTAACGTCCCGAAATCATTAACAGGTTCCGTGTCCAATGCTGCGCACTTGGTGTAGCAACTGTTCGCTCCTGTGAGATGATTCCATGGCATCCATTCCGGATAATTCTGAAAAGATGATTAGCTCGACTCTGCCTAGGCAGGAATCGATGCTTTCGGTGCTATGGACCAAAATAGATCAGGCCACCTATGTGGTCGGTGACCTAAGCCTATTTGTGATACGGATATTCTCCTGGATGTTCAGCCGCCGTCTCTGCCGAGGGACGCTCATTAAATCCGCCTATCAGATCGGCGTCCTGAGCGTTCCCGTAGTTGGCCTGACAGGTATGTTTATTGGTATGGTCTTGGCAGTACAGAGTTTCTTCCAATTCAGTCAGATCGGCATGGAAAGCCGTATGGGAGCTGTGATCAACTTGACGCTGGTACGAGAGCTAGGTCCTGTGCTGGCCGCTACCATGTTGGCCGGCCGAGTTGGAAGTTCTATGGCCGCAGAATTGGGAACGATGCGAGTCACCGAACAAATCGATGCCTTAAAAAGTATGGGGGTCAATCCAATACACTTCCTGGTCGTTCCACGTGTCTTGGCCGCTTTACTATTGATTCCCGTGCTCACTCTGATGGCAGACTTTATGGGGATTCTGGGAGGGTTTGCGTATAGCCACTACCTACTGCAAATTGATCCTCATCAATACTTCGAATTCTCCAGCCAGTACGTAACCGGTTATGACTTGTTAACTGGGATTATCAAAAGCTTGTTTTTTGGAGCTTGCATCGGCATCGTCAGCTGCTATTTCGGGTTTCATAGTCAGGCCGGAGCACAGGGCGTTGGTAATGCAGCCACCGCAGCTTTCGTTACTAGCTTTGTACTAATTCTGGCATTGGACCTAATGATCGGCATTAGCTTGGATAAAATCTACTTCCACTTCAATCCGGCGGGAGCGTCATTGTTTTGAATCCATCTGCCACCTCATCTGCCGAAACGTCATCCCAACAGTTTTCACCTTATCTAGTGGAAACCCATGCGTTGAATATTCAGTTTGGAGCCCAGAAAGTCATTCGCGACGTCACCTTGCAAATTCGGCATGGCCAAACGGTCGCGATCATCGGAGAAAGCGGTTGTGGGAAAACCGTCCTACTGAAATCGTTAGTTGGGTTACTCCAACCCACATCGGGTTTTGTCTTGTTTGACCAACAGGATCTGGGAGCCTTACGTGAAAAGGAGATAGCACAACTTAGAACGCGGACCGGTTTTGTCTTCCAGCAAGCCGCTCTGTTCGATAGCCTCACGGTCGGAGAAAACATCGCCTTCCCAGTCATACACACAGCTTCTCATCGTCAAACCGCCTTCCCCGTTGAGGAGGAAAGACAGCAACTTGTATTACACGCGTTAAGAGAAGTCGGACTCTCAGATTCCACGATGCATCAGTACCCTGCCGACCTATCTGGAGGTATGAGAAAACGGGTCGGTTTAGCCCGTGCCCTCATCCTTCAACCAGAACTCATGCTTTATGACGAACCAACTACAGGCTTAGATCCGATCGTCAGCGACATTATCAATGAGTTGATTATGCGCAGTCGACTCAAGCATCGTGTAACTAGTATTTTGGTCACGCATGACATGAAGACTGCCAGAAAAGTTGCCGACCGTGTGCTCATGCTCCATCCACTTGAACGCCT